>Ga0209631_10000380_pt1 | contig 59399 bp, 55 predicted proteins | sample COG_08_FD_184752 | JGI IMG/M metagenome (GOLD analysis project Ga0209631, IMG submission 184752) | Pelagic Microbial community sample from North Sea - COGITO 998_met_08 (SPAdes) (version 2) | ecosystem: Environmental > Aquatic > Marine > Neritic zone/Coastal water | place: Helgoland, sampling... | reverse complement strand
TCCCGAAGTTGGGATCGAACCAACGACCAATTGATTAACAGTCAACTGCTCTACCGCTGAGCTATTCGGGAACGCGGATGTGCATTATAAGTAATTTTTTATAGATAAGTAAATGACAAAATCACTAAAGGTTGTATCTAATTTCGAGCCAGCAGGATCTCAGCCAGATGCTATCAAAAGTTTATCTGATGGATTGAGTGATGGGTTGTTACATCAAACCCTGTTAGGGGTTACTGGATCAGGTAAAACTTATACCATGGCCAAGGTTATTGAAGAAACTCAGAGGCCTGCAATCATTATGGCTCATAACAAAACACTAGCTGCTCAGTTGTATGGAGAGTTTAAAGATTTCTTTCCTGAAAACTCTGTTGAGTATTTTGTTTCCTATTATGATTACTATCAGCCTGAGGCATATGTACCGACCTCAGATACTTACATTGCCAAAGACGCATCGATAAATGAGCATATTGAACAGATGCGACTATCGGCAACCAAAGCTTTATTGGAAAGAAAAGATACTATTGTTATAGCAACGGTATCTTCAATATATGGGCTTGGAGCTCCTGAGTCATATTTAAAAATGGTTGTTCATTTGGATAGAGGCGACATAATTAATCAAAGAGATTTATTAAGGCGTTTTTCATCTTTGCAGTACACGAGAAATGATTTAGATTTTAGAAGAGCAACTTTTAGAGTAAGAGGGGATACTATTGATGTCTATCCTGCAGACTCTGATAGTGAAGCACTGAGAATTGAACTTTTCGGTGATGAGATAGAAAAACTATCATGGTTTGATCCATTGACTGGAGCGATCATAAAAGATGTTCCAAGAGCAACCATATTTCCAAAAACACATTATGTAACTCCAAAAGAAACAGTACTAAATTGTATTGATAGTATTAAAGATGAACTTAAAGAGCGTCTGGACTACCTCAGATCAATAAATAAATTAGTAGAGGCGCAAAGATTAGAAGAAAGAACTAATTATGATATTGAGATGATGAGAGAGCTTGGATATTGCCAAGGTGTTGAAAACTACTCAAGATACCTATCTGGAAGAAATCCAGGACAATCACCCCCATGTTTATTTGATTATGTGCCTAAGAATGCCATTGTTTTTATCGATGAGTCTCATGTTTCTGTTCCACAAATAGGAGCTATGTACAAAGGAGACAGGTCAAGGAAGGAAACCCTTGTAGAATATGGCTTTAGACTGCCATCTGCTATGGATAATAGGCCATTAAAGTTCGAAGAATGGGAGCTTTTAGCATCACAAAGAGTCTATGTATCTGCTACTCCAAGTAGGTATGAAAATGAACACCAAGACAATCTTGTTGAATTACTAGTAAGACCTACTGGATTAACAGATCCAGATGTTGAGATAAGGCCAGCAAGCACACAAATTGATGATGTCATTGGTGAATGTAATGAAAGAGTATCTATGAAGGAAAGAGTTCTCATAACTACTCTTACAAAAAGAATGGCCGAGGATTTAACAGACTATTTAAATGAAAATGGCATCCAAGCAAGATATATGCATTCAGATACGGATACTGTTGAGCGTGTCGAAATTATTAGAGATTTAAGAATTGGTAAATTTGATGTATTGGTTGGTATTAATTTATTACGAGAAGGTTTGGATATTCCTGAGGTAAGTTTGGTAGCAATTTTGGATGCTGACAAGGAAGGATTTTTAAGATCTGAAACTACCATGATCCAAACCATAGGAAGGGCAGCAAGAAATTTAAGAGGGAAGGCAATTCTTTATGCAGATAAAATGACAGGATCTATGGAGAGAGCAATTGCTGAAACTGATCGAAGAAGAGCTATCCAAGAAAAATATAATATTGAAAATAATATCACTCCAAAATCAGTTACCACTAAAGTTAAAGATATTATGGAAGGTGCTAGAGTTATCTCAGGCAAGGCTAAAAAGAAGAAAGAAGATATAGAAAAATCACTACCATTTAAGATCAAAGATGACACGGTTGATGAGCTAAGTGAGTCCATCGAAAAAATTGAAAATCAGATGTATAAATATGCAAAAGATATGGAGTTTGAAAAAGCTGCTCAGTGCAGAGATAAAATGAAATTTCTTAAAAGAAAGTTAATTGATCTGTAGGATCTATACAGGCATGCGCTGCCATTAGTTTGTAATAATTCTTTACTCTATAAACATAATCAATCGCTTGCTGGCCTCTTGAATATCCATTCACATCGATAAGATTTACGTCCTCTCCTGTAATATTCTTAAGCTTATTTTCAATATCAAACCAGGTAATTTCAGATGGCACTTTGCCAATAGTTTTAGCAATATTGATTATATTAGTCGGTCCTAAATTATACTTAGCTAAAGATATAGATAATTGATCTGCGGTAGTTTTTCCATATATATTTCTATCTTGTAGCATTGCAATATACTTAGCACCGCCTGTAATATTTTGCTCTGGATTGAGCCTTTTCTCAACACCAACAATAGCAGCTGTCTCAAGAGTAACCATCATCATTCCTCGAACGCCCATATTTGATTTTGCTCTTGGATCCCACTGTGATTCTTGAAAAGAAATTGCAGCAAGCAGCTCTTGATCTATAGATGTTTCTATTGATGCCTTTTCAAACATCTCTTCATATTTTGGAAATCTGTTTTCAAGAAGATCTTTAAATTTTGTTTGTTCAAAGTTATTTAATGGAGTATTTTCATAGACCATTTCTAAGTGATTATTACACTGTTCGATCTGATTTTTTTCTACCAAAAAAATGTCGCACGAGCTTAGCAAAATCATTGCTGAAAAACTAAAAAAAACTTTAAAGATATTCCCCATTTTCAATTATTTTTTTTAAAAGACTTTATAATTGCTGTATACAATATTTCACACCGAGAGAAGTGTCAAAGATTAATACCTTCATATTGCAGGGCAAAGAAAGTTTCTCAAACTCAAAATTAGAGCAACTCAATCTCGACTTCAACATTTCAAACAATAAAAGTTCTAATATTTCCTCAAAAGAAATTTATATTATTGCTGCTAAAGATGAAGAATTAAATTTAGACCAACTTAAAAATATTCTTGGTGCAGAGAATTTAGATGATTCTTTTTCATTTATTGTTGGTCCAAGATCAGGAACTATTTCTCCTTGGTCTTCAAAGACAGAAGATATTATAAAAAATGTTGGTATAAAAAATATTCATAGAGTTGAAAAATTTAATAGTTTTACTATTTCAGATTTTAAAATGGATCACTCTATAGATTTTTCCATGTTTTATGATCGAATGACTCAATCTATTTATCAAAATCATAATGAATGTTTAGAATTTTTAAAAACTGACTCCCAGAGAGATGTAATTCAAATAGATATTCTTTCAAATGGCATAAAAGCACTTGAAGTGGCTAATAAAAACTTTGGTTTTGCCATGAGCGGAGAAGAGATAACCTATTTGCATGATTTTTATTCAAAAATAGCAAGAAATCCAACAGATGCTGAGCTAATGATGTTTGCTCAAGCAAACTCAGAGCATTGTAGGCACAAAATATTTAATGCTAAATGGTCTGTAAACGGTGTATCTAAGGACAATAGCCTATTTGATTTAATAAAAGAGACTAGCAAACAATCTCCAAAGGGTATTATCTCTGCCTACAAAGATAATGCTGCTATTACAGAGGGTGATAGGGTAGAAAGACTGCATTTAGATCAAAATAATAGCTATTCATTTGTTGAGGACTCATTGAACTCTACTATTAAAGTGGAAACACATAATCACCCAACTGCAATTTCCCCTTATCCAGGAGCAGCAACTGGTTCTGGAGGAGAGATAAGAGATGAGGGTGCAACTGGGCGAGGCGCAAAACCGAAAATAGGCTTGGTTGGTTTTAATGTCTCACATCTAAGAATTCCTCAGTTAACCAGAAGCTGGGAAGGTCAAGAGTTCAAGCCAGAAAGAATAGCTAATCCATTAAAAATAATGATCGAGGCACCGATAGGAGCAGCTGCATTTAATAATGAGTTTGGCAGACCTTCAACACTAGGTTACTTCAGATCATTTGAAACAGATTTTAATAAATCAAAAAATGCTTTTGGTTATCACAAGCCAATTATGTTGGCTGGTGGTATTGGTGAAATTCGAGACAGAAATAATTTTAAACTTCAAATTTCAGAAGGTTATCACGTCGTTGTCCTAGGTGGACCAGCAATGCTTATTGGTCTTGGTGGCGGTGCAGCTTCATCTGTTTCATCAGGAGAGAGTGATGAGGATTTAGACTTCGCTTCTGTTCAAAGAGATAACGCAGAAATGGAAAGAAGGTGCCAAGAAGTTATTAATATTTGCTCCTCTCAAGATGATAGCTATATTGAATTTATTCATGATGTTGGTGCTGGAGGATTATCTAATGCTATACCTGAGTTAGCTAAAGACTCAAATTTAGGAGTTTATATAGAACTAGATAAGATTCCGAATTCAGATAAATCGATGTCTCCAATGGAGATTTGGTCTAACGAATCTCAAGAAAGATATGTAATGGCTATTCATCCAAAAAATAAGAAAGACTTTGAGAATATATGTATTAGAGAAAGGTGTGTTTATGCATTTGTTGGGGTTACAACAGATGAAAAATCTGTAAAGCTTTTTGATTCAAAAACAGATACTTATCCAGTTGATGTCCCTTTATCGATGCTCTTTGGAGATTTACCTATTACTGATATACAGGTGTCCTCTGATAGCAGTACTAGTATTGATAATTCAATCTCATCAGATTATTCCTTTAAAGATACCCTTAAAAATATTCTTCAACATCCAACCGTTGCAAGTAAATCTTTCTTAATAACTATTGGCGATAGAACTGTTGGCGGTATGGTTGCAAGAGATCAATTTATTGGACCTTATCAGGTTCCAGTTTCAGACTATTCAATGAGCTTGAGATCTTATACATCATCAAGTGGTGAGGTTTTAACGGTTGGAGAAAAGCCTACTTTAGCAATTAATAATCCTGCAGCCTCAATGCGGATGGCAATGGCAGAGGCTTTGCTTAATATGTCAGGAGTTTATATCAAGGGGCTCGATGAGGTTCAGGTTTCAGCTAATTGGATGGCTGCAACTGGAGAAGAGGTAGAAGATATTTCTCTCAGAGAGGGAGTAGAGGCATTATCTAAGTGTTGTGTTGATTTAGAGGTCTCAGTGCCTGTTGGAAAAGATTCTTTATCTATGAGAACTAAATGGAGTGAGAATGAAGCTGAATATGTAGTAAAAAGTCCATTATCAGGAGTAATTACGGCAATGGCTCCTGTAGATGATGTTCGCGTCTCAGTAACACCGGAATTAGATATCAGCACACCCACAAAAATTTTACATATAAAACTAAATAACAAGACAAGGTTAGCTGGATCTATATTTTCGCAGGTTACTCAAAGTCAATTTTCAGAAACACCTGACATAGACGATGTAGGTCTTTTAAAGGTAATGTTCAATTCAATTCAAGAGCTAATAGCTCACAACAAAGTTTTAGCTCTTCATGATATCTCTGATGGAGGATTAATTATCACTCTTTTAGAAATGGCTTTTACCAAAAAAATTGGCCTAGATTTATTATTCCCTGACCTATCTAAAGATAATTTAAATTCATTTTTATTCTCTGAGGAAGCAGGACTTGTTATTCAAGTTGCAGATACACATTGCGATCAAGTTATTAATCAACTCTCATCAGAAGGATTAATAGCATCTTTAATTGGCCAAGTTTCTGATTCACAAGAAATCTCAATCAATACATCAAATGAAGAGGTCTACAGAAATTCAGTTATTGATTTAGAAAAGGATTGGAGAGAGGTAAGTCATGCGATTCAATCAATTAGAGATAATGAATCAATTGCAGATTCTGAACTCAAATTATTAGACGATAACAATCATAAGGGCTTGTATGCTAAAGAGTCATTTAATGAAAGTACATTTACGCCTTTTACAATCTCAACCAGTAGACCAAAAGTAGCAATTCTTAGAGAGCAAGGCGTTAATGGGCAAATGGAAATGGCAGCTGCTTTCTCTTTAGCTGGTTTTGAGGCTATAGATGTCCACATGCAAGACTTGCTTGATAAGAGAATAAATCTTGCGGACTTTAAAGGTATGGCAGCATGTGGTGGTTTTTCTTATGGCGATGTATTGGGTGCAGGAGGAGGTTGGTCAAAGACTATTCTGCATAATGCCTCTGTAAAAGATCAATTTGAGGAATTCTTTGCTAATGAATCAACATTCACTCTTGGAGTCTGTAATGGTTGTCAAATGGTATCAAAACTTAAAGATATTATTCCTGGCGCTTACCTCTGGCCATCATTTGAAAAAAATCTCTCTGATCAGTTTGAGGCAAGATTAGCACAAGTCAAAGTTCAAAAAAGTGATTCCATATTACTGTCAGGTATGGAGGGATGGTCCTTGCCTATTGCCTCTGCTCATGGAGAAGGCCATGCTAAATTTAGTAAAAATAACCTAGATGATTTGATTAAATCTAATCAGATAGCCCTAAACTTTGTAGATTCACTAGGAAATAATACTGAAGCATATCCTCTAAACCCAAATGGCTCTATTGATGGTGCAACAGGTATTACAGCTGCAAATGGAAGAGTTACCATTATGATGCCTCACCCAGAAAGGGTCTTTAGAAAGTTGCAGATGAGTTGGAGTCCAAAATACTGGAAAGAGTTCTCTCCCTGGATGCAAATTTTTATAAACGCTAGAAAATTTGTAGACTAAGAACTACTTCCACAAAGTTATATCTTCATCTCTAAAAATAAAGTTTCCTGTTTTACTATCCTCTATATAATATTTTAAGGTTCTTTCTACAGTTGGAAAGGCTAACTCATCCCAAAGTATTTCATCTTTTGTAAAAAGTTTTACTTCCATACTTTCAGTTGTGGGTCCAAAATTTTCATCAAGCAAATCTGCTAGATAGAATAAATGTACTTGATTAATATGTGGAAGGCTAAACATCGTGTATGGCATGACAACTTTAGCCTCAGATCCAGTCTCTTCCATAGTTTCACGTAAGGCACCAACCTTCAGAGTTTCAGCGTTTTCCATAAAACCAGCAGGCAATGTCCATAAACCTTTTCTTGGATGAATATTTCTTTTAGCCATTAAAATTTTATCATCTCTTATACAAAGAGCCCCAACAATCATATTTGGGTTTGTATAAAAGATATTTTTACAGTCTTTGCAACAGTATCTTTTTATACTGTCATCTTTTGGGACAATAAATTCTAAATTTGAGCTTCCGCAGATTGAACAATATTTCAATTTTTTATTCCTTAATAAAGTATAAGATTGATTAAAAAGTTAAACTAACCTTAATGATAGACAGCATAAAGCAAAAGCTAGAAAAACTAAATCTACATAACCCAACTTCTTATAAAAAAGCTGGTGTATTCATAGGTATTCTGTATTTTGATGATTTAATAAAAGACCCTGAAATTATATTTACAAAGAGATCTGAAAAGGTTTCTACCCACTCAGGAGAGGTTAGTTTCCCAGGAGGTAAATGGGAAGATGGCGATGAGAGTCTATATCAAACTGCGCTCAGAGAATCTTTTGAAGAAATATCCTTAGATCAATCAAATGTTAAAAAACTTGGAGAATTAGACTATCTAATCTCTCGTCATAAAATTGAAGTTCATCCATATATTGGATTAATAGAATCCAAACAAAATCTTGTACCCAATGAAGAAATTGCAGAAATATTTTCAGTGCCTCTAAGTTTCTTATTAAATACAGATAATATTATAGAAAATGAACTTGATAGAGATGGCATGAAGGTAATAATTCCTAGTTGGGTCTATAATGGACATAGAATTTGGGGACTTACAGCTATGCTAACAGCAGATTTTTTAAATATCTGTTTTGAAGCTAATATAGGAACTGATTTAGAGATTATAAGAAAGCATTATGATAATTGATTTAGGTAGCAAAACTCTTCAAACAGATGGAGATGCATTTTATATTGCCCCAAATGCAACAGTGATAGGTGATGTTCGATTATCAAAAGACGCTAGCATTTGGTTTAACGCAACCCTAAGAGCAGATAATGAACCTATTTTCGTTGGAGAAGGCTCAAATATTCAAGATGGCTCAATTATTCATACGGATCCAGGGTTTAGTACCTCTATTGGAAAATATGTAACAGTTGGTCATATGGTAATGCTCCATGGATGCGAAATTGGAGATGGGAGTCTTATAGGAATAGGATCAGTTATTTTAAATGGTGCAAAAATTGGTAAGAATTGTATTATTGGTGCAAAAGCATTAATAACTGAGGGTATGGAAATACCAGATGGATCAATGGTGTTAGGAATGCCTGGAAAAATAAAGAAGACTTTAAATGATGATGAGCAAAAATTAGTTTCATTGGGTGCTCATCACTACATTGAAAATTATAAAAAGTATAAAGAAATCGCAAAAATAAAATGAACACAAGTGAAATAAGACAATCATTCTTAAAATTTTATGAATCTAAAAATCATAAGATCATAGACTCAAGTTCATTAATTCCTGTTAATGATGAGACCTTGCTATTTGTTAATGCAGGTATGGTCCAATTTAAAGATGTTTTTTTAGGAACAGATAAGCGTAAATATGATCGTGCTACGTCATCACAAAGATGTATCAGGGCCGGCGGCAAACACAATGACCTTGAAAATGTTGGTTATACATTAAGGCATCATACTTTCTTTGAAATGCTTGGTAATTTTAGCTTTGGTGATTATTTTAAAGAGGATGCTATTAAATACGCTTGGGAGTTTTTAACAGAGATTTTAAAACTTGAACAAGATAAGCTATGGATTTCTGTATACAAAGATGATGATGAGGCGGCTGATATATGGAAAGACATTATTGGTGTTGATCCTAAAAGAATTGTCAGGCTTGGAGATGAAGATAATTTTTGGTCTATGGGTGAAACCGGTCCATGTGGCCCTTGTTCAGAAATATATTATGACCACGGAGATCATATAGAAGGAACACCTCCAGGGTCAGAGGGAGACGAGGGAGACAGGTTTGTAGAAATATGGAATCTAGTCTTTATGCAATTTAACAGAAACGATGCGGGTGAAATGAATCCACTACCAAAACCTTCTGTAGATACTGGAATGGGCTTAGAAAGAATTGCGGCTGTTATGCAAGGTGTAAATTCAAATTATGAAACAGATCTATTTAAGGATTTAATTAGAGCATCAGAAAGAGTTCTTGGAGAAAAGAATAGTCCATCTCACAAAGTTATTTCAGATCATATTCGATCTACCAGCTTTTTAATCGCTGATGGAATTACTCCTGAAAACGAGGGAAGAGGTTATGTTCTTAGAAGAATTCTCAGAAGAGCTATTCGTCATGGATATAAAATGGGAGCAACCAAACCTTTTTTAAATGAATTAGTAAAAGATTTAGCAGAACTGATGCAGGATGCATACCCGGTATTAAATGAAAAAAAAGAATTTATTACGAAAACTATAAAAGATGAAGAGATCAAATTCTTTGAAACCTTAGATAAGGGAATTGATATTTTAGAACAAGCAATAAGCAATCTATCTGGAGATACTATTCCAGGAGATATTGTTTTTAAACTTCATGATACTTTTGGTTTCCCATATGATTTAACAGCAGATATTGCCAGAGAAAGAAATTTAAAAATTGATGAAGAAGGCTTTTCTTCATCAATGAGTCAACAAAAAGAATTATCCAAAGCTGGTAGTAGTTTTGTTTCTTCACTTCCAGCAGCAGCTGGGGTAGATGAAACAACCTTTCTTGGATATGAATTATTAAATTCAGATTCTAAAGTTTTGGTTTTATGGAAAGATCAAGATAGAGTTGAATCCGCATCTGAATCTGAAGAAATTTTTATAGCCTGTAATGAGACACCATTTTATGCAGAATCTGGAGGTCAGATTGGAGATAAGGGTGAATTTAGTTCTGCAAGTGCAACTGGAATTATTTTAGATTGCAAGAAACAGGGCAAAGTGTTTCTTCACAAAGCTATAATCAAATCAGGGATATTGCATTCAGGTGATGTAATAACCATGACTGTGGAGAAAGACAAAAGAGATGCTATAGCAATTCATCATTCGTCCACTCACTTAATGCATGCAGCACTCAAGAAAGTATTGGGCAATCATGTTCAACAAAAAGGATCTCTAGTTGATGAAAATAAACTAAGGTTTGATTTCTCACATTCTAAGCCTCTATCTAAAGATGAAATATCTGAGGTTGAGGCATTGGTTAATAGAGAGTCATTAAATAATTTAGAAGTCACAACACAGAATATGAAGCTCGAAGATGCTATGAATTCAGGAGCTGAAGCCTTATTTGGTGAAAAATATGAGGATGAGGTAAGAGTTTTAAGTATGGGAAATGAATCATTTTCTGTAGAGCTATGTGGTGGAACCCATGTTGCAAGGACTGGAGATATAGGTACGTTTTTGATTGTTAATCAATCAAGTGTTGCATCTGGTGTTCGAAGAATAGAGGCTGTAGGGGGTAAGGTAGCTCTAAGTCATCTTAAAGAAATACAAAGAATTAATGAAGAGCTTCAACAAAGATTAAACTCTCCTGCAGAGGCCATTCTTGATAAAGTAGAGTCTTTAATTGCTGAAAATAAGAAACTTAAAAAATCTGGAAGTACTAAAGTAACTGAAACAGAAATTGCTTATTCAGAATCCTGTGAAATAAATGATTGGGTCTTATCTATAGAACAAATTTCTATTGAAGATAATAAATTATTGAGAGGTATGGTAGACGCTAAGAAAAAAACAATTGGTAAAGGTTCAATTATTTTGCTCAATGTTCAGGCTAATAAGATAGCTGTAGTGTGTGGTGTAACTGATAATATTATTGATCAAATTTCTGCTAAGGATATTGTTTCTAATATCTGTGAACAAATTAATGGAAGAGGTGGAGGCCGTCCTGACTTTGCTCAAGGTGCTGGAGAAACAGAAAACATCAAAGAGTTCGTGACATCTATTCCAAATTCAGTAAAATCCCTCGCAAGCTCTTAATTAAATATGTCGAAAATGATAGTTCAAAAGTTTGGAGGTACGTCCGTAGGTTCAGAAGAACGAATAGCATCTGTTGCTAAGATAATTCAACAAGCCTCTATTGATAACTCAGTGATTGTTGTAGTTTCTGCTATGAGTGGAGAAACTAATAGGCTAATCAAGTTAGCTAAAAGTTTTGGTGACAACCCTAGTAAAAGAGAATTCGATGCCTTGATATCAACAGGTGAAAAAGTTAGTGCAGCGCTTTTAGCAATGGCTCTTCATCAAATTGGTGTCAAAGCTAAATCATATACAGCATCACAAATTTCTATGAGAACTACTGATAGTTACTCTAAGGCTAAAATATTAGATGTTGATGGTAAAAAAATTCAGGATGCCCTAGATGAAGGCATTATACCAATCATTACAGGTTTCCAAGGTATCACAGAATCAGGAGATGTAACGACACTCGGAAGAGGGGGCTCAGATACAACTGCCGTCGCAATTGCAGCTCAAATGAAAGCAGAAAGGTGCGATATTTATACTGATGTTGATGGAATCTATACAACCGATCCAAGGATAGTTAAAGACGCTAAAAAATTGAATTCAATTACTATGGAAGAAATGCTTGAGATGGCAGGTCAGGGAGCTAAAGTAATTCAAATTAGAGCTGTTGAGTTTGCAAATAAATACAAAGTACCAGTCAGAGTTTTATCAAGTTTTGAACCTGGCGATGGTACTCTAATATCTCTTGAGGAGAAAAATATGGAAAATGGATTAGTATCGGGAATAGCCTTTCAGAAAGATCAAATGAAATACACTTTGCATGGCGTGAGCGATACTCCTGGAATTGCATATTCTATCCTTGGACCATTGAGTGATGCCAATATAGAAGTTGATGTAATTGTTCAAAACATAAGTGTTGAAGGCAAGACTGATTTTACATTTACAGTTTCAAAAGAAGATGAGCATGCTACTTCACAGGTTATTAATCAGATGAAAAACTCATTAGACTTTAGTGAAGTAATTATTGATTCAGAAATAGCTAAAGTATCATTAGTAGGTGTTGGAATGAGGACTCATGCTGGAATAGCAAGTACAGCTTTCAAAGCTTTATCTGAAAATGATGTGAATATTCAAATGATTAGTACATCTGAGATAAAAATAACTATTGTAATTAATGAAAATGCTGTAGACACTGCTGTCAAGGCATTACACAAAGCATTTGAACTGGATAAATAATAATGTATGACTTGATACTTAAAAACTGCAATATCATCAATGAGGACTCAATATTTGAGTCTGATATAGCAATTAAAAATGACAGAATTGAATTAATAAATCCAGATATCCAAGCAGAGTCAAAAGAAGTAATTGATGTTGAAGGAAGATATGTAATGCCTGGCTTAATTGATGATCAAGTACATTTTAGAGAACCAGGACTTACTCATAAAGGTGATATAGCCTCAGAATCATTTGCAGGATTAGCAGGGGGTGTCACAAGCTATTTTGAAATGCCTAACGTAAGCCCAGCTACAACAACTCTTGATAACCTAAATAAGAAATTTGAATTAGCAAGCCAAAGATCACTTTCAAATTATTCATTTCATCTAGGAGCTACTAATAGCAACATTGAAGAAATAAAAAATGTTGATATAAACAAAGCTGCAGGCTTAAAAGTATTTATGGGAGCATCTACTGGAGATATGCTTGTTGACAGTATAGATGCGCTTGAAGATATTTTTAAATATTCACCACTAAATATTGTGACTCATTGCGAAGATACTCCTAGGATTAGAGCAAATGAAAAATCATTTTTAGAAAAATATGGAGATAACTTATCTGCAAAACATCATCCTTATATTAGAGATGCAGAAAGCTGCTATCTTTCAAGTTCACTCGCAGTGAATTTAGCTAAAAAGCATTCATCAGACTTACATGTATTTCATCTTACAACTGAAAAAGAAATGAGTTTATTTACAAGTGGAGATATTGATAATAAAAAAATAACAGCAGAAGTTTGTGTTCATCATCTTTATTTTAATAATTCTGACTATGAAAGACTTGGAAACCAGATTAAATGTAATCCATCTATAAAAGAGGAATCAGACAGAAGTGCTCTGGTAGATGCCGTTAATTCAGATAAAATTGATATCATCGCAACCGATCATGCTCCGCATACTTGGGATGAAAAAAACATGAAATATGTTGATGCGCCAGCAGGATTACCTTTAATTCAACACTCACTTCAAATTCTTTTAGATTTCTATCATGATGGTATCTTTACACTCGAACAGATTGTAAGAAAAACAAGTCATAACACTGCAACCAGATTTCAAATTAAAGACAGAGGATTTATTAGAGAAGGTTACTATGCAGATATAGCAATCATTGATATCAAGAAGCCTTATACCGTAGACCAATCAAATATTTTATATAAATGTGGCTGGTCACCTTTTTTAAATAAGACTTTTAAGTCATCAGTTTTTATGACTATCATTAATGGTAATATTGCTTTTAAAGATGGACAGGTAAACCAAAACCTTCCTTTTGGTTCTCAAATTGAATTTAATAGATAATTAGGTAGTTTTTTTATATCAGCAAAGGGTTATAATCCTTCATCAATTTCGGAGAGTTGGCTGAGTGGTCGAAAGCGCCTCCCTGCTAAGGAGGTATATGGGTAACTGTATCGAGGGTTCGAATCCCTCACTCTCCGCCACATAGCTTTATAATCCAGTTTTTTATTCTACTCATCAGCCATTGCTAATAAAGTTGTATTTCCTCCAGAGGCAGTTGTATTGATTGATACTGATTTTTCTAAAACAAATCTTTGCATCAACAAAGGACCATTTGTTTCAATAATTAATGGTAAAAGGGGGCCATCACGCTGCGACAGTTTTCTATCCAACCAAAGCAGAAGAACATCAGGAACACTCACAGCTACCCCATTCAAATGTTCTGCTAACAAACAATCTTGGAGATATTCCGCACTATTTATTGGAATTCGCTGATATATATTTCCTAGATTGGAATCATTAATATAACTAGTGAAATCAAAAATAGAATCGCTAATATGAATAACAGAATTACCTGATAACAAAGCTGCTATAACTTGTCTTAAAGAATTTATAAAATTTTCCTCGCCTTGGTGAATGCAAAGCATAGTCCCTCTTTCTTTCAAAATTAGTTGATTTAACTCACCAGTAGGTCCTAAAAGCGTTCTTGGCTCAAACTGAGTCTTAATAACCTCTTCCATCATGATATTTATTTGTTGACTTAGATTCTTTGGAAGATCCAAAGAATAGTCCCTTAGTATCAAGTTAACAAAATTCTTAAGCTGATCTACTCTTTGAGTTATTAAGTTATGAAGGGGAGCATGAGCCTTATTTAGCAATTGAGGTAATGATGTATGTATTATTTCTTCTGATAAAGGATTTAAAAAATTAAAGTTAAGATCTTTAGGTGATGTTTGTAGATCACTATTATTTTTTTGTTTTGATAGCCTATAAACATAAGAGGGGCCTCCAGCCTTAGGCCCTGTTCCTGAAAGACCATGTCCACCAAAAGGTTGAACACCCACGACGGCACCTATGGTATTTCGGTTTACATAAATATTGCCAGCATTTACTGTATTAATAACTTTTTCAGAGGTAGTTTGAACACGCGAATGAACTCCAGATGTTAGGCCAAAACCAGTGCTATTTATATCAGCAAGGGCTTGTTCTAAATTATCTGCTTTATAACGCACAATATGAACAACAGGACCAAAAACCTCTTGGTTTAACAGATGAATGCTATCAATTTCATAAAGACGAGGTGCAAAAAAAGTTCCATTAGCACATTCCTCAGAAAGCTGACACTTATACAAAAGCTTGCCATTACTTTCCATAAATTCACTATGCATTTGAAGAGCTGATAAAGCTTTTTGATCTATTACCGGGCCAACATCTGTTCGAAGATATGCCGGATCACCAACTTGAAGTTCCTGCATGCCGCCAATAATCATTTCAATGATTTCGTCCGCAACTTCTTCTTGTAAAAATAAAACCCTTAGAGCTGAACATCTTTGGCCTGCACTCTGAAAGCCAGATGAAATGACATCATCTACAACTTGTTCTGGAAGGGCAGTTGAATCAACGATTAAACAATTTTGACCACCAGTTTCAGCAATTAATGGAATACGGGGTCCAGAGCGCTCAGCAAGCTTTTGTGATATCCATTTACCAACACCAGTTGAGCCAGTAAACATAACCGCCGTTATTCTTTCATCTGGTAACAAATTTTCACCCACTACACTGCCAGGTGTAAGGATGAGCTGAACTACGTCTTTTGGAAAACCACACTCCATCATTAGTTCAATAGCTCTAGATGCAATCAAGCAAGTGGAATCAGCAGGTTTAGCTAGAACAGTATTTCCTGCGGCCAAGGCAGCTGTAATTTGTCCTATAAAAATTGCCAGTGGAAAGTTCCATGGACTTATACAAAGTACAACCCCTCTGGAATCTAATTCACCATCCTTTTCCCACTTGGGATGTGAATTAAAAACTTTAAGACCTTGATTTGCATAGTATCGACAAAAATCAACAGCCTCACGCACTTCAGCAACACCATCAGCCGCAACCTTTCCAGCCTCTTTTGAACATAAAGCCATAAGTTCATCTATATGTTCTTCAAGCTTATCCCCAAGGCGCTCTAAACATATTGATCTCTCCTTTATAGAAGTCGATGACCAATTTTTGAAAGCCAAACTTGCTTTATCTAATTTAGTCTCTAATTGTTGTTCAGAAGTACGAGGAACAAACCCTAAAATATCTCTTACATCAGAAGGGTTTCTTGAGGCTATAGAATTATCTGGAGTAGCTATGTCACGTTTTATATGATCTTTTTGCCAAGCTAACATTCTATTGGATAATTGCTGCAGGCGAGGAATATGAGTTAAATCTATTCCCAATGAATTGTCTCTTTCTTCACCATATATATTAATTGGAAGCACTATATTTGGATTAGCTACCTTCGACCAATTTTTAACTTTCTCAACAGGGTCCTCTACAAGTTCAGTTATAGAAATGTTGTCATCTACAATATTATTAACAAAAGAGGAGTTAGCACCATTTTCTAATAAACGTCTTACCAGATATGCCAGCAAGCTTTTGTGTTCACCTACCGGCGCATAAATACGAACAGGTATATTATCAATTGCCATAATTTCATCATATAAACCTTCACCCATTCCATGTAAGCGCTGAAATTCAAATCCACTTAAATTTTTTCCAGATCGTTCTAATATATATGCAACAGAATAAGCATTATGGGTGGCAAACTGGGGATATATAATGTCTCTGTTATCAAGTAACAAGCCAGCACAGGCTTGATAATTTACATCAGTAGAAGCCTTTCGAGTGAAAACTGGGTAACCATCTAAACCATCAACTTGAGCAATTTTTATTTCACTATCCCAATAGGCGCCTTTAACAAGTCGCACCATTAATTTTTTATTATTATCACGACTTAATTTTATTAACCAATTTAATACATGCAATGCTCGTTTTTGATAGGCCTGGACTACAACACCAAAACCATCCCAATTGTCTAGATCAGGATCTGTAAAAATGGCCTCAATGATATCAAGAGAAATATCAAGTCGATCTGCTTCTTCTGCATCAATTGTAAAACTAAGATTGCGCTCTTTTGCCATGAGTGCTAAATTTTTTAGACGGCCAACTAACTCATCCATTAAGCGCTCGCTTTTAATAAATTCATAACGAGGATGAATAGCAGAAAGTTTCACAGATATTCCAGCACCATCATAAACATTTTGGCCCTTAGATGATTTACCAATATGTTTAATAGCTTTTTTATAAGCATCAAAATATAAATCTGCATCTTTCATTGATCTAGCAGCCTCACCCAGCATATCAAAAGAATAACGATAGCCTGAAACCTCTTGTTTTTTTGCACGCTTACTTGCTTCATTAATAGTTCTACCTAAAACAAACTGGGTACCCATTATTCCCATTGCCTGACGCATAGCTTGTCTGATAATAGGCTCTCCTAATTTACCAATAGATTTTTTTAAGCTATTGATATAAATTTCTTTATCTTCTTTATTAAAGCTGACGACTTCGCCTGAAAGGAGTAAGCCCCAAGATGAGGCGTTAACAAAAAATGAATCACTGTTACCTATATGAGATGACCAGTTGCCTGTAAGAAGCTTGTCACGAATAAGTCGATCTGCTGTGGTGCTATCTGGAACTCTTAATAAAGCCTCAGCCAAGCACATAAGAACAATACCTTCATCTGTAGATAGGGCATACTGATTTAAAAGATTTTGAATATTGCCACTCTTTTGAGCTGTTTTTCTTACTTGTTCTGCAAGTTCGACTGCCTTTTTATTAACCTTAATTTGAGAATTGTTACTTAATTGAGCTATAGGCAGTAACTCATTAATGACTTGTTCTTCTTCGGCACGATAATATTTACGTATAGTATCTCGCAATTCATTGTTGTCATTTGTAATTTTATGTAAAAGCATAGTTTTTTAAATATAAAATATTGTAAAATTTTAAAAAAAATCTTAAGGTATTTGTTACTGTAATATAAAGATTTAGCATTATTTTATATGGATTAAGTACTATTTAACCAAATTTATGATTGTTATATGCCTATATTTAAAGATTAATATGCTTATAATATGTTAATAAATTTTAAAGCTAAATATGAGGCTCCATGATTATGACTATTGATAAAAAAACTTTAGATAGAACTGATATCAAGATTCTTGATATATTGCAGCGTAATGGAAAAATTTCTAATGTAGATCTTGCAGCTCAAGTTCATTTAAGTCCTTCACCTTGTCTAGAAAGAGTAAGAAGTCTTGAAAAATATGGATATATTAAAGAGTATGTAGCTCACCTAAATCCTGAATTACTAGATGCTGAATTAGTAGCCTATATTGAAGTTTCTTTAAAGCGAACTGCTACCAAAAATTTAGATGACTTTAATAAACGAATGCTTAAGCTAGATGAAGTTGTAGAATGCGCCATGGTTGCAGGAGGTTTTGATTATCTTATAAAAATTAGAACTGAGAGCATGCAAAGCTATCGAAGTTTTTTGGGAGAGAAATTAGCTGCTATTGAAGGTATAGCCCAAACTCATACCTATGCTGTAATGGAGGAAGTAAAATCTACACATCTCATACCAGTAGAAAAATAAATATAGGTATTTAATCATCATTTAAATATAATAAGTTATGTCTGAAACCCTAATAAGCAAATTTCTAGATGGATACTCTATCGAAGTAACCCCAAGAGCTGCATTAAAAATTGATAATTTTGCTGATGTCTTGCCAAAAGGTACTAGAGTTTATGTTGCTCATATAGAAGGCACTCCAATTGATGAGATGGTATCAACTGCAAAAAAAATATGTGATGATGGCTTTGTTGTCATGCCTCATTTCCCGGCTAGAATCATCAAAAACTCAAACATTCTTAGTGAATGGATAAAAAGATACTCAAATGAAGCCAATGTAGATCAAGCTCTTTTAATAGCTGGTGGAGCAAATGCACCCTATGGAGATTTTGATTCATCAATACAGCTAATTGAAACAGGCTTGTTTGATAAGCATGGATTTAAAAGAATTCATGTTGCAGGTCATCCAGAAGGAAATAAGGACATAGACCCTGACGGCTCTCAAAAAAATGTTTCAGAAGCACTATCTTGGAAAAATAAGTTTTCCAATAGAACAAACGCTCATGTTGCACTTGCTACACAGTTTTGTTTTGAGTCTGGCCCAGTTATAAAATGGGCAAATGAAATTAAAGAAAAGGGTATTGATATTCCAGTACATATTGGAATTGCTGGACCAGCTAAACTACAAACATTAATTAAATATTCAATTGAATGTGGTGTTGGTGCTTCGATAAAGGTGTTACAAAAAAGAGCAAAAGATATTACAAAATTATTGAAACCATATACGCCTGAATCTATTCTTAGCGAATTAGCTATATATAAAAATACCAATCCAAATTTTAATATTGAACAGGTGCATTTTTTTCCCCTAGGCGGAATAAAGCAAGTAACAGAATTTGTTAAAGAAAATTCTTAGAAAAGTTCAGACAACATACATCTTGCAGAGCCACCACCATATTTTTCTATAGTTGGTAAATCTGAATGAATAATTTTTTTATAGAAACCATTTAGTATCTTCAGTTGTTTTTCATTTAGAGCAGCAAAAGCCCGCGATGACATTATTAAGTATAAATTTCCTTCTTTATCTTTTGCCTCTAATGCATTACCGCAAAAATCTAAAATTTGCTCTTTAGAAATTTCTAATACAGCATGATATTTGCTAACTTTCTCTTTTATAAAGTCTCTATATTCTGGTTTAATCACCTCATAACAGACTCCTATTACATCTGTACCAACAAACATAAAAACATCAGTATGATATATAGGCGCACCTGTATGACTTTCTGTTTCAACTATAACTAACTCATATTCGTTATCTTCACACCATGAAATCAGTAAATCTCTATTAGTTCTTGGTGACAAGCCTGAGTAAATAATTTTATTCACTCTATCAAAAACCATGCTACTGGTACCTTCTAGAAAGACATTAGCATTCTCGTAAGAGGAATAGTCTTTGGTAAGTTCATAGGTTTTACAAAGTTCAGAGATCATATCGGGAGTTTTTTCAGTCCTTCTATTTGGAGCTAACATGCTAAAAATCTGCATTGTTTTATCTTCAAATGTAGTAAACCAATTTGGGAATATATGATCTGGACATTCTTTGCTTCCTTCAAATGATGTAATTTGAATACCATTACTCTCAAGCTTTCCTTTAAAGTCATTAAATTCTTTAATAGCTTTAATAGTTATGATTTTAATATCTTCACTTTCGCTCTCAACTTGGTAGTGATTAGATTCAGTTGTCTGAGCATTTTTATAAAATATTGCAGGCTTGATCATTAAAATATGATTTGTAGATTGACCGCTCATAGAATATTACCTAGAGGTTATTCATTAATGCGCATAGAATACACCTATGAAAGAAACAATACAAAAGGATTATTTCGAAAAAGAATCAAAATATGGAGCCTCAAATTATTCTCCTTTACCTGTAGTTTTAGAAAAAGGTGAGGGCGCATATTTATGGGATATTGATGGAAATAAATATTTAGATATGATGTCAGCTTATTCTGCTGTCAGTCATGGTCATTCTCATCCAAAGCTAGTTCAAACATTGCATGAGCAATCACAAAAATTATCTATTTCATCAAGAGCATTTTATACAGAGCCCTTTGCTGGATATCTTGAAAAGCTTTCAAAGCTTTCGGGTTTTGAAGCTATTCTTCCAATGAATACTGGGGCTGAAGCTGTAGAGACAGCAATCAAGGCCGCTAGAAGATGGGGTTACTTTTCAAAAGGTATTAAAGATAATGAAGCTGAAATAATTGTTGCAGATGGAAATTTTCATGGTCGGACATCAACAATAGTTGGATTTTCTTCCGATGAGGAATATAAAAAAGGGTTTGGTCCTTTTGGAGGGGGTTTTATCACTGCTAATTATTGTAATGATTGCTCTTGTGCTAGTGATAATTGCTATCAATCAATTGAGTCAATAAAAAATCTAATTAATAAAAACACATGTGCTGTTCTTGTTGAGCCTATTCAAGGAGAGGGTGGAATTATTATTCCTCGAGATGGATGGTTAAAACAGTTAAGAGATATTTGTTCAGAAAATAATGTACTAATGATCTTGGATGAAATTCAATCAGGTCTTGGAAGAACAGGTAAGTTATTTGCTTATCAGCATGAAGATATTATTCCAGACGGGCTTATTCTTGGAAAAGCACTTGGTGGAGGCCTTATTCCAGTTTCAGCATTTTTAAGTTCAAGAGAGGTAATGGATCACTTTAACCCAGGTTCTCATGGTTCAACATTTGGCGGCAACCCACTAGCAGCAGCAGTAGCAAGCAAAGCACTAGACCTCCTATATGAAGATAATCTTATTGATAACAGTCATGATCTAGGTTTGTATTTCTTGGAATCACTTAAAGCATTAGATTTTACATTTATAAAAGAAGTAAGAGGAAAAGGTCTTTGGATTGGCCTTGAGCTTGTTAATTCGCCAATTCCAGCAAAAAGTATCTGTAAATTACTTTTAAAAGAAGGAATGCTTTGTAAAGAGACTCATGAAACAGTAATTAGATTTGCGCCACCTCTTATGATCAAGAAAGAAGAAATTGATTGGGCATTAGAAAAAATTAAAAAAGTTTTTTCTTCACTCTAAATTAATTTAATATATCTAAATGAAATATCCATTTAACGAAGAAAAGAAAGAATTAAAAAATTATTTATTCGAACTCAAAGAGGTTTGTATTATTGAACATGAAGATAATTGGTTTAAAGAAAAGTCACATACAAAACTTTATCCAAATGTAAATGAAGCAAAATTGAAAGTTGCTAAGCCGCATTACTGGATAATTAATGCTATAGAAAAATATGAAGACGAAGAATGCGAAGATAAAGAATTAGCTTTAATAGAGTTAGGCCAATTAGTTTTTAAATCAAATTATTATTCTCAAAAACTAACTTCTGAAACAGAGAATGAAGATGCTAAAAAAGATCTGGTTTCATCTCTTAGATTTTTAAATATCTCTGATAATCTTATTGCAGCCCAAGTTGTCTCGATGGATACGCCTAAATATGCACGCTTTGATATGTCAAAAGACGAGGCACTTCATATTATCTCTTCTTGGAAATAGATAAAATTGCCAACTCCATTTGAAATATCTGTATGGAAAGAAATTGATAAAATTCCTTATGGTGAAACGATATCTTATAAAGATATAGCTATTAATATAGGTAAACCTAACGCCTCAAGAGCTGTTGCAAATGCTTGTGGTAAGAATCCACACCCTATTATCACGCCCTGTCACAGGGTAATTTGCTCAGATGGCTCTCTTGGCGGATATAGCGCCCCTGGAGGCGCTATTGAAAAGAAAAAACTATTAAAATCTGAAGGTTTATTCTTCTAAAGCCTTCTTTATTTTCCAATTAAGGAATTTTAAATGATTTTTTAATTCATCAGACCCATAGAGTCTTTTTGTAAATGTTTCAATTTTTATTAATGAGCTATAAATAGCTGATCTTGAGATTTCATCATAATCACTATCAGTTAACCCATTAATTAAACCATCAACATAATTTGATTGAAGATTCATCTTAAATGAATTCGGAACTTCCTTTGCTATAAAGATGCCTGCATATAAATCATCAAGCACTTCATTTGGAAGATAGGTATTTCCATATTGAGAGCTATCAATAAGCCTGGTCATTACTTTTGGATGAAGTATATGTGCCAATACTCTGCCTTGAAGACCTAAAACAATTTCATGCAATTGAGGATCTTCATTTCCTCTTTCAGATGAACTATATGCAGGTCTTTTTTCGTATTGAAGATATTTTAGAATACTCTCATCAAAAACAAAGGCATCATTTGAAAAAAGTTTTAATGTAATAAGATTCATAGCTTTCTTCTGATCCTCATATGTTACTGCCTCAAATGGAGTCAATCCTGTTCCATTGACAGTTCTATTTGAATAAACACCACCAATTAGTCTAGAAACTCCCTCCATAAACCTACCTTTTTCACGAACAAGGCTAAAGAAATTAGATCTAAACTCCGTTGATGTATTACCGTCAACTAAAAATATTGAGGGTAATTCTTTAATCTTGGCATCAAGTATTTGAATTCTTCGAGATGTATAAGTAACAGGATCTCCAGAAAGATCATATCTTTTTGCTCTAGGATCTGTATTAGATCCAGGGCTTCCCATGGCATCTCCATCAGTACCAAAGACATATTCAGGCATTGAAGCTTTTGCTAAAATAAGATCTCTTTGTTCATCAGTCATATTTGGAGTGTAACCAAACTCTATAGCCCATTTGTCATAAATTCCTGGCCCATGTGGGAAGAAGTTTCCTTGAGGAATTCCCTCTGGAGCTAAGTTAATTGGGTCATAGTCCATCACAGATCCGATATGACTCTTTCCTGTTATAGATACATTATGAATATCATCAGCATCATAAATCCAGCTAGATTTAAAATTATGGCGTAACCCTAAAGTATGACCAACTTCATGCATTGTAAGTGATATTATCCATTGCTCTAATGGATCATTATCTTCAGAGTATCCCCATAGTTTTCTATATGTATAACCTCTTTTGATTGCATTAAATTCCTGAACAATATCTGCTGCAATAATTTCACCTGTTCTTGGATTAGCAATGCTTGGGCCATATCCTGAATATCTTGGATTAGGAGTTGATGCCCATCTAACAACATTATATTGAATATCTCCAGCATCCCACTCAGCATCATCAGGTTGAATTTTTGCAACTATCGCATTTTTAAATCCTGCTTTTTCAAATGCAGCATTCCATCCCTCAATCCCTTTAACAACAAATGGTCTAATTTCCTCTGGAGTTGAATTCTCTACCCAATAAACTATTGGTTCAACAGGCTCTGATAATTCAGCCTCAGGATCTTTTTTAATTAATCTCCATCTATTCATTAGATCACGAGCAGGATAGCTGTCATAAGAAGATAAATCTGTAATTTTTTCTGAAAAGTATCCTATTCTTTGATCTGCTATTCTTGGTTCAAATTTATTGTCTGGCATTTCTACAAATAAATGCCTTGCTGAAATAAAGGTGTATCTTTTATCAGCCACAGCATCAACTGAGCCACTTGGCTTAGGTCTTGGATTAAAAAACCCATAATTTATTTCTATTGCTGTATTTTTTGGATAATTTCTAACGTCATTAATAAAGGTTTTGCTTTTATCTATTTTTCCAATATTAAGATCATAATATTCCATATACTCTTTTGGTATATTTGGAGTAATGCTTGTTAGCATTTCACTCAAAAATAATTTATCGGCACTTATTACGTATCTGCCTTCCTCTTTAACAACAACTTTGAATCTTCCCATGAATGCTTCAATGATATTTGTAAGTTTTGATTGAGAAATTTTATTTGAATTTTCATATTTATATTTTGTATTAATTTTATAAAGACCAATGTCATCTTTAAATTTTCTAAACTCTAATATAGATCCATCACCCATGGACCCTCCGCTTGCGCCCACTTCTTGGGGACCATTTAATATATATGCAAAGTAAATAAACTCTTTGTTTATTTTATTTTCTTCAATAATTAGATAGTATTTATCTTTTTCTGTTTCATGCAAAATATTCATAAAGCCATTGAGCTCTATAAATTCTCCGTCTTCCATGAAATCCTCTATGCTTTCATATTCCTTTTTACCTTTCTTGCCTTTATCCATTTCAGTGTCTTCTGAGACATTACCATTGCTTGAGTCCTCAAGAGGTTCTGGTTTTTCATTTTCTTGGGCATTTGTATTAGCTGTAAATGCTATTAATGCATAACCAAATATGCAACCAAGAAATAACTTATAAATTGATTTATTATTTTTCATATTTTTATCCGAATTTTTTTTTAATTCTATCCTAGAAGAGAAGATACTGATAGTATGGGCAGATGAAAAATACATATGCACTTATAACAGGAGCTTCTTCAGGAATAGGTTCTGAAATAGCAATAGAATTAGCAAAAAAAGGCTTCAATATTATTCTTACTGCTAGAAGAGAAGAGAGATTAATTTCTTTAGCAAAAGAACTAAAAGAAAGTTATGGAGTTGAGACAGACTATGTAACAGGTGATCTAGCTTCACCTAGTACTCCTTATGAAATTTATAATTTCTGTGAAGAAAAAAATTATGAAGTTGAAGTTTTAGTGAATAATGCAGGATATGGAATACCTGAAGAATTCCATAAAGTATCTATGGAAGATGAGGAAAAGAATATTAGGGTATTGAGTACTTCGGTAATAGCCTTATCAAAAATATTTCTTCCAAAAATGCTAGATAAAAAATTAGGGAAAATAATGATTATTTCTTCTGTAGCCTCATTTGCACCACCTTCAACAATTCAGGTCTTATATGGACCATTAAAAACTTTTATGAACAGATTTAGTGATGCATTGAATGTAAATTATAAACATAAAGGTATTTCATCAACCGCGGTTTGCCCTGGGTATGTTGTAACAGAATTCCATACTGCAAGTGGCGTTCAAGATGCCATGGACAAAGTTCCAGCTTTCATGAAACTTGATGCTAAAAATGTTGCATCTGAAGCAGTAGAGGCAACATTAAATTCTAAGTCTTATTGTATTCCTGGAAGAAGATATAGAGCAATTGTATTTTTAATGACATACGCCCCTTTTATAATGAAGATGCTATCAAATAAACTTTCTGGTGGCAGATACTCAAAGAAATAAATCTAGCCAAGAACAGAATCAGCAACAAAGGCATTTGTCTGTCTCTCAACACCAAAGTTGGATACGTCTCCATGACCCGGAATAAATTTAACATCATCTCCCAATGGCCATAACTTGTTGACGATTGAATCAATTAGATCTTGGTGATTGCCGCCTGGTAAATCTGTTCTTCCAATAGAGCCTTGAAAAAGTACATCTCCAACCAATGCAACTTTGGATTCTTTTGCATAAAAAATAACATGCCCTGGGGTGTGTCCTGGACAAAAGTATACATCTAGTGATATTTGACCAACAGTTACAATATCACCATCTTGAAGCCATAAATTTGGAATACAATTTCTTGATTGCATTCCAAACATTTCACCCTGGTCTTTAAGGCTATCTAATAAAAACTTATCTTCAATTGAAGGGCCTTCAATATTAATATTAAGAATTTCAGATAATTCAGAAGCTCCACCTGCATGATCTATATGACCATGAGTAAGAAGAATTTTTTCAGGTATTAAGTCATTTTCCTTTGCTTTATTTAACAGAAGTTCAATATCACCACCTGGATCAACAAAGGCACATTTTTTTGTTTCATTACAATAAATAATTGAAGCATTTTGAGCAAAAGGAGTTACTTGAACTATTATCGTTTTAAGTGATGACATTTAAATACTTAACTTTTTTTTATTTTAATTTTAGATATTGAATTTTCGTCTATTTCTAAAACCTCAAATCTATAGTTCTGAATTTCAATACATAAACTTGCTTGGGGTATTTGATCTAAATACTCTGTTATGAGCCCATTAATTGTTTTAGAGCTTTCTTCCGGTATAGACCAACTTAAGTAGTTATTTAGATCACGAATTTTAGAGTTACCATCAGTCAGAATCGATCCATCTTTTAATTTTATGAACTCTTTTTGAAGTTCAACTTTATCACTACCAAACTTACCAGCAATCTCTTTAAAAATATCCTCAATAGTAATAAGGCCTTGTATTTCTCCATATTCATCAACAACAAGCGCCATATTTTTATCATTGTCTTGGAATTCTTTTAGTTGCTTCATCAATGCTGTAGATTGAGAAACAAAGTAAGTTTTTGATAATTCGCCTTGAACGTCGTTCTTAGATTCAATTATGTCTAAAAAGTCATGAGAATCTTTTAAATGAAGAGTACCAAGTTCATTATCAATAGAACCCTTATACACTGGAAGTCTGGTATATTCAGCAGACTCAATAATTTGTTTATTTGATTCATAGCTATTATTTATATCAAGGCCAATAATTTCTGCAGTTGGAGTCATAATATCTTCAACAACTAGCTCTTCCATTCCTAGGATTGATGACAACATCCCTCTATATTGTTTAGGTATTAGATCACCAGATTCATCTAATAGAGTTTTTAATTCTTGAGTATTCAAGTTGTCATTATCATTTGCATCTTTTGCATTTAATTTAAATAATTTCAATACAATTGAACTTATTAAATTAGTGATTGCTATTAAGGGCTTAAAAATAAATAGTAATAGTTTTAAAAGAAAGGATGATCGAATAGCAAAACTTTCTGGTTTAATTGCCGCCATTGTTTTCGGTGTAATTTCAGAAAATATTAAAATAACAAGAGTAAGCAAGATAGAGCCAACCAACACATTCCCACCAAAATAATTAATCATTATTATAGTTACTATCGCTGAGGCAAGAATATTTGCAAAATTGTTACCTATTAAAATAGTTGATAATAATAAATCTGGTTTTTGTAAAAGCTTAAGGGCTCTTTTAGCTCCACGATGAGGTTTTTTAGAGAGGTTTTTTAATTTAATTTTATTAGCCGCCATCATTCCTGTCTCTGAGCCAGAAAAAAATCCACTAAGAATTAAAAGGCCTGAAAGCACCCCGAATAAAAAATATAAAGAATATTCTTCTTGCATTATTTAATTATAAATCAAATATGAGTTTGCGATATAAGCAAATAAAACAGCCCACATAGATATAAAGAGTCCTCTTATGGCATATTTTATTGGGAAGTTAAAAAATTTTATCCCAATTAAGGTAATAAGATATATGAACAAAGCCACTAAAGTAAATGAGGTTTTTATTGCTAGATTTGCTGTAAAAACTGATTGAATTGCAAATCCAGATAATAATGCAAAACTTAAGAAAACTAATCCAATTCCTAGTATTTTAGAAACGAGTTTGTAATTTTTTTCAATTGAGTATGACTCTGCGTTAGTAAATTCACCCATTTTAATTTTTCTGACATTTTTTTCTAAAATAAGTATCTCGTAATACGCAATAAAAAGAACTATTAAACTTAATCCAGTAATTAAAAAATGCATGGTTGGCATAAAAGAAATAACCTTATAAGACATCAAATACATAAAAACATACGAAATAGATGAAATTGCAGAAGCAATAATCAATGAATTTGGACGCTGTAAAGACAGTCTAATAATAAAATAAAGGACTATAGATATAGTAACTTGTGTAATAAAACTCATAAAAAGTGATGTAAATTAAATCTTTGTATATTAATACTATCAATATTATCAAGGTTAACCTAAAATACACATCTTTTTTAACATTTAGAATATATACAAGATATGGTAATTATAAGATTAGCTAGAAGTGGGGCAAAGAAAAATCCTTACTATTTTATAACAGTTGCTGACGAAAGGCGTCCACGTGATGGCTCTTTTATCGAAAGATTGGGGTTTTTTAATCCAACAGCTAGAGGTCAAGAAGAAAGACTTAGAGTGGATTTAGATAAAATTAATGAGTGGGTTGCTAAAGGAGCACAACTAAGTGACAGGGTTCAATATCTTGTCAAAGAGGCAATGCTCACACCAGAGGAACTTAAAGCTAAAATGGATGCTAGAAAAGCCAAAGCTGATGCAAAGAAAGCAGCTATAGAAGCTAAACTTGCCAAAGAGGCTGAAGAAAAGGCAGCTGCTGAAGCGGCAGAGAAGGAAGCTGAAGAAAAAGCAGCAGCAGAAGAAGCTGCAGCTAAAGAAGCTCCTGCTGAAGAAGTTGTTGCTGAAGAAGCTCCTGCTGAAGAAGCTCCTGCTGAAGAAGTTGTTGCTGAAGAAGAATCTGAAGAAAAAGATTCTTCAGAAGATGAAAGTAAATAATTTAGATAAAACTAACCTTATTTGTGTAGCTTCTATTGGCAAACCAAGAGGCTTGAAAGGAGAGTTTTTTTTAAATTCCTTCTGTGATCCAAAAGATAACATTATTCACTATTCCAATTTTTTTATAGAGAATGATGTCATTTCTAACTTTAAATTAAGTTATATAAAAAAAGTAAATTCAAAATTTTTTTCAAAAATAAATGGTATCGATGATTTAGACCAAATAAAAATTTATACTAATAAAAAAATCTACATAAACAAAGAAGATTTACCAGAACTAGATAGTACTGAGATATATTGGCATGATCTTATTGGCTTAACAGTTATTGATAATAATTCTAATGAAATCCTTGGAGTTGTTGATAATGTCTTGAACTTTGGATCAAATGACTGTTTAGAGATTAAACCTTTTAAAAATTCAATTGATGAAATATCCAGACTTATTCCTTTTGTTACAGATAAAATAATAAAAAATATCAACAAAGATAGTAAAGAGATTTTTGTTGATTGGGATAAGAGTTACTAAAATGAACTTTAATGTCATAACTATTTTTCCTGAAATTTTCAAAATATTTCAGACTGGTGTTCTATCAAAAGGCTTAGATGATAGTTTCTTTATTAACTGTTTTGATATTAGAAAACATGCTGTTAATAAACATGGTCAAATAGACTCGAAGCCATATGGAGGTGGTGAAGGAATGGTTATGATGGCAGAGCCACTTAAAAAATCCATTGAAGACATTCCAAGGGACAATTTAGGAAAAGTAATATATCTTTCTCCACAAGGCCAAAAATTAAATCAAAATAAAGTAATAGAATTATCGACTCTATCAAATATTACTCTTGTTTGCGGAAGGTATGAGGGAGTAGATCAAAGATTTATAGATTCATATGTTGATGAAGAAATTTCCATAGGCGATTTCATAATAAGTGGTGGTGAATATGCTGCAATGATCCTAATAGATGCTATTGCAAGAAATATTCCAGGTGCAATTGGAAATAATGACTCGGTTACAAAAGATACATTTTCAAATGGTCTTTTAAAAGGGCCTACCTATACAAGGCCTGAAGAATTTGATAATAAAAATGTTCCAGATGTTTTATTATCCGGTAATCATCAAGAAATAGAGGAGTGGAGGAATAAAAAATCTCTTATTCAAACCTTTTTAAGAAGACCAGACCTATTAAATGATGTAAAATTAACAAATAAACAAAAAAAACTCTTGGAAGATTGGGAATCTAAGGATATCCTATAGCACTTTTTAGGCAAATATAATGAATGAATCTGATAAAGAAATTTTAAACGCTGAAGAAGAAGTTAATTCTTCTGAAGAAAACGTAACTGAAGAAGCTGTAACTGAAGAAGTTGTTGCTGAAGAGGCTGTAACTGAAGAAGTTGTTGCTGAAGAGGCTGTAACTGAAGAAGTTGTTGCTGAAGAGGCTGTAACTGAAGAAGTTGTTGCTGAAGAGGCTGCGCCTATTATCTCAACTGTTGAAAGATCACCTGCACAAATTGTCAGTGATTTTGAAAAGAAGCAGATTAAGACAGATCTTCCATCATTTAGACCCGGTGATACTGTTGTTGTATCTGTAAAAGTCAAAGAAGGTGATAGAACAAGACTTCAGGCTTTTGAGGGTGTTGTCATGGGCGTTAAGCAAGGCGGATTAAATGCATCTTTCATTGTAAGAAAAATTTCTAGCGGTATCGGTGTTGAGCGAACCTTCCAAACTCACAGCCCAATGATTGACTCTATAAAAGTTAAAAGAAAGGGTGATGTTCGCCAAGCAAAATTATTTTATCTAAGAGATAGATCAGGTAAGTCTGCAAGAATCAAAGAAAGATTAGATAAGTAAATGCAAAAAGACAATAAAAAGGATTATTTAATTGAATCCTTTTTAGACTCTTTATATATAGAAAAAGGCCTTTCAAAAAATACTGTTCAATCTTATAAGAATGACATTACTTCGCTTATGGAGTGGTCAGTAAATTCTCTTAGTATTTCTTTAAAAAATTTAAACAAAACTCATATTGAAGGATATATTTCTTATCTATTTAAAAGCAATTTAAAAAGCTCATCAATAAATAGAAAAATTTCCACTATTAAATCTTTTTATATATTTCTACTTAAAAAGAAACATATCACTATCTCACCAGTCGAAGATATTACCACCGTTAAACAGGAAAAATATCTACCCACATCCATGTCAGAGAATGAAGTAGAAATGTTAATTCATAGTCCCGATATGAATACTTCAATTGGCAGAAGAGATAGAGCGATGATAGAAATGCTATATGCAACAGGTATGAGAATATCTGAATTAATAAATCTTAAAATCACAGATATTGATAGCAATCGATTGGTTCTAAAGGTAATGGGCAAAGGCTCAAAAGAAAGATTAATACCATATGGTGAAGTTGCTTCAGATTATTTAAATATTTATTTAAAAGAAAGGATTAATACAAGCACTAAAGAGATATTTTTAAGCAATAGAGGAAAAACAATTACGAGAGGAGCTTTTTGGAATCGTATTAAAAATTACTTAATTAAAGAGAATCTGAAACGATCTATTTCACCTCATACACTAAGACATGCTTTTGCAACCCATCTACTTAATAGGGGAGCTGATCTTAGATCCGTTCAGATTCTGCTTGGACATAGTGACTTATCAACCACGCAAATATATACTCACATTGCAAAACAAAGATTAGGCGAAATTCTAAAAAAACATCACCCTAGAGGGTAAAAAAATGAAAGTATTTAATTTTTTATTTATATTAATATCATTTAGTAATTTTGTATTCTCAGACAAAGAGCTTATAGCTAATAAGCTAAAAAACATTTTGCCACCAGATGCTGTTATTGAGAGTATAGAGGCATCTTCATTTGCTGGTATTTACAAAGTTTATTATGGAGATCTCCAGCCAATATATGTTTCAGCGAATGGAGATTATTTTATTTATGGTGATATGTATAAAATTGACTCTAATAGAATTACTAATATCACAGGTAATGAAATTAAAGCCAGGCGTTTAAATATAATAAATTCAATTCCTTCAAACGAGTTAATTAGTTTTAAGTCTAACAATGAGCTTTTTTCTATAACCATATTTACAGATGTTGACTGTGGATATTGTAGAAAACTTCATTCACAGATTGAAGAATATAATAAAATTGGAATCACCGTAAAATATGCCGCATTTCCAAGATCAGGCATTGGCACACAGACTTTTACAAGAATGGTAGGTGCTTGGTGTGCAGATGACCCAAAAAAAGTAATAACGGATTTAAAAAATGATAAAGATATAAATTTAGATTTTTGTGATAATCAACCAGTTGCTAAACACTATGTCATTGGACAAAGATTGGGTATTAGTGGGACTCCAGCAATTATAACTCCTGATGGCGATCTCATACCAGGTTATGTTTCACCAGAGGAATTGCTTACAAGATTAAAAGCATAGATCATGCCAGATCAACAATTTAAAAACGCAGAAAAACTTCCACCATATATCTTTGCTCAGATTAATGAGTTGAAGCAAATAGCAAGATCTAAAGGAGAGGATGTTATTGATTTTGGTATGGGAAACCCCGACCAGCCAACACCAAATCCTATTGTTGAAAAATTAATAGAAGCAGTAAATAATCCATCTACTCATCGCTATTCGCAATCTGCTGGATTACCTAAATTAAGAAATGCAATGAAGAACTGGTATTCAAGAAAATACTCTGTTGAATTAGATTCAGATTCTGAAATTGTTACTTGTATGGGTTCAAAAGAGGGTATTGCTCATTTAGCACTTGCTACCCTCTCAAATAATGATGATGTCTTAGTTCAGTCACCCACATACCCAATCCATTCTTATGGAGTAGTTATTGCTGGAGCAAACTTACACTCAATTTCTTTAAACAATGATTTAGATAAGTTCTTATTTGATATTGAAGATGCAATAAAGAGCGCATCAAAAAAACCAAAAATGATCATAATTAATTTTCCATCCAATCCAACAACTCAATCAGCTGATTTAAGTTTTTTTAAAAAAATCATAGATATTGGAAAAAAGTATGACATCTGGATTATTCATGATTTGGCATATGCAGATATTGTTTTTGATGGCTATAAAGCACCATCAATTCTAGAAGTTGAAGGGGCTAAGGATATTGCAGTTGAATTTTTTACATTATCAAAATCATATAATATGCCTGGATGGAGAGTTGGTTTTTGCTGTGGTAATCAAAAATTAGTTCAAGCATTAACAAAAATAAAATCTTACATGGATTATGGTACCTTCACTCCTATTCAGGTTGCTGCAATCAAAGCTATCAATGACTGTGATGAAAATGTTTCTGAAATATGTTCAATGTATGAATCTAGGAGAGATGAGCTATGCAACGGATTGAAAAGAATTGGCTGGGATGTTCAAAAGCCGCTTGCTACAATGTTTGTTTGGGCAAAAATACCAGATAATTACTTACATCTTGGATCACTTGAGTTTAGTAAGTTGTTAATAGAGCATGCAAATGTAGCAGTCTCACCTGGAGCTGGTTTTGGAGAAGGTGGCGATTCTTATGTTAGATTTTCTTTAATTGAGAATGAGCATAGAATTAGACAAGCAATTAGAGGTATAAAAAACTTTTTTTCCATGGAAGTAAGATGAAATCATTAAAAATTGGTATATGTGGATGGGGGAATGTAGCTACAGGAATGTTTAATGCTCTGCATGATAATGCGGACGCTATTAAACAAAACTCAGGCTGCTCTTTTAATATAGAAGTGATAGGGGCTAGAAGAGATAATCCTAAGTGTAATCCAGGAAATACAAAAATAGTAAGAGATATATTTGAAGTATGTAATCACGATATTGATGTAGTTGTTGAGTTAATTGGAGGTGTCGATGTTGCTAGAGAATTGATTTTGAAAGCAATTAATAATAAAAAGCACGTTATTACAGCAAATAAAGCAGTTATATACCATCATGGAGATGAGATTTTTACTGCAGCAAAAGAGCAAGGTGTAAAAGTTCTTTTTGAATCAGCTGTATGCGCAGGAACACCAATTATAAAACTTCTAAGTGAAGAGTTGGCTGCAAATAATATTACTAAAATTTCAGGCATGCTTAATGGAACCTCTAATTTTATTTTATCTAATATGGAAGAGGGAAGTGAGTTTGAGCCTACCTTGGCTTTGGCACAAAAAGAAGGATATGCAGAGCCTGATCCAGCATTTGATATTGAAGGCATGGATGCAGCACATAAGATTGGAATATTATCATCTATTGCCTATGGTTCACCTTTACCACCTGAAGATTTTTATATTGAAGGAATTACTAATATTGAAAAAGATGATTTTACTTATGCAGCTGATATGGGATATACGATAAAGCACCTTGCAGTAGCAAAATTAGAAAGGAATAGCCTTGAATTAAGAGCACACCCAGCTTTAATAAAAGTATCATCACATTTAGCAAACTTAAAAGGTGTTAGAAATGGAATGGAGTTGGATACTGATCTTATCGGAAAAATCCACATAGCTGGATCGGGAGCTGGCCAAGAGTCTACTGCTTCAGGACTTATATCTGACCTAATACATTTATCAAATTGTCCAAATGTTGATTCAAGCCAAAAAGAGCAACAAAAATCAGTACATGAATTAAGTGTTTTTGGGGATTTAGTCTTCCAATATTATTTTTATTTAGATGCAGAAGATAAGCCAGGCGTTATGGCATCAATAACATCCCTCTTGGCATCTAAGAAAGTTGGCATAGAATCAATAGTCCAAAAAGAAGATCGTGGTAAAGACTCAGTTCCTATTATATTAATAACAGATCCTTTTAAAGAAAATGATCATGCAGAGTTACAAAAAGAGCTTCTTGGATTAGATTCCGTTAAAGCTATAAGATCAATAAGAATAGAAGCTGAATAGATATGATATTCCACAGCACTAGAGGAAATGATTCTGGTAAGACTTTTGAAGAAGTTTTAATGCAGGGTCTTGCAAGTGATGGCGGACTATTTATGCCGGATGAATGGCCCCAGGTAGATATTAATCATATTCAACATTTAGAAACTTTTATTGATGTTGCAAAATATATAGTTCCAATGTTTACTAAATCATCTTTCTCAGATGAAGAAGTACTTAGTCTCCTTGATTCTACTTGGCATGATTTTTCTGAAGAGAATTTTGTAAAAATACATCAATTAAATGAGTCGAATGATATTTTGGAACTTTTCCATGGACCAACTGCAGCATTTAAAGATTTTGGCCTTCAATTGGCTGCAGCTTTCTTTAATTTATCATTAACTAAGAATAATAAGACAGCTATTGTTTTTGGAGCTACCTCTGGGGATACGGGTTCTGCTGCAATTGATGCATGTAAAAGATTTGATTCAATTAAGAGTTTTATATTATTGCCTGAAGGTAATATGTCAGATGTTCAAAGAAAACAGATGACAACCGTAGATAGCCCAAATGTTTTTACTTTATCAATAGATGGTACCTTTGATGACTGTCAGTCAATTGTCAAAGAAGCATTCAATGAACGACCTTTTCTTAAGGATGATCAGTTTTTGCTTGCAGTAAATTCAATTAATTGGGTCAGGATCATTGGTCAAATCTGTTATTACTTTTATGCCTCACTTAAAATTTCAAAAAACAATGAATCATTAAATTTTGCTGTCCCTACAGGCAATTTTGGAAATGTTTTCGCTTGTTATTCAGCTTATAAAATGGGGATGCCATTAAATAAAATACTTGTTGCCGTAAATGATAATAATATTCTTCATAGATTTTTTAGTGAGAATGATTACTCAAAAAAATCTGTAGCTGAAACTGTTTCTCCTAGTATGGATATAAGTATAGCTAGTAATTTTGAAAGACTGGTGTATGACTTCTATACCGAAAGAGACTCTAGTTTATGTAAAGATTTTTACTCTAATTTTCCATCAACACCAATAAAGATTGAAGATGACTCATGGAAAAAATCAAAAGATTTATTTTTAAGCTATTGTGTTGATGATTTTAGTACTGTTGGCGCTATGAAAGATATTTATAAAGAATATAGTTATCTTATAGACCCTCACACAGCGGTTGCTTCCAAAGCTGTTGAAGCACTTAAAGATAAACTTGCTGGTAAAACAGTGGTACTTTCTACAGCTCATCCAGCTAAATTTCCATTGGTTGTTAAAAATGCTGGACTTGATATAAAAAATATACCCGCTAGCCTCTCAGAAATTTTTGATAAAAAAGAAAAAATTTATAATTTTCCAGCTTCTAAAGATCAAATCTTTGATTTCATAACCAAAAATAATCAGTAATTATGGATTCTATAGAACTAAAATCGAATCTAACTGATCTGAAGGTTAGACTAAATGAAATTAGAGAAGGAATATTTGATGTATCTTCAAAAGAGCAAAGACTTCAAGAAATTGAGTTAGATTTATCAAAAGAAGAGGTATGGTCTGATCTTGAGTTATCACAAAAAATTAGTAAAGAAAAAACTGCTATAGAAAAATCTCTTGTAAATTTTAAGTCTGTAGAAGAAAGAGTATCTGATGGTTTGGTTTTTTTAGAAATTGCTGAAAGTGAATCTGATACTAGTTCAATAAATGAAATTGCTAAAGATTTTATTGAATTGGATGAAGCAGTTGCTGCTCTTGAATTCAGTAAAATGTTTACAAATAAAATGGATCCTGCATCAGCTTATGTAGAAATTCAATCTGGTTCAGGTGGAACAGAGGCTCAAGACTGGGCAGAAATGCTTCTTAGAATGTATTCAAAATGGGCAGAAGGGAGAGGTTATGATATTAATGTAACTGAAGTCTCATATGGTGAGGTGGCTGGAATTAAATCAGCTACTTTGTATGTCAGTGGAGATTACTCCTATGGTTGGTTAAGAACTGAAACAGGAATTCATAGGCTAGTTAGAAAATCACCATTTGATTCTGGTAGCAGACGACATACATCATTTGCATCTGTTTTTATATCTCCAGAAGTTGATGATTCAATAGAAATTAATATAAACAATGCTGATATTCGTGTTGATACGTATAGAGCATCAGGTGCTGGTGGCCAGCATGTAAATAAAACCGATTCTGCAGTAAGGTTAACGCATACGCCAACAGGTGTTGTAGCTCAATGTCAAAGCGATAGATCCCAACATAAAAATAAAGAAAATGCTTTAAAACAATTAAAATCAAAGCTTTACGAGTTAGAATTACAAAAACAAAATGAAGAAAGGCAAGAACTAGAAGAAAGCAAGTCTGATATAGGATGGGGCAGTCAAATTAGATCATATGTGCTAGATCAATCTAGAATTAAAGATCTAAGAACAGGGCATGAAACTGGAAATACGTCAGCGGTTCTTAATGGTGATCTTGATGAATTTATGAAAACAAGTCTTAAAGCAGGGGTTTAAATGTCTGAAGAAAATATAGGTGGTGAAGAGGGGTTAATTGAGGAAAGAAGAAAGAAGCTAGAAATACTCAGAAGCAATAAAAAGGCATATGTAAATGATTTCTCAAAAGAACATTATGCAGAAGATATCCATAAAAAAAATAAATCTTTTTCAAAAGAAGAATTAGTAGAAAAAAATATAGATAATATTTCTGTTGCAGGAAGGATTGTTCTTATGCGTGTAATGGGCAATGCGAGTTTTGCAACAGTAAGAGACTCAAGTGGCGACATTCAAATTTATGTTAGTAAGAATACAGTAGATGAAGATCTCTATAATGATTTTAAAACATGGGATCTAGGTGACATCATTGGGGTGAAAGGAAAACTATTCAAGACTAGAACAGATGAATTAACAATCGAAGCTAACCATGTTGTATTAATCACAAAATCTATAAGACCAATGCCCGATAAATTTAAAGGTCTTTCTGATATAGAAACTAGGTATAGGCAAAGATACTTAGATTTAATGAGCAATGATGAGTCTAAATCTGTTTTTATTAATAGAACCAAAATTATTGAATCTGTTAGAGACTCGCTAAAAAAGAGAAATTTTATAGAAGTAGAAACACCCATGATGCATCCTATACCAGGAGGAGCTGTAGCTAGGCCATTTGTAACGAAACACAATGCTTTAGATAGAGAGCTTTTTTTAAGAATAGCTCCAGAACTCTATTTAAAAAGATTGTTAGTTGGAGGTTTTGAAAGAGTTTTTGAAATAAATAGAAGTTTTAGAAATGAAGGTTTGTCGACTAGACATAATCCTGAATTTACAATGCTGGAATATTATGAGGCATTCACATCGTTAGAAAAAACAATTGAGTTTACTGAAAATATGATTAAGTCTGCCTCAGAAGAAGTCAACAACTCGCTTAAAATAATGTGGGGTGATGATGAGATAGACCTATCAAATTTCAGGAAATCTAACCTTTCTGATCTTGTCCTGGAAGAAAATAAAAATCTTACCCAAGGTGATATTGATAAGCTTGATGGAAAAGAGTTATTAGAGTTATTTGAATCGTCTGTTGAGGATAAGCTCATACAACCTACTTTTGTAATAGGATATCCTGTAGAAGTTTCACCTTTATCAAGAAGAAATAATGATAATCCAAATATAGCAGATAGATTTGAATTATTTATAGGTGGAAAGGAAATTGCTAATGGATTTTGTGAATTAAATGATCCTGATGATCAGGCTGAGAGATTTAAAGAGCAAGTGAAGGCAAAAGATACTGGTGATAAAGAAGCCATGTCATATGATGAAGACTATATCACTGCATTAGAGCATGGCATGCCACCAGCAGTTGGTGTTGGAATAGGTGTTGATAGGCTTGTTATGTTGATAACAAACCAAACATCAATCAGAGATGTATTATTATTTCCTCAGCTTAAATCTTAGTTTCCAGAAGGTATATCTTTGAACGGCATGCCTTTATCTGATCTTTTATCTTGAGGAAGCCCTAGCACTCTTTCAGAGATAATATTTTTAAGAATTTCATCTGTTCCGCCTGCAATCCTAAGTCCTGGAGCACCAAGCCATGCATTCTGAAAGCTCTGAATCTCATTATCATCTGTTCTTAGCATTCCAGCCATGTCTAATGAATCTATTCCAAAATTACCAATATCTTGAAGTTTATTTGCACTTACAATTTTAGTTATAGATGCTTCAGGCCCAGGTGTTTCGCCTTTAGAGAGTGCTGACATTGTTCTTAATTTAGTATTTTTTAATCCATTAGCTTCACAATACCAATCAGCAATGGATTCTCTTGTAGCTCTATTATTGATTAATGATTCACCCGAATCATCCTGTTTCTTAGCCCAATTAAATGCTTCCTTAACATCAGCCCCATTTGCGTCACCAACAGCAAGCCTTTCATTCATAAGTGTGGTAATTGCAACCTTCCATCCATCACCAATAGCACCCAATCTTTGAGAATCTGGTATAACAACATCAGTAAAATAGACTTCATTAAAGCTAGAACCACCTGTTATTTGTTTAATCGGTTTAACTTCAATACCAGGTGATTTCATATCAACAAAGAAAAAGGTCATACCTTTATGTTTTTCAAGATTAGGATCATGTCTAACCACTAAAATTCCATAATCACAAAAATGTGCACCAGATGTCCATACTTTTTGCCCATTTATAATCCAATTATCTCCATCTTGAACGGCTTTACTTCTTAAGCCTGCAACATCAGAACCAGCAGATGGTTCAGAGAATAACTGACACCATATTTCTGTGCCTTCTGCCATAGCCGGAAGATATCTTTCTTTTTGTTCATCTGAAGCATATTCCATCATGACTGGACCACACATGCCTAGCCCAATCTCAAAAATACCGCGAGGAACATTAAATTTTGATTCTTCTTCTGCCCAAATAATTCTTTCTATAGGAGATGCAGCTATGCCTCCATATTCTTTTGGCCAATGAAGCATTGCCCAACCTGCATCATATTTTTTTTTCTGCCATTCTCTGGCAACATCTAAAAATTCTATATCAGCAAAATCTTCTTTTTTCTTATTTGATTTTGGTTCAGCATTTTTTTCTAGCCATTCTCTGCATGTATTTCTAAATTGTGCTTGTTCTGGTGTGTCATTAAAATCCATTTTTATTTCCTAATATGTGTTTGATTTTTCTAAGCTACTTACTAACTTTTCTTTCCAGTTAGGTAGAGAGCCAATATTTACTGATAATAGTTTTGATCTTTTGTAATAAAGATGACAATCATACTCCCAAGTAAAGCCATTTCCTCCATGAGTCTGTATATTTTCTTTTGAACACAGCTGATAAGCCTTTGTAGAGCTTACACGAGCTGTTGCAGATGCTACAGAAAGGTCTGATGATTCTGTAGAAAGAGCCCATGCAGCATAATACGTGTTAGATTTAGCTAATGTTATAGCAACATACATATCAGCAAGCTTGTGTTTTATAGCCTGAAAAGAACCAATTTGACGACCAAATGCATATCTTTCTTTTGCGTAGCTAGTTGCCATATCAAGAGAGGCTTGAGATCCACCAATTTGCTCAAAGCTAAATAAAACCGCTGCTTGGTTTAGAAGATTCTCATAAAATTCCCATCCATTAGATTCATCACCAATAAGAATGCTTGGAGAGTTTTTATATTCAATAGAGAAATGGCCTCTACTTTCATCAATGGTATCTTGATGCTCAATAGAAACTGTATCAGAAGAATGATCAACCAGTCTAAGGCATATACCTGAAGATGAATTTGAAACAACTATTGAATGGGTAGCTATTTCTGCATCAGCTACAGCAATTTTTTTACCATTTACAATATTATTTTCTGAAGTAGTTTTAATGTTAGAGATAGTTGGAGCAAAAAGGTCTTCTGTAACTGCTAGAGTCCCAACTATTTCTCCAGAAACAAGCTTTGGGAGGATTTCTTTTTTTACATCCTCATTTGCATACTTGATAATCGCTTCTGTAAATAAGTAGACTGATGATGAGAAAGGTACTGGAGCCAGAAATCTTCCAAGTTCTTCTGCAACAACACACAATTCTAGATAACCTAAACCCAATCCATCATATTCTTCTGGAATTCTTATTCCGGTCCACCCTAATTCAACTATCTTATTCCATAAGTCTTGGTCAGTATTATGTTTTTCTTCTAATACTTTTCTACTTCTGTTAATCGAGCCTTCTTTTTCTAAAAACTTTCTTGCTTCACTTTGAAGGAATTTCTGATCATCTGAAAAATCTAAATTCATATTTATCTAAATAGTTAATGTAAAATACATTATAAAGTAGTTTTTTTAATATTTAATACATGAATCAAACAATGAAACCAAATAAATCATCACCAGCTTATTTAAAAAAGAAGACTTCAGGCGGTCTTTTTGTTGGATTTCTATATGTTTTGGTATTCATGAGCATTTTAGCTCTAGCCATTTGGCAAAATTTTGAAACTAAAGCCAATAAAGAGTCTTTAGATTCAATCCATCAAAGACTTATTGTTATTGAAGAGCAAATAAATATTGCAGATGAAATTAATAATGATTCTTTAACTGATATCTCAGCTTCAATTCAGTTTCTAGATAAAGAAGTGAGAAAACTTTGGGATTTAAGTAATAAAAGAAATAAAGTGAATATTAGTAAATTAACAGAAACCACCAATAAAATTAATGGCTCCATAGAAAATATAGAAAACTCATTAAAAGACGTATCTAAAAAAATAGAATCCAATCAATTAGATATTGTGAATACTTCAAAAGACTTATCAAGCCTTTTAAAGGCTAATGCAGAAATCAAGGACCTAGAAATAGCGCTTAGAGCACTAGAAACGCAAATGATTTTGATGGATGATTCAGTAAGAGCTTTAAATAATTACAAAACTCAACTAAATCAAACAATTTCTGAAATTCAAACTCAAATTTATTCTGCTTCTCAAGGAGTGATAGAATTTGAAAACCAAGATTGACAATAGTTTTAAATAATAGTTTTATATATTTATGAACAAGACTTTATTACAAGTTTTTTTATTGCTTGCTTTTATTCCATTAGCAATTCTAGTTGGCTATGGGGTTCTTGTGGTTGCTCCAATTTTCTGCTGCTTTCTTGCAATAAATTCATATAAGTTCAAAAATTATAAAGAAATGTATATTTGGATGGGTGTTGGAGTTTTTTCATTTTTATTAGCTCTATATATGCTGGGTGTTTTATGATTATTAGAGGATTAATTCTTATCTTATCAACTATTATGCTTTTGATTGGTTTTTTAAATGTCCTTACTCCAGAAGTAAATAATTTTATAATTCCTGTTGAAATTGATGACTTGAATACTCGAATTATGGTTAGAAGTTTATCTGGCATATTTATTGGAATTGGATATTTATCTATTAGATTTATATTTTCTTCCTCAAGAGTACAAATTGGTAATGTTTTGTTGTCCATCACAATTTGTGCATTATTTTCTAAGATATTTAGCTTTATTTATGATGGATTTACAACTTATTCTGTCATGGTTTTCTTTTTTGTCGCTACTTACGGTCTTTGTTTATATTACCTGCAGAAAAAGAGAAAAAATCAGATTGATTATAATCTTTAATTCCTACAGTTAAACCTCCCAAATAATTAAAATTATCTATATAATGCTTCAATCTGGGGATGTGGTGGAACTGGTAGACACGCTTGGCTTAGAACCAAGTGCCGAAAGGCGTGGGGGTTCGACTCCCTCCATCCCTACCAACTAAGTAGATTGACTCTTTAGTTCAAAGCCTAAGAGATCTATAATCTATGCGAATACTTATCTATAATTAAATATGTCAATTTTAAAAAAAGAGGAATCTTTGAATAATCATTTTTTAAATGATTCAGATGCAATAGAGAGAATTTTTAATCATATTGATAATGGAACTACTGATCTTGGTAATACGATATGGAAAGAGCCAGTTAGAAATTATTATTCACAAGAACGCTTTGATGCAGAAATTGCCTTACTAAGAAAATCTCCTATCCCTTATTGCCCTTCAGCAGGGCTACCTGAAAATGGTAGTTATATAGCTAGAAGAGCATCAGGAACACCGCTGTTAGTAGTTAGAGGTGAAGATGGAGTCGTTAGAGCATTTATTAATGCATGCAAACATCGTGGAATGAAAGTAGCTGACGGAAGTGGGTGCAAAAAGAAAGCTTTTGTTTGTCCATATCATGCTTGGGCTTATGGTTTGAATGGAAAGCTTAAAAATATTCCTGGCCAAGAAGCATTTCCAAATTTAGATAATGATAATTTAGGCCTTTCAGAAATAAGCGCAATTGAAAAGGGTGGAATTGTATACGTCATGCAAGAGGGAAAAATAGAAGATCATATGCTAGAAAATGCAATTGATTTTTTTGAACCCGAGCAAAAAATGTTTAGTTATGGCGAGGTTGTTGATGAAGCTAATTGGAAGTTGCTAACTGAGACACTATTGGAGGGATATCATATTAAATCTCTTCATAAAGATACTTTTTATCCTTTTGGTCTAGACAACATCAATCTTGTAGAAACATCTGGACCTAATTCACGAGTCATATTTCCCTTTAAAAGAATAGAAAAAATAAGACATATAGAACCCAATGAAAGGAAGCTAAATGGGGTTGCTACTTCAGTATTTCATTTATTTCCTAATGCAAGTGTTTCTATTTTATCTAAGCACTCAAGCCTAACAATCATGGAGCCGCTATCACCATCAAGTGTTAAAATTGTTAGCTACCTTGTTTATAATCCTAAATTAAATGGTAAAGAAATATCTCTTGAAGATGCAGAGAAAGATGCTAAGTTTGTTAATGAGTCAGGTCAAAATGAAGATAGGGAGGCTGCTAGAGCAATTCAAGAAACTGTTACAACCTCTGCTAATTCATACCTCACCTTTGGTTTTTTTGAAAAAGCAATTGTTAACTTTCATCAACACTTAACTTCAAGTCTTGATAAATAGAGTTAATGATAAGTTTACAAACTATTATTTACATATATACTGATTTGCAATGATAAATACAAATACACGATTAAGACGGGTTCCCGCTATATAGCTGGGTCTTTTCTATTGTGAATTAGACCCAGCTTATGCTGGGTTTTTTTTTATAAAAATAAAGGTAATTATGAAAAATTTTATTTCTACACAGGATTGGTCAAAATCAGAACTGCAAGATATTTTAGATTATGCAAAAGAATTAAAGATTAATAAGTTTCAAGATAATTTAAAAAACAAATCTATTGCATTAATGTTTTTTAATCCTTCTATGAGAACTAGGACTAGTTTTGAGCTTGGCATACAGCAATTGGGTGGGCTTGCAGTAGTACTTCATCCTGGAAAAGATGCTTGGCCAATAGAGTTTAAGTTAAAAGAAGTAATGGATGCAGATTCAGAAGAGCATATTATAGAAGTTGCAAAAGTGCTCTCTGAGTACTGTGATTTAATAGCCATAAGAGCATTCCCTAAATTTATAAATCTCGAAGAAGATTTATCTGATAATGTTATTAAGAGTTTTGCTAAGTATGCAACTGTTCCGGTGGTTAACATGGAGACTATTACTCATCCCTGCCAAGAACTTGCTCATATTTTAACTATGCAAGAGCAACTAGGTGATCTTTCTGGAAAAGATTACTTATTGACATGGACATACCACCCGAAACCTTTAAATACAGCAGTAGCAAATTCATCTTTATTAATAGCAAGTAAGTTTGGTATGAACGTAAAATTACTTTGCCCCACAGAAGATTATCTACTTCATGATTCATACTTAGATAAAGCAGCAGAAAACTGTAATGCAAATGGCACCTCATTCTCTATAACTCATGACATTAAAGAGGGTTATGAAAATGCTGATATTGTTTATGCTAAAAGCTGGGGAGCGCTTAATTATTATGGGCATCCAGAAGATGAAAAGTTAATAAGAGATAAGTACAAGCATTTTATTGTTAGTGAAGAAAAAATGGCAATGACTAATAATGCTAAATTCAGTCACTGCCTTCCTTTAAGGCGAAATGTTAAAGCAACAGACGGAGTAATGGACTCTGACTATTGTGTTGCAATACAGGAAGCAGGAAATAGAATGCATGTTCAAAAATCACTATTATCAACTTTATTAAAGGATAAATAAAAATGAAAAAAATTGTATTAGCTTTCTCCGGCGGATTAGATACTAGCTTCTGTGTTCCATACCTTATCGAAAGAGGTTTTGAAGTTCACACTATATTTGTAAATACTGGTGGTACACCAAAGAAAGAAGAAGAAAAAATTACCAAAAGAGCCAATGAGCTTGGAGCAAAAAAACATATCAATGTAAACGTTGATAATCTTCTTTGGAATCAAATTATCAAACCGTTGGTATGGTCCGGCTCACTATATCAAGATAAATATCCTGCACTATGCTCTGATAGATACCTTATAGTCTCAGAGGCAATAAAGCTCTGTAAAAAATTAAATACTAAATATATTTCACATGGCTGTACAGGAATGGGTAATGACCAAGTTAGGTTTGATTTATCAATTCAAGCATTCGGCAAATATACAACCATCACCCCAATAAGAGAAATACAAAATAAAGTTAATGATGTGAGAGGTTATGAGCAGAAATATCTTGAAGATAAGGGATTCAAAGTCTCATCTATGCACTCAAAATATAGTATCAATGAAAATCTTATGGGAGCTACTGTTTCAGGATCTGAAATAGATGAATGGAAAGAACCATCAAAAGAAAGCTATATCCTTTGTAGTACACCAGATAAATATCCAACTAAGTTAAAAAAGATAGTAATAGAATTTTCAAAGGGTGAGGCAAAAAAAATAAATGGAGTTGCTATTAAAGGTCCAGAGTTATTAAGGACGCTAAACAAGTTAGGTGGCAAGTATGGTATTGGAAGAGAAATTTTTGCCAGCGATACTATTATAGGTATCAAGGGAAGGTTTCTCTTTGAATCCCCTGGAATAAAAATACTTCAGTCTGCACATAGAGCTTTAGAGGAATCAATTTTTACTGATAAACAAAACTTTTTTAAACCTGTAATTGGCAAAAAGTGGGTTGAATTAGTTTATGGTGGATTTTATTTTGATCCTTTAGCAAGAAATCTTGAAAATTTTCTACAAGACATTGAAGCACCTGTTAATGGAAAAGTAACAATGTTACTTTCACCAGGAAAGTCAGAAGCTGTAGCAGTTGAAGCTAAAAAAATATTAGTTAGTAAAGAAGCTATATATGCTCAATCGGCTTCATGGGGTGTTGAAGAGTCTGCTGGATTTATAAAGTTACTTGGTCAAAGCACTGCGACTTGGACGGATATAAACAAAAAGTAAAATGAATCAAAACTTCACCAAAGACACTATTATCAAACTGCTCAGCGGGATGAGTAGTGAGAAAGAAATAAGAAAGTATTTAGACAGATTCTCTTCTGATGATTTTAGGTTTGCCGTAATTAAAGTTGGTGGAGCGGTAATAGAAAATGATTTAGATAATCTAATCTCCTCCTTGGTATTTTTGAATGAAGTTGGCTTAAGGCCAATTATTGTTCATGGGGGAGGTCCTAAGCTTTCTAGAGCATTAGAGGATAAAAAAATACAGTTTTCATTTAAAGATGGTCAAAGAATTACCTCTAAAGAAGTTTTGTACGAGGCAATTGATGTATTTAAGGCTGAAAATCAAAAAATTACATCTGCTTTAATTGAAAAGAATGTGTCAGCTGTCCCTTTAATGAATGACGTTTTTAAGTGTACTATTCAAGATAAAGATTTAGGATTCGTTGGCACTATCATTGAAACTAATTCAGATAAAATCAGAGATATTATTTTGAGCGGAGGCGTTCCAGTAATTGCGCCAATGGGCTATACAGATGAAAAGCAAATAGTAAATATTAATGGCGATAAAGCAACACAAGCCTTAGCAAAAGAAATATTACCAGATAAAATTATTTTCTTAAGTGAAATTGGAGGGATTCTTGATGGGTCGGATAATTTAATTTCAACGATAAACATTAAAGATGATTACAAGAGATTAATGTCAGAGGGATGGTTGCACTCAGGAATGAAACTTAAGCTTGAAGAAATCAAGCATCTACTTGATTATCTGCCAAGTAATAGTTCAGTATCAATAACCAAACCTCTTTATTTAAATAGAGAGCTTTTTACTGATGCTGGTTTCGGAACCTTGGTAAAGGCAGGTCATCAAATAGATAAATTTAAAGAGTTAGATAGTGTGAATATAGATACTATTACCTCAATCTTAGAATCAGCATTTAAAGGAACACTCGATAAAAATTATTTTATAAAACAAGATAAAGAATTCTATGTAAGTAGCTGCAGTAGAGCTGCAATAGCGATATCCCTACATCAAAAGGTAGCATATATGGATAAATTTGCAGTCAAGACTGGAGCTAGAGGAGAGGGGCTTGGTAATGCTATATGGAATAGAATGACAATTGACCATAAAAAGGTTTTTTGGAGATCTAGATCAAATAATTCTATAAACCACTTTTATAAAAATGTTTGTGACGGTTTTCAAAAAACTAATAATTGGAATATATTTTGGATTGGAATTCATGATTTAGACGAGCTTACTGAATGCATAAGAATTGCATCTAACCAACCTGAAACGATTGCCTATGAAAACTAATATAAGTATTGCAATGATCGGAGGAAGGGGCTTTGTTGGGCAGGAGATAATTTCTATACTAAATAATCACCCAACTTTCATGCTCACTAAAGTTTTTTCTAAAACTGCTGAAGATGAAGTTGTTGTGGGTTACAAGAAATCTTTAAATCTAAAGTATTCTCTTCTTGATATATCTAATCTTAAGTTAGAGGATGTTGATATAGTAATAATGGCATTGGCTAATGATGAATCAAGGCCCTATATAAAGATTATTAAAAAAGATTACCCAAATATAATATTTATTGACTTAAGCGCTGACAATAGATTAGATGATTCATGGGATTATAGAGTTCCTGAACTTTCAGCAAAAAAAGCTACCAACTTTATAAGCAACCCTGGATGTTATGCATCTGCAATACAATTTTCTTTAGCACCAATCAAAAACATTATTCTTGGAAGAGTTAGTTCTATAGGTATATCCGGCTACAGTGGAGCTGGAGCCTCACCAAATGAAAAAAATAATCCTGTCAATCTTAAGGATAATATTATTCCGTACTCTCTTACAAATCACCTACATGAACAAGAGGTATCAAAGCATTGTTATAAAGATATATCTTTCAGTCCCCATGTTGGTAATTTTTTTAGAGGAATTCTTATAACATCTCACATACAACTTAAAAGCAGCCATACAGTAAAGGAAATTTTAGCAATCTTTGTTAATTTTTATAAAAACTCTAAGTTAATTGAGGTTCTGACTGATGTGCCTATGATCAATAAGGTTACCAATACACACAAGGTTTTAATAGGCGGAATATCTATTGATAATTCAGGAACAAATTTAACAGTATGTTGTGCTCTTGATAACTTGCTTAAGGGAGCTGCTACTCAAGTTATACAGAATCTTAATTCAGCAAGCAACTTAGAAGAATTGACAGGAATAGACTATGAATAAAAAATTATGGAATAACAAAAAAAATAAAATATCAAAGGACATAACGTCTTTTTTAGCTGGAGAAGATATAGAGTTAGATAAATTTTTATTTATTTATGATGTTGATGCTTCTTTGGCCCATGTAAAAGGCCTTCAGTCCATAGGAGTAATTAAAAAAAATGAACTGTTAAAGTTAAATAAATCTCTTAAAACCCTTAGAAAGAACTTTATTGATGGAAAATTTAAATTAACTGATAAATATGAAGATTGCCACTCAGCTATTGAGTTCTATTTGATTAATGAGCTTGGCGATCTTGGAAAAAAAGTTCATACAGGCAGAAGTAGAAATGACCAGGTAATGGTAGCAATGAGATTATTCGCTAAAAAAAATCTTATTGAATTTAAAACAAAGAATAAATTAATTGCCGAAACTTTTTTAAATTTAGCAAAGAAACATAAAGATTTACCAATGCCAGGATATACGCATCTTCAAAGAGCCATGCCTTCATCATGGGGATTATGGTTTTCTTCATATGCCGAATCCTTCATTGATAATGGAGATCTAATTAATAATACTATTGATTGGATTGATTCAAACCCATTAGGTAGCGCTGCAGGATATGGTGTTGCAATTCCATTAAATAGAGACCTGGTAACCAAGGAATTAGGCTTTAGTAGAACTCAGCTAAATAGTTTATATGTTCAGAATAGTAGGGGTAAGTATGAGATGCAGATACTTAATACCTTGAAGCAATCTATGTTAGATATAAGAAAATTTTCATGGGATATGAGTTTATTTTTATCACAAGAATTTAATTTATTATCTATTGATAGCAAGTATTCAACAGGATCATCGATTATGCCTAACAAACATAATCCAGATGTTATAGAAATACTTAGAGCGAATTATTCAATTCTAGCTGGCTTTTCATCAGAGCTTGAAAACTTATTGTCTCTTCCTAGTGGTTATCATAGAGACCTTCAATTAACTAAAAGAAGTCTAGTTCATGGTTTTAATACATCATTTAAATCATTGGATATTATTCCTGCTTTACTAAAGACAATTAAGATAAACACAAACAACTCAAATAAATATATAGATAATGAAATGAAAATGACTGACAAGGTCTATTCACTTGTTTCAGATGGAGTTCCTTTTAGAGATGCATACAGCCTAGTAAAGAATTCTGATGACCATTCTTTATTAACTGAAACAAAGTCTCTAAATCATTCCATGGGCTCTCCAGGGAATCTTAATCTCAATTTATTAGAGAAGAGACTTAAAAAGCAAAAATAAAATTTATAAGCTACTATAATTTAATAGTTTTATTGGATATGTAGTTTATGCAAATACCTGTCAGATTCAGAGTTGTTTTTATGTCATTCTTGGCAGTCTTTATTTGCTATATAGATAGAGTAAATATTTCAGTTGCTATTATACCAATGCAAGAGCAGTTTGGCTGGAGTGAATCACAAGTCGGTATTATTTTTTCTTCTTTTTATCTGGGCTATATTTTTACTATGACAATTGGAGGCTTTTTGGCTGACAGATATGGTGGGAAAATTGTTCTTGGTTACGGACTTCTTCTTTGGTCATTATTCACAGTTTTAACTCCAGTATTTGCATATAATGGTTTTTTTGCAATTCTAATAATAAGAGTTTTAATGGGTCTTGGTGAGGGCGTAACCTTTCCATCTTGGCATGCCTTATATGCTAGATGGATTCCATTTGAAGAAAGAACTCGATCAATTGCAATTACAAATAGCGGCATCTCTGTGGGTACTGTTTTTGGATATCTTGTAACAACTTTAATTATTGCTAGTTACTCTTGGGAATGGGTATTTTATTCATTTGGCATGTTAGGTGTGATTTGGTTCTTTTTTTGGCAGAGAGACATCACATCTTACCCATCTGATCATAAAAATATATCTCACAAAGAACTTGAATTAATAATTGAAAAAGCACCCACAAATTCTTCAGCACCAAAAATTTCTATTTTAAGGTTACTAAAAAATCTTCCATTTTTAGCCATCACAGTGGCTACCTTTTGTCATAACTGGGCTTTATTTACCTTTTTATCTTATTTACCAAAATTTGTTAACAGCCCTACCTCTCTTGGAGGCTTAGGGATAAGTCTAGATTCAAGGATCTTTATACTACTAATCTTAATTCCAAGTTTTTTTTCAGTAATATCTTTGATAGCAGGAGGATTTTTAGCAGATAATCTTATAAAGAAAAAGTATCAAGTTATTAAAGTACGAAAAGCTGTTAATTCTATTGGTTTTTTTGGATCTGCCTTTTGTCTATTTTTAATACCATTTCAAGAATCACATTTGTTTATAATTTCTCTATTGTGTGCAACAAATATTTGTACAGGAATCGCAGCTGGTGGATTTGGTGTTAATCATGCTGATTTAGGTCCAAAATACACTGGGGCATTGGTTGGAATAGCTGGAAGCTTGGGCATGACTGCTGCAGTCATTGGTCCATTAGTAGCAGGATTTATTCTAGATTTAACAAACTCTTGGACATTAATATTTCATATATGCTCATATATGTTGATATTTGGCGGTATTTTTTATCTATTTTTTTCAAGTACTGATAAGCAGTTTGATTGATTTTACCAATTTAAATTCTAAGCTATAATAAAAAATGGATACTAAATTAGAAATAGCAAAAAACTGGCTTCCAAGATATACAGGAATGCCTCTAGAAATGTTTGGTGATTATATTTTAATCACAAATTTTAAAGACTACATTAATAAATTCGCTGATAGATTTAACTGTGACATATATGGTGAAGGAAGGGCTATGCAGGCCTCCACAAATAGTGATGGTTTAACGATTATTAATTATGGTATTGGCTCACCAAATGCAGCCACAATAATGGATTTACTTGTAGCAGTAAAACCCAAAGGTGTTCTTTTTCTAGGAAAGTGTGGCGGACTAAAGAATTCTTCAGAGATAGGAAATTTTATTTTGCCCATAGGTGCAATAAGAGGTGATGGAACTTCAAATGATTACTTTCCACCTGAAGTTCCTGCATTACCTTCTTTTAAACTTCACAAATTTGTCTCCGATATAATTATTGAAAAGAAAAGTGATTATAGGACAGGAGTAATATTTACAACCAATAGAAGAGTTTGGGAGCATGATAAGCGGTTTTTAAAGAGACTAAAAAAAACAACTGCTATTGGTGTTGACATGGAAACAGCAACTGTTTTTTCTGTTGGTCATTTTAATGAGATTGCAAGAGGCGCATTGCTATTAGTTTCTGATGTTCCTTTAACTCCAGAAGGGGTCAAAACTGAAACTTCTGATCATCAAGTGACACAGAAGTGGGTAGACTTACACCTTGAAATTGGTATTAAGGCTATGACAGATATAGGTAAAAGCGGAGAAGAAATCAAGCACTTCAAATACTAGTGAATTAGATTACTAATTTTTGGAAGTAATCAAATATATCCTGAAAGTTTCTTTCTCTTGCTGTAGTCCATTCCCTAGTGGATGAGCTATTCAGCAAGTTTTTCTTATTATCAAAGACTAAAACTCTTGGAACTCCTTTTTCTTTATCAATTTCAAAAAAGCTCATCAGTTCCATATTTTTATCATATCTACCAACATCAATATGCATTATTTTATAATGAGTCTTCATAAACTTATTAATTGTTGGTATTTGTAATGTTCCATCTAATATTCTGCAATCTGGACACCAGTTACCTCCAAATATAATTACTGGTTGTTTGGATTGTTTGATCGTAGAATCCATAAAATCTTTAACATCGTCCTCAGAATAAATAGAGCCATTATATGGAAGTGGCAAGGGAATACTGAGTTGATCATTTGATGAAAGTTGAATTGTTCCAGAGGTTAAATTTATTGTCATAATTAGAGCAAATACAGATGATATGTTTTTAAATTGTTTTTTAATCATGTTGGTTTAATATTAAAAGAACATTGTGGAGATTTATTGTAGTTATTGCAATAATGTCCTTAACGAGGATTCAAATGATTTGGTTAATAAGATTATATTTATTGTTTATGGGAATTACTTATTTCTTAATTGGAATATGGGCAGTTCTTGATCCCATTATAGTAGCAAGTGAAACTTCTATACCGTCCTTTCAAGAAGCGGTTGGGCTAAAGGTTGCCTCTGAAATTGGTTATTCTGAAATAGCTGGTATATATGGTGGTTTGAATTTAGGAATAGGAATAATGTGCCTAATAGGAATTTTTAGAGAAAGCATTGGGATATTTAGTATAAAATTCTTGACATTGTTAACAGGTTCCATTGCTTCTGGAAGGTTAATATCATCTTTTTTACCAGGTATGCCAACTTTCTATAACAGCTTTTTTATATTCGAGATATGTGCAGTAATTATAGGCATAAGTTTTTTGACGGCACTTAATAAATCTAAATCAAATTACTAATATTCAGAATATATCCTAAATATCCTAATACAAAAACGCATCCTATCAGTCTTATAGTTTTTATCCCAAAAAGCTTAGATGAATACATTGATGCAACTATTATAAATAGAATGCTAGCAACAAACATTACAAAGAAATCTCTTGTATAAATACTTGCATGCAATGTTGTATTTGAAAAGAATCCAATTATTGGAACGACTAGGGCTATATTCATTACATTTGAACCAATAACATTTCCAATAACCATGTCATTTTTGTTCTTAGATATTGCAGATACGGTTGCTGCTAACTCGGGAAGACTTGTACCTATTGCAATAATAGTTAAACCTATTATTAATTGAGGAACATTAAGCATTTTTGCAAGTATTTCAGCATGTATAACTGCAAAATGAGATCCTCCAATTAAAGCCATTAAACCAATTGTAAGAAATAAAAGAGTACCTTTAATTTCAATATTTTTTTCAAACTGCTCATTTAAATTTTCTGAAGATCTAAATTTATAGGTTATGTATAAAAATATAAAAAATAATAATACAAACAGGACGCTTTCATTTGTGCTGATTCTCAAGTCTTGCAAACTCAATCCTAATAAAATTGCTCCAAGAAAAAAAGGTAAAAATTGTATTAGGGCGGTTTTAGATGGCTTAATACTTATTCCTATGCAAGAAACTCCAAAAATAAGAGCTATATTTGATATATTTGAACCCACTACAGCACCCATAGCAAGTTCTTCACTGTTGTTAATGACAGATGATATGCCAACAAAAATTTCAGGAGCAGAAGTTCCAAGTGCAACAATAGTCAAACCAATTGCAAGTTCGCTCATTCCAAGATTTTTTGCTAGAAGCGAGGAATTATCTACAAATTTATCGGCACCCCATACCAATACAGCTATTGATAATAAAAGAGCCAATAAGTGAATTATAAACATAGCTTATTTTACATCAGAGGAATGTCATTAATATAATTTAGTTCAATTATTCCTAAATACTATTATTTTCAGTTGGTAGTAATATAAAAAATGCAATATATAATGTTTTATTTAAAAATTTATAAGGGTATAAAACATGGAAATTAATAAATTATTTGATGTAAGTGGGAAGGTTGTAGTTGTTACTGGTGGCTCAAGAGGAATTGGAGAAATGATTACATCAGGCTTTTTAGCTAATGGTGCTAAAGTTTATATTTCTGCTAGAAAAGCACCTGCTCTTATGGAAAAAGCAAAAGAACTTTCTGAGAAATATAACGGTGAATGTATTGCTATACCATGCGATCTTAGTACTTTAGAAGGTATGGATTATTTCACTCAACAAATTACAGAAAAAGAAAAGGGTATTGATTTTTTAATCAATAATGCCGGTGCAGCTTGGGGAGAGCCTTTAGAGGATTTTTCCGAGACAGGCTGGGATAAAGTAATGGATCTTAATGTAAAAAGTATTTTCTTTTTAACTCAAAAACTTAAATCACTTCTAAAAACAAATGCAACAATTGATGATCCCTCAAGAGTTATAAATATAGGATCTATTGATGGGCTGAATGTTCCAGCTTTTGAAACTTATTCATACAGCACATCTAAGGCTGCCGTTCATCATTTAACAAGAGTTCTTGCTAATAAGCTTGTGAAGGAAGATATACTTGTAAATGCTATTGCTCCAGGCCCTTATCCGAGTGCTATGCTTGGTTCTGCAGTTAATTCTGATTATTCTTTTATAGCAGACGCTAACCCAAGGAAGAGAGTTGGTACGCCTGAAGATATAGCTGGTCTTGCAATATTTTTATGTTCTAGAGCAGGAGCTTATACTGTTGGTGAGACGATTACATCTGATGGTGGTTTAGTAAAAACAGCTGGGCATAACCTAGGTTAAAAACTATTTTTTAGCGTCTATAAAGGCCTTAATGATAAGATCTTTCATCCAAAGGTGACCACCATCTCCTTCATCACTTTTATGCCATATCAAGAAATACTCCATTGAGGGTATTTCTATTGGTACCTCAATAAAAGGAAGATTATTAGCGATCGCAAAACTTCTAGTACCCATTAAAACAAGATCCGTTGATCTTAATATTTGGGGAGCAATTAAGAAATGTTGACAGCGAAGAGCCACTTCGCGTCTAAATCCTATTTTATCTAATTCTAAATCAATTAAATGCAATCCTCTTCTTCTATTAGAGACGTGCAGATGTCTTTGATTTAAGATATCTTCGATAGTGACATTTTCTATATTTGCAATATGATGCCCATCTCTATGCATTGCAACCCAGTCATCTTCAAATACTTTATATGAATCAATTTCATTTGATGCAGGAATGACTGGATCAACTACAAAATCTAAATTATTTGTAGCAAGTGCATGAACTTGATCAGATCTGCTGTAAGCATAACTACCAAGAGCTACATTTGGAGCTTTTTTATCTATCTCATTCATGATAAACGGAAGAACTCTTCCCTCAGAAACATCTCCTAATGAAAGTTTAAATTTTCTCTTTGAAACTTTTGGATCAAATGTGTCTGGTTCATTAACGCTTAGTTGCATTAGTGTTAATGCATTTTGAATATCTTTTATTATATTTTCTGTTTTCTGAGTTGGGACCATTCCAGAACCAGTTCTGATAAAAAGATCATCATTAAACTTCTCTCTCAATCTAGATAGAGCATTACTAACTGCTGGCTGAGTTATCCCCACTACTTCTGCTGCCTTGGTAAGACTACCTTCAGTATAAATAGCATTAAGAATCACGAATAAGTTCAAATCAAAAGAACTAATTTTCATATTTACCTCTTGTACATATATTTGATCTGATATTTTGCATTTTTTGATATAGCTTTGTTGCTAACATAAAGTTATTATTAGTTAAATCAATAAAGATACTATTCATCAGACTTATAATATTAACAAATATAAGTATATAAAGGGAGATTTAAATAATGTCAGAATTAAGACCGGTTGCTGAAGATTTAATAAAAAGAGTTGATGACTTTATACATGCAGAGATTGCTCATAATGAATCTCTTTATCATGAACAATCTAAAGATGAGAATGGTACATGGGTAGTCCCACCCATAATGGAAGAGATGAAGGTTAAAGCAAAGGCGGCAGGTTTGTGGAATCTTTTTTTACCTGAGAGCGAGAATGGAGCCGGCTTAACTAACTTTGAATATGCACATTTAGCTGAAAAAATGGGAGCTTATGGAATTGCTTCTGAGGTATTTAATTGTTCTGCTCCTGATACTGGAAATATGGAAGTTTTAGAGAGGTATGGAAATGAAGAGCATAAAGAAAAATATTTAAAGCCGCTGCTAAATGGTGATATTCGTTCTGCTTTTGCAATGACTGAACCAGGTGTTGCCTCTTCAGATGCAACGAATATTGCATCTTCAGCTGTACTTGATGGTGATGAGTATGTAATTAATGGTGAAAAATGGTGGACATCTGGAGCAGGCGATCCTAGATGCGAAATTCTTATTTTTATGTGTGTAACAAACCCAGATAATAATAGACACCAAAGACAATCTCAGATTTTAGTTCCTATGAACTCAGAAGGTATAGAAATTCAAAAAATGATGCATGTTTTTGGTTACGATGATGCTCCTCATGGCCATGGCCATATCAAATTTACTAATGTAAGAGTTCCAAAGGAAAATCTTTTATTAGGAGAAGGAAGAGGTTTTGAGATTGCTCAAGGAAGATTAGGTCCTGGAAGAATTCATCATTGTATGAGAGCGATTGGCTTAGCAGAAAGAGCATTGGAAATGATGTGTAAACATGGAATGGAAAAAATTGCATTTGGTAAGCCTTTAGTCCAGCTAGGTGGCAATATGGATATTATTGCTAATTCAAGAATTGAAATAGACCAAGCAAGATTATTAACTTTAAAGGCTGCACACATGATGGATACTGTTGGAAATAAAGTTGCAGCTAGTGAAATTGCACAAATAAAAGTAGTTGCTCCAAATGTATGCTGCGATGTGCTTGATAGAGCAATACAAATGCATGGAGGAGCTGGTGTATCCCAGGTCTATCCTCTTGCTCAAATGTATGCTCATATGAGAACATTAAGGCTCGCTGATGGTCCAGATGAGGTTCATAGAAGGGCAGTTGCAAGACATGAACTTGGTAAATATATTGTCAAAGATTCAGGCGTAGAGTCCTCTCATATTTCAAGAAGCTAAATTTTGACTGACGAAGTAAATTTAGTTTTTTATGATACTGAAACTACTGGAATTCAAAAAGATTTTAGCCAAATTCTCCAATGCGGTTCTGTATTAACAAATAATTCCTTAGATACTCTTGCTGAACAAAATATTGGGTGTGCTCCTTTGCCTTGGGTTATACCGCAGCCAATGGCAATGATTACAAATAAGAAGGTTGATCTCTTTAACTCAAATACATCTCATTATCAAATGATGAAAGATCTTCAAATACAGTGGAAAGAATGGTCGGCAAAGAGTTCTTCAATATTTATTACCTATAATGGTCATGCTTTTGATGAAGAGCTAGTTAGAAGGCAGTTTTTTTGGAATCTACTGGAGCCATACACAACAAATACAAATGGGAATGGAAGGCTAGATTTAATGCTAATGATTCACAACATAGCAGCCTTCTTTTCTGAAGAAATATCTATGCCTCTATTCGAAGGCGGTCCTGGAATAAGTTATAAGCTTGAACATTTAGCTATAGAACATGGAATAGATGCAGGAGATGCTCATGATGCTATAGCAGACTGTAATTTAATGATTGAGATGTGTAAGATTATTAAAGATAAATTACCAGAAGTTTTTCAATCCTTTATAAACATTTCAACAAAACCTGGCATTAAAGAATTGCTTTATTCTGAAGACTTTTTAGCACTTGGAGAAATACATAGAAGACATACATTTAAATATCCAGTTGTTTTATGTGGAGGAGATGCTTCGAGGCCAAATGAAATAGTTTTTTATGATTTAAGTTATGATCCAGATGATATCTTAGAGCTAGATTTCACTGAGATAAATAAACTAGTTCAGTCAAAAGGAAGAGATGGCCCCCTAAAAAAATATAAAATTAATAAAACAATTCCTGTTTGTTCTCATAAATTTCTAAATAATAAAGAAATCTTTGATATTGAGTTTTCTGAGTTACAAAGAAGGGCTGAAGTTGTTAGAAATGATAAAGATTTTCAACAAAAAGTATCTCAGGCAATGGAAGATAGAATGATGAGTTTTCCTGAATCAGAATATATTGAGGGAACAATATATTCGGGTGGTTTCCCATCATATAAAGACAAAGATCTGATGCAAGAGTTTCACTTATCTTCAGACCTCAATCAACTAATAAGAATTTCTAGAAATTTTGAGGATCAAAGATTAAGGTTATTTGCTGAAAGAATTATTTGTAATGAATATTCTGTAGATATTCCAAATGATATTGCAAAAAGATATCAAGATCTTATTTATGAAAGAAATGGAACAGATGGTCCATGGGGTTCAATAGATAAATCTCTTGCGCAAATAGAAAAATTACTTGATGAAAGAGATGATACTGAAAGTCAGAATATTCTCAATGCTACAAAAACCAAAATAAAATCAATGAAGATTTCAAGCTAAAAAAAATGGAGGACAAAGTCCTCCATTTAAACTAGCGATTCTAATAGGGGGGAGAAGCTAGTTGGCAGTATTGTATTCATCTCTAGCACCTTGGCAATGTACTCAGTTAAAAAACTAACTTTATCGCCATACTAGAATATATATATTTAAAATACATATTTTATAGAACACTCATAACAATAAATTCTGTATAATACTTTTTTTCTTAGACCCGTAGCTCAGTCTTGGTTAGAGCGCCGCATTGACATTGCGGAGGTCGTTGGTTCGAGTCCAATCGGGTCTACCATTACAAGAAATCTTATATTTTAGAAATATAATTATCTAACCTATCTTTATTCATTACAAATGATGATTTTTTGATTGCAGCTACATTCTTGATTTCATTGAGATTAATATTACTTCCTCCAACTCTAATAATTCCTACCATGGCCATCATTGAATGGGGAGTACACTCATAACCATATATACCAGGAGTATCAAAAGTAATGCTAATATCTTTACTAAGAGCTCCACTCCAAGCAGTTGCACCATCTGGAACCATGCCTTGTATAGATGCAGAGTTATGAGCAGCATCTGTTGCTTCAAAATTGACTGTATCTCCTACAGCAATATTTAAGAAAGATGGTTCAAATACCATTATACCTTCCGCACCTTGATTTAATAATTTAACTGTATAAACATCACTGTAAGCATGCACAGTAAAACTAATGATCAGTGTTAAAAATAAATTTTTCATAATAGACTCTTAGTAATAACCAATAAGGTTGTAATAATTAAAAAAAAAAGAATACCCAGTGATACTGAGGAAATTAAAATTTTAAAAGGAGAAGGGCTAAAATCTTGTTCATTGCCACCAACTCCAATTAACATTTTAAATACTCTAATCAAATACTATTCCAGTAATCATCATAGATAAAAGCATAAAGACTAAAACGACAACCTGTATGGCAGCGGGTATTACAACAAACATAACTAATGGATCAAATTTCATTGCCATAAAGTAGTCTGTTTCACTCCATTCTAAAGCCTCTTCAGGTGTTGCATTTTTAATTTGTTTGTTCAAAATAGTGCTCCATATGCTTTTAAATCAGCATCATTATATATATTTATAATTATATATCAATATAAGTTATAATATTATTTAAATTATTTCAGCTAAGTTTAAAAAAAATATATATAATTTATTTTTTAATAGGAATTAGTATGTCATTTGCCCATAAACTTTATATTTTATATACCTTTATCTTCGTAGTTTCTCTAACTTCAGATAACTTATATTTTCCAAGCGATGAATGGAAAATAGTCACTCCAGAAAGTCAAAATATAAATTCAGCAAAAGTTCAAAAAATTATAGATCTGTCATTTTTAGATCAATCAACTTTAGGTGTTGTGATTATTAAGAATGGAAAAATTATTGGAGAAAAGTATGCTGATGGCTATAGTGA
>Ga0209631_10000371_pt1 | contig 59888 bp, 56 predicted proteins | sample COG_08_FD_184752 | JGI IMG/M metagenome (GOLD analysis project Ga0209631, IMG submission 184752) | Pelagic Microbial community sample from North Sea - COGITO 998_met_08 (SPAdes) (version 2) | ecosystem: Environmental > Aquatic > Marine > Neritic zone/Coastal water | place: Helgoland, sampling... | reverse complement strand
CGCTATAAGACAGAACAACGCCAAGGTGGCTTTCTGAAGCTCCAGTGACAAGCTCGTATGCCTTTTCTGCATCTTTAATCTGAAATTTGTGGCTCGTAAGGGCGCCAACATTTAGGCGCTTTTTTTGGGATGGTGACATTAACCGAAGGCATTCAGAAAGATTGTCTGTTTCAGTCCAGCGTACCCAGCCCTCAGGATACTTAATCCCACGACTTTCAAAGTCGTTATCATAACGCCCGGGACCGTAAGAGCGTGAAACAACAATACTCAGTTCTTTTTGCATAAATTCCCGAAAGGGAATTTCGGTACCCGTCATTCCGACTAAGCAGACACGGGCCCTATCACGGGCGATTGTGCCAGCAATTTGAAATGGCTCACTCGTCTTGGACGCCGCGGATATTATTACACCATCCATACCACGCCCATTACTTATAGCAGTAACGGTGGCTTCCATATCTTCCCGTTTGCCATTTAGATCAAAGGTTGCCTCCGCGCCCATTTGCAGGGCTAGATCAAGACGTGAGATATTGTAGTCTAAGGCGAGAACCCGAACTCCTGAGAGATTAAGTAGGCAAATAATTAACTGGCCAAGCAAGCCTGAGCCAACTACCGCAACAAGGTCACCCAAGGACTGGTCTACGTTTCTAACTGCGTGCATTGCAATGGATGACAGGGTGCCAAAACATGCTTCATCATAAGTAACATCATCTGGTATAGGGGCTGCAAGATTGGCTGGTATTACATTTAACTCGGCGTGGTTAGCAAGGCCAGCCCCTGCGATAGCGACGCGTTGACCAACATGAAAGGACCCTTCAAGTCCCTCCCCAACAGAAACGACGTCCCCAGCGGCAGAATACCCTAGCGGTAGGGGCTCATCCAATTGCGCTAGAACAGCACGGATAGTTGCTGCAACACCATCTCTTTTGGTTTTGTTTAGCACTTTTTTGACGAGGTCAGGACGCTCGCGGGCCTTTCCGGCCAGGCTTTTGCGGGCGAATTCGACAACCATACGCTCTGTCCCTGCGGAAATTAGCGAGGCCTTAGTGCTGACAAGAATACTTCCCGCCTTGACGCATGGTTCAGGGACCTCTTTCAAACTCAACTTGCCCGTTCGGGTGCTTTGAATAACTTGTTTCATTACAGTGTTTTACACTGATTTGGGGGACAGATGCAAAGACAGCTTTATTAACAAGCTCAAGGATAGGCGTCTCAGCTAACTATTGAAGATTTATATGTTAGTTCATAAAAAACTTTGTGAGTGCCTTAAATTGTTACCTTAAGTATCTTTTGCCCACTGTCTCAATAGCAGTAATTAACATATTTGGTTGCTATATACTGGAGTGTTACCTAATTTTCTCCAGTCTTTGGAAGACAAAAGCCTCGGAATTACAGTTAGATTTGAACATATAGAACCTAAACTTTTTCAAAAAACGCATTAGTCCTTTTTTAAAACAAACTTAGTGAAAACAGTAGGACAAATTCAGCTCTTGAGTGGGGCGATACAACGGCGTACAAAATTTATTACTTCAGGTTCATCCCATGGAGCAATGCCAGTAACCCGACCCCTCTCGAGGCCGTTGGCATCGATAAGAATGGTGACTGGCAGGCCCCTAACGCCTGATTTACGTGCCAATTTAGATTTTTTGTCAATTAATATATCTAAGTCTTCAAGGCTCTGATTTTTATAAAAACGAAGTATTTTTGAAGCTCCACCACGATCTACAGAAAGCGCAAGTACGGTGATATTATCTTTTTTTAGAAGTTTTTTTAAATGGGCAAGGTCGGGCATTTCCCTAACGCAGGGTGAGCACCAAGTTGCCCAGAAATTAAGGACAATCCCAAGCCCTTTATAATCTGCAGTAGTGTGTTCGCCGTCCTGAGCGTCGAAAAAAGGATAATTTAATGCGGCACGAGGCGGGATTTGCAGAGAGAAATTACTTAAATTTTTTGGGGGGTTGTGACAATTATTTGCCTCAGCACTTGCATGATGCGTGGATATGGAGACAATCATAAACAACACCGTTATCAAAGTTAGTGCTATGGCTCGCATGCACGGCTTTGTTGGTAAATTATAGATTGCTAGTGACAAGCGTGATTTTAAGTTCATTACCAGTTTTGATTTAGAGCATTTAGAGAGAGAGGTCCAGTGGTGACGAAGAAAGCTTCCGAACCCAAGGCGAGGAACAAAGTGAAAAAAACCGGTACTAGTAGCATCTGGGGCGGACGCTTTGACGCGGGTCAGTCATCTTTGATGGAAGCGATTAATGCCTCTATTGATTTTGACAAGCGTCTCTACCTGCAGGATATCGCGGGATCAAAAGCTCATGCACAGATGCTAGTTGTTCAGGAAATTTTAAGTAAGAATGACGGCAACAAAATCCAAGCTGGTCTTGACACCATCAAAAATGAAATTGAAAGCGGCACTTTTGAATTCGACACCTCCCTTGAAGATATTCATATGAATGTTGAAAATCGTCTTTCTCAATTGATTGGCGAAGCCGCAGGCCGGTTACACACAGCACGTTCGCGTAATGATCAGGTGGCAACGGATTTAAGGCTTTGGGTGCGCGACGCTATTGACAATATTGACGCCGCTCTCAAGGATTTTCAGCATGTGCTTATTTATGTAGCTGATAAACACGCAGCTAGCATCATGCCTGGTTTTACACACTTACAAGCGGCACAACCAGTGACATTAGGTCACCACCTGCTTGCATATGTGGAAATGTTTGGCCGCGACCGTGGCCGTCTCCAAGATTGCCGGACAAGATTAAATGAGTGCCCGTTAGGTGCCGGTGCTCTGGCCGGAACATCTTTTGCTATTGACCGGCGGAGTACAGCTAATGCTCTTGGCTTCACAAAGCCTATGATAAATTCAATAGATGCTGTTTCAGATCGTGATTTTGCAGTCGAGTTTCTCGCAGCTGGATCTTTGCTAGGTGTGCATCTTTCAAGAATGGCGGAAGAGGTTGTTCTATGGAGCTCACCACAATTCGGCTACATTAAAATTTCTGATCAATTTTCTTCGGGTAGTTCTATGATGCCTCAGAAGCGTAACCCGGATGCTGCTGAACTAGTCAGGGGTAAGTCGGGACGTATAATTGGCTCCCTGAATTCGCTATTGGTCGTCCTGAAGGGGCTACCGATGACTTACGGTAAGGATATGCAAGAAGATAAGGAGCCCGTATTTGATGTGGCGGATACGCTTGAACGTTGCATTGCCGTAATGGCGGGTCTGGTGGGTGAAGCTGAATTTAATTTGGAACGAATGAAAGCTGATTCTGGGCGTGGTTTCACAACAGCTACTGATCTGGCGGACTGGTTGGTGCGGGTGGCGGAGATACCTTTTCGTGAGGCACATAATATTACCGGTAAACTAGTGAAAATTGCCGAAAGTGAAGGTTGTGACTTAGCCGAACTTGATCTGCGTCAAATGCAGTCTGTTGAGGCGTCCATCAACCAGGATGTTTTTAGTGTATTAGGTGTTGAAAATTCAGTGGCTAGCCGTACGAGTGAGGGTGGCACGGCCCCGATAAACGTTGCCGCAGCGGCCAAGGCAGCCAGGAAGAGGTTTTTGATATGACTGACCAAAGCAACAAACTGTTTCAGCATTTGTTGACGCTGGCCCTTGTTGTGGCTATGGCCCTCTTAATTTCGGCGTGCGGAAGAAAAAACTTGCCAGATAGACCTATTGACTCTGAATATCCGCGTAGTTACCCGAGTCAATAGTTATCGGAGACCATTAAATGGATCATTTCCAATATAGTGACGGCAAGCTGCTTAGCGAAGATGTTTCTATCGCAGACATCGCCGAAGATGTTGGTACACCCTTCTATGCATACTCAAACGCTACATTAGAACGTCACTACAACGCATTTGCCCAAGCATTTGATAGTATGGACACCATGGTCTGTTACTCTGTGAAGGCCAATTCAAACATTGCTGTTGTACGAACCCTTGCCCGCTTGGGAGCGGGGGCGGATGTAGTCTCGGGTGGCGAGCTGAAAAGGGCTCTAGCTGCAGGTGTTCCTGCCAACAAGATTGTCTTCTCTGGAGTTGGCAAAACTATACAAGAACTTGGTGATGCTCTTAAGTTAGGGATTATGCAAATCAATGTGGAATCTGAGCCAGAGCTTGAGGTCCTAAGCCGTGTTGCCCTAGACCTTGGTGTACAGGCTGCGGTGGCGTTTCGTGTAAATCCAGATGTGGATGCGCAAACCCATGCAAAAATTTCAACGGGAAAATCAGAAAACAAATTTGGCATTGAGTTGAACCGAGTTCATGAAGTGTGTAAAAAAGCTGCAGATATGCCGGGAATTCGTATAGTTGGGTTAGCCATGCATATTGGCTCACAGCTCACTGAAACTGGGCCATTTCGAGAAGCCTATATACGCATGTATGGTCTTGCCTCTAGGTTGCGTGCCGAAGGCTTCAACATTAAACGTTTGGATCTAGGTGGAGGCCTTGGCATACCTTACGGGGATAACGAGGGACCACTAGTTGGGCCAGCAGAATATGCGAAGATCGTGCATGAGGTTTTCGCTGATTTTGATGGCAAGCTAATTTTCGAGCCGGGTCGTGTTATTGCTGGAAATGCTGGAGTTCTTGTTACTCGGGTTATTTACTTAAAAAAAGGTGCGACCCGAGATTTTGCTATTGTCGATGCGGCTATGAATGACCTAACTCGGCCATCGCTGTATGACGCATTTCATGAAATTGTGCCAGTTGCCCTTACTGATGATAATGAAATTGTCCCTTATGACGTTGTTGGTCCCATATGTGAAACCGGTGATACATTCTGTACGCAGCGCAATTTGCCACGCCTTTCTGCAGGCGACCTGCTAGCAATTCGTAGTGCTGGAGCTTATGGCGCTAGCATGGCCTCAAGCTATAACACCCGTGCCTTGATTCCTGAAGTGATGGTCAGAGGTAAGGATTTTTCGATTATTCGTCGGCGTATGGAGGTCGATGATTTGATTGATCTAGAAATGTTTCCACCTTGGCTTTCCAACAATCCAGACTAGCAGAAAGCCGTAGTGCTATTCTTTGGGTTCTTCAGCAACTACAGACTTGGTGAAGGTGACTTCCATTTTTTTTGCTTTCTCAGCTGGATCAATTATAGACCCTTTGAAATTCATTTTTTCACCGGCAGGTATTTCTACCATATCTGGTGTTAAATTAATAAATTGTACTTCTTCGTTATCTTCATTGAATAGGGAAATGCGAATAAGAGGCACCATACGCGGCTTTTCAGAAATATTGACGATGTTCCCAGTAACGTTCAAAACATCAAATTCGCCGTCCTGTTCACGTTGTGATTGAACATCCTGAATATCAAGGCCGATCCCCAATGGGTCACTTAAACCAATCATATCGTACAAGGGTTTGGTTTGTGGGATCGCTTCCCAGACCATATCACGAAGAAAAAATCCACCTGCAGCTATTCCGGTAACTAACAACAGAAAAACCATGCCTAAAATTAAGCCAATGCTGGTGCTACTTTTGTCCTCATCCTCATCCTCATCCTCATCCTCATCCTCATCATAAGCATCCTTACTCATCAAAGATTCGGGTATAGGATCGGGCTCTGGGATATCGTCAAGGTTGCTATAACCTTCATCACCCTCGGTATCTTCTTCGCCCATGAGAGAGACAGGTGGTTCCGGTTCATCCTTTCCGAACATATCATTAAGTTCCTCTTGAGACGGGGCGTCATCTTCAGGCACTTGCTCTTGTATAGGCTCTATATTATGTTCCGATCCGGGTACCGATTCTGGAGCAGGTTTTGGAACTGATTGCGTTTGTTCGGGTTGCGGTATTTGGTTTGTAGCCACCATAGCCTGCATCTGGGCAAGAATTTGAGCCTGTAGAATGGTCGGATCTATCATTGCTGTTGGTTGTATTTGTGTTTCTGGAGCATAGGCTGGCTGTCGCTGTGCAGGAGATGCCTTTACTGGAAGTTGGTGCCATTGATGTTCACAATTGGAGCAACGCACAGATTTTCCCTGGGGGCCCAGAGTGGCATTATCGACTTTGTATGTAGTCGAACAATTAGGACAGCTGATAATCATGGGCACCATATTGATAATAAATTAAAGTCACTTATAATCTTTTGAAGAGTCCAACGTCAAGATATGGAAGTCTATTTTGGCGTATCTGTGTTGAGCTCTGTTTGTTGAGCCCTCAACGCTGGACGGCACACAGTCAGCATGCCATTGTAATTTTTTTTTGAGTAATTGAATGAATTTAGGATGAAGCCTTGGTTCGCTTTGAAAATGTAGGTCTTAGATATGGTCTTGGTCCAGAAGTTCTCCAAGATATTTCCTTTTTCTTGCCGCCAGGATCATTTCATTTTTTGGTGGGGGCAAGCGGTGCCGGAAAGTCATCCTTGCTACGTCTTATGTATATGGCCCTTAAGCCTTCGCGGGGACTGATTACTTTATTTGGCCGTGATATAGCCACCACGACACGCAAAGATCTTCCGGCGCTCAGGCGCAGGGTAGGGGTAGTTTTTCAGGAATTTCGCCTGATGCGCCATTTATCAGCTTTTGACAATGTAGCCTTGCCACTACGTGTGGCCGGGACCAGTAATGCGGAAATTCAGCGAAACGTGGAAGAATTACTTAGGTGGGTCGGCCTGCAAGATCATATGGATGCCCGGCCACCTACCCTCTCCGGCGGCCAGCAGCAGCGCTTAGCCATTGCGCGCGCCGTCATCGCGCGGCCCAAAATATTACTGGCTGATGAGCCAACGGGCAATGTTGACGATAAAATGGCAATACGCCTTATGCATTTGTTTGACGAGCTTATAAAACATGGCACAACCGTTGTTGTTGCTACCCATAACGAAACACTTGTCAAGCGTCTGGGACATCCGCGTCTCAGGCTGGATAGAGGCCATCTGGAGCTACAAAAGAGTTAATTGATGTTCACACGGCGTACAGACCTTCAACTCGAACGGGACTCTTTAGGGCAATTTTTACCCTGGCTGATCGCATTTATGGTTTATCTGTCAATTTTGGCCTTAGCTGGAATGCTCGTACTTGATGATATCGCAAGGCGTTGGGACAAAGGGATGAGTGGAACCTTAACAGTGCAAATAGCTCCCTCACCAGGAAACGGCGTGACAAATAGAACTGCCCAAAAAGCCAGGAAGGATGATGCTAGACGGCTGCAGGCCATTCTTGATTTGTTAAGACCAACTCCAGGAGTGGCGCGGGCTAAAACCCTCAGCGAGGATAAGGTCATGGCGCTTTTGGAGCCCTGGCTTGGCAAGGGTGCCCTTGGTACCGGCCTTCCTTTGCCAAAACTAATTGATGTTGAACTTGAAAATGGTGTGACTATAGACATTGCGGCGTTGGAGGTTCGTTTGAGGGCGATTGCACCCGGTGCAGTCATTGATGACCATGGTGTTTGGCTTGGCCATTTGGTCGATCTTATCCAAACTGTGAGAGCACTAGCCTTTGCGGTGCTAGTATTTATCGCACTTGCGACAACTGGTACTGTAATTTTTGCGACTCGTACTGGCCTGGCCATTCATCATGAGGCCATTGAAGTATTACACCTGATTGGCGCCCAAGATGCCTACATTGCCCGGCAATTTGCCAGCCGTGCCTTGATGCTTGGCTTGCGTGGGGGTGTTATTGGCCTTTTGCTGGCGGTGCCTACACTATGGAGTATCAGTACTTTGGTGAGCTCCTTGCGCTCAGGCTATTTTCCTGAATTTTCACTTGGCTTGATTCATTGGGCTATTTTAGCTTGCCTGCCAATAGTGGTTGCCCTGATTGCTATGATATCGGCACGACTTACAGTAATAAAAACTCTGGCCCGAATGTTATAGCCTTTGCCTTAAATAATTGGGAGCATAAGCAAGAATGGCAGAATTTGTGTCGCAGCGACGAACTAAGCGCTTGTTTAGACGTTTGACCATAACAATGATTGGCTTGATGCTGATATGGACCGCTGGGCTGATCCGTTTTGCAGATTCTATTCCAAAACAAATTGAGGAACCAACACGTCGTACGGACGCTATTATTGTGCTGACCGGGGGGAGTGGACGGCTGGAAGAAGGCCTTAATTTGTTGGAGCTAAATATGGCCGAAATGTTGTTTGTCTCTGGAGTTTATCAGGGTCTGGAAGTAAAGACACTCTTCAGAATGTTCAAGCGCAACCCTCAGGGACTAGAATCTCGCATAGGTATTGGCACGGCAACGAATACTCTTGGCAATGCCCAAGAAACTGCAGACTGGTTCAGACGCGAAGGTTTCAAATCCATGAGGCTTGTTACGGCGGCTTATCATATGCCACGCAGCCTGATAGAGTTTAAACATGCAATTCCTAGTGCGCAAATTTTAGCTCACCCAGTTTTTCCTGTACATGTAAAAGTTGATGAATGGTGGGCCTGGAGTGGTACAGCAGAGCTAATTGCTAGTGAGTACAATAAATTTTTATTATCTAAGTTGCGACAGCAAACTAAGATGTTTTTTTAAGAAAAAAGTGAGGAAAACAAAACAAAAGATGATTTTTATTCGCTCAAGCTTTTTCAACATTTGGTTCTTTGGAATCTCAATCCTAAGTATCTTATTGCTTGTACTGATTCTCCCTTTGCCACGAGCTTTGCTCAACAAAGGCTTCAAAGCCTGGATGACGCTAATTATGGGAGGAATGAGGGTTTTTGTTGGCCTTAGCTATGAGGTTAGGGGCCGCGAAAACATACCTGTCGGTCCAGCACTATACTCATCGAAACATCAATCTGCATGGGATACGGGTATTTTCTTTCTGCTGTTGGAAGATGCCTCCTTTGTTTTGAAAAAGGAATTATTGTCCATTCCACTGTACGGTTTGTTGCTCAAAAAAAACAAAATGGTTGCTATTGATAGGAAGGGTGGTGGATTGGCTTTAAGGCAGTTAGTTCGTGACAGCCAGGCCGTTATTGAGGACGGTCGCCAGTTAGTGATTTTTCCGGAAGGCACCCGCAGCCAACCAGGTGCCAAGCTTCCTTATCATCCGGGTATTGCTGCTGTTTATAAAAAGACGGGTGTTCCAGTCATTCCAGTTGCTTTGAATTCAGGCTTGTTTTGGGGACGTAGGTCTTTTGATAAAAAGCCAGGTAAAATCATTATTGAATTCCTGCCTCCTTTAGCACCTGGAATGGAGCGTAAAGCTTTTATTGCCGAACTTGAAAGTCGTGTAGAAAAAGCCTCCAATCGTCTGATTGCTGAAGTATCTGATACTTAAGGTCTCAATACCAAAACATACGAAGTGTGGGGAAATCTGTGGATAAGTTTTATCCTAGCTTTGTGGATAACGGCAATAACATCCAAAAAACTACGTGCTGTATGGTAAAGAAACTAGATCTAAATAGGATAAACCTGTGGGTGAAACATAACAAGAACAAATATTGACGAGTCGGACCTTAAAGTGTAAGGTTTTTTGAGAGATCTTAGCAGGGATTTGGGCATGCATTACATACCGATTTCATAAAAAAAGTTATTTTTTTTGAGTGTTGTTTAGGTCAACGGTGTTTTAAAGGAAAATTTAGTATGGTTCAGGTTGCCTCCATATCTCAACGCATTTGGGACATGAAATATCGCTTGAAACATGCGGATGGCCATCCTGTGGATAAAAATATTGAGGATACGTGGGCCCGCCTTTCTAAAGCTCTATCAGAGCCAGAAAACGAAAATGAAGCTTGGCAGCAAAAATTTTATAATGCACTAGAAGATTTTAAGTTTTTACCTGCCGGAAGAATTGTATCTGGTGCTGGAGCAGAGCGAGAGGTTACTCTTTTCAACTGTTTTGTCATGGGTGCTGTGCCTGATGATATGGCTGGAATTTTTGAAAGTCTGAAAGAAGCGGCTCTGACTATGCAGCAAGGTGGTGGTATTGGGTACGATTTTTCAACCCTCCGCCCAAAAGGTGCGTTGGTTAATGGTGTTGGGGCGGATGCATCGGGCCCGCTGTCTTTTATGGACGTTTGGGACGCCATGTGTCGCACCATTATGAGTGCGGGGTCTAGGCGTGGTGCAATGATGGCGGTAATGCGCTGTGATCACCCAGATATTGAAGATTTTATTGAAGCTAAGCGGGAAGCTGGTCGTTTGCGGATGTTCAATTTGTCAGTACTGGCTAGTGACGATTTTATGCGTGCGGTCAAGGAAGATACCCCGTGGGAGTTGACCTATAACAGCACCACATATAAAAGCCTTCCTGCTCGTGATCTGTGGGACAAGATTATGCGCGCTACATATGCTTACGCGGAGCCAGGCGTTGTTTTTATTGACCGCATCAACCGTTTAAATCCACTTAATTACTGTGAGTCTATCTACGCCACAAACCCATGTGGTGAACAACCCTTGCCGCCATATGGAGCCTGTCTGCTGGGGTCTCTAAATCTGGCTAGGCTAGTTAATGATCCGTTCACGAATAAGGCTTCTCTTGATCAAGCCGTGCTTGCCGACTTAGTGGAGACAACCGTCAGGATGATGGATAACGTCATCGATGTTTCTAATTTTCCCCTTCCCGAACAAGAGAATGAGGCAAAGTCTAAGCGTCGTATTGGCCTTGGTATTACAGGACTTGCGGATGCCCTAATTATGTGTGGTGCGCGTTATGGTGCAATGGATGCCATTAGTTTGACCCGCCAGTGGATGAAGGTGATCCAGCGTGAAGCTTATTTCAGCTCTGCAAAACTGGCTGCTGAAAAGGGTGCATTTCCACTTTATAATAAAGAAAAGTATCTTAGCTCTGAAGCCATTATGGCTCTTGATGATGATGTGCGCGATGCTATCGCTAAACATGGCGTGCGTAACGCTTTACTTACATCTGTCGCACCAACGGGGACTATCTCTCTATTCGCCGATAATGTTTCTTCTGGGATTGAGCCTGTCTTCAGTTTCAAATACAACCGCCATATTCTCATGGAAGATGGCACACGCCGCGAGGAAGAAGTCTCCGACTATGCATATCGCTTGTACCATCGCCTTTACGGGGCTGAGGCCGACTTACCTGACACCTTTGTCTCTGCACAGGAACTAAGCCCAAATGATCATCTTGTTATGCAGGCCGCTGTCCAAGAATATATAGATAGCTCTATTTCCAAGACAATTAATTGCCCGGAAAGCATTCCCTTTGACGAATTTAAGGACATCTACATGCAGGCCTTTGATCTGGGCTGTAAGGGCTGTACTACCTATCGCCCAAACGATGTCACGGGCTCCGTGCTGGAATTAAGCAAAGAAGATAAGGCTGCGGCTAATGAACCGGAGCTACCATTAGAACAACCCACAATGTCAACGACCCCGGCCGATCAAGGTGACGCTGGACCTGTAACTCATTTATATCAGCCGTTGGATCGCCCAGAAGAACTTAAAGGTGCTACCTATAAAGTGCGCTGGCCGGAAAGTGAACACGCCATGTATATCACTATGAGTGATATTATCGACGATAGTGGCCGTATTCGGCCATTTGAGATCTTCATCAACTCGAAAAATATGGAGCACTACGCTTGGACTGTTGCCTTGACCAGGATGATTTCCGCCGTCTTTCGTCGTGGTGGTGATGTTTCATTTGTGGTTGAGGAACTTAAAGCTGTGTTTGATCCGCGTGGCGGTCATTGGATGGGCGGGCGCTATGTTCCATCATTGCTGGCGGCTATCGGCGAGGTCATCGAAAAGCACATGATTACCGTTGGGTTTCTGAGAGATTCTGGTTCGTTTAACAAAAATCAACCACAAACTCAGGTACTGTCGATGTCAGGAAGTGCCTTGTCAGATGCAGGTCCAACTGCAAACTCTGACATTACTTCTAGCCTTGAAAGTCAGCACCTACGCCAATGTCCAAAATGTGGCCAGCCAAGCTTAAAAAAAGAAGAGGGATGTGACAGCTGCATAAGCTGTAGTTATTCCAAGTGTGGTTGAGGGGCTAATCTAGCGTATCAATGCAATTTCTGCATAGGACTCCAGTTCACTCGGTCTGCTTCTTCGCCTTTTCATAAATCTTATGTAACAGTCCTTCGTCAATGCCCATTGTATTTAGGTGATCTAAAGTGTTTTGAAGGTATTCGATAGAGGATCCTTTTGGGCCGACACCTGTGCAGACTAGTTTTACAGTCTCTTGAAAGCTAAGCTTGCCAGTATACTGTTCATGTTCGCGGCGCACTAAAAAAAGATATGCCTTTACCTTGCGGCCGTCATTGAGTTTGACGGTAAGGAATTTTGGCACATAGGTTCCGGTGTCCATCTCACGTGAATAAAGATACTCCATAACCTTAGGCACATTTGCTGAGGCCAGCAAGAAAGCACGACCCTTGCAGGAACCTCCCCGATCTAGACCCATTACTAGTCCGGGTTTTTTGGGAGTGCCTCGGTAACTTGTCGAGTATACACAAAGGGCGCGGTGATAGCCGCGCAAAAGTGCCGGGTGGCTCTCCAAGTAAAGAAAACCTGGATGCCACATAAGAGAGGCATACCCAAATATCCAAATTCCCTCTTGGGGTAGAAATTGAGGGGAATCCATTTCATCATTCTTTACGTTAGGGTTCTTAAACAAGAGCTCCTATAAATACTGATATGGGGGACTTTGACAAGCAAAGAACGAGAAGACCTTGGTTAATTGCCTTTAGTATTATGGTATTGTTTTGTGCTGTCTATAGTTGTTTGTGGCTGGTCTTGGCTCTGAGTTCGCGCGATCAGGCAGTGAGTTGGATAGAAGAGCAAAAAGCTCAAGGCTTTAATGTGCGTTATGACAGGCTGCAGGCCACTGGATATCCATTTGCCATCTGTTTTGAAATAACCAATCCTGGGTTAGGTGTGCCCAAAACCCCCACCTCTTGGGATTGGCAAGGAACAAACCTTAGAGTAAAGGCCCAGCTTTGGGATAGGAATAGCTTTCGTCTAGAAACATCAGGTCAGCAAATATTAACCTTTAAAAAAGCTGGGAATATCAAAAAATTTTCTGGTGATACAGACTATGCTCTTGGCCAATTGGTTTTTTCAGATGGTGAAATAAAAAAGGTCGGGTTTACTCTGAGAGGGGTACAATTGACCAACCGGGATAATGCCAATACTATGATTAGCATCCCAAGTGCTCAACTGTCTTTAGACAGGCTCATGAGAACCAAAGGAGATTATCAGTCTGCAAGCTGGAATTTGTCCGGATCAACGGCAGGTCTTTCCTTACCTTGGTTTACGGCCTCACCTTTGGGGATGGAGTTGGTGCTCAGTATTAAAGCCCGCCTGCTTGGAAGCATTAAGAAGGGCCCACTTGTCCAATCTCTTGAGGACTGGCGCGACAGGGGGGGAACAGTTGAACTAGAAAAGCTAAGGATGCAACACGGCCCTCTGAAAATAAATACAAATGGCACGTTAGCTCTTGATGACAAGCTGCAACCAATAGGTGCGCTGACTGCCAATCTGGAGGGTTTTTTTAAAACTATTGATGCCCTGAAAATGCTGGGAGTGATCAAGGCGCGTAATGCTATTACAGCGAAGATGATGCTAGGGGTTTTGTCGCGTACTCCTGCAGGTGGCGGGCCTGCAATTTTGAATTTAGCGCTAACTGCCCAGAATCGTTACCTATATTTGGGTCCAGTTAGGTTGTTGAAATTACCTGAAATTAACTGGCTCTGAAGTCTTAGTCTTCGTCTTTGGGCTTCACGTCAATAAAGTCTTGCTTGGCCTCGATGACCCGGCGTCGGATTTCACGAGTACGGTTAAAGCTTTCTTCAAGAAGATCACCTTGTCCTCGCCTTATAGCTCGTTGAAGTGCTGTAAGGTCTTCCATGAAGCGGCCAAGCACATCAAGTACCGCGTCTTTATTCTTAAGGCACACGTCGCGCCACATGATAGGGTCTGAAGCAGCAATACGAGTGAAGTCGCGGAGGCCACCTGCTGCAAATTTAGCAACTTCACTTTTAAGGTCGTTTTGTAAATCAGCGACAGTACCGACAATTGTGTAGGAAATCAGTTGCGGAAGGTGAGATGTGATTGCCAATACATGATCGTGATGTGATGCATCCATGGTTTCGACCATCATGCCACACCTCTTCCAAAGGGTTTTGATCTTTGTGATGGCTTCAGCGTTTGTGAATTTTGAAGGTGTGAGAATGCACCAATGACCCTCAAACAACTCAGAATAGCCTGATTCGGGTCCTGAATCAGCTGTGCCAGCAACTGGGTGCGCCGGTACGAGGTGTACCCCATCTGGCAAATACGGGTTAAGATCGCTAGATACTGATTTCTTTGTTGAGCCCACATCACTAACAATTGCGCCTGTCTTAAGGCCTGGTGCCATAGCCTTAGCAACACTAGTGTAGGCACCCATGGGGGTGCAAATTATTATAAGGTCCGCATCCTTTACAGCTTCGGCTGGATCTCTAAAGTAGTTATCGCCAAGTTTTAGATCGGTGGCTTTCTTTAAGGTTGCAGGCGATCGTGAGTAGATGGATATATGTTCACTGAGGCTATACCTTTTGATTGAGCGGGCTAAAGACGAGCCAATTAGCCCTATGCCAATAAGGGCAATGCGTCCGAAAAGGGGTTCCGTCTTATTCATTGATCAAGAAATTCCTCAAGGGCACCCACTAGTGCACGCATTTCATTTTCACGTCCAATAGTGATACGAAGACAATTGGGCAAGCCGTAACTATCCATACTGCGCACGATCAGGCCACGGCTTTTTAAGAATTCATTTGTTATTTTAGCACTTTTTCCAGTGGGAGGAAAACGCACGAGCAGAAAGTTTCCCACTTGGGAAGGAACTTCAAGGCCAAGAAAAATCAATTGCTTCTTTGTCCAGTCAAACCATTTCTCTGTGTAGTCGCGTACTTCGTCTGTAAAGGCGACATCATTTAGCGCTGCAAGGCCAGCAGCTAGGGCTGGGCTGGTCACGTTAAAGGGTCCCCGTAGACGGTTTATAACATCGGCTACGGCAGATGGGCAGTAGGCCCAGCCGAGCCTAAGACCGCCTAGGGCGAAGATTTTCGAAAAAGTCCGTGTCATGACAACGTTATCGTATTCATCAACTAATTCTGACCCTGAACTGTAATCGTCACAAGATACATATTCAGCATAGGCTGCGTCGATAACCAGCAGCACATGTTGGGGCAACCCCTCACGTAGGCGACGAATTTCGCTATCAGGTAAATAGGTTCCTGTAGGATTATTAGGATTGGCTAGGAAAAGAATTTTTGTATGTTCGCCAGCTCGCTTAATTAGGGCATCCACATCGGCGTATAGGTTGTCCTCAGGTACAGAAATGGGTGTTGCTCCCACGCCTTTAGCTGAAATGGAGTACATGAGGAAGCCGTGTTCAGTGTGTATAACCTCATCACCCACACCTGCGTAAGCCCGGGTCAGCATGTCAAGTAACTCGTCGGAACCCGAACCACAGACTATGCGACTTGCATCCAGACCATAAGCGTTAGCCAGAGCTTCACGTAGCTTTGTGGCGTCACCGTCTGGGTAACGGTGTAAAGTTTCAGTTTCTTGAACGTAGGCTTCTATCGCCTTTGAACTTGGTCCCAGCGCTCCTTCGTTGGAGGCAAGTTTAATGATCCTATCAACACCAGGAACCTTAGACTCTCCACCTACGTATATTGAAATATCAAGAATTCCGGGTTTTGGTTTTGGCGAGCTCATAGGGCATCATTTCCTGTTTTATATTTGGTTTCTAAATCTGCAGCTGTAAGTGGCTTGCCGTAAGAACCAATAGTCCAAATCAAGTGTTCAACACCGCCTAAGCTTTCGCCAATGCCTTGAATTATATTGTCATCGTTTGTAATAAAACCCTCAACTTCGACAAGGTATAAATAGCGTGATGTGAATTTAATGTCGCGCCAGCTCGAAGAAAATATTAGTTTTACGCCCGCTTTCGCAAAGGCCGTTGAGAGTTGTTTCAGGCTGATCTCGTCTGCCGTTTCGATGACTAGAAAAGTATTATCTCGTCCAGTTGGCTCAGACGGCAATGAACATATCACAAGAGCTTCAGTCTTAAAGCTACCATTTTCTGGCGCATTTATAAAGGGTAGGCGGTTGATAATTCGTGGGATATCTTTTAATTTTGGTGTAAGTAACGGCCACCAAGGGGCTTCTTCTGCACGTTTCGGCAAGGCCAGCACGCCAATGGCGACTTCATTGCGTCTAACTGCATCAATTAGCGTGCTTGCGCTTGGATAACCGTCCATGGGAGTGAATGACCCATATTGATTGCGGACCATATCCCAGTATTCACTGTGCATATTTTGGCTGGGCTCATCAACTACTGGGGCGCCAGGAATGTGAATACCTATAGAAAAAGGTCCTTCAAAGGACAAGGTAGCAACGATTAGCTCGCGCCAAATCCGTGCAAGTTCTCGCTTAGGGAAAGGTCCCTTGTGGCGTTCCATTAGACGGTAAATGATTGAACACTCGCGGGCTGGGCGGATTTTTATACTTTGCCCGCGCTTTTCCTTACGGACTTGCTCGACCACTTTAGTGCGAGCCATAATCAGGTCGTGTATAGCATCATCTATGGCGTCGATTTCATGACGTAAGGCATCGAGTGGCGTGTTAGCGCTCATGGTCTGTGTTCCTGCATGTAAGTAAGCTTGGCAGGGCTGTAGTGATAATGCGAAGATGTTCTAAAATCAAAGAAAACATTGACACTGAGCCACGTGATTCTTAGCAATGAGCCTAATTGATATTATTTGAAGAAAGATATTTTAAGGATAATGGCTGAAATTCGCGATAAAAAAGCTTTTGATGAAGAGAACAATACCCATGGATTTCAAGTGTCTTTGGCCCATGATGAACCCGTTCGTCTTGATTGTGGGGTTGATCTGAGGGACGTCAACGTCGCCTATCAGACCTATGGTCAACTAAATGCTGAAAAATCTAACGCTGTGTTAATTTGCCATGCCTTAACTGGAGATCACTTTGTTACGAATACACATCCAATAACGGGTAAGCCGGGCTGGTGGAGCAAACTTGTTGGTCCTGGTAGGACCATTGACACCAATCGTTTTTATGTAATCTGCTCAAATATCTTGGGTGGTTGCATGGGTACGACAGGTCCTAAGGACATTAATCCCGAAACGGGTAGGCCGTGGGGCCTCGATTTCCCCGGCGTTACTGTTGCTGACATGGTTAGTGTCCAGGCACGTTTGATTGACCATCTTGGCATCGACCAGCTTTTTGCTACCCTCGGCGGCTCCATGGGTGGCATGCAGGTGCTAGAATGGGCGGCCAAGTTTTCAGAGAGAGTTTTCGCCGCTGTTCCTATCGCCACCGCAGCGCGTCACTCATCCCAGAACATTGCATTTCATGAAGTTGGACGTCAGGCGATTGTGGCTGATCCTGACTGGTGTGGGGGTGATTATATTTCGCAAGACAAACGGCCACATCGGGGCTTGGCCGTGGCGCGAATGGCAGCGCATATTACCTATCTGTCTCAACCGGCATTGCATCGTAAGTTTGGCCGCAAGCTCCAAGAACGTGATGCTATTAGTTACGGCTTTGATGCTGATTTTCAAGTTGAAAGTTACCTTCGTCATCAAGGCATTACATTCGTTGATCGCTTTGATGCAAACTCATACCTGTATACAACACGGGCCATGGATTATTTTGATCTGAGTAGTGATTACGACGGGGTGCTTGCCAATGCTTTCAAGGGCACAAAAACCCGCTTTTGTGTTTTTTCATTCACTAGTGATTGGTTGTTTCCAACTGAAGGTAATAGGGAAATTGTACATGCCTTGAATGCTGTTGCCGCTAATGTAAGTTTTGTAGAGATTGAGTCAGATAAAGGCCATGATGCTTTCTTGTTGGACGAACCGGAGTTTTTCAGAGTACTGGGTGGCTTCATTGATGGCGCCGCCGAACTTAGGGGATTGCCCTAAAGATGAATAATATTAAAGGCAAGGCAATCCGAGTTGACCTACAAATAGTTGCGAACATGATCGCCCCGGATACTCGGGTGCTTGATGTGGGCTGCGGCAGTGGCACACTGCTGGACTATCTTGTGCGTTATAAGCAAGTGGATGGACGTGGCATAGAATTAAGCACACAAGGGGTGAATGCCTGCGTGAGCAATGGGCTTTCCGTAATACAGGGCGATGCAAACATTGACCTTGTGGATTATCCGGATTATGCGTTTGATTATGTTGTATTAAGCCAAACTCTCCAGGCCATGAATAATCCAAGAGTTGTGCTTGAGCAACTCCTTAGGATTGGGCGGCGTGCCATTATTTCATTTCCTAATTTTGCCCATTGGCGAGTGCGCTACCAAGTGGCCATTAATGGCTGCATGCCGGTAAGCGCAACCCTGCCTTATCAGTGGTACGAAACTCCGAACATCCATTTTTGCACGATTAAAGATTTCACTGTTTTGTGCAAAGAAATGGGGATTATGGTGGAGCGTTCTGTGTCCCTAGACAGTAATGGATCTGCTGTACGCCAGGTTAATCTTGCACCCTTTCTGTCAAATCTCTTTGGTGAGCAGGGTGTTTTCCTGCTTAAGGGCTAAAGTCGCTCGCGAGTTGGCGCACTTGTACCACGTTGTGGCAAGTGGATGATTGCATTTTTGTGTTTAGCTTGAGTATGTCCCGCATAAATCTGCTTCGTTGCTTCAATGATGGTGACGCCTGCAAAGGCCGGAAACCAGCGAAGGCCAATTTCTTCTATGGCTAAGGCCGACGATAGCATCATTCGTGAACGAGTGGGTGGAATGAATAGTGCTTTTATACTCTGATACGGAGTGAATAAATTTTCGCTTAAAACAGCGGAGATTTGCCTTGAAGAATATGGTAGGCCGCGGCCAAAGGGTGTTGATTCAAAACGTGCCCATAGGCCCTGACGATTAGGGACAACTATGATCATTCGTCCACCACTAGCCATTACACGCCACACCTCGCGCAACATGGGCCTGACGTTATCTGTACTTTCAAGGGCGTGAACTAGTAATACACGGTTTATTGACAAATCAGCAAATGGCAAGTCGGTTTCATCAACTAAGGTTGTCAAGACATCACCGTCTGTGGGCCAATGGAGTACACCTTGTGCCGCGGGCATGGCAGCTAAGGTATGCGAAGCCTCCCAATGAAAGGCGTCAAGATAAGGTGTTGCGAAACCAAGACCGAGCACTTCCATGCCACTAACGTTGGGCCACATAGTGCGAATCCGCCGTTGAATCATACGCCGTGCAACGGCACCTAGGGCACTAGCGTAGAAATTTCTTGTATCAATGGCATCTGTCCACATGCATGTATTTTAGTTGAAATACGTAGATGATCAATGGATGCTATTTGTACCATTTGATGTTAAATTAACTTTATGTATACTTGGAGTTAGCATGTCTGATTTAGTAATCCATCAAATCCCCGTCCTCAAGGATAATTTTATATACCTCGTTTATGATTTTAAAAGTGGGGAGTGCGCTGCTGTTGATCCAGCTGTTGCAGCCCCTGTTTTGGATGTACTTGCCATAAAAGGTTGGACCTTAAGCCATATTCTAAACACCCATCACCATAATGATCATACCGGTGGAAATTTGGAGCTGAAGCGTGCGACAGGTTGCTCCATCATTGGCGCAGCGGCGGATGCATCAAGAATTCCTGGTATTGATGTGCAAGTTGGTGAAGGAGATTGGATTTCAATTGGCAATCATCAAGCACAAGTATTTGATGTGTCCGGCCATACCAACGGTCATGTTGCCTACTGGTTTAAAGACGATTTCACTTTATTTTCTGGGGACACCCTATTCTCGCTGGGCTGTGGCCGCTTATTTGAAGGTTCGCCTGCACAGATGTGGAACTCCTTATTGAAGCTGCGCGACCTGCCTGATGAAACGAATGTTTACTGTGCCCACGAATACACTAGTACAAATGCTAACTTTGCCCTTACCGTTGAGCCCAAAAATGATGACTTAAAACGTCGTGCAGACGAGGTATTTCGACTCCGAAGAAATGGCGAACCGACCGTACCGTCACTTCTAGGCGAGGAAAAGCGAGTTAATCCATTTCTGCGGGCAGATAATTATGACTTATTGTGCGCTGCCGGGCTGGTCGGTCAGGATGCAGTTTCGGCTTTTGCTGAAATTCGACGTCGTAAGGATAATTTTTAATATTTCTTAACTAGTTAAAAGATAATGCTGATAATTAACTCTTGATTAAGGCAACTCACGCAGTACGCGCATACCGATGCCATAACTCTTGACACGTGCATCATTTTTGAAGCGCCAGGCAGAGCGAATATTTTTTGAAAAATAATACCATGAACCTGAGCGAATGACGCGTAACTGGCAATTCCCATCTAAACGCGGGGATCCATCACTTGGGGCACCTTCATGGGAAGGGTTCCAACAATCTTGAAGCCATTCCCATTCGTTGCCATGAACATCGTAAAGACCATATGGGTTTGGGGAAAATGACCCTACTGGAGCAGACCCTTTCTTACTCCACTTGCTTTTGCAATCACGACAGTTTGCCAAATTTTCTCCAACCTCGTCACCCCACCAGAATTCTGTCGTGGTGCCGCCGCGAGCCGCAAATTCCCACTCTGCTTCCGTTGGGAATCGATAGGTGTACCCAGTTTTTTTGCTAAGCCATTTAAGGTATGACTGAGCTTCGAACCAAGTGATATTCATCACCGGACGACGGCCCTTGCCCCATTTATGATCATCAGGGACACGCGCGCATCCGCCATCGCTGAAACAGGCCTGCCACTCATCGAAGGTCACCTCAAAAATACCCATTGCAAAAGGTTTGGTGATTGTGACTTTATGAGCCGGGCGCTCAAATTTGTGGCGACTATCGCTACCCATGATATACGACCCAGCATGAATTACAGTCATTTCTGGGCATACGTCACAATCCTGGAATACGACGCCAGGCTTTTTGGAGGTGGTTGCAGCCTCGACGTTAGGTTGTTCCATTGATGCGCAAGTGGTGAGAACAACAGCCGTAATAAGTCGCATAAACATGGGGCTCTCTCTAATACCTTTTTTGTTTAATAAAGCTTATGTTGAGATTGCGGGGAAAGTCTATTGGTCAGTATGGACGTCTAATGGTTTTTCTGATGAACAAAATATTATATTGAGAGCTTTTCCTATTTCCATCAAGAGTCATATCCTGTTTTATTGGAAATATAATCTATAAATTCTAGAGTTTTTGCTGTAGACGGCCCAAGGCCCATCGGGCAGCTTCACTTACAATAGCACTTGTATCGTTCAATCGTGCACTAAGCACTTCCATAAGGCTCTTGTCTCCACTGTTGGCGATAGCGATAATGACGTTCCTGACAAAGCGCTCTCGGCCTGTACGTTTGATTGTGGATCCGGAGAAAACCTGCCTAAAGTCTGCATCGTCAAGCATTGCCAAGTCTGCAAGCCGGGGTGCACTAAGTTCGGCCCGGGGCAGGAAGGATTCTTCATTGCTAATGACTGAGAATTTATTCCACGGACAAGCATCCAGACAATCATCACAACCGTAAATGTGATTGCCCATTGCAGTGGCGAGGTCTTCAGGAATGACGTCTTTGTGCTCAATGGTTAAATAGGATATGCACCGCCGTGGGTCTATCTGATAGGGTACATTTAGAGCACCAGTTGGGCAGGCATCTATACAGGCGCGGCAGGTGCCGCATTGATCCACACTTGGTGTGTCAGGAGACAGATTAAGTGTGGTATATATTTCACCTAAGAACAACCACGAGCCTAGATCAGGAGAGACGAGATTGGTGTGTTTGCCCTGCCACCCTAACCCAGCCTTTTGTGCAAGAGGTTTTTCCATCACCGGGGCTGTATCCACAAAAACCTTGATCTCACAGTTGTGGGTTTCGACTAGCCAGCGGCCGACCTTCTTCAGCCGCTGTTTCACCAGGTTATGATAGTCTTTGCCGTAGGCATAGACGCTAATGTTGCCCCTGTCCGCATGCTTGAGTGCCTGGGCTGGAGGTGCCGCTGGGCCATAGTTAAGCCCCAGCACAATGACTGAGTTAACTTGGGGCCACAATTCACGGGGGGATGTGCGACGATCCGTGTTCTTTGCCATCCAGTCCATATTACCTTGACGGCCCTCTCTAAGGTACTGATTTAAGTTGATTTTAAGACGCTTATCAGTCGTCGCATTGGCGAAGCCAACGACGTCAAACCCAACTTCAAGGGCCTTGTTTTTTATTGTTTTCTTCAGTTCCATAACTCGACACTCGCCAAATCTGCACTTGATATGATATAGCCAAATAAAAATAGCACGTTGTCATTGGAAATGAATTTAAATGCGTTATAAATTTCTTACTCTTTACGTTGTCTTGATTGTTGCAGTAAATTACGCATTTACTGTAATTCCACTCGTTAAGCTACCTGATGGGACTATGTGGCCTCCTGTGGCGTTGTTTGTGGGTTTCGTATTCGTTGCCCGTGATTTTGCCCAGCGCGAAGTGGGCCATAAGGTTCTATTGGCCATGTTGGTCGGTGTGGCAATAAGTTATTATATGGCAAATCCTTTTGTTGCCACAGCAAGTGCAGTGGCATTTTTATTCAGTGAATTGGTCGACTGGGCTGTATACACCCACACCAAGCGGCCCTTATCCCAGCGGGTTTTGCTTTCTAGCCTGCTTGGAGCACCTGTTGACAGTGCCATTTTTCTGGGTCTGCTCAGCTTGCTTAGCCCGGTTGGTGTTGCTGCCATGACAGCATCTAAGGTTATTGGAGCATTTATTATTTGGTGGATGATTCGAAGGCGCGAAAACGCAAGAACTTAGTCGATTTTTTATATTGCATGTAAGGCTCAGCTTGCACCTGGCTGTTCAATCATTTCTGGCAAAGACTGAACCGAATCTGGGTAAGCTGCATATGTAGTCCAGTTGGAAATTATCCTCGTCCTTTATAGCCAGGCACACCTTGATCAGGAACCCAAAGCCCCTTAGGGACAGTGCCTGTTTGATAAAATACGTCGATTGGGATTCCACCACGCGGGTACCAGTAACCCCCGATGCGAAGCCACTTGGGTTTCGCCGCTGTTGTTATTTTTTTAGCTATTGCGAGGGTGCAGTCTTCGTGAAATGCCCCGTGATTACGAAAGGAGGCCAAGTAAATCTTCAAAGACTTACTTTCTATAAGCTGCGCGTCTGGTGCGTAGTCGATAACCAAATGAGCAAAGTCTGGCTGACCGGTGACTGGGCACACGGAGGTAAATTCTGGGCAACTAAAACGAACGAGATAGTCTTCATTCCCTTGTGGGTTGGGTACAGTTTCCAGTTCAGCCTCCTTGGGTGAGGCTGCAGTTTGATCGCTACCACCCAGTTGGGTCAAATTGCCATATACATTGTCTGCCATAACGAGATCCTTAAGATCATTTAATGATAATTTGAAGTCATTTGATTTAATGTAATTTGACCATTCGCTCAGTATTAAGGCAACTAATCTATTTTCACACTAGGTTTAGCTGTACTAGATTTTTTCAATATCACCTTCATTTTGCCATTTTTCAAAATCGTTAGCAAAAGCCTGCAATTGACCTTCGTTAATGGCCTTGCGCAATCCGGCCATTAATTCCTGATAATAATGCAGGTTATGCCAAGTCAAAAGCATTGCGCCTAGTATTTCCCCAATTTTGACTAAATGATGCAAATAAGCACGGCTGTAATCCTTGCAGGCCGGACAGGAGCAGTAATCCTCTAGCGGACGGGGATCATCAGCGTGACGGGCATTTCTCAAATTAACGGTTCCCCGGCGGGTGAAGGCCTGTGAGGTGCGCCCAGATCTTGTTGGGAGGACGCAGTCAAACATATCAACCCCACGTAGGACCGCGCCAACCAGGTCACTCGGCTTGCCAACACCCATCAAGTAACGTGGTTTATCGTCGGGTAAAAAACTGGGGACGTAGTTGAGAACATCAAACATCACTTTCTGCCCTTCCCCAACAGCAAGGCCGCCTATGGCGTAACCATCAAACCCGATGTTTTTTAGGGTATTTGCAGATTGCTCGCGAAGCTCTCGATAGATACCACCTTGAACGATACCGAACAGGCTATATCCGTCCCGCTCTAAAAAGGTTTCTTTCGAGCGCTCGGCCCAGCGCATTGATAGGTGCATCGATACGTTGGCCTCCTCAAGGGTTGCTGGAAACGCCGTACATTCATCAAAAGCCATGGTGATATCTGCGTCTAGCATGTGCTGAATATTCATGGAGCGCTCTGGCGTCAGTTCGTGTTTAGAGCCATCAATGTGGGATTGAAAAGTGACGCCTTTTTCCGTCAATTTACGAAGACTGGATAAAGACATAACCTGAAAACCACCCGAGTCTGTTAAAATAGGGCCTGGCCAGTTCATGAAGGTGTGAAGGCCGCCTAGCATTTTGATACGCTCAGCGCTTGGTCGCAGCATCAAGTGATAAGTGTTGGCTAATATGATTTGCGCCCCTGTTTTGGCAACGGATTCTGGCTGCATTGCCTTCACCGTTGCTGCTGTACCAACGGGCATGAAGGCTGGTGTGTTGAAATCACCGTGGGCGGTTTTAACGCGACCCAAGCGCGCCTTACCATCTCTTTTAAAAACCTTAAAGTTGCTCACGTAGGGCCTTTCTTTTTCAATAAGGTGGCATCCCCATAAGAATAGAAACGGTAGCCTCGTTCCATGGCCGTGTCATAAATTTCTTTCATTTGGGTGGAGCCGGCAAAAGCACACACAAGCATGAACAAGGTGGAACGTGGTAAATGGAAGTTGGTTAATAAGATATCAACCATACGAAATTGATAGCCTGGTGTGATGAATATATTTGTTTCATCTCTGTGAGCATGTAGGATACCTTCTTTGTCTGTGGCTGTCTCGAGGAGCCGCAATGAAGTGGTGCCAATGGCAACAACACGTCCACCAACAGCCTTAGTTGCATTAATGGTTAGGGCAGCCTCAGGCGTAATTTCTCCCCACTCGGCGTGCATGATATGATCGTTCGTGTCATCGACTTTAACAGGTAAAAAAGTTCCTGCGCCAACGTGTAATGTTAAAGTGATGTGTTTGATTCCCCTTTTTGCTAGGGCAGTCATCGTATCTTGTGTGAAATGCAGTCCTGCTGTCGGAGCAGCTACGGCACCTTTTTTTTCAGCAAAGAGGGTTTGATAATCTTTCTTGTCTCTTTCGTCAGCTAATCCCTCACGTTTAATATAAGGCGGAAGGGGCATGCCACCGTAGGTTTCAAGTGCAGCCATCAAATCAATGCCGGATCTATTAAAAGCAAGCGTTACTTCACCGCCTTTGCCTTTATCTTCAACCTTAGCAGAAAACTCATCTGCGAATATGACCGTGTTACCGACATTCAGTTTTTTTGCAGGTTTGGCAAAAACTTTCCAGCTGTTCCTCGAAACTCGCATGTGTAGGGTTACTTCTACATTAGCTTCATCACGTTTACCTTTTAGACGGGCTGGAATTACCTGTGTGTCGTTGAAGACCAAAATATCGTTTTTATTGAGGCAAGCCGGAAGATCAGCAATAATTTTATCGTTTAAGCCATCGCCAATCAGCAGGCGTGCATGGTCGCGTGGGGATGAAGGACGCTGCGCAATGAAGTGTTGTGGAAGGTTAAAATCAAAATCATTTACTTTCATAAGGTGGGAACTTATAGAAAATATTGGGGAAGAACAAATACTGTTAATGGGTAAATGTCGTTAATATGAATTCATAGATGATATGCGTAATCACTATTGTAGCGTTAAATAACTGTAGTGGTCGTTTTGGTGGATGTGTGGATTGCTTAACTAATCTAAATTTTAATGAACAATCAAAAATGGCAGCTAACTTGATGGTTGTTTGTTCTCAGGGGCTCAGGGCACACCTGAAGGACGTACACTTCAATAGCACTTTAATATACGCTATAGGCTGGTATGGTTATGAAATTGTTGCGTGTACTTGAGAACATTGCGGTGACTGCATCTCTGTGATAAATAATACAAATCTTATATTTCTATATCTAAGAAGATGATCCTTCAAATGAGCGGTTTCTTGTTACTTGGGTTTTTGATTGGCATGCGCCATGCGCTTGAGGCTGATCACGTCGCCGCCGTTACAATTCTTGCTACGCGGGCTAAAAAAGTGCGCCAGGCACTCCCATTAGGTATCATGTGGGGTGTTGGCCACACACTCACTTTGTTTGTCCTTGGCACAGTGGTTTTAGTGCTTAACAATAATTTGCCACAGAATGTCACCCTAATGTTAGAAGCCTTTGTTGGTGTCATGTTGATAATGCTGGGCGCAGATGTGATCTATCGTTTGATTAAAAAGCGTATTCACTTTCATTTTCATGATCACATGGATAAAAAACACCACATTCATGCTCATTCTCATGAGAGCGAAAAGGACCATGATACTTCAGCCCATGACCATGACCACTTTAGGGAGCTGTCATTCCGGGCCCTGGCTGTCGGTATGATGCATGGCTTGGCTGGTTCAGCGGCATTAGTCATGTTAACAATGCAGAGCGTTGAGCCGGTCTCTGCCAGAATCATCTATATTGGGCTGTTTGGCCTTGGGTCTATTGTTGGTATGGGGTTACTGAGCATTATCATCTCCGTTCCCCTGCGCTACGTAGCTAATTCTATGACCTGGGCTTATAGCGGATTGAGTGCAGTGCTTGGCTTCTTTTCCGTGGGGCTAGGCATCTTAACAATACATAATTCAGGATTTTTTGTCTAAAACACCCAATTGTTAAGGTCTGTGGATAAGACCATTATTGAGCCTAGTATGTGGTCGAATCAATATCATCAGCATGTGAGCACCCGTGAGAATGGATTATCGCGCCAATGTCTTGAATATTTGGGCTGAAGGTCATCGACCATGGGGACCTTTTCAGATTTAGCTCAATAGAAAATTTAAGGAATGAGCAGAAAAAGCTTTAGTCCGAGCCAAATATTTTTTTTGTCCAGCTAAGTTTTTGTTTCTTTTCTTCGGGTGACTTTTGCCCATCAAAAGGCGCGGTCTCAATACTTTCTCTCTTAGGATGTCTGACCTGTGGGGTATGTGTTGAAATGGAAGCTTCAGGAGTTATGTGCGGCCGAGGGTTTTCAGGCCGCGGCAGAGTTGGAGCCGGGATTGGTTGGCCTCCCACAGTAACTGGAGTTTTATGTTCTGGCTCTTTGTTAGCGTGTTTGATTACTGCCTCTCTGACTGCTTCCATGGCTGGGGCAATTGGTGCCCTCAGAGTTGTTTTTGGTTTTGCTCTCAGCTCGAGCTCAGGCCCAATTTTAGGCTCAGGTTCAATAATTTCTTTTGGCTCTGTTTCAAGATTGCTCGGTAGTAATGATCCGCTTAGGCCTGTGGCGACAATGGAAACTCGCAAGCTTCCTTCTAGGGATGGATCAAAAGCACTACCAAAGATAACAAGGCTATCACTGGCCACTTCGGTACGTATTCGGTTCGCAGCCTCGTCGATCTCAAACAAAGTCATGTCGGAGCCACCCGTGATGCTAATCAGCAAACCTTTTGCTCCTTTGATGGAAGCAGTCTCCAGCAGGGGGTTGGCAATTGCAGCTTCTGCTGCATCGACGGCCCGGCTTGCGCCTGATGCAATGCCTGTCCCCATCATAGCACGTCCTGTCTTGGTGATGACGGCTTTGACATCGGCAAAGTCTAAGTTAATCATTCCAGGTAGGGTAATTAGGTCCGTAATGCCGCGAATGGCATCAAGTAGCACTTCATCAGCTAAAGCAAAGGCATTGGCAAGTGTAGTAGTTGCGTTGGCAACAGCAAATAGGTTTTGATTGGGAATAATTATCAGGGTATTGACAAGCTTCTCAAGTTCTCTAAGTCCTTCTGTGGCGGCGCTCATGCGCCGAGAACCCTCAAAGTTAAAAGGTAAGGTGACGACGGCAATGGTTAAAGTGTTTTCATCATGTGCGATTTTCGCAATGATTGGGACTGCTCCGGTACCAGTACCTCCACCCATTCCAGCAGCAATAAATAAAAGGTCAAATTCCGAAACCCATTTTCGGATATCATCAGTAGATTCTTCTGCTGCGGCACGCCCTATATTGACTTGTGATCCTGACCCAAGGCCACTCGTTAAGTTTAACCCCAACTGTATGGAATGTGAGGCAAGCGTGGCTTCCAGAGCCTGGGCATCCGTATTGGCGGCAAGGAAATTAACGCCGGCAAGATCAGCCTGAATCATGTTGTTTATGGCATTTCCGCCGCCGCCACCTACCCCGATAACACCAATGCGGGGCGTCAGGCCATTAGATCTTATTTTTTTTGTATCTTCGGAACTGGACGTCATTACATAACCTTTAACATTCAAAAAATGTCATCATTAGGGCTCGTTACGTGTAACTTGTTACTCAGGTTTAACGGCCTTTGGGGCTTTGAAGTTGAGATGGAGTTCTTTGTAACGAGCATCTTCTATCTCCGATGGCGCACCTAAAAGTGGATCCTGGGCCTGTTGATTTAATGGAAACATTATTACTTCACGAATATTAGCCTCATCAAGCAGCAACATGACAATACGGTCCAACCCCAATGCAATGCCACCGTGGGGTGGGGCACCAAAGTGGAACGCCCGCAGCAGGCCACCAAACTTAGTCTCTACCTCTTCACGCGAATAGCCTACTAGCTCAAATGCTTTGAACATAGTTTCTGGTTCATGGTTCCTAATGGCACCACTGCCTAATTCAATGCCGTTACAAACAAGGTCATACTGGTAACCAAGAATATCCAGTTTGTTCTCACTAGCAAGGGTTTCAAATCCACCTTGGGGCATAGAAAAAGGATTGTGGGAGAAATCAAGCTTGTCTTCCGTATCGTCCCATTCGTACATGGGGTAATCAATGATCCAAACCATCTCAAAACGGTTTTTGTCCACTATGTCAAGCTGTTCGCCGATCTGCACACGAGCCCTGCCGGCTAGGTCGACGGCCTCCTTTTCAGTGCCGCTAGAGAAGAACACGCCGTCGCCGTCTTTTAAGCCAGCTAAATCTTTAAGCTTATGGAGGCGTTCATCACCCAGACGTTTGGCAATGGGGCCTTTTGCTTCCCCATCAGAGAAGGAAATCCAGCCAAGGCCAGGTGCACCTTCGTCTTGTGCCCAACCGTTCATTTTATCAAAAAAACTACGCGGACGTGCGGCTGCTCCTGGCGCGGGGATAGCGCGAACAACACCATTATTTTCAACAACAGAAGCGAAAACAGAAAAATCAGAGCGGGCAAAAACGTCACTAACATCAGATATTTCAATATTAATTCGAAGGTCCGGCTTATCAGTGCCGTATTTTAGCATAGTTTCTTCGAAGGTCAGGCGCGGGAAAGGCACGGGAGTGACGGCCTTGTCAGAGTTTTCGGCAAACAGGTCGTGTGAAACTGGCTCGATTGCATTCAAAACATCGTCTTGTTCCACAAAAGACATTTCCACGTCCAGCTGGTAAAACTCACCTGGAGAGCGATCCGCGCGGGGATCTTCGTCCCGGAAACACGGGGCAATTTGAAAATAACGGTCAAATCCTGCAACCATGATCAATTGCTTAAAAATTTGCGGGGCTTGGGGCAGCGCATAGAAGCGGCCAGGGTTGAGACGACTGGGTACAAGGAAGTCACGCGCACCCTCCGGTGAAGATGATGTCAGGATGGGCGTCTGATGCTCAAAAAAGCCAATTTTTTCCATACTTTTTCTGACCGATGACATGACTTTTGAGCGTAACATCATGTTGTTGTGCAGGGCTGAGCGGCGAAGGTCTAAAAAGCGATAACGTAGACGCGTTTCTTCGGGGTATACCTGATCGCCAAAGACCGGCATGGGCAGCTCGTCTGCCTCGGACAGCACGTTAAACTGGCTGATGTAAATTTCAATATCACCTGTTGGCAACGCTGAATTGATGGTTGAGACGCTGCGCTCTGTAACTTTTCCAGTGACAGAAACAACACTTTCCTGGCGAACTCTATCAAGTGCTGAGAAAACACTAGAATCTGATTCAATTACACATTGAGTGACGCCGTAATGATCACGCAAATCTAGAAATAAGAGATTGCCGTGGTCACGTTTACGATGAACCCAGCCAGATAAGCTGACTTCCTCACCAATGTGCTCTTTTCGCAATTGTTCGCAGGTATGTGTTCTATATGCGTTCATGGTATTTCAAGTATGCCAATCATTATACGTAATTTGGAACTTTAATTGTTTCCAGTTTGTGAGCGCACACCACATCTTTAGAGGCTATTTGTCAAGTTGATTAGGTTCTGTTTCAAGCCCCAGCGATTTCTTGGGTTGCTGAAGAGCCTAAGATTTTGATTTGCGAATCTTTTCTATTACTTTGCGTTCTGAAATGCTAGAGGCCCTCTAGATCTTGTCATTGAGAGCAGATTTTTTTCTAATCAAACCACTTTGTTAAATTTTCTTACAAGCTGCCTGGTATTTCCCAGATATAGTAATTTTTTAGTGACAAGGGCTGGTGGCAACAGTATCCCAGCCGATGGAATCAAAAAATGGCGTGAGAACTTGCTAGATTTGACTACAAGCGAAAGCGGATGTAAAAGCCCCAATCATGGCACCACCCATTCTAATCTTGCGCGATATCAATTTGACCTTTGGCGGCACACCTTTACTGAAAGGAGCTGGCGTTTCTGTATCTCAGGGTGAAAGGCTATGTCTGGTTGGGCGCAATGGATCAGGAAAATCCACTTTATTAAAAATCGCCGCGGGTCTTGTAGAAGGAGATCATGGCGAGGTGTTTATTCAGCCCGGGAGCACAATCTGCTATTTACCTCAGGAACCAGAACTTAAAGAATTTGCAACAACCCGCGACTATGTTGAGGCTGGCTTGGGACCTAACGATGATTTTTACAGGGGAGCCTATTTACTTGAACAACTGGGTCTGAACGGTAGTGAAGACACGTCGTTACTATCTGGTGGCGAAGCGCGTCGCGCTGCTTTAGCACGAGCACTGGCGCCGCAGCCGGATATTTTGTTGCTTGATGAGCCAACCAACCATCTCGACCTACCAGCCATTGAATGGCTGGAAAAAGAATTGAAGTCTATGCGCTCGGCAATGGTTCTAATTAGTCATGACCGGCGTTTTTTAGAAAATCTTTCGCATGCGACCATATGGCTCAGTCAAGGCAGTGTTAAAAGAATGGACAAGGGGTTTGCCCATTTTGAGGCCTGGCGGGATGAAATTATTGAACTTGAAGAGCTTGACCGTCATAAGCTAGATCGCAAGCTTGTCGCCGAAAATCATTGGTTAGTTCACGGTGTTTCGGCCCGTCGCAAGCGCAACCAGGGACGCCTTCGCGCCCTAGATGACTTGCGTCAACAGCGTCGCGATCAACACCGAATCTCTGGTGTAGTTCAAATGAATGTCAGTGAAAGTGAGGTATCGGGAAAGCTGGTAGGGGAAGCCAAGGGGCTGTCAAAGTCTTACGAGGATGTATGCATAGTCAGGGATTTTTCCATACGTATTCAGCGTGGTGATGCCCTTGGCCTGATTGGTCCTAATGGGGCAGGTAAAACTACGCTGCTCAATATGTTGACGGGCACCCTTGCTCCTGATGAAGGTTCCATGCGTCTTGGTGTTAATCTTAAAATGGTCTCACTGGACCAGAACCGGAAAAGTCTTGACCCTAATTGGACTTTGAGCCGCGCCTTAAATGGTGGGGGCAGTGATATGGTCAATGTTGGTGGCAAGCAACGCCATGTTGTTAGCTACATGAAAGATTTTCTGTTTACCCCAAATCAGGCGAAGACGCCGGTTGGTGCCCTATCTGGTGGTGAGCGTGGGCGATTGATGCTGGCACGTGCTTTCTCAAAGGAATCCAACCTATTGGTGCTTGACGAGCCGACCAATGATCTTGACCTTGAAACACTGGATCTTTTACAGGAAATATTGGCTAATTATGGTGGTACAGTTCTTTTAGTCAGTCATGACCGCGATTTTCTTGATCGTGTTGTAACTAGTGTCGTCGCTTCTGAAGGTGATGGCTATTGGGTTGAATATGCGGGTGGTTACAGCGATATGATTTCTCAGGGTGGAACCTTCGTAAAAAGATCTGGAATTGAGAGAAAACATATAAAGCGGCCAAAAGCTGACTCAAAAAAAGAGAAAAAAAATAAATTATCTTACAATGAAAAATACTTATTGGAAAAACTTCCTAAGAAAATCGAAGCTCTTGAGGCAGATGTCAATGAATATCATGAGAAATTGGTGCGTCCAGGTTTTTACGCAACAGATCCTCAAGGCTTTGCTAAAGCAGCAGATAAGCTCAAACTTATTGAAGCAGAATTAGTCATTGCAGAAGATGAGTGGCTAAACCTTGAAATTTTAAGAAATGAAATTGAGCAAGAATAGCTCTAATTTATTGGCGTCAAACTCCACACCTGGGTTTTTAAAAGCTATAAATAACTAATTAAAATTTTTTAAAGTTTAAGAAAAATCTCAAAGGTAAAATCAACGGTGTAATAAAGTAGAATAGAAGTCTTTTAACTATGTGATTAAAAGACTTCTAAATGTTACTTCTATAAACGTTTATCCAAGAGATTTTAGAAGAGATTTGAGCTTCTTCTTACTTTTCCCTTTTGCTTTTGCTTTCTTAATTTCGGCAAGATTTGATAAATCTTTGTCGACTACTACTAGGCCAATCATGCCCATGCTTTTGTGTGGAGTGCACCAGTAATAATAAATACCAGGTTTATCAAAGGTGATTTTTGCCTCTTTACTATTTTTTGACTTAAATTTTAAATTGTTGGGCGATGCAACCATTTCCACATTGTGACCCCTAGAAGTCGGAGCCCATGTGACAGTGTCACCAACGGAAACATGTGCAACTTCTTGACTAAAGACCATTCTGTTGCCGTCAGAGTCCTTGTTCAGCATTTCAATTGTAATGTCCTCCGCAAGGGCTGGACTAGCTATAAGAGCGATAAATAAGGGGAGATAAAACTTCATAATGACTTCCTAAGCAGGTTATTGTGTTTATAAATAGTGTGAAATTCAACATAAACATTAATATATTAACTTTGTTCATAAAAATAAGCATTTGATAATTTTGCATGTCAGGCTTGAAATTTTGTGAGGGTCACATTTGGTGAATAATGTTGAAGGATTGCCTAGTTTGGTGTTTGGCTTGCTTTGAATTCTTTTGAAGGCCAAAGGGGCTTGTTGTGCTAACGTAGAAAATGATCAGTCAAATTTTAAAATCTAAGAGTACAAATATTATGATACTAAAAAATATAGATAATTGATGTTTCTGAACTACTGATGGCTTTAATTAGGACCATTACCTTTTTTTATACTGGTCACACCACAATGACCTTTGCAGACGATTTGATCTTATTTGTTTCTGCCAAATATTTTGCTCAATATAAATAAGCTAGTGGCTAGTGATGGGCCAATTAAGAAGGCGAACAGCAAAGTGCCCAGACCTACGACACCGCCTAAAGTCCACCCAACGACCACTGCTGTTAGCTCTATACCGCTCCTAACCCATGCAATTGGAAAATTAGTGAGTTGCTGCAACCCAGTCATCAGACCGTCTCTTGGCCCAGGTCCCAAATTAGAGATCAAGTAAATAGCACCACCTATTCCGGTAACCAGTACTCCGAAGATAGCTTGAATGACCCGCAATATGTAAGTCTCTGGTGTAGCAATATAAGGAAGCAAAAACTCCAGAATTAGTGCTATAATAATTGCGTTAAGGATTGTGCCAATACCCGGCATTTGCTTTAGAGGCCACCAGAACAAGAGTACTATTACACTTATTATAAAAGTAGACAGCCCTATACTCCAATTGCTCAAATTACTTACACCCTGTGCAAGTACAGTCCAAGGGCTTACACCTGTCCCAGCCGCGATAAGAAGTGCTTCTCCTAACCCAAATAATGTAAGGCCAAACACTAAGGAGCATATGGTGACGAACCGTGGTCGTAAATTTAGTGCTTTTGTAGAGCTCCAGAACAAAGTAGGGACAGCTTTGACGGATAAAAAAGACAGTTTAAAGAGCATTTCCTCAAGAGCCTTACATCTGGAGTGTAGCACTAGAAAAGTAAAATGCACTGAGGAATTTTTTTTGCTATTGCATCGGTAATTCTAATGACAGCGACACTTTAATTTTTATAAGTGAGGTACATAAATAAATAATTTTTAAATCTTTGGAACCCCAAACTTGTAATCAAGTTTCTAGCCAAAATGTTTGGAGGACTGCAATTCCTCGAACTTTACTTATCGATCCTTGCAATGTTTTTATTAATTTGTAAGCACAGGATCTGTTCCATATGTGTTTGGATCAACGAGAATGCGCGATATATAATCAGCAACAGCGGCTCGAGTGATTATGCCGTTTCGCCATTCTTTTTGATGTTTGTGTACGCTATACCCGGGTTTTAGTGGGCCGTTGGTTAGAACACCTGGGCGTAAAATGGTCCAATCCAGATCTGATTTTTTTATATTTTCCTCTTGATCGGACTTATCACGATATGCATGCCCAAAAATAAAGTTAAATGGAATTTTTTGAAAACAATTGATCGCACTCTCGCTGTCTCCAGCGCCAAAACCTGTAACAGCTATAAGTCTGCGGACGCCGTTGCTCTCCATAATTGGAATTAGTGTCTTGGTTGCAGAGGAAAATAAATTGATTGGTCCCGTTATCAAATTCAAATTAAGAGAAACACCAAGAGTTTGAACAACTATGTCTGCTTGTTCTATCGCTTTTCGAACGTCACCCTCGTTTGTTGCGTCACCTGATATTTTTAACAGTGCTGGGTTATTTAATTTAAGCTTCTCAGCACCACGCGAGAAGGCCAAAACTTCATGGCCATCCCGCAGGAGCGCCTTAACAGTCTCAAGGCCAATTCCACGCGAACCACCCATTACAACAATCCGACTCATGGCGTAACCTCACTAGCGGCAAGTTTTAAAAATTCAATTGTATTCCCAAATGGGTCCTGAATGTAAACACTTGCTGTGCCATCTCGGTGCGTTGTGAGGTCACCATATTTTTCTGCTTCTGGCGACTCAAAAGCTAAATGTGGTGGGTGCTGTGATGGAAGAACGAGGGCTATTGAAGTATTGTCAATATCAAGAAGTGCCCACGTATCATCTTGGAATGCAATACTTGCTTTTAAGGTCTCCACGTACCATTTTACTGCTAAAGTAATGTTTGGAACGCAAAGTGCAATGTGGTGTAGTTTCATTAAAGAACTCCTTTCTCAAATTGTACGTTCCTATCGAAGCTGCCGATCATAAGATCGTAGTGGTGGTTAAAATAACTAGTTTATATATCACTTGGTCTCAGCAGCTGAATGTAGCTGTAGTATGTACAAATATATTTAGTAAGTTTATTGTTTTCAAACTAGTACTTACGTATGTGTGCTAAATGCTCAGAATCTATTTTAAGACAAATTCCAAGAGTCCCACCTTTACTTGTAACGGGTGTTTTTCGAAGATACACCTCTACGGCGGTTACTTGGGGTTGATCAGCACATGCGTTTACAATACGCGTTAATAGCCTTTCTTGAGTTTCGTAGTGCCTGTCGCGCGCTAATCTGTTGATTTCCGCCATCAAGGGATCGTAATCAAAAACATGCATCATTCCATCCGTTTCAATCAGCATTAACTCAGGATCAATTGATAGTTTAAGATCAAGTAGGTGAGCTGAGGGAATAATATCGTTTAAAGTATATGTGCCTATCTCACAGTCTAACTCCAACTCGGTCAATTCAACGGTGCTATTCAAAATAATTCCTCTTTTTGCCCATACGTTTAGTTGCTTCGATGCTTAAATAAAAAAAATATGCTATCGGCGTTTCTATTGATAGCAAGCTAATTTTTTTAAATCATCATTAAGTTGGATAATGTAATTTTTGTGACTAACATTAAAATACTCGCTCACAATACTAATGTATATTTATGATAGGGAAACGTGATGAATAGCCTTTTTTTAACTACTACGTTTGCGTCAATTTTTACTTTGTTTTATTTGTTTTTATCATTTCGCATTGGTTATTTGAGAGGCAGTCCAGTCATGAAGTTAATATTTAGAATGGATGAAATAATTCCAGAGTGGAAATTAAAAAGAAATATTAGAGCGCATGGAAATTTTTCCGAATACGTGCCTATTTTTTTAGTTCTTTTGCTGATTGTAGAAATACAAGCACAATTTAATTTTATTTATTTGCTGGCGATTTGTATGATTTTTTCATACGGAAGAGTGGCACACGCAATTTGTTTTGCATTTTATGAATTCAATCCTTTTTTGAGAATATCGGGAATGTTGTGCACTTATCTGGGGCTAGGAATACTCGCAGTCCAATTGCTTATGGAAGTATTCCGCACATAGTTGATTTGATTTTATAATCTAGACGATAAAGTTAGCTTCAAAAGCCCCCTATTTCATAGCTTAAAGGCCATTTTTCTCTATGGATGTGAGCCGCAGGATTTTTCTAACTTGCTTTTAAATTAAGCTTTTTTTCTTCAATTATAAAAGCTAGACAATCCCAGAATTCAAGTCGGGATTCAATTGCACAAATTGCAGCATTTTCCGCCTCTGTAATTAATTCTGGCTGCTGATTGCAAACATCCTCGACCAATTCAAAGCTTGCAGGCCCATGCTCATCAGCGTCAATTTCAATGTGTCTTGAGAGATAATAGTGAAATTTTGGACAATCTATTTCTGAGAGGTTAAGTTGCGAAAGTAAGCCCTTGAACATATCGGGTATAACATTTTCTCGACCGAAAGCGAAAACTGCAGCCACTATGTTTGGCTTCCCTGTGTCTATATGACTGAAGGTGCCTTTAACAAACTTTGCGGATGCCTCAGGCATTAACCCAGATTTGGTAAAGATGCTTTTATTCATATAAAAATTTGAGTAAGAAACAGCAGATAATTTACCTTGAGAAAGTATGTTAATCCAGTTGTTAATTTGGTTAACATTAGCTCCGATTTCTTCCATTGCATCACAATATAATTCAAAATGGCTAACTATGTCTTTGCGGTTTAAGTCATAGTCCGTCTCTTCTGCTAAAATAATGTCATTAATTAGTCGAGCACATCTATTTTCTTTTTTTGAGCGATGATGCGGCACCCAACAGTTAGTACTGGGACAGAAATGATTTTGTAGAAACTTAATTAAACTCATGAAATCCCATACAGCGAAAACATGGTGCTCCATAAATATTTGCAGATCATGGATGTTTTCTATTAATCCACCAGCAATTAGTCTGTGGTTGTTGAGCTTGATTTGGAGTGCGTTAATTCGTTCAAGAGGAAAGTTCATTTTAAAGCCTAAAATAAAAAATAAATATTGGATGAATTATATCACTGCCAGTAAAATGTTGAAAGTTTCAACACAAGAATTAAGTTGCAACCCTGCTATTCGTTTTAAATATTTGTTACCTACTTTTAAATCTGATCATACAAATATGACCTAAAATCCTTGTGTTATTTTTATGGGAACTTTTTCTTTAAATGTTTCCCTAATAGCTCAATCAAAACAATCAGTAGCTGTATTAATGGGCACAACTCTAATTTAAAATGTAACTGTCCTACATACTTAACAATATTTTTGCTATGATTGGATTGATATTATATATTTGAAATTAGTTATTTCTTTATAGTAGGAGTTATTTTTGAAACGCTTATTTTCATTTTTGCTGCTATTAACCCTATTGCGAGGCATTTCTGTTGTCAGTGCCGAATATCGTGAAGAAAGCATAGACAACGATTATTTAGGCGAGATTGAGGCGCTTGCAAGTGAGGAAAAATTCCTAGTTTTATTTTTTAATCAGTCTGGCTGTCCTTACTGCGATAAAATGCGATCTCGAGTTCACCCGACAGCCAAGGTAATGAAGTATTTCACCAAACACTTCATCATGATGGAAACTGACATAAAGGGCAACCTGGATGTTGTTATGCCTGATGGAACAAAAGGAACAGAGCGAGATTTTGCCAAGAAAAACAGGGTTCGTGCAACACCCGTTTATATTTTTTACGATAAGGATGGTACGTCAGCCCTCAGAACAACAGGGTATTTAGATCCAAAACGCTTTTATCTGGCAGGAAAATACGTTGTTGAAGGTGTCCACAAGACAGATAAGTCCTTCTTTCGTTATCTCCAGGAACAGAACTGACCTATGGGTGTGTCCCAGCTTGCCTATATTTTCGTGCCAATGTTTTTTATGACTGGAATGGCAATATCATGGGCTGAAGAACCCCCCCCCATGTTAAGTCCCCTTGAAATTTTGGAATTGATAGAAGCAAATGGAGATCATGCTTTTGCTGTGGCAGGTGCAGATATCTCCATTGCTCAAGCTAGACTAGAGCAGGCAAAATCAGCGCTATATCCCAGCCTGACCCTAAATTCTACTGGGCAAATCTATCGATCAACGCAAAAAAGCAATGATAATGCAGAAATTTACAGCGCTCTTGAGGTGGCTAAACCCATATATGACTTTGGAAAAAAAGGTGTAGGAATTGATGCAGCGGGTTATGATATGGAGGCAGCCCAGCAAGCTCTGATTACAACTAAAAACGCGGTCCTTCTTGAGGGATTGGCGCTATTTTACAATTTGCATGCCTCGGAACTCCAGTTGCGGGCCTATAATGAAATACATGCATCCGCTTATGTGCGTTGGGATAGGGCTAAGGAAAAATATGGACAAGGCCGAACTGGCCCCATTGAAGTTTCCGAGGCCTTAATGGCGGTTGAAAAAACACGCCTTGATTATTATAGCGAACGCACTCTTAATGTTAGATATCGCATGCGACTAGAAGAACTGATAAACCAATCTTTACCAGAAGAGCTTATCTCGCCTCCACTACCACCGGAGAAGCCTCCCCACGAAGCTGACAGGGAAGAATTTATTAAGTTAGTTATGCAGCGAAACCCTGAAATTATAGCTCTGTTAAAACAGGCGAAGGCAAAGGGCTTACGGCGTTCTGCTATCACCAGTACGCCAAGTGTTGAGGCTTTTGGAAATGTTGGTCATTCAAGCCGTGAAATATCTGGGCGTAATGAATATTCTGTAGGTGCGCGAATGTCATGGAAGGTTTTTGACGGGGGACTTAAATGGGCTCAGCGAAATCAACTTGCGGCGGAGGAAAGCCGTATTAATGCACATATGGAACTTAAGCGGCGCCAGCTACGCCGAAAGGCACATTTCGCCTTGATGAATAGGGCTGATGTTTTTCAAAGCGTTATCTCTGCTAGGGCCGAGTTAGACTATACTCAGAAAAAAATGCTGCGCCGTCAACAATTGTATTCCCTTGAAAGGGTCACAGACCTGGGTCGGGCGATGGTAGAAAACACACAGGCTGAGGCAGCATTGATCCGTGCGACTGGCGCCTACCAACTTGAATCGGCAAGCATTGCCATGTTATTGGGTGATCATCCATCTAAGGGTTTGGAAGACAACTACCTCATTTCAGTAATGGGACCTGAAAAAGTTCCAAATGAGGGCTACGTCCCCAAAAGTGGCAGTGGCTTTGGGCAAGATGATCAGAACATGATTAATAAGAATACAAAATAATGAATCCAAAAAAAATTATTCGTAAAAATCTTCTGGTTTACCTCACATGTGGTCTCCTCCTTGGGGCCCTGTTCGTTAATCAGGCAAGAGCTGCAGAGCATAATTTGAGCTTTGCTGTTTCAGGAGTCGTTGCATCTGTAAAAGTAAAAATCGGGGACCAAGTAAAAGTAGGAACTGTTCTGGCAGTGCTTGACCTTACTCCTTTTTATGCAGTGAAGCGTTCTACCGAGGCAGCCAGCACTTTTGCCAAGCTAATGCTAGATATTTCTGAAGTAAGACTGAGACAAGCCCAAGAATTGTTTGATGCCCTCTCGACTTCAGGCGAAGAAGTGGAAAAAGCGAGAATTGAATATGAAAAGTCTTTATCGGGTTACCAGAATGCCTTGTCAGAAGACGAAATTGCAACCTGGCGCTTGCAAAAGGCGACGCTCAGGGCACCCTTCCTTGGAACAATTTCAGCCGTTCCTGGGTATCCAGGGATAGTAATTAACACCAGTACTGGCAATCAGGCTGTTGTTGTCGTAAGAAAATAATAAATATGTCTTTCACGCCCTCATGGAGCTTAGCCATTGCCTAATTTAAATACTGCAAATGCATTTCTCATCGATATGGATGGTGTGCTAATTAAAGGTGAGACGCCAATCAAAGGAGCTGCAGATTTTATTGATCGCCTTCGTTTAAGTGGCAAGCCTTTTTTACTGTTTACTAACAATTCAAAATACTCACCAGAATCTCATTCTACTCGCTTATCTGGTTTAAATTTGGATATCCCAGCAAAAAATATATTCACCGCGGGTATGGCAACAGCGCAGTTTTTAGTAAATCAAAACATCAAAGGTTCGGCCTTTGTCATTGGGGAAAGTGGATTGTTTACCCCCTTACAGGAAATGGGTTACATCCTGACCAAAGATAAACCAGACTACGTGGTTCTTGGAGAGCTGGATACATATGACTTTAATGCTATCTGCAAGGGCGTGGAATTGATAAAAAATGGAGCAATTTTTATTGCTACAAACCCCGATGAAATCCTTCCAGGGAAATTTGGTATAGAACCCGGCTGCGGAGCAGTTGCGGCAATGATAGAAAAGGCTAGTGGTAAAAAGCCCTACTTTATTGGCAAGCCAAATCCCTTGATGATGCGTTATGCACTCACTTCTCTTAAAGCTCGCGCACAAGACTCAGTTATCATAGGTGATCGGATGGATACGGATGTAATCGCAGGTCTCGAAAATGGTATGATGACATACTTAGTTCTTTCCGGAGTGACAAAAAAGGAAGACATTAACAAATTCCCGTATCGCCCTACCAAAATATTTGGTTCAGTAGCTGAAATATTCCCGTAGAATACTAATTTAATAACAAAAGGCCAATTAAGGGAGAATTATGAAGACCAATCAACTCAATGTCCTTGGAACTCAGATTCATATATGTGGAACCAACCCAAAAACAGGATATTATCGTGACGGTTGCTGCAATACTGGACCAAATGATAGTGGGATCCACACTGTTTGCGCTATCGTTACCAAAGAATTTCTCGATTATTCACGTTTGCAGGGCAACGATTTAATAACCCCACGGCCCGAGTTGAATTTTCCTGGCCTGAGACCTGGAGATGCTTGGTGTCTTTGCGCTACGCGCTTTGAAGAGTCCAGACTAGCAGGCTGTGCGCCAAAGGTTAGACTGACAGCAACTAATGAAAAGACGTTGAAGATTGTCTCTTTGGAAATACTCAAGGAATACCAAATAGACTTGAACTGAAGAGAAGCTAAATGAGAAAATAATATTATGAAGTAAATGTGATGCCAGCCCTTCAATCAACAAACATACCAAAGTAATGCAAATAAGATGTTTGTTTAATTCACTTTTCTTTTTCTAAAAACAAACCACAATGCCAAAAGAGCACCAATACACCCATCGGTCAAAATGGCCTTTGCCACTTCATTAATTTTTGGTGTATCCCAAGCGTCAATATCTATAAGGATTTTAAAGTATTCTGGTTCCCTAATTAGTGGGGTGACCCCTAAAAGTAGAAACCCTAAGAATATGATTTGTGTGTTAGAAAATCTATCATACCAAGACGAGACTTCGCTCATAGCGCATCTAAGCTCCCTATTTTCACTTTATTCTATTATAAATCAATAATACTTATATAAAAATTATCACTGACTAGGGTCTCTTTAATTATTTAATATGAATAGCTAAGGCGTTAAACTTTAATCTATACAATTCTCTAATTAATGGTCTTGTCGTTACGAGTTTTACTCATAATAAATTTCACAATCCAACAGCAGTTGTGTGGTCATTTAAGCATTAGATTCGGCGTAAGAGTATACCAAAAAAGTTTCTAGAAAAGCCCTCAGAGACTGATTTTTTAGAGAGCTCGCACGGCTTTTTTCTAATTACAATTGAAACTAAATAAAGGGAAGCTAAAAAAAGTAATAAGATGTATTCTAGGGTCTGTGATTTTTTAATTAACGAGTCCACATTCAGCTATAGTAAATATAGATGGTGGTGCCCCCCGCCAGAATCGAACTGGCACTCCCTTGCGAGAACGGGATTTTGAATCCCGCGCGTCTACCAGTTCCGCCAGAGGGGCATTTTGAATAGGTCTGCATAACTTATAATTACATATGTTAAATTACAACACTCATCACGTTGTTATGCGTCGTTTTATTACATGATTGTATTAAGTATTTTTGCTAATTGATATTATTTGACATTTCATATTGATTGCTAGAAAGGAAGTCTTTTTGTGATTTGATTTTTAGCCATCCTGTAAAAAAACATATATACGTTTTTTCCTAACGTAATTGATTTGTATTTACCAATACAGTAATATTATAAGTAATTATAAATATAAAAAAAATAAAATTTTCCTTAAATTTAGGCTTAAGATCATCTCATAATTCTATTCACCATTTTTTTAATTAGGGTTATGCTGTTTTTTTATTAGTATTAATTGTCTAGGATTACAAAAACCTGAAAAAACAAAAGTGTTATGAGGTTATTAACTGTTGTTTAACGTTTCTTTATTAAAAATTTGCGATGATTTTTTTAAAGTGTAAACCTCTTGATCCTTAAGCGAGATACGAAGATGCGTTATGGTACTTTTGTCTCTACATATAAGATTCAGCGCTCTAAAATAAGCTACAATCTTCTGACGCCAAAACCTGACCCTGATAATGCAAAGTCTTTACGGCCTGAGCGTATCAAGGCATCCTTAAAGGACGTCTATGCACTTTTAGCTCCATACGTTGGCGTGAGAATAAAAGATCAACTTCAAGCAGTTGTTCCCTTGGCATTATATCTGGGATTATTTCAGGTGTTTGTGCTGGATTACCCGATTCAGGAAGCAACTGTGCTTTGTTTGGGGCTTGTTGCAGTAATTATAGGCTTGGCCGTCTTTATGGAGGGTCTTAATTCAGGCTTGATGCCTTTTGGAAATATCATTGGAACCAATCTACCAGCTAAAGCTGCCATGCCAGTTGTCCTGGCTGTACTTGGTATACTTGGTGTAGGCGTCACTTTTGCGGAGCCGGCCATAGGAGCGTTACAGGCTTTTGGCTCATCGATAGACGTGATGAAAGCTCCGTATTTATTTGAACTTCTTAACAACTGGACTTTGCCACTGGTTTTAATGGTTGGAGCAGGAGTTGGATTTGCGGCTATTTTAGGCACAGTCAGATTCATATATGGATGGTCTCTCAAACCACTAATCTATGTTTCAGTTATCCCACTTGGTCTTCTATCAACCTTCTTTTGGCTCACACCAGACTTACGTAGTATCCTCGGCTTAGCATGGGATTGTGGTGCAGTTACCACTGGCCCTGTGACTGTGCCTTTGGTTTTAGCAATAGGTATTGGAATTGCAAACTCAGCAGGAAAAGGAAACTCTTCTCTATCGGGTTTTGGTGTGGTTACACTTGCTTCTTTGTTCCCAATTATGGCTGTTCTATTACTTACCCTCTTTGTTTATTCCCAAATCACCCCTGACCAAATTATTGGCAATGCGGCGGCTATAAAAGATACAGCAAGCTCGCAGGTTACTGTTTGGGAACAAACGCCATTAGTGGAGATTGTTCTTGGAGTAAGAGCTATTGTTCCATTGGTGCTATTCCTAGGTTTTGTATTGTTTGTTGTCTTGAGGTCCAAATTAACAAATACATTAGTTACGGTTTATGGCCTGTCTCTGTGTGTAATTGGTATGTGTATATTTAACATAGGCCTCACATACGGTTTGGGAGCAATGGGCACTCAAACAGGTGAGGGATTGCCAGGAGCATTTATTCAAACATCGTTAGTTGAATCTTCCCCGATTTTCTCAAATTTAGTGGGCATAGGAGTTGTTATTTTATTTGCTTTTGTTTTAGGCTTCGGAGCGACACTTGCCGAACCTGCGTTAAATGCTCTTGGGCTGACAGTCCAGAAGCTGACGAATGGAGCATTTAAAAAAGAAATGCTTATGTACAGTGTTGCAATCGGAGTTGCTGTCGGAATTTCCCTAGGTGTTGCAAAGCTTGTGCTGGATCTGGACCTCGCCACACTATTATTACCTCTATACGTAACTGGATTGACGCTGACGGCACTCTCCTCTGAAGAATTTGTTAATGTTGCATGGGATAGTGCTGGGGTAACCACTGGGCCAGTAACTGTTCCTTTAGTGTTAGCAATGGGTCTTGGCCTTGGTAAGGCTGTATCTGCCACAGAGGGTTTTGGAATTCTGTCATTAGCAAGCATATGTCCAATAATAGCGGTTTTGACAATGGGTTTGTTAATCAAGATACAGCAAAAACGCAAATCTCCGGCCTAAACAAAATTGATGGAGGAATTTAAAATTGGCTGATAGACATATTATATATTTAACTAACGTAAAAATGATCACGTGTGTTTTACAAAATGGCCTTGGTGAGGATGTGTTAGAAGCGGCTAAGAATGCAGGCGCTCAAGGTGCAACAATCAGTTATGCACAGGGAACTGGAATCAGAGATAGGATGGGCCTGTTAGGAGTAACCATTGACGAGCAAAAAGAGGTCCTGCGTCTTATAGTTTCAGATGATCAAGCAGACCGTGTTTTTGAAGCAATATATTTGGCAGGCAAGCTGGATACGCCTGGCAAGGGTATTATGTATGTGTCAAACTTAGAAAATGTGGCAACACATATTCCACAAAGGGTTGTCGACTCTGTATCAGAATAATCATTAGGGTAATGCTATGTTTATTGAATTAGGCTCTATGCTCTCACTTGCGGTCGGAAAAGCTGTTTATGAAGAGCTCGAAAAAGACGACCGTGTTAGCTTCGTTTTCCTTGAAACTGGACGTAGTAATGATCTTTTTGAGGATCGGCAATTCGGCGAGTTTGGCGAGGCTGCAGTGTTAACTGTGATTGTGGATAAAAAAGATGAAAAAGAAATTTTTGAAAAAATTTATGAGACGTCAAAATTAACTCACGAAGATAATGGCATACAGTATACCTCCTCATCACTGATTAAAACTTCCTTCGAGGGTTCCCTGAATTAGTTGTTTCTCCAGTAATAAAAGCACACAAATAATCCCAATTGTAGCATAGATGAAATGTCTTTTTGAAGATCACGTTTATGTAGCCGTATAATGGTCTTTAAAATTGCCAAAAACGCTTAATTTTTTTACACTGGTACAGTTAAAATTAGCATGTGATTATTATGCGGAATGACTGATTTATGTAGAATGACAGAAACGGATCATTGAATTGGTTTATAGGGCGATTTTCTTCATTTTTTTGCTGATGATATGCGAGCTAATTCGCCTTGGCTTGCTACAATTACAATAAGTGATTTAGTGTATTGTATCCTCGGGTGTGCTGGTGCTTGCATGTAAGTAAATGAGTGAAAGGCAACCTAAAGTGTCTCGTGTAACTGGATAAAAGTAATGCTATAATTTATTCGTTTAATTGATGCTAATTAAGTAGAGTGATTGACCATTTTTTGATGCAAGGTAAATATTTATTTGTGCTCTCTAATAGTGTTTCTTGGTAAGAGGCAACAAAGAATTTATAAATCGTTTTTACGTATCAACCACTTTTTTACTAAAATAATGACCAACTAGCTGCTCCAGTTAGACGAACTTCATTGATCTCCAAGTTAGTCTCAATGCAGCGTATGCGAAATTGAAATTAGATTAATACTGACTATACTTAAATGTATATTTTTATGTTTTGCATACAATAGAATTTGTTTTCACATCTCGGTGACATGATCAAATATTTTAGTGAGAATATATTCTGGAAAATCAGATGTAATGAACAACATATTTGCTTTGGGAACTGTTAAAGGCAGACAACCTATGATTCTGTTAACTACCATGCTGAATATGGGGTTAGCAAATTTATGACAATAGAATATATTTTAATTTTATCAATAATTGGAGTTCTCTCCGTTATTCAATCATTTTTTGGGATGGGTGTGCTTGTATTCGGTACTCCCACATTGTTGTTAATGGGATATGATTTCATAACAACACTTGGCTATCTACTGCCCGCTTCCTTTGCCATTTCCTTACTGCAAGTACTAACAGCTGGGTCAAATCGGGTGCCAATTTCACATTATCTTTATTTACTTTGCTTGCCTGGTATTGTTATTGGTTTGTGGCTTACTGATGCTAGTGCAATCACATCATGGACCAATAGATTAGTTGGCGGCACCCTTTTACTGTCGGCGTTGATTCGCTTTTGGTGCCCATCGCAAAAAATGTCTGCAGTTTTGTTGGATAGATACTTGCCGATCTATCACCTTGTTATGGGAGTAACCCATGGATTAACCAATCTGGGAGGTGCATTACTTGCTATTTTGGCCAGTGGTAGAAATAATGAAAAGGAAGCTATTAGGTATACTATTGCCCACTACTATCTGGCTTTCAGCAGCATCCAGATGTTGGTTCTAGCGACTACTATGGGACACTATGGTATACTCATAAACAACCTCTCTACCGCTGTGGTAGCAGCTGTGGTTTATCTTCTCGTTGGGAATAGAATTTTTAAAAGCAGTAATAACCAGTACTATAACTTTGCTTTGAGCCTTTTTATCACCGCTTATGGCGTTGCTATTTTGCTACGTTTCTGACTCACAGATAGAATCTAGTGTGGTGAGAATAAATCTAGAACAACTAGTTTTTGAATGTTTCAACTCTCTTCCAACCATTGCAGCACCCAAAAATTAATTTTTCAATCTATATTCACATACTATTTGGCACCATCAAAAAATGAAAATAACATTGTTGTTGAAGCCAATTACGTTGCCAACAGATGAGTGATAGCGGAACTGATTATTTAAACTGTTTTAAAGGCCTACTAATTTTTTTTTTAAGGTTTTCTGACAAAATTCAAAAATCATTTTACGATTTCGAAACTAACGGATTAATAAGGTTTCATTAAAAGCTATATGTGTGAATGCTCTATTTGGTGGTTAAGGAAGGACTTTGATGCCAGTAAATTATTTAAACCAGATTCTGAATTCCCGTGTTTACGACGTTGCCATAGAAACGCCACTTGAAGTTGCGAGAGTGCTAAGTGGACGTTTGGGTAACAACATACTTATTAAGCGAGAGGACTTGCAGCCTGTCTTTTCTTTCAAAATAAGAGGAGCTTATAATAAGTTAGCACAATTAACTGCTAAAGAAAAAACACGTGGCGTGATTGCAGCCTCTGCTGGTAATCATGCTCAGGGTGTTGCATTAGCTGCAAAAAAACTTAATATTCCGGCAACTATTGTTATGCCTCAGACAACTCCAACAATCAAAGTTGAAGCTGTTAGAAACTGGTCACCAAAAATCATTTTGCACGGGGACGACTATCAGGAGGCCTATACTAAATCGATGGAAATCTCCAAAACAAAAACGCTTACTTACATTCACCCTTTTGATGATCCCGATGTAATAGCAGGTCAAGGAACGGTCGGTATGGAGATTCTCCGGCAGTGCAAGGATGAAATTGATATAATATTTGCTCCAGTCGGTGGTGGGGGGCTTATTTCAGGCATTGCCGCTTACATTAAAGCGGTTCGGCCCAACGTTAAAATCATTGGTGTCGAGCCAGAAGACGCAGCATCAATGACTCGTTCTCTAGAAAAAAACCGCCGTATTACGCTTGCAGAGGTGGGCACTTTCACTGATGGATGTGCAGTCCGGCAGGTTGGGAAAGAGACCTTTAGACTAACGCGAGAGCTAGTTGACGGGATGATAACTGCTTCAGTAGATGAGATTTGTGCTGCGATTAAAGACATATTTGAGGATACCCGAGTAGTTGCCGAACCTGCAGGAGCACTCTCTATCGCCGGATTAAAAAATTATATCGCTCAGGAGGGGTGCACTGGCAAAACATTAGTAGCTATTAATTGTGGGGCTAATATGAATTTTGACCGTCTACGGCACATTTCAGAGCGTGCAGAAATTGGGGAAAAGCGTGAGAGTTTATTCGCAGTCACTATACCTGAAAAACGTGGAAGCTTTCGCCGATTTTGCAGGACTTTAGGCAAAGTTTCAATAACGGAATTTAATTACCGTTACTCTGATCAGACCGAAGCTAAGATTTTTGTTGGTGTTAAACTTACAGGAGGTCAAAAAGAAAAATCATTGTTGATGGAAAGTTTCATGAGAGGAGGGTTTTTGGCAACAGATATGTCTGACAATGATGCCGCAAAGCTACACATACGTCACATGGTGGGTGGGCGGCCAAAGAATTTGGCAGACGAGAAAGTTTATCGTTTTCAGTTTCCAGAAAAGCCTGGAGCCCTTTTAAATTTTCTAAACCATTTTGGTGAACGTTGGAACATAAGCCTATTCCATTATAGAAATCATGGTTCGGCCTTTGGCCGTGTGCTCTGTGGCATTCAGGTGCCAAGATCAGAAATTGGACAATTTCGTAGTTTTTTGGGGAAGCTTGGCTACCCTCATTGGTCGGAGTCTAGTAACCCAGTATATAAGACCTTTCTTCGTTGAAGATTCGACCCTAAGCTATTGTGAACTAGGATTAGTTAGACCAAGCATTGCTTGGAAATGCAAGGGTCAAGTTAGGGCTTCTCCCAGTTCTCAATTATTTTCCACCCGCCATTGCGTTTGGCCCCAAGCAGGTAGGAATGATTATCGTCCATTTTCACATCTAACACTTCCCGCCATTCGGACCTTTGGGAGTGAACAAGAAGATGCGAGTAATTCTGAATATTTAGAAAAGAACGTAATTCTTCTTTTTTTAAGGGATGGAAGACGCTTAGATAGCTTTTATAAATTCCGTCACCACCTAATTCATAGCGGGCTATAACAGCTGACTCTCCACTTCCTCGAGGATCTATGACGGACAGGGTGTTTCCTTTTTCCAGCAACCCCCTCAGGTCCTTGGCCACTGCTCTGTAATGAGAAACGGGTTGAAAGCGGTCGAAGCGTAATTTGTTGGCAAAAATAAAAGGAGCGAGAATGATTAAGACAATGGGTAGCCATGAAAGGTTGTTTAGCAATTTCCACTGTTCCCTGTATTTTTGCCAAAGAATACCCACCCCATAGGAACAAAACGCGACACCTACCATGCCGAGTTGCATGTTGTAACGCCAATATGAAGAAACCTTGAGTGCGTCGGTTTTTCCAAAAGCTGCAACGTAAGTAAATAATAGGAAGGCATTGTGACCAAGGAATATGGCAGCTGCTATGATTGCAAATCGATCGAAGGGTGTTCTGAAACGGGTCATGCTCCTTAAGCCAAAGCCGATGACAACCACCAGCAGGAGCAGGAATGCTCCTTTCTTGGACAAGACTACCAACATTTTTTTAAGAATTTGTGGGATGTATTCAATTGCCCAACTGGAATAGGGCAATATCAGCATTTCTTTCCCTGTGAGCTCCTGCGAAACATAATACCGCCAAGCTGAATAAATAATGATGGCTGGGATTAGCATCCGGGGAAGTAGGGGTATCAGGTTGAAGTTTTTAATCTTTGGGTCCCTGAGGCCAGCTAGAATCAATGCTCCGATGATAATTACAGCCATTGCCATAGTCGATTGTTTCAGATTGACCAGCAATGCCATTAGTAAGCCAACTTGCAGGGCTAATTGGAGCGATTCCTTGCGCCTGCCATCACTCAAGGCCCCCAGCATATACCAACCAATAACGGCTACTAATCCTGTAAGCGCTGCTGTTGATACATCCACATAAGCTGTCAAGACGACTTTCTGTGCGAAAGTCGTATTTAAAAGTGTTGTAGACAGGATGCCAACGGCACATAGCTTCCAGCTAGGGTTCGAGTTGACGTGTTCCTGGCCCATGCCTGTACGGATAAGCCGAATAGATACGAAGCTAAAGGTGAGCAGTATCAAAACATTAGTCAAAGCCCCTGCATTTTCAAGAAACTGCCCGCCAATTGAGCTCGCCATATAATTTATGTAATGCCAACCAAAAGGATTAGCGATCAAGTTGCCACCCCGGTGAGCGTTTTCCTGGGTTGGAAAGGAATGAATTTCGAGCAGTAACTTAGGGGTGGTCAGCCAGTTAGAGAATTCGTCCCACTGTGAACCGACCATGCCTGAAACTAAGACCAATAGGGGCAAGGCCAGAATGATAACTTTGTTAGTTCCGCCTGGGACCAAATATCCATCTCGACGATAGGCTAGAAACCCTGCCGGAATGACCAGTGCGGCAAGGGCCAAGCCAATTGCAGTGAAGGAAATGGCGCTAAAAACACCTCCTAATGTAAAGATAGCGCTAACGATTGCCCAGCCGAAAAATGGTGCCGCCGCTTGCAAGCGCTTGGGACCGCCGACGTAGGCGCCAAGGGCAGTCAATCCCAACCACATTACAGCAACGCTTGCTAATGCTATTATTTGTCCGCTGTGACCGATGAAATTTCCAAGATACCCGGTCATGATGCTCATGGATTTTTGCGCTTCCATACCGTGATGCTAAATAGGGCTGCCATGGGCAAAGGTATAGTTTTTTGCTCGACCCTTGAAAACAGTGCTTTTGAAATCCTTTCAATGTCACCAATATTTGTGGTGTGATAATGGCCTGAGAAGCCGGCTAGACGGCGCCCTAATTTGTACATCCAGTTTTCGGTCGGCCCTGACAAAATAAGTAATCCATCTTTTTTTAGGGACTTGTGGATGCACTCAAGGAGTTCAGGTATATTGTTGTTATGTTCGAGGCTGTCGAGGGCGAAAACCACTCCATAATTATCTGGTGACAGTGTATCCTGGGTTTGGCGTATTGCTCCGGGATTAAAATGTTTGAGCGCCTCGGACAGCTCCTCGTTCAGTTCGACGAAGTGATAAAGTTCAGTGGGCTGAAGGATATGGAACAATTCGCCAGATGCCGCACCAAAATCGAGAATTGGTCCTTCAGGACGGTGCCGCTGGTAAGCCTTGGCTGCACAAGTGAGACGCCACCAAGAAACCCCGGCTGCTGCCAGGTTGGTATGGACGTATGAAGGGATACAACTTTCCTCAATCTGCTCAAATTGGCGCTTAATATCGAAGTAGTTTTTCAAAATAGAGCGCCGCGTATTTATAATATTCAAGAATTTCATAGTAGTTGTTCTCAGATTTATGGAGAGGTATTGGAGGTTTTTCGTGTGATTAGTCAGTCATTTTTGCAGGAAGTCTAGATTGTTTAATGTCGACTCCAGTACAGGGTGGAAAACTTAAGTAGCAAGCACGTCAATCTATCTAATTTATGATAATTAGGCTACCGCAAAGCTTGGGTCCACAATTTGGGGACTGGAATAGACAAGCGATCCACTACCAGGCCGTCTTCGAGGTTAATCATCACAAATAGCTGTGAAAAATCAAATTAACTTCATTTCTTAACATACGCTTGTGGTTAAAGTGATTTTTAGCTTGATAAAAATTTCTGCTAGTAGACAGGAACCTCCATTGACTTCCCATCATCCTCAACAGATTATGAATAACTTTTTTTTCGGTTTTTTTTATTCTGCGACACTTCAAGGCGGAAGATAACAAGGTACGGAATCACAATTTGAACCAATTGTGCCACATGGGAATTAACAAACATGTCAGTAACTGTAACCTTCGTTGGATCAGGTGATGCCTTCGGCTCCGGCGGAAGATTTCAAACATGCATACTTGTAGATGCACCAGGAACCCGCTTTGTCATTGACTTTGGTGCTTCGTCTCTTGTCGCGCTGAATAAGATGGGGATAGAGCACAATACTATTGAAACAATTGTTCTAACCCATTTGCACGGCGACCATTGTGGGGGCATACCCTTCATTCTCATGGATGCTATGCTAGGGGCGAAACGGCAGGCCCCGCTTACCATCGTTGGTCCAAGGGAAACAGAAAAAAAGCTAATTGCTATAAATGAGGCCTTAATGCCTGGCATGGACATGATGGTTCCTAAATTTGATCTTAATTACGTTGAAATTGATGTAATGAACTCAACTCAGATTGGTAATTTAAAAATTACCAATTTTCCTGCAAATCACACAGGACAAACAAACCCTACCTCAGTTAGGGTTGAGGTGGCCGGCAAAATAATTTCATACACGGGAGATAGTGCCTGGACGAAACATATGCCAAAGGTTGCTGAAGATGCAGATTTATTCATCTGTGAATGTTACTATTATGAGAAGCCAATCCGTTTCCATATGAACTATCAAGATATCAAAGCGCACTGTGATGACCTTAAGGCGAAACGCACTGTGCTTACACATTTCAGCCGTGAAATGATGCTAAACAAAGATAGCATACCAGATGAAACTGCCTATGACGGGCTAGTGATAAGTCTTTGAAAAAAACAGTGCAGCTCACTAGAGACAAACCTATGAACTTTCAATAAGTAAAAAAAGAAGGGCCTCTCCGTTGATAGAGGCCCTTCCATTGTCAGGTCTGGTCCTAGGAAGGACCTTAAATCAATCACATCTGTTGAAGTTAACTTCGTTAGAGGTAACGACCCAATTCCTTGTAAATTTAGACCAAACCTTAAGACAATGAGACATTGGACCACCTCCTTTCTGTTGTTAAAAATAGAATTCTAGTATGTAGGTACGCATAAATTACTGCAAGTGCTGAAAATTATGAAAATAAAATTATTTAGGTAGTTAAAAATCAAGAAATCGTTGTGAATGTCGTTATTTTAGAACTTCATTTTAATTGGGGTCTCTATTTCTGACAAATAATAATTCAATTTCGTGGCGCCATGATACATAAGATAAAGGGTGCCCGAACAACAGAAATCCAGCAGTGTGATGGATTTCCTGAAGTTTTATGGTGGTGAAATTCGTAGACATTGTTTGAAATTTAAATATGTAATCTCTCTAATACAAAACGCTGCCCCTTTAAAACTTCAAATGAGAATTTACCCACAAAAGTAGGGCTGAACCTAAAACTTATTATCTTTGGCAATAATGCTCCAATATTTCAACCACGGCAGGGTCATCAAAACCTGAGAGGGTTATGATGACTTAATTGGGAGATTGAAGTTTGTTGTTGTAAATGTATTAGAGGGTTTCTAACTCTCATGAGTGTCGGAGTGTGATTAATACATTCAATAACTTAGGGAATGCGTTAACCACCAAAAGCCCAAGAATAATACAGCACCACACAACCATGGAAACGAAACCAGAAAGGATATTATACAAATTTCTATGATATGGTCTAAGCTTCTATCATCTGGCGTTATTGGAAAGGTGAAGTCCCAAATTATTTTGAGTGCAGCAATACCCCAAATAAGTGCAAAGATTCCTCCGATTATCATTAACATAATTGGTTTATCCTATCACAGATGCGTAGTCTCAATCTTACCTAAGGATGAGGTCCGCCATGGTAATTCCGAATGCCTCGGTTGAACTGTCTATTAATTTTTTGCTGCTGCTAAATAGCGATAAGAGCTGTCTGGCATCCACGCTTCCTAACTGCAAACCTTAACAACAAGGTACCATATAAATGTCGTATACCTAAGTTTGTGTGCTGTGAACCTTAGCAAGGGGGGTGGATGATGCCATAGGAATGTTTGTTGGGGGCGAAGGCGCTGGGTGCGCGCAGCGCAAGTCAGGCTATTGAGTCTTGGCCGAATGGGGAGCCCACAGGGAATTCAGTTGCAGCCGTGTCAGCTCTGCTTATTGATTAGGGAGCCCCAACTACCCTCGCGGGGTACCCTACAGGTGCCCCGGCGAGCATTGTTCCGTCGAGCTATATTCGGCAGCTGTGTAATGCATTAATAATAGTAAGATAATTGGTGCACCCGACAGGAGTCGAACCTGTGACCTCTGCCTTCGGAGGCCGGAGGCAATACTTCAACCCATTGAAAATGCTTTATTTTATAAGATTATTTAAAGTAGTAATATTTAATTTTTTTGGTCACTTTGTCAAATTTTTGTCGTCCTCTAAGTCCAAGGGAAGACACATATTTTGCACCTCAAGAAAGCTGTCGACTCCCACACTCCGTTTTTTTTTGTCAACATATAAGATAATCGTTAGACTCTAAAAAAAAAGAGTTCCCGTTCCATCTCGTTAAATTAAGGTTTTATCAAATGCAGTTTTCCTAGCTTTCGAATGAATTGTAGCCGTGTCTGCAATCAGACTATCTAAATCAAAGAAAATGAACAGTCTTGTCACAACAACTTACAATTGATCAGCTTCATTTTCGTATTCAAAGATATAATTTCTATAGCCAGTCAAAACGAATAGAGAGGATAATTTAAATTTAAGCCCTTGACTTCTTATCGTTTTATGAACGAACAGCTTCAACCTTATTGTCATCAAATTGGAGGCTTAGATTATTAAGTCTAGGAGCGGCTTTACTCGCGAGTCGATACATCATACGCGCAGGATGACGGTGCATAAAGTATGTCAACCCATCACGATTTTTCCCATACTGAGTAAAATATTTATTCAAATCTGTTATTTTGTCAGTTGTGTGTGCAACATCAAATTCAGTATGTCCGATATGATATTCCTCAGGCTTAATCACGAACCTTTCTTTCTCCACTTCTTCAAAATCAAACTGGCTCGAGAATTTAAAACTACTTTCTACATCAAATGGGTCAGATTTTCTTAAGAGGATAAATGCCTTAAGATCTTCTATGTATTTCTGCATTAGATCGTTGTTATTATTCGTTTCGCTCAGTTCCTGCCATAATGCTTCTATTGCTATTTCTGTAATCTCTTTGATCCGTTCCGTAAGTGAAATTGCGCGGTACTCATAAATCTGGTTTGCGCCATAATCACCATTTATGTAATCTTCTACAGCCGTATCTCTAGAAACAAATTCCTCAATATCATCAGCGTTCTTGAAAAAATTTCGCTCTTCATCTTTATGAAATTGGTCATAAATATCTTCCAACTTAACAAGAGCAATTTCATGGATACGTGACACTATTCGAGACTTGGGTATTTCGAACGCCTGTGCAAGACCAAATATTTCTTCAAATATATTCCCATTACTGAATATAGAAATAGTCAAACTGAAACTACGGCACTTCTTATAATCTTCATGAGGCATTGTCTTATTCCCGACACAAACCTCGTGCGTCTCGAAAACAGAAAAATATTCTCCAAAAACCTCGTAAGTTCCAAAACATCGAGGCATCACGCGATAACGAGTTTTATAACCATACTTATCCCGACTAGTATTATTGCCTGCTTCCGTCCCTGGTAATAGAATAAATTGGTAAATAGCCGCATCATCCATCCCTGAATCCATCATCGTTAGAACGGACTTAATATGTTTTTCGTAGGTATCTCCCGGAAGGCACAATATAATCTCAGTAAACGTGTTTGATCCATGTTTGGACGAAGCCATAGCCATTGCAATACTTTTATCAATTCCGATATTGCTTCTTTTTACATTTTTAAGAACTTCTGTATCTGTCGATTGAACAGTCGCTCCGATATTGATGGAGTCCTTTAATATAGACGAAATTTCAACCATACGATCCCGTTGATTTTTAGCGGTACTAATAGCGATGAATCTCGGCCATTTAGTCGTTTCACGAAGATCTGCCAATTGCTGCGCTGTAATTAGATCCTCTTTAAAAGATCCCCAATTAAGGTCTGTAATGACAAACGAAGGTACCTTAACGCGTTCAGAAATATATTTTAGTTCTTCTGTTATTCTCACTTGAGAGAAACGCTTCACTTTACTCTCATATGCAATTCCGCTATGGCAAAAAGTACATGAATAAGGGCATCCGCGGGATGTTTCATATAAAGGGGTCAACTGCTCAGTAAAAAACTCATCCATCAACCCCATTAAATATGGTGACGGTATCGTATTTTCTATATCGGGAATACGCGAGTTCAAAGGAGTTTGAATTAATTCTCCGTTATCAAGATAACGCAAATTAGGAAGAGAAAGCCGTGCTTCTTTTAAAGCTCCCACATTGAATTCATATGCCCTAAGCGCGTTGAAAAGCTCAAGAAAAGCCACCTCACCTTCTCCGTCTATATAAAAATCAATTTCAGGGTGTTTCTCTAAAAATGCTTTCTGCTCCGTTGGTAAGGTTGGAAAGTTTGGCCCGCCAAAAATTGTCACTGCATCAGGGTAATGTTGCTTAATACGAGAAGCAAACTGTGCATTTAATTGCTCATGCCACATATAATTTGAAAAACAGGCTATTTTTGGTTCATTTATTTCTAAAAACTCAGCAAACACTGTTGGGAACTTAAAAATTTTAACGTCTATTTCATCCTTAAGCGTGTTCTTTGCAAAAGCTGCAACAAAACCGACAGCAAGCGGGAATTGATTTGCGTCAATAATTTTTCCAGTATGAGTAAGATCTGCAAATGTTACGAGTGTCATTTGATACTTTCTAAACTAGGTCTGTTGATAAATAAAATTATTTGACTACAACAAGGACATGAGTTTAATTGGCTCTAAAATCAACAAAAATTAAAAAATACTTTTGGCAACACTGAGCTGGTACCGTTGAACTCACAGTCTACACTAAAGAGTTTATCTTATTTCCGCACAATCTAAAATAAGCGCTTGAAATTCATTTGCACTTGAATTTTGAAAACTAGCGGCAACTGACCCCACCAGTCTGCACTTTTTACACTCAGTTGAGTCTCATTTCATGTCTTGAACAATTACTTAATTATAAATACCTATTCCCACTCAATCGACTTTCCATTGTAAATTATTGTTTTTATTTTTAATTTAGTAATAAGTTAATAACTATCCTAACAGGTGCGAGTAACTAATTGATATTGGCCTAAGATGTTTTTTCTTTAGTATTTCGATAAATTATATATTTAAAGTTTTTATGCGCATTGTTTGGCGCAGCATCCCTTTGAATCTCCTCAAAACCGGAACTCAAGACAGCGCGTTGATGAATGGGGTTTTGATACAAATACAATGAATTATCGAATTTTCTGTTAATAATATTAAGTGTTTTGGTTACCACATCACCATCGTAAGAATTATGATTAAAGGCAAAAAGAACAATATCTCGATGCCTATCCTCAGGAATATGGCTAAGTATATGATCCACCCAATAATCACCTTCCACATTTGCATGAATGTGCAAAACACTAGCGGTTGATATTTGCTTTTGAGACATCTCCATGAGGGGAGGAGGTAAATTTTTCTGTGATCTTTTTGATAATACTTCTTTCAGTTCAACGCCAACACAGAGTTGAAAGAATTTAGTCTCATTTGCAATTATTATGGTTTTGCGCTGAACCAGCGCCCAAATCTACAAAAATTGGTATCAAATTTGGATTGCTGTATCTAATCCCCGAAGTATACCATTCAAAGGACTTTCTGATCATTTCAAAACATACCGAGGTGTAAACCGGCATATATATCATATAACGACTGTCCTCGTAACTGTCAGCTTTAATCTCAGTTGTATTGACATTCCTCTTTAGATCAAACCAATGGCATTCCTTGAATGTATCAAACACGCGACCTAGGGCATACATTCCACTTCCATGATAAGTAAAAATATTTAGGTAGTCTTTAATGGTCAAATATTTCTCCCAAAAAAATATTACTTACACAGCTCATCGATCTGACTTTTTACGTTGTCAAATCTGCATTTTTTAACACGTTAAGTTGAAATCTATTAGAGCAAACCACTAATATTATTACAATATAAAGTGGCGCACCCGACAGGATTCGAACCTGTGACCTCTGCCTTCGGAGGGCAGCGCTCTATCCAGCTGAGCTACGGGTGCTATTTTTTTACAATCTACTCTTTACGTTGTGTCACCACAAGCAGCTGTTTGTTGCGTGTCTCGATCCAGTCGATGATGTCACGCCAAACTATTTCAGCGTGAAGATCGCGCATGAGCATATGGTAACCATTGTCATATAAAATTATCTTTCGGGTCGCCTTGGCCTTCTCTGGTAATCTTGAAAGCATTTCCATGGTTGGTTTTCTTGGAATAATTTCGTCTTTTTTTCCGTAAAGCACAAGCAATGGGTCATTTAGCTCCCAGGCAGACTCAAGCGCCTGGTCCATTAGGTTAGTTAGGCCATACACCGCATCTATCCGAGTTTTTTTAATTACTAGTGGGTCGCTGCCTAAGGCGCGCAGCATTTCTATATTGTCTGAGGCTGTAATCTTAAGGCCCTTCCCGGTTATTGTTGTTCTCGGAAATGTGTGGGCGGCAAACCATAAAGCGGTGGATTGATACCAAGGCATAAATTGACGCCCCCATATTGCTGGGGCAGACAGAATAACTCCACTTAAGCCCAACTCTTGTGCTTGTTCGCGGGCTTTTTTTAGGGTCACCATAACAACTCCACCGCCCATACTTTCACCTAGCAGGTAAACTGGAACCTTAGGATGGCGTGCCTGAACAAGTGACGTAAGGCTCATAAGGTCATTGGTCAAGTTGGGGACCCCAGGCCATAAGCCGGGTTTTGGGGCAGCTCCGAAGCCACGTTGGTCATAGGCGTATGTGGTGATATTCTTTTTGGCTAGAAAACTTCCTGGTGCTTTAAAAAAATTGCTATAATCATTAAAACCGTGCACAGCAATTATAATAGCTTTGGGCGCAGGACTATTTGACCTCCAGGTGCGTATTGGTAAACACACTCCGTCATGGGCAATAAAATAATTATCATAAAGTGTTGGGCTGCTCACAGATTTAGTAAACATTTGAGAGTTTGGTGCAGCGCAGGCGCTCAGCAATACGGTTACAAGAAAAAGTAGTGTAGCAATTGACATGTATGGGGGCACAATCAGTTCCTACTATCTATATCATCAGAAACTTTCGGAGTGGTCAATGAGATGAAAATATCTTCCAACTCCACTTCTTTGGTGACCACATCATTAACATTTAATCCAGCTTGCTGAATGGAGTTTAGAATTTTACCACTATCTGTTTTGCTGGGTGGGTAGCAGAAGCGCAGTTGCTGGGGGCTTTGCAGTTCAACATTGTAATGCTTAAGCAAGTGGGGGATGGAAGACAAAACCTCGCCAATCGTGACGATCATTTCCTTGGCATCAAGCTTTTGGAGTAATGTGCTCGTTGGTTCGCAAGTAATCAAATTACCTTCACTAATAATGGCGATTTGGTCGCATAGCTCCTCTGCCTCCTTCAAGTAGTGGGTGGTAAGTAGTATCGTTGTACCAAGTGCATTTAGTTCCTGCACGTATGACCATAACTGGCGGCGTAGTTCAACATCAACACCAGCGGTCGGCTCATCAAGAACCAACACAGGTGGTGCGTGAACCAAAGCCTTGGCGACCAGCAAACGGCGGCGCATTCCACCAGATAGGGTGCGCGAATAGACATCTGCCTTACTCAATAAGCCAACAGCGCTAAGAATTTCTTCTGTTCGACGCACGTTAGCCGGAACCCCATATAAGCCGGCCTGAAGTTCAAGGGACTCCCGGGGTGTAAAAAAAGGATCAACATTTAGTTCCTGGGGCACAACACCGATTGAGCGCCGAGCTGCACGCATGTTTTGTTCAATGTCATAGCCCCAAATTCTCGCAACGCCTGATGTGCGAGTCACAAGTCCCGCCAAAATATTTATAAGGGTTGATTTGCCGGCCCCATTTGGCCCTAAAAGCCCAAAAAAAGATCCTGTTGGAATGTTCAGGCTCACCCTGTTCAGGGCCGGAGTCGCAACTTGACCATTCTCAACCACATAGGTTTTGCTTAGGGCGTCAATTTCGACAGCGTTTTCAGGAAAGTTCTCAGTCATTAAGCTTTACCAACCTCAGAAAAATAAGATGAAAGAAGCATCATATGCGGGCTTTGAATATTCGCCGACAATCGCTATCATTGACAAATGGCGCGGTCAACGCCTCTGTAGTCATTACTCCAAGACAAGGTATATTATGGAAGTTGAAGAAACCATCATTGTAAAAAAATCCTCAGTCAGTTGCGACGGTGGTGGAGGTGCGTTAGGCCATCCCAAGATTTATTTGGCAATTCCTGAGGATGGTGAAATTGTCTGCCCCTATTGCTCGCGCACATACAAATTAGCCGAGAG
>Ga0209631_10000368_pt1 | contig 60212 bp, 62 predicted proteins | sample COG_08_FD_184752 | JGI IMG/M metagenome (GOLD analysis project Ga0209631, IMG submission 184752) | Pelagic Microbial community sample from North Sea - COGITO 998_met_08 (SPAdes) (version 2) | ecosystem: Environmental > Aquatic > Marine > Neritic zone/Coastal water | place: Helgoland, sampling... | reverse complement strand
GCAATCTCAGCCAACCTTCGCCATAAAACCCCCCTATGCCATTCAGTTTTCTCTTGATCAGAGCCCGTGTCCTTATCTTTCCATGATTCAGATGTTGCCAGACTCAGTGTTGTGACAGCGGCTCCGCCGGCTGTATATTTAACATCAGGATCTTGTCCTAGATTTCCTACCAAAATTACTTTATTGATTCCGCTTCTAGCCATAAAAATTTTAATTTAGTTAATATTACTAACTCAGATTATAATCTGTTTTCTAAACTTAAGTTCCAAAACATTATTTTTTTTCATGAAATACATCAAAGTAAGAGGTGCACGTCAGCATAATCTTAAAAACATAGACATAGATCTTCCCCGAGATAAGCTAGTAGTCATAACAGGTCTGTCCGGTTCAGGTAAATCAAGTTTAGCATTTGATACTCTTTATGCTGAGGGGCAAAGACGATATGTGGAATCTTTATCAGCTTATGCAAGGCAATTTCTATCTATGATGGAAAAACCTGATGTTGATCACATTGAGGGGCTCTCTCCTGCAATTTCTATTGAACAGAAAACAACTTCCCATAACCCTAGATCTACCGTTGGAACTGTTACTGAAATCTATGATTATTTGAGACTTTTGTTTGCAAGAGCCGGTACACCGATATGTCCCGATCATAACCTGTCTCTGGAAGGACAAACCTCAAATCAAATTTGTGACAAGATACTTGAACTCCCAGATGAATCTAAAATAATGATCTTGGCTCCATTAATAAAAGAGCAGAAAGGTGAACACCTCCATGTATTCGATGATCTTAAGATGCAAGGGTATGTAAGAATGCGAGTTAATGGAATTACCATTGATGTCGATGATAGTCCCAAACTAAACAAAAATAAAAAACATTCAATAGAAGCTGTTGTCGATAGATTGGTATTACCCAAAGATGCTGATGAAAATTTTCAATTGAGATTAGCAGAATCAATTGAAAATGCGCTTAATCTTAGTGATGGTAATGTGATCATATTCCTTTTAGATGAGAATAAGGATATTTCTTATAGCTCGAAAATGGCATGTAATGAATGCGGTTACAGCATACCTGAACTTGAACCTAGATTATTCACTTTCAATAATCCTGCAGGTGCTTGTCCTGACTGCGAAGGACTCGGAGTGAAGTCATATGTAGACGTTTCTAAGGTAATTCATGAATCTACAGCTAGTATAAGCGAAGGTGCCTTAGTTGGATGGGATATGAGTCACAGATATCATTTCCACCTTCTTAGATGTCTTTCAAGGGAATATAACTTTTCATTAGAGGAATCTTTTGAAAACCTAGATGAAGAGATAAAGGATATTATTTTAAATGGAACTAATGGAGTACCTGTGAATTTTAGTTGGAGAAATAAAAGAGGTAGTTTGGTGGAACGAATCTTTGCTTTTGAAGGGGTCTTAAACAATATAGACAGAAGATATAAAGAAACTGAATCTAGTTATAGTAGAGATAACTTATCTAAACTTATCTCTCTTTCTTCCTGTAAGGCCTGTGCAGGAACTAGATTGAGAAAAGAAGCCAGAAATGTATTCATAGAAAATGTGAATCTTCCTGAAATTACTTCTTACACCATAGATCAAGCTTTTGATTTTTTTAATACTATGAATTTAAAAGGTTCAAAGGGAGAAATTGCTGAAAGGATAGTAAAAGAAGTAAACGAAAGATTAGAATTCTTAGTAGACGTTGGATTAAATTATCTTACTTTAGATAGAAGTGCTGAAAGCCTCAGTGGAGGGGAAGCTCAGAGAATTAGATTGGCTAGTCAGATTGGAGCAGGACTTGTAGGAGTAACTTATATTTTAGATGAACCATCGATAGGTCTTCATCAAAGAGATAATGAAAAGCTCCTCAAAACGTTAAAAAAATTGAAAGATCTTGGCAACACAGTAATAGTTGTGGAACACGATCATGAAACAATGCAATTTTCAGATCATGTAATTGACATAGGTCCTGGAGCCGGAGTTCATGGTGGAAAAGTATGTGCTCAAGGAACAGCATCAGAGATAGCTAAATCTAAGCATTCAATTACAGGTCAGTACTTGTCAGGAAAAAGAAAAATTGAAATACCAAAGAAAAGAAAAGAATTAGATCAAGAAAGAATAGTTAAGCTCACCAAAGCCGATGGTCATAACTTAAAATCTGTAAATCTTGAACTACCTCTAGATTTATTTGTTTGTGTTACAGGAGTTTCAGGTTCTGGAAAATCAACTTTAATCAATCAAACATTGTTACCAGCTATATCAAATGAAATCTCTAAAGCTGAAAAAAGAGATACTAAACCTTTTGCAAAACTATCAGGAATAAATGATATCGATAAGATTATTGAGATTAGCCAAAGCCCTATAGGTAGGACTCCAAGATCTAACCCAGCAACATACACAGGTTTATTTACTCCATTAAGGGAGTTATTTGCCGGAACACAAGAATCTAGATCTCGTGGTTATAAAATTGGTAGATTCAGTTTTAACGTGAAAGGTGGTAGATGTGAGGCATGTCAAGGAGATGGTGTTATTAAGGTCGAAATGCACTTTCTTCCTGATGTATATGTAAAGTGTGATGTATGTGATGGTCAAAGATATAATAGAGAAACTTTGGATATCAAGTACAAAAGTAAGAATATTTACGAAGTATTGGATATGACAGTTGAAGATTCGTTAAAGTTTTTTGATGCAATACCTTCCATAAGAAAGAAATTAGAGACCCTTATGGATGTTGGTCTCGGGTATGTGAAATTAGGACAACAAGCCACCACCCTATCAGGAGGGGAAGCCCAGAGAGTGAAATTAGCTAAAGAGTTATCAAAAAGTGCCTACAATCATACTCTCTATATTCTTGATGAACCTACAACAGGGCTTCATATGTATGATATTGAACTGCTTCTAAAGGTACTTAAAAGACTTAGAGATAACGGTAATACAGTAGTTGTGATAGAACACAACATGGATGTCATCAAAACATGTGATTGGGTGATAGATTTAGGACCCGAAGGCGGTTCAAATGGTGGAGAAATTATTGCTATGGGAACTCCAGAGGACCTTATTAAAAACAAAAAATCCCACACAGGAAAACATCTTAAAAAAGTACTTAAAACTTAAGCTGTTTCTTCACTAACAGGTTGCTCCCCTGCAATATTGTCTTCTTTTACAAACTCTATTTGAGCTGCAGGAGATTTATCACCAGGCCTAAGTCCACGTTTAACGACTCTCAGGTAACCTCCTGGTCTGTTCTTGAACCTAGGTCCTAATTCATCAAATAACTTGGCTACTGCCTCTTTAGATTGAAGTCTAGCATATGCTAATCTTTGATTTGCCACTGTATTCTCTTTAGCAAGAGTAACTAAAGGTTCCAAGAAGCCTCTAATCTCTTTGGCTTTAGCAAGAGTGGTTTTTATAGATTCATGTTCTATGATTGAAATAGCTAAACCTTTCTTTAAGGCTTTCCTTTGAGGACTATTCCTATTGAATTTTCTTCCAGCTTTCCTATGTCTCATTTTATTTCTTAATTATTTTCTGGTGGCCAATTATCAAGTATCAAGCCCAATGAAAGGCCTCTTGATAAAAGAACTTCTTTTATTTCATTTAAAGACTTCTTACCTAGATTAGGTGTCCTAAGCAGATCTGATTCCATTCTTGTGACTAAATCACCAATGTAATGAATATTCTCTGCCTTCAAGCAATTAGCTGATCTTACTGTTAGTTCTAATTCATCCACAGGTCTTAACATTATTGGATCAATTTTTGCCTCTTCTTTTTCTTCGATGACCTCTTCAAGTCTTCCAAGTTCGGCAAAGGCTGATAATTGATGCTGAAGTATAGTAGCTGAGATTCTTAATATTTCTTCTGCTTCTAAGGTTCCATCGGTATCAATGTCTACAGTCAGTCTATCAAGATTTGTTCTTTGTTCCACTCTTGCATTATCAACCTGATAAGTAACTCTTCTTATTGGAGAATAAGTTGCATCCAATCTTAAGAGCCCTGTCTCTTGACCCTCATCTTCATCCAGAGGTTTAACAGGAACAAACCCTCTTCCTCTTGTAACTTTTAACATCATATTAATTGAACCTTCTTCATTCAAAGTAGCAATATGATGATCTGGATTGATTATCTCTACGCCAGTTGGCAAATCAATGTCAGCCGCTGTTACTATTCCACTTCCAGATTTAGATATTTTTAATTCTGCATCTTCCACTTCAGTAAGTCTCACTGATAAATCTTTTAAATTTAAAAGTATGTCTATAACATCTTCTTGTACGCCTTCTATTGTGCTGTATTCATGAAGGACACCATCAATTTTTACTTCTGAAACTGCAGTTCCTGGCATGGAAGATAAAATAATTCTTCTTAGGGCATTACCTAAAGTGTGACCGAAACCCTGCTCAAGAGGTTCAAGAACAATTTTAGACCTAGTTGGTCCTGATTCTTCAACAACTATTTCAGTTGGTGTTAAAAAATCTTTAATAATATCGTAATTATCTGTCATATTTTTCCTCTTTTATTTTGAATAAAGTTCGATTATCAAATTCTCATTGATATCAGTATCAAGAGATGATCTTTCAGGAATGTTTTTATATGTTCCTGAATAATTTTTAGAATTCACATCTATCCAATCAATCTCTTCTCTATTTTTTGCTATTTCTATAGCTTGTTGAACCCTATTTTGTGATTGTGCACCTTCAGTTAAAGAAACGGTATCTCCAGGAGTAATTTTAAAACTTGGGATGTTAACTTTCTTGTCATTTACTAGAACGGCTTTATGGCTAACAAGTTGTCTAGCCTCTGATCTAGTTGAAGCAAAACCCATTCTGTAAACAACATTATCAAGTCTACTTTCAAGCATTTGAAGAAGATTGTCACCTGTGACCCCTTTCATTCTTGCTGCATGCTTATAATAAGTCTTGAACTGTTTTTCCATAACACCATAAATTCTTCTTACTTTCTGTTTTTCTCTTAACTGAACTCCATAATCAGAAATTCTAGGACGTCTAGTACGTCCGTGCTGTCCAGGAACTGTTTCAGACTTACACTTTGAATCATGAGATCTTATTCCACTTTTTAACAGAAGATCTGTTCCTTCTCTTCTGGATAACTTGCATTTAGGTCCAATATATCTAGCCATTAAACTCTTCTCCTTTTAGGGGGCCTACAACCGTTGTGAGGGATTGGAGTTACGTCAGTTATTTTAGTTATTTTGAAGCCTTTAGAATTTAGTCCTCTTATTGCTGACTCTCTTCCTGATCCAGGCCCTCTTACTTGAATCTCGAGACTCTCCACTCCTACCATTTTTACTTTATCTCCTACTGCTTCAGCGGCCCTTTGCGCTGCGAAAGGTGTACTTTTTCTAGAGCCCCTAAAGCCTTGAGCACCAGAACTTGATTGAGCAATAGCATTTCCTTGCTTGTCAGTAATACTAATCAATGTGTTATTAAAGGAGGCATGAATATGAGCAATACCTTCGCTTACTCTTTTTTTTGTAGTCTTTTTTGTAGCCATAGTTTTATCTTCTTATTGGACGTTTAGGTCCTTTTCTAGTTCTCGCGTTATTTTTTGTATTTTGTCCTCTTACAGGTAGATGTCTTCTGTGTCTTATGCCTCTATTGGTACCTAAGTCTTGAAGTCTTTTAATATTTGTTGCTACTTCCCTTCTTAAATCGCCTTCTACCATAAATCTACCTACCTCTGCTCTTACAAGCTCAAGTTGATCTTCAGATAAATCAACAATTTTTGTAGATGGATCAACTCCTATAGAGCTGCAAATGCTTTTTGCTCTAGTTTTTCCAATTCCATAAACATAAGTTAATGAAATCTCTGCATGTTTATTATCCGGGATATTTATTCCTGCGACACGTGCCATTCTTTTCTCCTTTACCCTTGTCTTTGTTTATGTCTTGGTTCTGTTGGACATATAACAAAAAGTGTTCCTTTTCTTTTTACTATTTTGCAATTTCTGCATATTTTTTTAACTGATGCTCTAACTTTCATTTTTATCTTCCACCTAATGGATTACCACCATAACCTTTTAAATTAGCTTTTTTAAGAAGTGACTCGTACTGATGTGACATAAGATGAGATTGCACCTGAGCCATGAAATCCATCACTACCACAACTGCTATTAGCAATGAAGTTCCTCCTAAGTAAAAAGGAACACCGGCTGAAACAATCAAAAATTGAGGCATAAGACATACCAATATAAGGTATCCAGAACCCCAAACTGTTAAGCGGGTCATCACTCCATCTATATAATCTGCTGTTTGATCTCCTGGTCTTATACCAGGCATATAAGCACCAGATCGTCTCAAATTTTCTGAAATTTCTTTTGGGTCAAACTGTAGGGCAGTATAGAAGAAACAGAAGAAAGCAATCAGAGCCGAAAATAGAATTACATACAAAGGCTGGCCGGGACCTAGAGCAAGAGTGATTTCTTGAAGCCACTCGAACCCTTCACCTTGTCCAAACCATGATGAGGCTGATGCCGGAAATAACAGCAAACTACTTGCAAAAATTGCTGGTATAACACCTGCTTGGTTTATTTTCATAGGAAGATAAGAAGCTTGACCTTGAACCATCTTTCTTCCTTGTTGTCTCTTGGCATAATTTACAGTTATCCTTCTCTGACCTCTTTCTATCCAGACAATAAATGCTATTGCAGCAACCGCTACTAAAGCGATTGATAAGAGCATAATGAGATTGATATCTCCTTGCCTTGCCCCTTCGAATGCCTGCCCCACTGCCCTTGGTAACCCAGCAACGATGCTAGAAAAAATTATTATTGATATGCCATTGCCAATACCTTTTTCAGTAACAAGCTCTCCTAACCACATTAAAAATACTGTTCCTGATACCAGCGAAGTTACAGCTACTATCTGAAACATTACTCCCGGTTCTAAAGCTAAGCCTTGATTTTGTAACCCTAAAGCCAGTCCACTTGCCTGAATGAGGGCTAAGAATACTGTTCCATAACGGACATAAGACGTTCTTAATCTTCTACCTTCCTCACCTTCTTCTCTAAACCTTTTCTTCAGAGAAGGTGTAGTTCCTTCTAATAGACTCATGATAATCGATGCAGTAATGTATGGCATGATATTGAGGGCCATAATACTCATCCTTTCAAGAGCTCCGCCTGAAAACATATTGAACAAGTCTAGGAGTGTTCCTTGATTTTGTTGAAAAATATTCGCTAGCTTATCTGGATCAATACCTGGAATTGGTATGTGTGTTCCTATCCTATAAATTATGACAGCCATAAAAACAAAACGAAGCCTCTTCCATAACTCTGAAAGTCCTTTGTTTTGTCCAATAGCTGAAGGATTTACTGACATGACTATGCTTCTATTGTGCCTCCAGCTTCTTCAATTAATTTTTTAACTGATGCTGTTGTATGAATGCCCTTAAGATTAATTTTAGTACATGAATCTGCGTCTAAGAACACTTTTACTTTTTTAGTAGAGTTTCTAATAAGATCAGCCTCAACAAGACTTTCTATAGTTACTTCAGTTATACCTGAATTAAGTAAGGTGCTAAGTCTTAATTGCTCAGTATTTCTATTTCTTCTTGATGAAAAGCCAAATTTAGGAGTTCTTTTTTGGAGAGGCATTTGACCACCCTCAAACCCTATTCTAACCCTTCCTCCAGAACGAGATTTCAAACCTTTGTGTCCTTTACCACTTGTTTTTCCAGAACCACTACCCGTACCTCTGCCAATACGCTTGCTATCCTTTACTCTTTTAGGATTTGGTTTTAATTCGTTGAGTTTCATTTTGATCCTTTTAATTTACTTGCAATAAATGAATAGCTTTATTGATCATTCCTCTATTTTCAGGAGTATCTTGAACAGAAACAGTTTGTCCAATTTTGAATAAACCTAGTCCTCTTACTGAATTTTTTTGAAATTCTTTAGAGCCTATAAGACTTCTAGTGAGCTTAACTGTAATTTGTTTATCTGACATCGTTAACCTCTACCTAATCTCTTCGCAACTCTTGCAGGAGATTCCATTTCTTCTAAAGCCTTCAAAGTTGCCCTTACTACATTTACAGGCGTTGTAGAGCCATAACACTTTGCTAGAACATCTTTTACACCAGCTAACTCCAGAACAGCTCTCATAGCACCACCTGCTATAATTCCTGTACCAGGCGCCGCAGGTTTCATAAAAATTACTGATGCTCCATATTTAGATTTAATTGGATATTGAATGGTGTTTCCCTTTAATTCTATGCTCACCATATTCCTTCTGGCATGATCTAGAGCTTTCTGGATAGCAATTGGAACTTCTCTTGCCTTGCCTCTTCCAAAACCAATTTTTCCATTTCCATCACCCACTACCGTTACAGCAGTAAATCCGAAGATCCTACCGCCTTTCACAACTTTAGCTACTCTATTAACTTGTACTAGTTTTTCTTCTAAGACTTCAGAGCCAAGATTATCTGTAACAGCTTTATTTTCCATATTTTTTTTTCCTAAAATGAGAGGCCTGCTTCACGAGCCGCCTCAGCGAGAGCCTTTACTCTCCCATGAAATTTATAACCAGATCTATCAAATGCTACTTTGTTTATGCCTTTTTCAAGGGCTCTTTCTCCGATCAATTTACCCACTTTTGAAGCCGCATCCATATTCCCATTATTTTCCGACTTCAATGCTTCTTCAGCTGTAGATGCACTTACAATAATTTGTGATCCATCACAGGTAGAAACCTGTGCATAAATGTGAGCATTAGACCTAAAAACACTCAGCCTATTGTTTTCAGATAGTTCAATTTTTGATCTAGACTTTAGAGCTCTTTTTTGTCTTTTTAAATTCTTTATGGCCATTTTTTTATGCTTTTTTGGATTCTTTTCTTATTATTCTTTCATCGGCATACTTCACACCTTTGCCTTTATAGGGCTCAGGAGGTCTATAATCTCTTATTTCAGCAGCAACCTGCCCTACCAGCTGTTTATCCATAGATTTAAGAATAATCTCTGTATTACTCGGTAGTTCAGCAGTCACCCCTTCAGGTAATTCATGTTTAACAGGATGAGAAAAGCCTAAACTAAGATTTATGGTTGAACCTTCTAACGCTGCTCTGTAACCAACTCCATTTATTTCAAGTTTCTTCTCAAAACCTGTAGCAACTCCCTGCATAAAATTTGCTGTTAATGCTCGCATGGTGCCTGTAATTGCCAAAGATTCCTTGGATTCTTTATTAGGACTGAAGCTGATTGAATTCTCTTCTTTATTTATGTCTACGTCCTCATGGATTTCTAAAGACATACTGCCTAACTTTCCTGAAAAAGTTATAACCCCTTGGTTATTTTCTAGAGTTACTCCATCTGGAATTTCTAATGCTTTTAAAGATGTTCTAGCCATAATTTATTTTTAAAATACTGAACAAATTAATTCACCGCCAACTTTCTCTTCTCGAGCTTGTTGATCAGTCATTAATCCTTTACTGGTTGAAATGATTGCCACACCCAAACCTCCATTGACTTGAGGTAAATCTTTATAGTGTGAATATTGTCTTAACCCTGGTTTGCTTATTCTTTTAAGCTGCTTAATGACAGGGGAGCCTTCAAAATATTTAAGTTTTATTTCTATTTCTGGTTTTGCTCCTTCGGAAGAAGAATAAGAGTGAATATATCCTTCCTGTTTGAGCATAGAAAGAAGTGCTAATTTTTTTGTAGAAGAAGGAACTTTTACAGTTTCTTTATTCCTACCTTGAGCATTATTAATACTCGAAAATAAGTTTGCTATAGGATCTTGAATACTCATATATTTTTTACCAACTTGATTTTACTAATCCAGGAATATCACCCTTCATGGCCAGTTCTCTTAATTTATTTCTTGCTAAACCAAATTTGCGATACACAGCATGCGGTCTTCCAGTTATCGCGCACCTTCTTTGCATTCTAATAGGACTAGCATCTCTAGGCTGTTTTTGCAGCTTGATTTGTGCAGCTTCTTTTTCTTCTTGAGAAAATTTAGGACTTCTAATTATCTCCTTAAGTTCAGCTCTTTTTGCTGCAAATCTAAGAACAGTTTTCCTTCTTCTTTCTTCTCTTGCTTTCATTGATGTTTTTGCCATATCTTTACCTTTAAGTTTTGAAAGGGAATTTTAGTGCTCTAAGAAGAGCCTCTCCAGACTTATCATCAGCAGCTGAAGTGGATATGCAGATATCCATTCCTCTTATTTTATCTACTTTGTCATAATCTATTTCAGGAAAAATGATGTGTTCTTTGATACCCATTGAGTAATTACCCCTTCCGTCAAAGGATTTAACTTCCAGTCCTCTGAAATCTCTTTCCCTTGGAATAGCGATACTAATAAGCCTCTGAAGAAACTCGTACATCCTATCGCCTCTAAGGGTTACCTTACAGCCAATTGGCATTCCATCTCTGATTTTGAAGTTGGCTACAGATTTTCTAGCTTTCGTGACTAGTGGTTTTTGTCCAGCTATTAGAGTCATATCTTCAACAGCTCGTTCAAGAACTTTTTTGTCATTCATTGCCTCACCTACTCCCATATTGAGGGTTACTTTTGTAACCTTCGGAACAGCCATTACTGATGCAAGCCCTAAACTATCTTTCAACTCTTGAACAATAGTATTTTTATAATGATCTTTTAATGGAATCATGACTATATTTCCTTACCTGAAGATTTGAATACTCTTATTTTTGAACCATCTTCTAGAGATTTAATCTGCACTTTATCTGCCTTCTTAGTGGAAGGATTGAAGATTGATATATTTGAAACGTTAATTGATGCTTCTTTTTCTACAACGCCTCCGGCAATGCCTGCATTAGGGTTAGGTTTTGTGTGTCTCTTAACCATTTGAACGCCTGAGACATAACATCTACCGTTATTTAAAAGTTTTGTTACAGAACCTTGTTTACCTTTATCTTTTCCAGCAATTACGATTACTTGATCGCCTGTTTTGATCTTCTGCATAATTAAATTACCTCCGGAGCTAAAGAAACAATTCTCATGAACTCTTCACTTCTTAATTCTCTTGATACTGGGCCGAATACTCTTGTTCCTATTGGTTGTTTTTGAGCATTAATTAATACAGCTGCATTATCATCAAATCTTATAGACGAGCCATCAGATCTACGAAGCTTGTTCTTAGTTCTTACTATGACAGCGTCAACAACCTCTCCTTTCTTTACCTTACCTGTTGGGATAGCTTCTTTGATAGAAACTTTTATTACATCACCCACTTTCGCAAACTTTTTCTTAGATCCGCCCAGTACTCTTATACACATGAGCTTCCTGGCACCACTATTGTCTGCAACTTCTAAATAACTTAACTCTTGTATCATCTTTTTTTATATTTCTTGTGTTTTTTGCTCTATCTTAAGTAGATTCCATGATTTACTTTTCGAGATTGGCTTACACTCTTGAATAGTAACTAAATCTCCTGAGCTACATATATTTTCTTGATCATGTGCGTGAAGTTTTGTTGACCTTCTCATAATCTTTTTATACAGAGGATGCTTAACTTTCCTTTCAACAAGAACTGTTATCGTCTTATCTCTAGAAGAGCTGATCACCCTACCTGTTTCTGTTCTTGTTCTTTTATCCGTCATTCTTTTCTTGTTTATTTTGTTCTTTATTTAAAGTTTTTAGTTGTGCAATTGATCTTCTAATTTCTCTGATTTTGTGAGTTTCTTTCAACTGTCCAGATGAATGTTTTATCTTTAACTCAAGTAACTCTTTTCTGAGTTTTCCTTCTTCATCCGTAACGTCTGTAGATTTATTTCTTAATTTATCTAGAAAGCTTTCTTTAGCCATTAGACTCTCCTAATAAAAGTTGTTGCTATAGGCATTTTTGCAGAGGCAAGTGCGAAGGCCTCTTTGGCTAACTCCTCATCCACTCCTTCCATCTCATATAAAATCTTTCCAGGTTTAATGGGACATACCCAATATTCTACATTTCCTTTACCTTTACCTTGTCTTACTTCAAGAGGCTTTTTTGTTATTGGCTTATCAGGAAAAACTCTTATCCAAATCTTCGCACCTCTTTTGACATGACGCGTCATAGCTCTTCTTGCTGCCTCAATCTGCCTTGACGTGAGTTGCCCTCTCTGAGTAGCCTTTAAGCCAAAAGTTCCGAAGCTTAAGGTTGCGCCTCTTTGAGCATTACCAGTATTTCTACCTTTCTGCTGTTTTCTGTATTTTGTTCTCTTAGGTTGAAACATTTATTTCCTTCTAGTCTGAGTCTTTATTTTGGTTATCAAGAACTTCGCCTCTAAAAACCCAGGCTTTAACTCCAATAACGCCGTATGTTGTATTTGCTTCGGCCAAACCATAATCTACGTCAGCTCTTAGCGTATGCAGAGGTACCCTTCCTTCTTTTTGAATTTCAGCTCTTGCAATTTCAGCTCCACCAAGCCTGCCGGCAACTCTAATCTTTACGCCTTCAGCACCTTGTCTCATTGCATTCTGAACAGCTCTTTTCATAGCTCTTCGGAACATAACTCTTCTTTCAAGTTGCTGAGCTACACTTTCTGCTAAAAGTTTTGCGTCGAGATCTGGTTTTCTTATCTCTTGTATGCTGAGAGTGACAGGTATTCCCATTCTCTGAGTAATATCCTCTCTCATTCTATCGATATCTTCACCTTTTTTTCCTATGACAATACCGGGTCTTGCAGTGTGAATAAGTACTCTCGCATTATCTGCTGTTCTTTCTATCTCTATTCTGCTTACTGATGCGTGAGAGAGTTTATTAGTTAGATGCTCTCTTACCTCAATGTCTTTAAGAAGATTTTCCGTATACTCAGATTTTTCAGCATACCAATTAGAGGTGTGTTGAGTGGTGATTCCTAATCTAAAACCTATTGGGTGTACCTTTTGTCCCATTATTTTCCTTTTTCCTGAACCGTTAACGCAATATTGCAGCTTCTCTTAAAAAATCTATCAGCTCTTCCTCTGGCCCTAGGTCTTACACGTTTCATTGTGAAGCTCTCATCTACAGCTATAAAAGAGACAAATAATGTATCTATATCTAATCCTTGATTATGCTCAGCATTCGCAATAGCAGACTCTAGAATCTTCTTGATGATATGAGCAGATTTTTGTGGAGCAAAAGAAAGAATGCCTAAGGCTTCTTCAATGTGTTTGCCTCTTATCTGATTAGCAACTAGTCTAGCTTTCTGGCTAGAAACTCGAGCGCTTCTTAGTTTTGCAGTAGCTTGACTCATTTTTTACTTCCTATCTCCAGAATGCATTTTAAATGTTCTTGTTAAAACAAACTCACCAAGCTTATGACCAACCATATCTTCTTGAATGAAAATAGGAACATGTTGTCTTCCGTTATGCACGGCTATATTTAGTCCTACCATATCAGGAGTAATCATTGATCTTCTTGACCAAGTCTTTATTGGTTTCTTGTCGTTAGTTGCAACTGCTTGATCCACTTTTTTTAACAAGTGTAGATCTACAAATGGTCCTTTTTTTAATGATCTAGGCATTTTTAATTTCTTCTTCTTACAATCATTCGATTGCTTGGTTTATTTTTCTTGCGAGTTTTATATCCCTTAGTCGGAACTCCCCATGGTGTAACTGGATGTCTACCACCAGATGTCTTTCCTTCACCACCACCATGTGGGTGATCTACTGGGTTCATTGCCACACCTCTAACAGTCGGTCTTATGCCCAACCATCTTTTTGCACCTGCTTTTCCTATTGATCTCAAAGAATGCTCTGAATTAGATACGCTACCAATAGTAGCTCTACACTCAGACAGAACTCTTCTTACTTCGCCACTTCTTAATCTTAAAGTTGCATACCTACCTTCAATAGCTAAAATTTGGGCTGAAGCTCCTGCACTTCGTGCCATCTGAGCCCCTTTTCCAGGAAATAACTCTATACAGTGAACCACTGTACCTAATGGCATGTCCTTAAGAGACATACAATTTCCGGATGATATAGGCGATTCTTTTCCAGATAGAATTGTTGAACCTAGCTCCAATCCATCAGGTGCTATTATGTAAGTTCTTTCTCCATCAGCATATAAAAGAAGAGCAATATTGGCTGATCTGTTAGGATCATATTCCAAGGTCTCTACCTTGGCAGGGATGTTGTCTTTCAACCTTTTAAAATCAATAATTCTATAATGCTTTTTATGACCACCACCACGATGTCTTGTAGTGATTCTTCCCTGATTATTTCTGCCTGACTTTTGTTTTTTAGGTTCTAAAAGTGGTGCATGTGGTTCACCCTTGTGAAGATCATCTCTTGAAACCCAAGATCTGAATCTTCTTCCCGGCGAAGTAGGTTTTGATTTCTTTATTTGAGTAGCCATTATTCTGAAGTCACCTCAATTGATTGACCTTCTGCAAGCCTTACATAGGCTTTCTTCCAATCTGATTTTTTTCTGATTCTAAACTTAGATCGTTTAGTCTTTCCTTTAACTTTTATGATGTTTACATTCTCGACATTGACAGAGAAATAACCTTCAACTGCTTTCTTAACTTGGAGTTTTGTTGCATTAATATCAACCTTAAAGGCATATTGATTTGAGTCACCCATTAGAGCAGAAACTTTTTCTGTTAAATAAGGCGCTTTGATAACTTTATATAGCTCTGTTTTCATTAGGATAGAGCCTCAGTTAGTTTTTCAATAGTTTCAGAAGTAAGAATGACATTCTCAGCTTTGATTAACGCCGAAGGGTCAATCGAATTTATAGAAAGCACATTACATTGAGTTAAGTTTTTTGATGCCTTGATTAAATTATCATTATTACTGCTGAGGACTATGAGAGCACTGTTTAATCCAAGATTAGACAGAATAGTTTTAACTTGAGATGATTTTACTGGTTCATCGATTTTTAATTCATTAACAGCAACTATTTTATTTTCTTCAGCTATCTTTGACCATATTGATCTCATGGCTGATCTATACATTTTCTTATTTATTTTCTTGGGGTTAACATTTTGATATGTGGCTGCAAAAGTGACACCTCCACCTCTCCATATTGGAGATCTTATGGTTCCAGCTCTAGCCCTACCTGTTCCTTTTTGCTTCCAAGGTTTTCTTCCGCCACCCCTTACTGCAGACCTATTTTTTTGAGCTTTAGTTCCCTGATGACTATTATGAATATAAGTAGTAACAAGTTGATGTACTAAGTCTTGGTTGAACTCTTGCTTAAAAACCTCATCAGCCAGAGAAATTTTCGATTCTCCGGAGCCATTTTGATTTAATACTTCTAATTCCATTTTATTTTACTGCTGGTTTGAGAACAACATTGGAACCCGTTGATCCTGGTATAGGTCCTTTAATGAGTAGTAGATTATTCTCTGAGTCTATAGAAGCAATTTTAAGATTTTGAATTGTTTTCTTCTCATCCCCCATATGTCCTGACATTTTCTTACCTTTCCAAACTTTACCTGGAGTTTGGCATTGGCCTATAGATCCGGGTGCCCTATGTGAAATAGAATTACCATGCGTGGCATCTTGCATCTTAAAGTTCCATCTTTTTACAGTTCCAGCAAAACCTTTACCTTTTGATTTACCTTGAACATCAATTTTTTGCCCTTCTTGAAATATATCTATATTTAATTGACTGCCCACCTCTAGGTCTGCCAGATCTTCAGCATTTACTTTAAATTCCCATAATCCGTCTCCAGGATTGACAGATCCTTTTTTATAATGGCCTGCTAAAGGCTTAGAAAGATGCTTTTCTTTCTTTGTTCCGGTAGTTACCTGAATAGAAGAATAACCATCTACTTCTTCTGATTTAATTTGAGTGATTGTGTTTGGATCTACACTTACTACACTCACAGCAAAGGAATCCCCTTCTGGAGTGAATAATCTCGTCATTCCTTGTTTTTTTCCAATTAGTCCTAAGCTCATCTTATTTATTCTCGTCTAGGCTTATTTGAACGACCACACCGGCTGAAAGTTCAAGTTTGGTTAAAGCATCTAATGTTTTCTCTGAAGGTTCAAGGATGTCTAGAGTTCTTTTGTGGGTTCTTATTTCGTACTGGTCTCGAGCGTCTTTATCTTTGTGAGGAGAAATGAGGATAGTTGTTTTGTGTTTCTTGACAGGCATAGGGATAGGACCCTTCACTTTGGCTCCTGTTCGCTTGACCGTCTCAACTATCTCTTTAGCAGAGCGATCAATAAGCTTATGATCAAAAGCTTTCAATCTAATTCTAATGCTTTGATTTTGCATATTCTTCCTTTTAAGCTCAATAAATAGAGCGTAAAACCACCCCCCTACAGTGTAGGTTGATAAATTAATTAATTTGCCTTTTACCTGTATTCACCAGGATAAAGGCCCCTCCAACAAAACGAGCGGTGATTCTAGTTTTGTGACCACTATGTGTCAACTAAAAAAGTAGAAAAAACCTATATAAAAAGGGGTTTTTCTATCTACCTAACTAAATTACTAGTCGTTTTTACTTATTATGGCTTCAGCAACATTTGATGGTACTTCTGAATACTTCAGAGGTTCCATTGTAAAAGTAGCTCTCCCTTGAGACGCAGACCTGATATCAGTTGCATAACCAAACATTTCAGCTAATGGCACTTCACCGGAAACTATTTTTCCTGAAGGTCCATCTTCCATACCTTGAACAACACCTCTTCTTCTGCTCAAATCTCCTACCACATCACCCATGTACTCTTCTGGTGTGACTATTTCAATACTCATAATAGGCTCTAACAGCACAGGGTCTGCTTTCTGAGCGCCCCCTTTAAATGCCATTGATCCAGCAACCTTAAAAGCAACTTCACTAGAATCAACATCATGGTAAGAACCATCATAAAGTGTCACTTTGACTTTAACCAGAGGATAGCCAGCTATTACGCCTGCTTCCATCTGTTCTTTACAGCCTTTGTCTACTGCACCAATAAATTCACGAGGTATTGCTCCTCCAACAATTTCATTAACAAATTGATAATTCTGATCTTTTTCCTCATCAGGTTCAATTAGAGGCTCCATTTTTATATAGACATGACCATACTGACCTCTACCACCTGATTGACGAACGAATTTAGCTTCTTCTTCAATATATTTTTTTATAGATTCTCTATACGCAACTTGAGGTTTGCCAACATTTGCCTCTACACCAAATTCTCTTCTCATTCTGTCGACTAAGACGTCCAAATGAAGTTCACCCATACCTGACATAATTGTTTGACCTGATTCTTCGTCTGTTCTTAATCTAAATGAGGGATCTTCTTGAGCTAACCTCCCAAGTGCAATGCCCATCTTTTCCTGATCTTCTTTTGTCTTTGGCTCTACCGCTACTGAAATCACTGGTTCAGGGAAGTTCATGGATTCCAACGTAATTTTATTCTTTTCATCACAAAGGGTTTCACCAGTTATTGCTTCTTTTAGTCCTATAACTGCGCAAATATCTCCGGCCCTTGCTTCTGTTATTTCATCTCTCTTGTTTGAATGCATTTGTAACATTCGCCCTATCCTCTCTTTCTTTCCTTTGATAGGTAGATATACCGAATCTCCTGTACTTAGAACTCCAGAGTAAACTCTGACAAATGTAAGGGATCCTACGAATGGATCAGTTGCGATTTTAAAGGCAATTCCTGAAAAGGGTTCAGCATCATCTGATTCTCTGCTTCCTTCTTCTTCATTATCAAGTATACCTGTCACTGCTTTAACTTCATTAGGGGCTGGCATGAAATCAACGACCGCATCAAGCATTGTTTGAACGCCTTTATTCTTGAAAGCAGAACCGCAAAGACAAGGGACTATTTCGCTTCCTAATGTTCTTTCTCTAAGCCCTATTTTTATATCTTCTTGTGACAGATCTCCTTCTTCGAGATATTTATCCATGAGTTCTTCATTAGCTTCGGCAGCTGACTCAACCATTTTTTCTCGCCATTCTTCAGCTAGATCTTGTAAATCTTCTGGTATATCTTCTTCTGTGAAGGTTGTACCCATGTCGTCACCATTCCAATAGATTGCCTTCATTTTTACAAGGTCAATAAGACCTTTAAATTCATCTTCTGCACCAATTGCTAGCTGTATAGGCACTGGATTTGCACCCAACCTCGTTTTCATCTGGTCAACAACCTTTAGGAAGTCTGCACCAGCTCTATCCATCTTGTTGATGAAAGCTATTCTTGGTACTTCGTACCTATTGGCTTGTCTCCAGACAGTTTCAGATTGAGGCTCGACTCCAGAACTTCCGCAGAAGACTACTACTGCACCATCTAAAACCCTCAAAGAACGTTCAACTTCAATAGTAAAGTCAACGTGACCAGGAGTATCAATTATGTTGAATCTATGTTGCTTATACTGTTTTTCAGTACCTTCCCAGAAGCATGTAGTTGCAGCTGAAGTGATCGTTATACCCCTTTCTTGCTCTTGCTCCATCCAGTCCATAACAGCAGCGCCATCATGTACTTCTCCAATTTTATGAGATATTCCTGTATAAAATAAAATTCTTTCTGTTGTTGTTGTTTTACCTGCATCTACGTGTGCACATATACCAATATTTCTATACAGGTCTAACGGTGTAGTTCTGGCCATAATTTTTTAAAATTTGTAATTAAAATCTGAAATGTGAGAAAGCTCTGTTTGCTTCAGCCATTCTGTGAGTATCTTCTTTTTTCTTGACTGCTTCACCTCTTCCCTCGCAAGCATCCAAAAGTTCATTGGCTAATCTAAGTGTCATGTTCTTTTCAGATCTAGATCTTGAATAGGTAGCAATCCAGCGCATTGCAAGAGCACTTCTTCTAGCAGGTCTAACTTCCATTGGGATTTGATAAGTAGCACCACCTACTCTTCTGGCTTTGACCTCTACCATTGGACCTACTTCGTCTAGTGCTTTCTCAAATACTTCTATAGGTTCTTTATCTGATTTCTTAGAAATCTCATCAAAAGCGCCATAAATAATTTTTTCAGCCACAGATTTCTTTCCATGTGACATTATTTGATTCATAAACTTTGCGACTTTAAGATTACCAAATTTTGGATCTGGTAATATTTTTCTTTTTGGTGCTGCTTTTCTTCTAGACATATTTACTTAGGTTTCTTTGCGCCATATTTAGAACGACGTTGTTTTCTATCATCAACTCCAGCTGTATCCAGAGTTCCTCTAACTGTGTGATAACGCACACCTGGCAGATCTTTTACTCTTCCGCCTCTAATCAGTACAACTGAGTGCTCCTGAAGGTTATGACCTTCACCCCCGATGTATGATATGACTTCAAATCCTGAAGTCAGTCTGACCTTACAAACTTTTCTCAAAGCTGAATTGGGTTTTTTAGGAGTGGTTGTATAGACTCTTGTGCACACACCTCTTCTTTGGGGTGATCCTTTTAAGGCAGGTACGTCTGTTTTCGTGACCTTTCTTTTACGTGGTTTTCTTACTAATTGATTAACTGTTGCCATATTTATTTCTTATAAAGGTCGCGGATTGTAAAGAGGCAAAGTATCCACGTCAACGTATTACTCAGCTTCATTTAATGCCTCACTTAAAGCTTTCTCTAAATCTATCTCAAACTCTTCTTCAACATTTTCAACTTCCGAAGTGAGCTTAGCCAAACCTGATCCTGCAGGAATTAATCTTCCAACAACCACATTCTCTTTAAGCCCTCTCAAATGATCGATCCTTCCCGTTGTAGCAGCTTCTGTCAAAACTCTTGTTGTTTCTTGGAAAGAAGCAGCTGATATGAAAGATTCAGTAGCTAAAGATGCTTTTGTTATACCTAACAAAATTCTTTCGAATACTATCTCTGCTTTTTTGTCTTTTCGTAAAGCTAAGTTAGTTTCTTTAACCTTTGAGTACTCTGCCTGCTCTCCAATGATGAATTCTGAATCGCCCGGTTCAGTGATAACAACCTTTCGAAGCATCTGATTAAGAATTACCTCTATATGCTTGTCATTAATACTGACACCTTGCAACCTATAAACTTCCTGGATTCCATCAACTATATAGTCTGTAAGTTCTTCTAATCCTCTTAAGGCAAGAATATCATGGGGACTCATAGCTCCATCTGAGACAATATCACCCCTCTCAACTCTCTCTCCCTCAAAGACATTTATATGTCTTGTCTTTGGAATAAGAGTAGCCAGATCTTTGCCATCTTCATCTGTGATAATTAATCTTTCTTTTCCTTTAGTTGGTTTTCCCCAAGAAACAATTCCGGAAGCTTGAGCTAATAGTGCAGGCTCCTTTGGTTTTCTTGCTTCAAATAAATCAGCAACCCTAGGAAGGCCACCAGTAATATCTTTTGTCTTAGTTGAGGCTTGAGATATTCTTGCTATTACTCCACCCACTTCAATGTCTTGGCCGTCGGTTAACTGCAAAAATGCATTACCTGGAAGAGTATATGTTGCAGGAGCTTCAGAATCAGGAAGGGTTTTTTCCTTACCCCTGCCATCAACTATCTGAATTGAAGGGCGTTTTTCTTGCGCCTCTCCCTTTGGTCTTTCTGTAACATCTATAATCTCGATATTACTCAATCCTGTAAGTTCATCTTGCTTTACTCTAGCAGTAATTCCATCTTCGATATCTACGAATCTTGCCTTACCCGCAACTTCAGCTATAACTGGCCTAGTTAAAGGATCCCATTTGGCTAAAACATCTCCAGGAGCGACTTTACTATCAGTAGGAAAATTAAGGACTGTTCCGTAAGGTACTTTATGGCTTTCAACAACCATACCCCTGTCATCAATAACATTAACTTCTGATGATTGGGCTAGAGAGATGAAAGTTCCATCTTTTTTCTTAACAGTTCGAGTGTTGTATACAACCTTGCCTGGAAGGTTTGTTTCTATGTTGTCTTCTGCAGATGTACCGGAGGCAGCGCCACCTATATGAAACGTTCTCATAGTAAGCTGAGTTCCTGGTTCACCAATCGATTGTGCTGCTACAATACCTACAGATTCTCCAATATCAACCTTATGACCTCTTCCAAGATCTCTACCGTAACATTTAGCACAAATGCCATGGATTGTGTCGCAATGAATTGCTGATCTTACGTTAATCTCGTAGATATTTTTATCATCTAAAGTATCAACTATATCTTCATCTATGAGCGTTCCATTTTTTAAAAGAACCTCAGCTCCATCCTGCGACATTACATCGGTTGCAACTGTTCTACCTAATACTCTATCCCCAAGAGCCACAAGTACTTGGCCTCCATCAATGATGGGTCTCATTAATATACCATTGCTTGTTCCACAATCTTCTTCGCTAACCACCATATCCTGAGCCACATCAACCAACCTTCTGGTCAAGTAACCAGAGTTAGCGGTTTTTAGTGCGGTGTCTGCAAGTCCCTTCCTGGCTCCATGAGTAGAGATGAAATATTCCTGTGCAGTTAACCCTTCTCTGAAATTTGAAGTAACTGGTGTTTCAATGATAGATCCATCAGGTTTAGCTAATAAACCTCTCATTCCGGCCAACTGTCTTATTTGAGCGGGTGATCCTCTAGAACCAGAATCTGCATACATAAACACTGAATTAAAAGAGTCAGACATTATTTTAGTACCGTCAGCTGTTTCAATTTCTTCTTGCGAAATATTATCCATCATGGATTTGGCAATCATTTCGTTTGCTCGTGTCCATATGTCGATAGCTTTATTATATTTTTCGCCTTTGGTCACTAGACCTGAAGCAAATTGAGATTCTATATCTTTCACTTCTTGTTCTGCTTCACTAACTATTCTTTGCTTATCATCAGGAATAACAAAGTCGTCTATTCCTATGGAAGATCCAGACTTAGTAGAAAACTCATAACCCTTGTACATCAAACGGTCAGCAAAAATAACTGTAGCTTTAAGTCCAGCTTTTCTGTAACAAATATCTATTAATGCAGATATTTGCTTGCTATCAAGTGTTCTATTAACTAAATCAAAGGACATTCCTTCAGGAAGAAGTTCATACAAGAGAGTTCTTCCAGTTGTTGTCTCAACTATCTGTAAAGGCTCATCATCTAGTTTATTAGGCTTAAGTCTTACTTTAATTTTAGCTTGTAATCCAACAGTTCCAGAATAATAAGCTCTGTTTACTTCATCTGGAGAAGACATTATTCGCCCTTCGCCTAAGTCATTTATTTTTTCTCTTGATGCATAGTAAAGTCCTAAGACTACATCTTGGGAAGGATCAATAATTGGCTTTCCGTTTGACGGGGAAAGAATATTATTCGTTGCCATCATTAAAGCTCTACACTCTAGTTGAGCTTCTAAAGTAAGAGGAACATGAACTGCCATTTGATCACCATCAAAGTCAGCGTTATAAGCCTTACATACTAAGGGGTGCAATTGAATTGCCTTGCCTTCTACAAGAACTGGTTCAAAAGCTTGTATACCTAACCTGTGAAGAGTAGGTGCACGATTTAGCATGACAGGATGTTCTCTAATCACTTCATCCAAAATATCCCAAACCTCTGGCTCTTCTCTATCAACCATTCTTTTAGCTAATTTGATAGTATTTGCCAGTTCTAATTGTTGTAACTTTCCAAACACAAAAGGTTTGAACAATTCAAGAGCCATTTTTTTAGGAAGACCACATTGATGAAGCTTTAAAGTTGGACCTACAACTATTACAGAACGACCCGAGTAATCTACTCTTTTTCCAAGAAGATTTTGCCTAAATCTTCCCTGCTTACCTTTAATCATATCTGCTAAAGATTTTAGAGGTCTTTTATTTGAGCCAGTAACAGCTCTGCCTCTTCTTCCGTTGTCTAAAAGAGCATCTACAGATTCTTGCAACATTCTTTTTTCATTACGAGTAATAATATCAGGCGCGTTCAAGTCAAGAAGCCTCTTAAGCCTGTTATTTCTATTGATAACTCTTCTGTAGAGATCATTAAGATCAGAAGTAGCAAAACGACCTCCCTCTAGTGGAACCAATGGTCTAAGATCTGGCGGTAAGATAGGTAAAACTTCTAGCACCATCCATTCAGGTCTATTTCCTGATTCATTGAAAGACTTAAGTAACTTGAGTCTTTTAGCATATTTTTTGAGCTTAGCCTCTGATTTAGTTAGAGGCATTTCCTCTTGTATGTCTTTAATTGCAGCTTCTAGATCTAAATCTTTCAAAAGGGTTTGTATTGACTCAGCTCCCATTCCTGCTTCAAATTCATCACCCCAAGTCTCTAATGCTTCATAATATTCTTCGTCTGTTAATAGCTGTCCCACTTCAAGGTCAGTCATACCAGGTTCCATTACTATAAAAGATTCAAAATAAAGGACTCTTTCAAGATCTTTTAGTGTAAGGTCTAATGCGAGTGCCAATCTGGAAGGTAAAGATTTTAAGAACCAAATATGAGCTACAGGAGCTGCCAGCTCTATATGCCCCATCCTTTCTCTTCTAACCTTCGATAAAGTTACTTCTACTCCACATTTTTCGCAAACTACACCTCTATGTTTCATTCTTTTGTATTTTCCACAAATACATTCGTAATCTTTAATTGGACCAAATATCTTTGAGCAGAAAAGACCATCCCTCTCTGGTTTAAAGGTTCTGTAATTTATAGTCTCTGGTTTTTTGACCTCGCCATATGACCAAGATCTGATCTGCTGAGGAGACGCCAAGCCGGCCCGAATTGAGTTATATTCAACTCCATGGCCTTGTTGTTTTAATAAATCTACTAAATCTTTCAAGTTTTTCTCCTAGTCAATCTGTTCTAATTCTAAATCTATTCCTAATGATCTAATTTCTTTCGTAAGAACATTAAATGATTCAGGAACACCTGTTTCCATTTCAAAATTACCGTCAACTAGATTCTTATAAACCTTAGTTCTACCGGCAACATCATCGGACTTCACTGTCAGCATTTCCTGTAAAGTATGGGCAGCACCATAAGCTTCTAATGCCCAAACCTCCATTTCACCAAATCTTTGACCTCCAAACTGCGCCTTGCCTCCTAGAGGTTGTTGAGTAACCAGACTATAGCTTCCAGTAGATCTAGCATGCATCTTATCTTCGATCAAATGGTTCAATTTGAGGATATACATGTAACCCAGAGTTGTTTTACGATCAAATTTCTCTCCAGTTCTTCCGTCAAATAATTGTGTTTGCCCACTAGAAGGTAAGTCTGCCAATTCAAGCATAGCTTTTACTTCAGATTCTTTGGCTCCATCAAAGACAGGAGTAGCCATTGGAACTCCTTCTCTTAAGTTTTCTGCCAAATCTAGAATTTCATTGTCCTTCAAAGAACTCAAATCCTGAGATCCATCTTTTTCATAAATATCAGATAAGAAACCTCTTATCTCTGATGCTCTCGCTTCGGAATCGATCATGTTACCTATCTTGGTACCTAACTCTTTAGCGGCCCACCCTAAATGAGTTTCAAGAACCTGTCCTACGTTCATACGAGACGGAACTCCTAAAGGATTTAATACAACATCAACCGGTTCTCCGTTCTCATCATATGGCATATCTTCTTCGGGCATAATCACTGAGATAACACCTTTATTACCATGTCTTCCAGCTAATTTGTCTCCAGGCTGGATTCTTCTTTTTATAGCCAAGTAAACTTTAACTATTTTTAAGACACCCGGGGCTAAATCATCTCCATCAGTTACTTTTGATCTTTTCTTTCCAAATAGCACCTCGAGGTCTTCCTTATACTCTTTCAAGCTTTTAGAAATATTCTCTATTTGCTTATTTGAAGCCTCATTATCAACTCTGACCTTGAACCAATCATCTTGATCTATTTCTTCTAAATCAGACAACTTAATTGTAGATCCTTTTTTTAGACCCTTACCAGATGCAACTTTCTTGCCTACTAAAAGGTTTTCTAGTCTTGATAAAGCAGCTTGTTCTAATATTTTTAGTTCGTCTTTGATGTCTTTTTGAATTTCTGACAATTGAGATTCTTCAATTGACTCTGCTCTACCATCTTTTTCAATTCCATCTCTAGTAAAAACATGGACATCAATGACCGTTCCATCAGCTCCGGAAGAGACACGTAGTGAACTGTCTTTTACATCAGAAGCCTTTTCTCCAAAAATAGCTCTTAAGAGTTTTTCTTCAGGGCTTAATTGAGTCTCACCTTTAGGAGTAACTTTACCGACCAAGATATCACCAGCTTTCACTTCTGCACCGATATAAACTATTCCGAATTCATCAAGCTTAGAAAGAGCATTGTCACCAACATTAGGAATATCACCAGATATTTCTTCGGGCCCCAATTTAGTGTCTCTAGCAACACAGGTTAATTCTTGAATGTGAATGCTTGTAAATTTATCATCCCTAACGAGTCTGTCAGAAATTAAAATTGAATCTTCAAAATTGTAACCATGCCAAGGCATAAAAGCTATCCTCACATTCTGTCCGAGAGATAACTCTCCTAGATCTATTGAAGGTCCATCAGCCAAAATATCGTTTTTATTTATCTTATCTCCTTGTGAGACTATAGGCCTTTGATTTATGCATGTATTTTGATTGGAACGTGTGTACTTAATCAGGTTATATATGTCTACGCCTGAATCTCCAGCTTGGATTTCTTTCTCATTGACTCTAACGACAATCCTGCTTGCATCTATACTTTCAATTGAACCACCTCTTGAAGCAGTTACACAGGATCCAGAATCTCTGGCAACGAGTCTTTCCATACCAGTTCCTACAAGTGGTTTCTCAGCTTGAAGTGTTGGAACTGCTTGTCTCATCATGTTTGAGCCCATTAATGCTCTATTAGCATCATCATGTTCTAAAAAAGGAATTAGTGATGCTGCAACTGAGAAAGCTTGTTGAGGAGATACATCCATGAAGTCAACTCTTTCTGGAGGCATAAATGAGAATTCATTTTTATACCTGACAGGAACAAGTTCTTCGGTAAATTTATCATTAGAATCTAAAAGTGCACTCGCTTGTGCAATTACAAAATCTCCTTCCTCAATGGCAGAGAGATAATGAAAATCCATTGAAACTTTACCATTTTCTGCTTTCCTAAAAGGACTTTCTAGAAATCCGTATTCATTAGTTCTAGCGTAAGCTGCAAGGGAATTTATTAAACCGATATTTGGTCCTTCAGGCGTTTCAATTGGACAAACCCGTCCGTAATGAGTTGGATGAACGTCCCTAACCTCAAAACCTGCTCTCTCTCTTGTTAAACCGCCCGGCCCAAGTGCCGAAACTCTTCTTTTGTGAGTGACTTCAGAAAGAGGATTATTCTGGTCCATAAACTGTGATAGCTGACTGGAACCAAAAAATTCTTTAACCGCAGCAGAAACAGGCTTAGCATTAATAAGATCTTGAGGGCCTAGATCGTCTGCCTCAGCTGTTGCAAGCCTCTCTCTTACGGCTCTTTCAACTCTTACAAGACCTATTCTGTATTGGTTGGAAACCATTTCTCCAACTGACCTAATTCTTCTGTTACCAAGATGATCAATGTCATCAACTGTACCTTGACCATTTCTTATAGAGACTAATGTTTTAAGAGTGCTTAGGATGTCATCATCACTTAAGATGCTGTTACCTTCTGATCCTTCAATACCAAGTCTTTTGTTGAATTTCATTCTACCGACCGCAGAAAGGTCATAACGTTCTGCATTAAAGAAAAGATTATTAAACAGTGTAGTTGCTGCTTCCTTTGTAGGAGGTTCACCAGGTCTCATCATCCTATAGATCTCTACAAGAGCTTCTATTTCATTAGTTGTAGAGTCTGCTCTTAAGGTATCCGCAATGTAAGGACCAGATTCAATATCATTTATATATAAAGTTTCTATTTCAGTCAGATTGAGTTCTTCAAGAATAGGTAGAGTCTCTTCATCAATAATAGTGTTAGCCTCTATTACAATTTCACCAGTAGATTTATCTAGAATATCTTTAGCTATAACTTGACCGTATAGTGCTTCCTTGGGTACATCAAGTGACTTGATCTTTCCGCCTTCAATTTTTCTAATATGCCTTGCGGTGATTCTTTCTCCCTGCTTAACGATTACTTCGCCTTGAGCTTGAATATCAACAGGTGCAATTCTTCCCATTAATCTTCTTGCTATAACTTGTAATTGGTATGTTTCGTTCTTTTTGTTTTTATAAATTTCCGTCTCGTAAAATCTATCAAGAATATCTTGATTGGTAAGTTTAAGAGCCTTTAAGAGGATTGTTGCGTAAAGTTTTCTTCTTCGGTCTATACGAACATATACTAAGTCTTTGGCATCAAATTCAAAGTCTAACCAAGATCCTCTGTAAGGAATAACACGTGCTCCGTACAAAACCTTTCCAGAAGAGTGACCTTTACCTTTGTCATGATCAAAGAATAATCCTGGTGATCTATGAAGTTGAGATACAACTACTCTTTCGGTCCCATTTATTATGAAAGTCCCATGAGCGGTCATTAAAGGAACAGTTCCCATATAAACACTTTGAGATTTACCTTCTTTCAATTTTCCTGAATCTTTATCGATAAAGAAAAGATCACAATTTATATGAAGTGATATCTCGTAAGTTATACCTTTAAGCTTACATTCTCTTTCATCAAATATAGGTTCTCCTAAAGTAAAACCAGAGTATTCCATTCTGGCAAAACCATTGTGACTTTCGATAGGGAAGATTGAATTTAGGACTTGTTCTAAGCCTGCATTCAATCTTTTATCCGAATCCACATATCTTTGCAGAAAAGCATCATAAGACTGAACTTGAGTTGCAAGTAAATTTGGAAGCTCCATAACGCTGGAGATTTTCTCAAAACTCCTTCTTACTCTTTTTTTCTCAGTATATGAAAAACTCATAAAGACCTCTTTATTTGATTTAAATTTATATTTTTTTTGTTAGATTATTTAAGCTCAGCTTTTGCGCCTGCATCTTCTAAAGCTTTAGCGTGCTCTTCAGCCTCTGCTTTATTAACACCTTCTTTGATAACTGAAGGCGCTTCATCTACTAATGCTTTCGCATCTTTTAGACCTAATCCTGTTATAGCTCTTACCGCTTTTATAACATCAACTTTTTTGTCTCCAACTTCTGAAAGATGGATATCAACAGGTGCGTCATCAGCTTCTGCTTCACCACCGGCATCACCAGCAGCAGCAGGAGCAGCAGCGGCTACGGGAGCTGCAGCAGATACTCCAAATTTTTCTTCCATTGCTGATATTAAATCAACAATTTCTATAACGCTCATTTCCGATATCGCGTCTAATATTTCTTCTTTACTTAGTGCCATTTTTTATTCTCCAAATGTTTTTTTTAAATTAAGGTTAAGCCGATTCTTTTTGTTCCTTCACAGCTTGTAGTGTTCTGACAAGCTTCGAAGGGACTTGATTAAGAATAGTTACGAATTGACTCATAGGTGCATTGAGTAAACCTGCCAGTTGGGCTAAAGCCTGATCTCTGGAAGGCATATTTGCAATCGCGGAAAGTTTTGAAAGTTCAAGTAATGAATCTCCAAGTGATAATCCTTTTACTGCAAATTTACTATTCACTTTTGTGAAGTCATTCACTAACTTTGCCGCACTAGTAGGATCCTCAAGTGAGAAAGCCAACATAGTAGGTCCAACTAGTAAATCTTCAAAACAAGAAAATTTAGTATCAGTCAAAGCTTTTTTAGCAAGCGTATTTCTAATAATCTTCAGATGAACTGATGTATCTCGTGCATCTTTTCTAAGTTTGGTTAACTCAGTTACAGATGCGCCATGATAGTCAGCAGCTACAGCTGAAGTTGCTTTATTAGCTACATCTTTAAGCTCTTGTACAGCAACTTTCTTGTCGTCAATGCGCATTGGCATTTTCCTATCCTCCAAATACCAATAATTGGTATTATCTTTTGGTGTTAACTAATAATAGTTAATTACCATCTGCGTAGGCCGAAATAATTAAGTAAGGAACCCTTCCTTACACCTACGGTCTCCGATGGGCGATAAATCGCACCATACTCAAGAAACTTTTGTGTCTCTAAACGCTTAAAACGTTAATGAAGACAAATCTATCTCTACTCCAGCTCCCATTGTGGAAGATAAAGTCGCTTTCTTAATGAAAACGCCCTTTGCTGAAGGGGGTTTATTCCTCTTCAAATCATCTAATAGAGTCTCTAAATTCTGTTGTATTTGTTCAGGTGTGTAGCTTATGTCTCCGATTCTTCCATGGATAATCGCACCTTTTTCAGTTCTATATCTTATTTGTCCTGCCTTAGCATTCTTTACCGCAGTGGCGACGTCTTTAGTGACAGTTCCTGTCTTAGGATTTGGCATAGTTCCTTTTGGACCTAGTACTTTTCCTAGTGGGCTAACTATCTTCATAGTATCTGGAGTTGCGATTATGACGTCATAATCAACTTCACCTTTTTTTATTTCTTCTGCTAAATCTTCCATGCCGACAGCATCTGCTCCGGCTTCTTTTGCTGCTGTGGCTTGATCTCCCTCAACAAAAACAGCTACGTTGCATGGTTTTCCAGATCCTGCAGGAAGTGTAGTTGCTCCTCTAACATTTTGGTCAGATTTTGTAGGGTCAACTCCTAGGTTTATGGCTACATCTATTGATTCATTAAACTTCACTTTTGGAGAAGCTTGAATGAAATTCATGGCCTCAGTAACGTTATACTTTTTTTCCTCTAAAGTACTAATATATTGCTTTCTTTTGCTTTGACTCATTACTAACCTTCTACCTCTATTCCTGCGCTTCTTGCACTACCAGATAATGTTCTTACAGCTGCATCCATATCTGCTGCAGTTAGATCTGGATCTTTGATTGTTGCTATTTCTTCTAATTGAGCTCTGGTAACTTTTCCAACTTTGACACTATTTGGTGTTCCGCTACCTGACTTAACTCCCGCGGCTTTTTTTATTAAGACAGCAGCCGGAGTTGTTTTGATTACGAAATCAAAACTTTTATCTTCATATACTGTAATGACAACTGGACAAGGCATACCCTGCTCCATGTCTTTTGTTCGTGCATTAAAAGCGTTACAGAAATCCATCAAAGGTAAACCGTGCTGTCCTAATGCCGGACCAACAGGTGGACTAGGAGAAGCCTGCGCTGCAGGAACTTGGAGTTTTATATACGTATCTATTGCTTTTGCCATTAGCCTTTCTCTATTTGGTTAAACTGTAATTCGACAGGTGTTGACCTACCAAAAATTAATACCGCAACCCGAACTTTGCTTTTTTCGTAATTCACTTCTTCAACAACCCCACTGAAATCATTAAACGGACCGTCTACAACTCTGACCATCTCACCAGGTTCAAATGAGATTTTTGGTTTAGTAATATCTGAGCCCTGCTCTAATTGCTGCATAATGCCCTGCGCTTCAACATTTGATAGAGGAGACGGCTTATCCTTAGTGCCTCCTATGAAACCCATAACTCTTGGAGTATCCTTAACAAGATGCCAGCTATCATCGTTTAATTCCATATTTACTAAGACATAGCCAGGAAAAAATTTTCTTTGGGTTTTTCTTTCCTGTCCGCCTTTCATTTCGACCACTTCTTCTGAAGGAACCATGATTTCTCCGAAAAGATCATCCATCCCCAGTCTTTCTATTCTTTCTAGAAGGGCTTCTCTGACCTTCATTTCATATCCAGAGTAAGCATGTATTACGTACCATTGTTTATCCATATCTACCCCAGTAATGCCGCAGTTGCCCAACCGAATAAGGAATCAAGTCCCCATAGAATTAATGCAGCAATCGTTATGGCTACCAAAACTATTAAGGTTGTTTGGGTTGTCTCAGTTCTTGTAGGCCACACAACTCTTCTTATTTCAGTCCTAGAGTCAATAACTGTTTTGAGTGCTTCGCTACCTTCTTGGGTTGTGGTTAGGACAAAAAGTCCTACGCTAGCTATTATAATTACGCCGATAACTCTATATAAAAGAGGTTCTTGAAAATAATAAGAATTTCCATATACAGCAGCAGCCACGAAGGCTAACCCTACAATCCAACGGATGTAATTTTGCATACTTATAGTCTTATTTCCCATATTTTAGGCTAAGCTTTTTTTGGCGGAGTGGCAGGCCAGGAGGGAATCGAACCCCCAACCTACGGTTTTGGAGACCGTCGCTCTGCCAATTGAGCTACTGGCCTACTATTCAATAATTTTTGTTACTACTCCAGATCCTACTGTTCTACCACCTTCTCTAATAGCGAAGTTCATTCCATCTTCCATCGCAATTGGAGAGATCAATTCAACAGTCATATCTATATTATCTCCAGGCATAACCATCTCGACTCCCTCAGGAAGTTCAACGGCACCTGTCACGTCAGTAGTTCTAACGTAAAACTGAGGTCTATATCCTTTAAAGAATGGAGTATGACGTCCACCTTCTTCTTTAGATAAAACATACACTGTAGCTTCAAACTTAGTGTGTGGATTTATAGCTCCAGGCTTAGTTAATACTTGACCTCTTTCAACAGCATCTCTTTCCGTGCCTCTTAAAAGTATACCTACGTTTTCACCAGCCTTACCTTCGTCTAGAAGTTTTCTGAACATTTCTACACCAGTACAAACAGTTTTTGTTGTTTCTCTTATGCCCACGATTTCAATTTCTTCGTTGACTTTTATCTCACCACGCTCAATTCTTCCAGTTACAACAGTTCCGCGACCTTGAATAGTGAATATATCTTCAATTGGCATTAAAAAAGGCTTATCAGTATCTCTAACTGGCTCCGGAACAAAGTCATCTAGAGCTTGCACAAGCTCTTGAATTTTTGCTGAATATTCAGCGTCACCTTCTAGTGCTTTTAAAGCTGAACCTACTATCACAGGTGTATCATCACCCGGGAAATCATATTCAGATAAAAGCTCTCTTACTTCCATTTCAACAAGCTCAATTAATTCAAGATCATCAACCATATCAGCTTTGTTTAAGAAAACTACGATATGAGGCACTCCAACCTGTCTGGCTAAAAGAATGTGCTCTCTAGTTTGAGGCATTGGACCATCAGCAGCATTTACTACCAATATAGCTCCATCCATTTGAGCAGCACCGGTAATCATATTTTTGATGTAGTCAGCGTGACCAGGACAATCTACGTGAGCGTAATGTCTAGCTTCTGAATCATACTCAACGTGAGAAGTTGAAATTGTAATACCACGTTCTTTTTCTTCAGGTGCATTATCAATACCATCAAAGGCAATTGCTTCTCCACCGAGAGCTTCTGCTTGAACTTTTGTTATAGCAGCTGTTAAGGTTGTTTTGCCATGATCAACGTGTCCTATGGTTCCTACGTTGACGTGGGGTTTGGTTCTTTCAAATTTTGCTTTAGCCATTTTTTGTTCCTAAATTTAAATTACTGTTACCTGGAGCTCATAACCGGAGTTGAACCGGTGACCTCTTCCTTACCAAGGAAGTGCTCTACCTCCTGAGCTATATGAGCAAAAATCTATATTTTTGCTGCTTTATTTAGGGTGTAAGAAGTTTTTTTCTGTCTTACCAGAAAAAAATTATCGATATTTATGTAACGAAATAAACCTACAACCCAAAGCTCGGAGCGCTTTTATAGTATTTTTAGCCTCTTAATGCAAGCGTTTTTGCATCTTTGAGGTAGTTTTTTTAGTGGTGGAGGGGGAAGGATTCGAACCTTCGAAGCACGAGGCGGCAGATTTACAGTCTGCTGGGTTTGACCGCTCCCCAACCCCTCCTAGATATAATGCCTAAAAAACAGCGCGCAATTCTGTAACTGCAAGCTTATTATGTCAACTTAAATTATAAAATTCGACAAATTTAACGATATGAAACAAACTCTTTCTTCTCTAGATTCATCTCAAATTATAAATAATCTTAAAAAAGGTTTGCTAGATTACTCTCCTGAAATTTTGATAACCAAAACAACAGCATCAACAAATGAAGACGCTAAATCTTACCTAGAAAAACAATCTTCGCCTTTATCTATTCATTTATCCGAACAACAAGTAGCAGGAAAAGGAAGAAATGGTAAAAAATGGGTTAGCCCTAAGGGAAAAAATATTTACCTATCGATAGGATGGATATCTCCCCTTCAATATTCTGAACTAAATGGACTGAGTTTGGCTGTAGGCACAGTCCTAGCATCTACTTTGAATAAATATGCTGGAAATCTTATTAAAATCAAATGGCCTAATGATTTATTATTTAAAAAAAAGAAGATATCTGGAATTTTAATAGAGACTGTTGATCTTGGAGATACGGTAGGAGTTGTTATAGGAATAGGTATTAACGTTCATATGACTAAAGAGGAAGGCAGAGATATCGATCAGTCCTGGATTTCTCTTGATGAAGCCACAGACTCTATAAACGACAGAAATGAAGTTGTAGCGAACTTATTAAATGAATTATTCAATCTCACCATCTCTTTTTCTCAAGAAGGCTTTAAGCCCTTTAAGGGAGATTTTGAAACCTTAGATCTCTTAAAGGGAAAAATGTGCAACGTAAGCATGGACGGTCATAACAGAGTAGTTGAAGTTATGGGCGTGAATGACAATGGGGAATTATTAGTTAAAGATAATTCAGAAAATCTTACTCTTCGATATGGCGAAGTTTCAATAAGAGAACTATAATGCTCATCGCGCTGGCGTAGCTCAGTTGGTAGAGCAGCTGATTTGTAATCAGCAGGTCGTAGGTTCAAATCCTATCGCCAGCTCCATTTTTCCATGGAGATATAAGACTAATCAGTAGGTGGATTCTCTGCTTGCAGCAAAACTTCTTCCGGTAAATTAAAGGCACCTCTTTCTAGAGTCCATATATTTGCTATTTGATCTGTTCTAAGCTCAGAATATAAGTGAGGAAAAGCGCTTTTTCTTTTTCCTTCGTTCGGGTAAGGCTCTTCGAACAAAATCTTATCGTTATCAATCTTCCCTAAATCTAACTGAAGAAGAAAAACTTCATCAGAGTCTTGAAAATAAAAGGATAATGTTGTCGCAAGCTGCACAGCAGTTGAAAGATGAATGAAACCGTCTTCATTATCTAAGTCAGTGATTATTTTTCCCGTATCCGAGGCAGCTTCCCACTCCTTTGCTCTTAGCACCTTGTAAACTTTATTCGTCATTGAAAATTCCTCATTAGTTCCTGGGTCCTCTGTCTCATAAGCCAAAAGAATAGATGAAATTAATAGGTTAATTAATAAAAGAGCTTTAATCCTCATTTAAGATTTCGTCTGGTGCTTCATTTAATCCGCCATAGTCTAGGATTGGAGCAGCATCTATTTCTTCTGCACCTATGAATTGGGCAACACGCTGTAAGCAAGAAACAATCATACTCTGCTCCCAATCATTCAAGCTTGAAAATTGTTCTTTAAATTTATCTTGTAAAACATCAGGTGAGGATTCAAGAATTTTGAAGCCCTGCTCAGTAATATTCAAATACTGAATTCTCTTATCATTGATACCTTTTTCTCTTGTGATTAAATCATTAGAAAGTAACTTATTAATCACGGTAGCAATGGTTGTATGCCTGAGAGTTGTTATATAAGAAATATGACTTGGAGTGGTATGCTTTTTATTGGCAATTATCTGTAAAACAATATGCTGCGTAGGGGTCAATTGTGATTTTTTAGCTAAAGAGAGTGAATTAATCTCAGTAGCGCGCATCACTCGCCTTATAGCAACCAAGGCCTCTTCAAGATGATTATCTTCCATTAATTTCTATCCTTTTTTGCGGATCATAAATTTCTATATAGATGCCGCGCAATAAACTTATCGTTGCAGCAATCAAAATAAATATAAAAGGTGCTGCCATTGATATGGCTCCTGATTGTATAGCAGATAAAGCATAAGATCCTCCGCCAACAAGCAAGACTATAGCTAACAAGCCTTGAATGACTGCCCATATAACTCTTTGAATTCTAGGCGGATCACTCTTTCCACCAGAGGTGATTGTATCTATGACCAAAGATCCAGAATCCGAGGAGGTAACAAAAAAGAGAACCAACATAAACAACGCAAATAAACTGGTAAAGATAGGAAAGAACAGATTATCGAGCATATAAAAAAGAATTAAAGAAATCTCTCCTACAGGTTCACTTAGATTACCTAAACCTCTTTGGTGTTGGTCAATAGCTGTTTCACCAAATGAAGTGAACCAGATCAAATTAAACATCAAGGGTATAAACATAACTACTGATAAAAACTCTCTTATAGTTCTACCTTTAGATATTCGTGCAATGAACATCCCAACGAAAGGAGACCAAGATATCCACCATGCCCAGTAAAATATCGTCCAATCATGATACCAAGCCTCATCATCTGGTCTATTCCAATTACTTAATCTGACTATATCTTGAAAGTAGTTAACTAGATTATCACCATAAGATAATAGTATCTTGACGGTAGGTCCTGCTATTACAACAAATGTAAGTAGGATAAGCGCAAGTCCAATATTGATGTTACTAAGCACTCTTACTCCTCTGTCTAAGCCACGAAAGACTGAAAAAATAGCTACTGAGGTAATAAAAATAATAATTAAACTTTGGCTTAAAATATTATTTGGTAACTCAAATATATAAAGTAAACCTGCAGAAGCTTGCTGAGCTCCTAAACCCAGAGAGGTAGCCAGACCAAATAAAGTTGCAAGAACAGCTATGATATCTATTAAGTCGCCCTGCCAACCCCATATTCTGTTACCCAATAAAGGGTAAAAAATGGATCTTATAGTTAAAGGTAATTTCCAGTTATAACTAAAGAATGCCAGGGATAGACCAATAATTGCGTATACCGACCAGCCGCTCAGACCCCAGTGAAAGATCGTTGCACTAAATGCCAGCCTATAGGCTTCTTCAGTTCCAGGGCTTACATTTAAAGGAGTTCCAAAGACTCCCGTATAGTAAGAAAGAGGTTCAGCTGCTCCGTAAAAGGTCATACCAATTCCAACTCCTGCAGCAAATAACATACAAGTCCAGGATATGAATCCAAACTCAGGGATAGAACCGTCTCCCCCAAGCCTTATTTTTCCAAATGGAGAAATGATTAAAAAGAATATGACCAAAATGAAAGAAGACATAGAGACCGTAAATAAAGTATCAAACCAGTTCAAAACAAAATTTCTTGTGTCAGAGAGCAACTCTGTGGAAGCTTCGGGAAATATTAACACTAAGCTTGAGAAGAGAATCGTCAAACCTGAAGTGAACAGAAAGACTGGCAAATTCACATCCAGTCCAAGGAATTTAACACTACTTAGCTTATCGTGATTAGGATAATTGGTTAAATTTTCTTTCATATTTTATTTAGTTATTTATAAGTGAAATATCTTCAGGCTTAAGTAAATCGTCTCCTAAACTTTCTAATAAAGGTTTTAAATTTTTTGAATAAGGCTTCCATCGCTCCATTCCATCTTTGTTTACAGGCTTTCTAACCTGTTCAGAACTTGGTGTCCTTACTAATCTTTCAGTTTCATGGAAAGATATGCATGCTTCTTCAAAGGGTATTTCTAGAAATTCAAGCATTCTCGAAACTTGTCCTTCAAGATCATCAACAACATCTTCATTGTTTACTCTCAAGATCTTACCAGGCAGAACTTCATCCCAGTGATTCATTAACTTAACGTAACTCTTATAATAACTACCTGCCTCTCTGAGCCCATAGGTAAATTCTTGACCCTGTGCGAAGAGTTGTTTGAACATGCTGAAGCAGCAATCTAACGGATATCTTCTTGCATCAATAATTTTTGCATTTGGCATGATTAAGTGAATCAATCCTATATGCCTAAAGTTATTGGGCATTTTATCTGTAAACATTGGAGCATCTTTTCTATGCATCCTTGTCTCTTCAATGAAGCTTTTTCCAAAATTTCCTCTTTGTTCCAAAGTTAAAGACTCCATGCTTTTAGGGTAATTACCCTCTTTGCCATAAATATCATCTCCTCTTAAACTTTGCGCCATTGAGAGAATATTAGGCAGTTCAAGTGTTCCATCAATCATAGAATGCGAAGCTAAGATCTGTTCAATAAGTGTGGATCCGGCTCTTGGCAAACCAAGAATAAATACAGGGTCTCTAGTATCATGACCTCCTTGGCCTAATTCTTTAAAAAAAGAATCAGTACAAATATCTATTTGAGCTTGAAACTCTCTCTGCATATTCTCAATAGAGTATTTACTTTGATCATTCTTAATCTGATTCCCTCTATCTAAATGAAAGAATGCTTCTTCATACTCCCCTTGAACTTCGCAACCTTGGGCCAAGGCAAAATGAAAATATGCCTTATCTCTTAAAGATAGATCTACTCTTTCTATTTGCTTACGCATGCTATCTAGTTCATGGCTAGAGAAAGTGTAAGTCTTTAAGTTAGAGAGAGAGAAGAAAGCCTCACCATGGTCTGGTTTGACTTTATAGGCTGACTGATAACTTTTTATAGCCTGATCAGTACTTCCTAAAGTTTTTTGTGCATGCCCTCTTGAAGTCAGTGTGCTGAAGTTATAAGGGTTCTTCTCCAGAATATCATCAAACATAGTTATTGCTTTGGCGTGATCCCCCCCTTGCATAACATCACTAGCTTTTTGTGCCTGATAGTTGAGATTATTAGGAAATTGATCACACAAAATATTCACCTGTTCGGTTGTCTGAGCAAATTTTTGTTTTTTTCTAAGAATGGAAGCATACTTCAGTCGAAGATCACCATCTTGAGGTTTGAACTCAACTGCTTTTTGAAGTAAAAATTCTGCATCATCAAAGTACCCAAATCTGTTAGCAATTTCTGCCAGCAAAGACATGGCATAAGTATGAGTAGGGTTTTCTTTCAGAAAAGCTCTGCACTTTGTCTCAGCCAATCCCAACCTTCCTTCATTAAGAATCTGCTCGATAAATAAAAGTAATCCAGGCAGTGTTTGTAACTTCTTTATTTGCTCTAGAGCATGAGAAGCTGCAGGCTCGTTTTCAATTTTTTGGAAGTATTGATACAGATAATTCCAAGATGAAGGTAGTGCCGGATTAAGTTCACATGCCTGTCTGTAGTGCATAACTGCTTTTTCTTCATTTCCCATATCTCGATTTAAATGGCCTAGCTCTTGATATGCGCGACCCATATCGGGAGCATTGAAAAGCAAATGTTCTATATGTTTACTTGAATCATCAAATTTCTTTAAGAATCTTGTTGAAACTGCAGACAAATACAAAATATCTATATGGTTTGGATGTTCTTTAAGAAGAACCTTCAACAAACTCAGCGCATCTTCAAATCTACTTTCTTTAACTGCTTGAGTTGCGTCACTCAGGTCTATTGAAAGCGTAGTCTCATCTAGATTTATTTGCTCTTCTTTCATTTCTGTACCATTTTAACAAAGATCACATAATAAAAATTACATAAGAGAAGCAAAAAGGGAGCCGTGGCTCCCTTTGAGATATCTATTTATGAAGATTAAAAGTTTAGCTTGTATCGCAAACCTATAGTCATAGGTCTTATTACAGCTATTCTTTGCCTATCAAAAACATAGTTATTACTAATCTCAGCCCTTTCATCGGTAATGTTATCAATATAAAGTTCCGCCACCCAATCATCATTGCTAATACCTGCTCGGACATTTACATAACTATAACTGTCTTGTTGAGCCTTATTAGGTTCAATAATATCAGAGAAACTCTTATCAGAAGCTATAAGCTGGCCTTGAATATGACCCAAGTTACCCGATGACATACCCCACTCGTATCTTGATGTTAAATTAGCCTGCATTCCAGGTGCAAATGCCAAGTCTTGTCCAGCTACAACATCACTAGTAGTGAGTGACTTTTTAATTTCCGTGTCTAGGAAAGAGAAGGCTCCCGAAATCATCAAACCATCGATATTTGGATAGTAAACAAAGTCTCCTTCCAGTCCTCTAATATCTGCATCAGCAGCATTGTCTGAGAAGAACAAATTAGCAATACTCGGGTCAAATATTGTTGTTTGTAGCCCTGAAACATCAACCATAAAAACACTACCATTAAATCTCAATCGACCATCTTGTAAAACTGTCTTCCAACCGAATTCATAGTTAGTCACTTCATCGGAATCAGTAACAGGTCTAACTGTATAAGATCCATCTGGAGTTGATTGACCCGCCGGACGATTTAATAATCCCGGCCTGAAACCTTCTGACCAAGTGACGTAATACATAACATCATCAGACTTATTCCAAGACAGAGTTGCTTTTCCAATAACTCCATCGGATTCCGCTTTATCGGGATAATTTAATTCGTCTATAAATGGATTACCGGTTACGACTCCAGGTTTATTAAATGCCGCTGATAAATTAGTACCAAACCTTTGTTGGTCGCGTTGCTCGGCTCCTCCAAGGAAACCAGTGGTAAACCCTGCATTAGCAGCACCTTCTAGATCAACTGCTATGTCATACCATCGCGCACCAACGGTTAATTCCAATGTATCTGATAAATCAATAGCAAGCTCACCAAAGATACCTTTTTGCTTGTCCGTTCTCTTAATATCATTAACAAACATTACAGGAGGCATATATGGACCTCTGCCTGAGTGCCATCCATCAGCTGCATACTGTTTGGATTTAAGGTTGCCGTCACCATCTAGAAGGGCTTGGTAACCTGCCACAGAAGTGTCCGTTAAGGCATAGTTTGGTCCCCATCCAATATCACTTTCAACTGCACCAGGATAAGTAAACATGGCATGTTCCTTCAATTCTAGATCGCTCATAAATGCACCAGCTGTAATACTCATATTGTCGCTGATAGGAGCATTTATTCTGATTTCATGTGTTTTAACCTTAGCATCTGTTAACGAATCAACAAACATATCAGGAGCTGGACAAGCACCGGTAGGTACATTTCCAGGAGCATATTTTGTGTAAGTTACATAATAATCACAAATGTAATAAGGAAGATATTGACCAACAAAAAGGTAGTCTGTGTAATCAATAATCTGATCAGAAGTTCTGTCTGTGTAAGCACCAGCATACACTACTTCTAGATCACCAATTGAACCTTCAATAGTCAAACTCATATTGTCAAACTCATCTTCAAGAGTATCGTTATGAAATCTTTGAACTTCTAGATCACCTAAAGTAGGATCTGTGAAGAAAACCCCATCTGACTCTATAGTTTGATTAGCAACTGATACTAAAGCGTCCCAATTATCGTTAATTTCTTGAGCTACACTCAATCTGAAGCCCTCATAAGTAACTTCGTTAACATCTTCTTTTACAATAGAGTTGGCATCTGCAAAAGTTACATTTGTAAGATCTGCTCCAGCTTGAAAACCATTTCTAGCCTCAGAAACAGGGAGTCCGTTACTTCTAATAGTTCCTGAAGGTCTAAAACGAGCAGATTGTCTAGCATTTACGCTTCCAGCAACTTGATCTATGTAGCCGCCTTTCTTATCTCTGTATGAAACAAATCTTGCAGCAGTCGATTCACCAAGAGGTATATTAGCAACTAATTCTAGCTTGCCTCCATTCTCACCTTCTGACATGTGCCTAGACTCAACTTCTATATTAGTTGACGATTCTCCTATGACAGGCTTGTTAGTAATCATTCTAACCACACCTGCTTGAGAGCTAGCTCCGAAAAGAGTTCCTTGAGGGCCTTTCAATACTTCTATACGACCAATATCAGCTGCGTAAACATCTAAGTTTCTTCCAGGTTGAGCTAGGGGTTGCTCATCTAAATAGAAAGATACGTTTGGTGCCAAACCACCAACTCCTGCTGTTGTCAGGTTTGGTGTTGTAGACGCCAGACCTCTAATATATATAGTACTTGTTCCTGGACCTGCACCACCGGCAGTGACACTTGGAAGTTGTAATAGATAATCTTCGAATACATTCACTCCTAATTCTTCTAAAGAGCTTTCACGAAGAGCAGATACAGATAATGGAACATCTTGTAAGCTTTCAGCTTTCTTTCGAGCGGTTACTACAATTTCTTCTATTGCAGCTTGTGACATTAAAACTCCACTAAACGCTGATGCATTTAATAGGACTAAAGTTGAGATATAAAAAGTTAGTTTCTCTTTAAGTCTTGTAAACATTATTGGTCTCCCCATAAGCAGTAAATATACTCATTTAAATTAAATTACTACGTAAAGTGTAGTATATGGTGAGAAATAATCAAGTCCGAGTAGAAGAGAAGAAAGTTTATATAGCTTTATTGGTTCGAATTACGTAATTTAAAGTTCAGTACCTAAACTCAAAAGAAAACTATATAAATTAATAATAAGCATATAGAAGCGCCTCCGAAGAGTGATATATTTTTGCTTGGTTTGAAGACCATTAAAAGACAGATAAGGAAAATTATTATTGATGCTAAGTAAAAACTAAATTCCATAATTAAAATTAAATTTTAAGATTGAGATATTCAACAACATGCACAAGAATTTAAACCAGAAGGAAGAATCAACCGTGTAGTTACTCCTGATGATTGTGATTGAGATTGTTGATTGATTTGTTCATTTATAACGAGTTGCTTACTAAGTCTCTGTTCTGATTCTTTTGACAAAAAGTAACCTGTTTCTATTTCAAACTGATGATGCCTAATATCAGTATGAATGAGTATTTCGGAAGAGCTTAATATTTCAAAATTTCTGAAGTCGATACCGTCGCATATAATTTTTATCTTACTGGTATCAGGGATATTAATTACTTCTATAGAAGTTAATTGATTTGATTTTGTTTTATCTCCATCAAGAATATTAAAGTAGAGCTTTCCTTTTTGATCATCATGGTTAGCTTTACTTATATATAAAGAAGGAAAATCAATGCCCTGAATACTTGGAGAATAATACTTAGTAAAATTTGGTTTATTAAAAAGATTTTCCCAAGAATCTACTTCGCAAACTTCTGCACACATCGCCAGAGCAGATAACTGTCCTCTAGGCCAGCTCTCTCCAAGATTGAACCAAAAACCAAACTGGCTATCGTTTGGACCAAAAAAACGTGGTTCAAAGTTTTCTTCAGCATGTTTTTTTAGTCGCTCATAAGTAATCTGATCATCAAATTCTTTTGATACGGTTAGGCCTAAAGCAAACATACGTGGGTCAGGCATAAATTCATTTGATATAGGGACTGCAGGATTATCCCAACCCAGAAATTTCACCGCTCCTCTATAGAGTAGTTCTGCAAATTGCGGATCTTGAGGTTTGGCATAGAAAGCAACTGCAAGGCCATGCGGAGGTAAAGTTCTGTGATGGTGATTCTTTATTTGATCAAAATACATGGTGACCCACTGCAAAGATCCATCTTTATCAAATCCGTAATATTTATCTTTAGTAAAAGAGAGCCAATCTGAGTAGGCGCTGTGATAATTATTATCAAAAACCTTGTCATACATCATCAAACCCAAGCCAGCAGCCGATAGACAAAAAGGCCAAGCTTTAGTGTTTTCGCAATGAGGTCCCATTGGAGTCTTAGTCCACTGTTGATGAAGGTGATCAGCTAGCTGATGTTGGGTCCACTCAAATTTAGAACGGTAGGCTCCTGAAAGGCTAAATGGTGAAGACCATTTATCATACCCACTTACATAAGTATGAAGGGCTTGAGTTAGGTTTAGCCAACCTTTAAAAAAAAGATTTCCGTCAGCACCGATTGGATCCATTTGAAAACCCCATGGAGCTATTCCGTTTGCAGTCCATCCTGGTGCATCGTAATTTCCCCAAAATTCTTCAGGTATTAATGTGCCCTTCCAAGATTCAGGATAATCTTTTCTGTCAGGATCGTGACCAAATTGAGAGAGCCAATCAACAGCAGCCCAGTAAGTAATTGAGCGTTCGGCTATTTCATCAAGTATTTCAGAATAAATCTCTCTCCATGCAGGAGTTTTATCTGCCATTAGGCCTATTGCATAAGTAGATTCCTGAAGATCAAATCGAGGAAATGAACACATAGGGGCAGTAGATGTTTGGTCCCACCATTCATTGGGGGTTCCATCTTCAGTCCAATCATCCGGCGTAGTGGCTTTGAGATATAAAAAGTTTAACCATCCTTGAGCTCTTTCATTTAATTCAGGATGTGTACTTTGCATAGGTCGTTATACCTTTGAACTGGCTCTGGATAGTATTTGGTTATGCCACCTATATAGTTCCGTTAGGCTCTCAGAAGGTTTGAGATTAACCATGCTGGATGCAAAATCAATAGCTGAAAGCAGAGTAATATCCGCAACTGTATATCTATCGCCAGCTGTAAATTCAGATGATGAAAATTCTTTATTTAATCTTTCGTAATAGACCTCAACATTCTTATCACTAGCCTTCTTGGCGTCAGGAATTTGATTAAAAATTCCCATTGCACCTACTATAGGTCCATTCACCCAAGAAGTTCCGATTTGGCTCCAGAGCTCGAGTTCTATGAATCGATTTCTACTCTCAATAAAAGAAATTTCAAAAGGATCTTTTCCAAATAAATTAGGCTCAGGGACTAAGCTTTCAAGATATCTACAAATTGGAATTGATTCTGCAATACATCTACCATCATCAAGCTCTAAAACTGGAATCTTTCCACTAGGATTTTTGCTTAAAAACTCTGGCGACTTATGCTCTCTTTTTGCCATATCGCAGTTAATCAGATCTAAGGTGATATTTTTTTCTTCAGCAAAAATTTTTACTCTTCTAGGATTAGGCGCTCCAGGAAAATCATATAATTTCATATTTTTAACTTATCGCCGGTGCATCAGAGCCAATGAGCTCTTCTCTTAGAGTTCGCTTTAAAACCTTTCCGGTAGCATTTCTTGGCAATGCTTCAATAAACTTTACAGAATAAGGAACTTTAAATTTAGCCAGGTTATCTATGCAGTGCTGAATAACATCTTTTTCTTCAATACTTTCGCCTGCCTTTAAGCTAATGAATGCTACCCCCGTCTCCCCCCATCTGTCATCTGGAACTCCTATAATTGCTGCCTCTGCAATCTGAGGAAGTTGATAGAGAACATTTTCAATTTCAGCTGGATAAACATTTTCTCCTCCTGAAATATACATATCCTTCCATCGATCTACTATATAAATAAAACCTTCATCATCAAATCTTGCGGCATCTCCTGTCTTCAGCCAATCTTCTTCGAAAGAACTTTTGGTAGCTTCAGGATTATTCCAATAGCCTGGAGTAATATTTGGCCCTCTTATATAAAGTTCTCCAACCTCCCCCCAGGGAAGCTCTTTGCCTTCTTCATCAACAACTTTGACCTCAGTGTGCAGAAGTGGCTTGCCTGCAGACCCAAGTTTCCTCTCTGCATCTTCTGCGGGAAGCCCTATGCCTCCAGGGCTAGTTTCTGTCATGCCCCACCCTTGAATCATTGATACCCCTCTGTCTGACCAGGTTTTTAAGATGGCCTCCGCGCAAGGTGCTCCACCAATTCCAGCTATCCTGAGACTAGACAAATCCGTCTTGTCAAAATCAGGATGATTCATCATGAATTGATAAGGAGCCGGAACAGCAAAAAAATGAGAAACTTTGTACTCTGAATTACCTAAAATGGATAAAGCCTGTCCTGGATCAAACTCCCTGATAAGAATTAATTCACCTCCGTTATGTAAAACGGGGTTAGCGTAACAATTCATTCCTCCAGTGTGAAAAAGAGGCAGCACAACCAATTGAACGGAATCTGATGAAACGAAGGCTGGAGAGGCTAGATTGATTACATTATAAAGTTGCATTTGATGATTAATCATTGCTCCTTTAGGGTGGCCCGTCGTTCCGGAGGTATACATGATCATAATGAGGTCTTCTTGATCAATCTCAGGCTGGTCGTAAGTATGATTAGATTCAGAAAGTGTCAGCTCGTATTGGCTATTTGGATCTTCCTTATTTATTTCTAAAGAATCAGAAATGCTGCAATCAGAGACAAGGTCATTAGATATTTCAGAAAAGGAGTGATCATAGATAATTACTTTGGGGGTACTATCATTAATAATGTATTCAAGTTCTGGCTTTGTTAATCTCCAATTCAAAGGCAGTTCTATTGCACCTATCTTGGCACAAGCAAATTCAAGCTCAAAAAATTCTGCACAGTTTTGAGATAAGATGGCGACTCTATCGCCTTTCTCGACTCCTACTTTTTGTAACCAATTTGCTAAAAGACAAGCCCTATTATCAAGTTCTTTGTAAGTAAGTAACTGATTTGAGCTCAAGTCTCTAATAGCTATTTTATTTGGCCTTACATAAGCATGATATGCAGACCAGTCGTAATGTTTAACAGCCATAATCTTCTCCGGTTATAAAAATACAATCATGAGTAAGTAAAATACTATTACTGCTCCCCAGATATTCAATAAAAATCCAATCCTTCTTCCAACTTGTTCCCCTTTTGAATATTGCCAAAGAAAAAAGAGAGCGCTAATAAACAGTAAAGAGATAATTATTCCTATATGCATAGCCACAACTTTACTGACTAAGTAATTAGCAAGCAACCTCTTCTAAAGACAAAAATAACTTTAAATGAACTTAATCATTTAGAATGATTGCTAAGAGTCATCCAAGAACAGTCCATATTAAAATAGTTTGAAAAAATCATCCAAACAAACCCCTCAAATCCTGAGAGGGATTGTCAAAAAGTCTAATAAATCAAAGGGGTTTTATGTAGATGACCTTAAGTATGATTCTCAATATAAGCTAGGGAAAAAAGAGCTTTTTAAGGCGATGCCTGGAGATCTAGTTGAGTGCTCTTTAACCGAAAAGGGATGGGCAAAAATCCTAAAAGTTAAAGAAGAAAATACAAAAGAGTTCATTGGTAAAATATTCAAAAGAGGCCAAAGGCTCTATACCAGTCCCTTAGGCTATGAATATGATTTGAAGATCTTAATCAGAGAGCCGCTCCAAAAAACAGCCAAAGATGGCGGTATTGGAAAATTTACCATGCACAAACAACCTTCCGTAGATGCTCTACCCGAAGCAAATATGACCTACCTATTTGACCAAGATAATGAATTCAATCTAGCTTATGAAATGTCTGTTACGAATCACCAGCTAAGAAGAGAATGGCCAAAAGCTGTAATTAATGAATCCAAGCAGCTTAAAGAAAAGAAATTTGATATTGATTCGGTAGTTGATCTAAGAAATAAAACCTTTGTCACCATAGATGGAAAAAGCGCTAAAGATTTTGATGATGCCGTTCTGGGAGAAAAGGATGAAGAAGGAAATCTGATTCTTTATGTGGCCATTGCTGATGTAGGTCGTTATATAGACAAGGGAAGTTGTCTTGATCAAGAGGCTCTTGAGAGAGGCACATCTGTTTACTTTTCTCAAAGAGTCATCCCCATGTTGCCTGAAGTATTAAGTAATGATTTATGTTCCTTAAAACCAAATGAAGATCGATTTTGTTTAGTTTGCAAAACTACAGTAGATAGCGAGGGCAATTTATCTGGTACCTCGTTCTTTGAAGCAATTATCAACTCTAAGTCGCGACTCACTTATGGCACTGTCACAAGAGAAGTGGAGAGAAAGCAGTTTAAAAAACCTTATGATCACTCATTAAAAATACTCCTAGAGATTTACAATAGACTTAAAAGCAACAGAAGCCAAAGAGGTTCATTGGAACTCGATGTCCCGACCTTTATACCTAAAGTAGAAAATCAAAAGATATCTAAATTTGTAGATTCTCCCAGGGAGATATCTCATATGATGATTGAAGAATTTATGCTCGCAGCAAATATCTCTGCAGCTGATCTGTGTTTAAAATTTAATATTCCTTCGGTTTTTAGAGTGCATCCCAAGCCAGATATTCTTAAAGTAAAAATATTGGAAGAATTCCTAAGAAGCCGAAGAATTAATGCATCTTTAGGAGATGGTAGTGATATTAAAAAATTAACCGCCTTAGCTCATATTGCCAAAGACAGGAAAGATAAAAATATTATTCATTCTCAGATCCTATTCTCAATGAGTCTTGCAACTTATGAGTCAGAAATAGGTGGTCACTATGCTTTAAATTATGATTCATATTCCCACTTTACTTCTCCGATAAGACGGTATCCTGATCTGCTAGTTCATAGGGTAATTAAATCTTTGATTCATGCGAATAATGGTGCAGTAACTATTGCAGATAAGAAACAAATCAATAATCCCATTTATACCTTTGATGAATTAGAGGCATTAGCAAAAGATTGCTCTACCAAAGAAAGAGTAGCTGAAAAAGCAGAACGAGAGGCTCTTAGTCACCTTAAGTGTGCTTTTGCAGCGGAGCATGTTGGCGAAACATTTGATGGACAAATAATTGGAGTAACAAATTTTGGATTATTTATCCTGCTCAAGGGAATAAATATTGAAGGGCTTTGCCATATCAAATATCTTCCAAGAAAAGAATTCTATGTTTTTGATGAACATAGCAAGATGCTTCAGAGTAATAGTTCTCGACATTCATATTCTCTAGGTGACGAGGTCAAGGCTACGATTGACAAAGTCGAAGTCTTTTCAAAGAAAATAGATCTAAGGCTTTTAAAGTGAAACTAAAACCAGAAGAAGAATTGGTATGTGGCATTAATGCTGTATCTCAAATCATCAAAACAAGACCGAGTTCGGTCCATAGTCTTTACATTAATAGGTCTAACAATGAAAGATTGAATGTCTTAGTAAGAGATGCAACGGAAAATAAAATAGAGATCATTAAAGAAAGATCCTCATTCTTTGAAGATAATTTTGAGGGAGTTAATCATCAAAATGCTGCGATCATTTGCAATAAACGATCTGAGGAATCTGAACAATTTCTAGATCCTATCCTCAATAAAGATGAAGTTAAAATATTAATTCTTGAAGGCCTTACTGATCCGCACAACGTAGGAGCATGTTTGCGAAGTGCAGCAGGTGTAGATATAGATGCAGTCATTGTTCCAAAGAACCGATCTTGTCACCTCACTCCAACTGTAAGGAAGATATCCTGCGGAGCATCGGAACTAATTCCATTTGTAGTTGTCACAAATATTGTCAGAACGATTAATAAACTTCAAGAAAAAGGAGTAAGTGTTTACGGAAGCGATCTACAAGCCAATCAGTCTTATGAAAATGTAAATTATTCAAGCAAATATGCATTAGTAATTGGATCTGAAGATAAAGGAATTAGAAGATTAACAAGAGAAAACTGTGACGAACTTATTAAAATAGATATGTCTGAAAAAATGGATAGTCTTAATGCTTCTGTAAGCACCGGTATCTTGTTATTCGAAATTTCGAGACAAATAAAATTAACTGAAACAAATATAGTAAAATAAATTTTATGCTAGCTCAACGCACTCTATCTAACTCTATAAAAGCTTTTGGAATAGGTCTTCACAGCGGTGAGCCTATCATGTTGAAGTTAATGCCAGCTCCTCCTGATACAGGAATAATCTTCAGAAGAGTTGACCTTGATCCAGTGGTGGAAATAAAAGCCAGGGCAGAAAATGTTGGTGATACAACTATGTCGACATCACTGACCTGGAAAGATGTAAAAATATCCACGGTAGAACATCTTCTGTCTGCAATGGCTGGATTGGGGATAGATAATGCTTATGTTGAGGTAAATGCAGCTGAAATACCCATCATGGATGGTAGTGCTGGACCTTTTGTTTTTTTAATACAATCTGCAGGGTTGCACGAACAAGATGAACCCAAAAAATTTATTCGAATTAAAGAAAAAGTGAGAGTGCCTTATAACGATGCATGGGCACAAGTCTCCCCTTTTGAAGGATTCAAAGTGGCCTTTACAGGAGTATGGAATCATCCAGTCTTAAAAAAACACGGTACAAAAGCATCTATCAACTTCAATAGTACTTCATTTGTGAAAGAAGTAAGTCGTGCTAGAACATTTGGATTTTTAAGTGATCTAGAGGAACTAAAAGAAAATAATTTAGTACTGGGTGGAAGTGAAAAAAATGCCATAGCTATTGGAGATGACGAGATTCTTAACGAAGATGGTTTGAGATTAGAAAATGAAATGATTAAGCATAAAATTTTAGATGCTATAGGAGATCTTTATCTGCTTGGCCATAATCTAGTTGGCTCCTTTGAAGGATTTAAATCTGGTCATACTGTTAATAATGCTTTGTTAAGAGAACTGATAGCTAGACCCGAAACATGGGAAGTTGTCACTTATGACGATGCCAATAACTCACCAATCACCTATCTAGATCCTATTATTGATCCTAGTTCTGGATAAATTTTTTTAGATAAACTGTTTGCACCTGATAGAATTGCAAATATCAAAAGTTTATGGGTCTATTAGATAAAATCTTTGGTTCAAAAAACCAAAAAATATTAAAAAAAGTTCAACCTTTAGTGAATAAAATAAATTCACTCGAAGACGAATTTTCGTTGCTAAGCGACAATGATTTAAAGAGTAAAAGAAATGAATTTATAAAAAGATTTAAGGATGGAGAATCTCTAGACTCACTTCTTCCTGAGGCTTTTGCAACCGTCAGAGAGGTTAGCAAAAGACAGTTGGGTTTAAGACATTATGATTGCCAGCTTTTAGGCGGTATCGCTCTTCATAACTGCCAGATAGCTGAAATGGCAACCGGTGAAGGAAAAACATTAGTTGCGACCTTACCTTCGTTCCTCAACTCAATTACTGAAAGAAAAGTTGTTCTTGTCACGGTTAATGACTACCTGGCTAAAAGAGATGCTGGCTGGATGGGACCAATCTATCAAAATTTAGATATGGAGGTTTCTTTCATTATTCCCGGTCAGAGCATGGAAGAGAGAAAGAAGGCCTATGAAGCTGATGTGATCTACGCAACAAATAATGAATTAGGTTTCGACTTCCTAAGAAATAATATGGTTGTAAATACTCAAGATAGATTAATGAATGATTACTATTTTGCGATCATCGATGAAGTTGACTCTATTCTTATTGATGAAGCAAGAACTCCATTAGTCATATCTGGGCCAGCCGAAAATACAGCAGAAATTTATCAAAAAATAAGTAAATTTATTCCACAACTGGAAGAACAAACAATTGAAGAAGAATCGGAAGAAGAAATAGAAAAAGTGCAATCGGGTCATTTCATCGTGGATGAAAAATCAAAACAAGTCGAGCTTACAGATCTTGGTCATGACTTTATCGAGACCCTTCTAAAAAAAGATGCTCTATTGGAGCAAGATCAAAGTTTATATTCATCAGGTAATCTAAGATTGCTTCACTATATTCAATCATCTTTGAGAGCTCACTTTCTTTTCAAAAAAGACATTGATTATATGGTTCAAGAAAGACAGGTGGTTCTTATTGATGAGAATACTGGAAGAGCAATGCCAGGAAGAAGACTTGCAGATGGTCTGCATCAAGCAATTGAACAAAAGGAAGGGGTTCCTATACAAATGGAGAGCCAAACTTTAGCTTCATGTACTTTTCAAAATTACTTTAGACAGTACGAGAAACTCTCAGGTATGACGGGAACCGCCTCCACTGAAGCAGAAGAATTTTCAGAAATTTACGGTCTTAATGTACTAGAGGTCCCTACCAATGAGCCAATGTTAAGAGATGATAAGAATGATCTTGTTTATTTAACTCAAGCTGAGAAATATAAAGCAGTAATTGAAGAAATAAAGGACTACCAAAATAAAGGCAATCCTATTCTTGTAGGAACAGCCTCCTTGGAAAGTTCGGAATTACTATCCAATTTGCTCAAAAAAGAAAACATAGGACATCAGGTCCTGAATGCCAAAAATCATGCGAAAGAAGCAGAAATTATTTCTCAAGCAGGGAAACCAGGAGTGATTACCATAGCCACAAATATGGCTGGTCGAGGAACAGATATTGTCCTTGGTGGAAATTGGGAAGCTGAAAACGAAAAACTCAATATCACTGATCCTGATAAAAAAGAAGCTTTAAAAGCTCAATGGCAAGAACTTAATACTAGCGTCCTAAATTCAGGAGGACTGCATGTAATTGGCACGGAAAGAAATGAATCAAGGAGAATGGATAATCAATTAAGGGGAAGATCGGGTAGGCAAGGCGATCCAGGATCTTCTAGATTTTACATATCATTAGAAGATAACTTGATGAGAATATTTGCCTCTGATCAATTCAAAAATATTATGCAGCGAGTGGGTCTCGAGGATGGTGAATCCATCGAACACAGAATGTTAAGTGGTGCTATAGAAAGAGCTCAAAAAAGAGTTGAGGGAAGAAACTTTGATATAAGAAAAATGTTGCTTGAATATGACGATATGGCAAACGAGCAGAGGCAGATCATATATTCGCAAAGAAACAATATATTAGAATCTGATGTCATTACCGAACTCCTAGATTCCATGAGAGAAACAGTTATTGCGGATGAAATTAACGCGGTGATTGAAAATGATTTGGAACCTCACGAATGGAATACAGAAATACTAGAAAGTTCACTTTCAAATATATTTGGACTTCAGTTACCCATCAAAGAATGGATAAAAACTAACAGCAACATCACTGTCGATGACATAGAAGAAAGAATATTAATTTCAGCGAAAGAGTCTTATAAAGAGAAAAGCAATACTGTTGGCTCCGTCATGAGAGATTTTGAAAAGCAGATTCTTTTGCAAATTATTGATAGTGCCTGGAAAGATCATTTAGCAGAAGTAGATGCCCTTAGGCAAGGCATAGGCCTCAGGAGCTATGCAAGCAAAAATCCTAAGTTAGAATTTAGAAGAGAATCTTTCGAATTATTTGAAAGCCTTTTAAACAAAATAAGGGTTGAAGGTGTTAGATTTCTATCCAGGGTGGAAATAGAACTAGAAGACTCAGGTGGGCTAAATTTACCTAAACAAGAGCAGCAACAGTCACTAGATCACCAAAGTCCAAAATCTGCTTTAGAAACTCCTAAATCAGAAGAATCTTCATCTCAAGGACAAGGCAATAGAAGATTAAGAAGAGCTGAAGCTAAAATGGCCAAGAAGAATGCTAGAAAAAAATAATGCCTAAAAAAATTCATAATATTGAAGGCATAGAATTTGGCACTGCTTCGAGTAATACAAGATATGGAGCTAGAGACGATAGTCTCGTGGTAAAACTGCCTGCAGAATCTAAGCTTAGCGGTAAATTTACTTCCAATAAGCTAAGAGCTGCACCTGTGAGCCTTGCAATAAATAATCTCTCACTGACTTCAAAAAAAAATAAAATTCTTTTAATCAACGCAGGGAATGCAAATGCAGCTACCGGCCCAAATGGGCTTAAGGATGCTCAATCTTATTGCAGTGCAATAGCTAAGAATGTAGGTGTTAACAAAGAAAATGTAATCCCCTTTTCAACTGGGGTGATTGGGCAATCATTACCTGTAAAAAATTATTTAGAAGCCTTTAAATCTGCGTTAAGCAAAATTGATTCTAGAAATTGGAAACAAGCAGCAAGTGCAATCTTAACAACTGATACGAAGCCTAAAATTGTTTCCAAGGAAGTTAAGGTTGGTAATACTTCTTATTACGTTACAGGTTTTGCTAAAGGTTCAGGGATGATAAGACCAGATTTTGCTACCTTACTAAGTTTTGTTTTTATTGATGCCAACCTCAGCCAGAGTTCTTTAAATAAGATTCACTCCACTGCTCTAAGTGAGAGCTTTGAGACAATTACTGTTGATGGAGATACTTCTCCTAATGATTCTTCTCTTTTAGCCACTAATGGTAATTCAACAAAAAATATCAAAAAAGGGTCAGCTGCTGAAAAAAAAGTTTCTAAAATTATTATTGAAATATTCAAGGAGCTTTCGGAACTCCTCATAGAAGATGCAGAAGGTATAACTAAAAAAGTTATCATCCATGTGACCCAAGCAAAAGATCTTGAGCAAGCTAAATCAGTTGCCTTCACAATAGCCGAGTCTCCTTTAGTTAAAACAGCTATGTTTGGTAGTGATGCCAACTGGGGCAGGATTCTCTCAGCAATTGGAAGAGATAAGACCGTTATCAATATTGATAAAGTTAAAATTCAACTTAACAAAGAGCCTTTGGTAAAAAATGGATTTATTGATCCAAAATATTCTGAAAGGTTGGCCTCTAAGGCAATGAAAAAGAAAGAAATAAATATCGAGGTAAGCTTAGGTGCAGGCAAGGCAGCCTTTAGAGCGATGACTTCAGATCTTTCTGAAGATTATGTGTTGATAAATAGCGACTACAGGAGTTAATGTTCGGTGTCGTAATCCTCATCAATTTCGACCACATCTTCCCCGGCTATCTTTCTGCTCTCACTAGCCCAAGCACCTAAATCTAAAAGCTGACATCTACTAGAACAGAACGGTCTATATTCATTTTTTTCAGAATATTCAGCTTGCTCTCCGCACTCTGGACACTTTACGTACATTATTTTTGAGAAAGGAATTTCTGATGTATATTTTTCACGGCCCTTTGCAAATCTTCCAGTGAGCCATCATTCACAATCACTTCATCGGCAAGATTTAACCTCTCTGAGCGAGAAATTTGAGCACTAATAATTGATTGAACTTGCTCTTTGGAGACACCATCTCTTTTGAGTGTTCTCTCAATTTGAATCTCGATTGGAACATCTATAACCAATACTTGAGAACAATAGTCCTTCTGATTGGTTTCCAGTAGCAAAGGAGAAACTAAAATTGTATAGGGGCTATTAGATGCTTCAAGTTCGTCTTTGATTTGATTGGCAATGGCCGGATGAAGTAAAGATTCCAACCATTCTTTTTCTTGATCTGATTGAAAGATAATTTCCCTTAGCTTGGCTCGGTCCAGCTCTTCGTCTTCATTAAGAATATCGTCTCCAAAGTGCTCTTGTATTTGAGCGAGGCAAGGCTTTCCTTTTTGCACAACCACTCTTGAAGCAAGATCAGCATCTACAATATCTATACCTAGAGCTTCAAAACTATCTGAGACTGCAGTTTTGCCGCTGCCTATTCCACCTGTTAACCCTATAATCATGAATTTGATATTACCAAAAGCAGCAAAAGATTACCCCTTAATTTAGAGTCTTCTCCAAAAATCTGATCGCAGCATTTGCAAAGATATCGTTCCTATCGCCTGCAATCATATGGGCTGCTTTATCTATCTCAATAAACTCAGCATGGTTGATAGTTGTAAGAAAATCATCTACTTCGTCTTGAGTGACGACATTACTCAATGCACCACGAATTAGAAGCGTTGGGACAGAGATGTCATTAGCATAGACTCTTTGTTTTTCTCTGTAAACAGACCTGTTGCCGGTTCTGGATTCAATAAATTTTGGGTCCCAATGCCAATAATATTTTCCATCACTTTTAAGCCTTAAATTCTTTTTTAACCCCGAAATATCTTTTGGCTTTTCTCTATGAGGAAGATAAGAAGATATAGCATTAGATGCCTCCTCTAAAGACTCAAAACCTTTAGAGCCTGAACTCATAAACTTAAGAATTTCATTGGAACCATCTTCATTAGGATAAATTCCAATATCAACCATCACCAAAGCATTGCAATAATCTTGATAGAGTTTGTCTCCCGCAGTGCTCAATGAGATCATGCCTCCTAGAGAAGCTCCAATCAGAGAAGCTGGTTTACCTATTTGCTTAATAATACTCAATAAATCCTCTCTATAGCTCTCTATTGCGTAATCACCCTCTTCACTCCAGTCACTGTCTCCATGGCCACGTAAGTCTATAGCCAGAGCATAAAATCCGGATTGTGAGAGTTTTTCAGCGGTTCCTCCCCAGGCATAACGAGTCTGACCTCCCCCATGAAGCAATATCACCAGAGGATCTGATGAATTGCCACAAGCAGTAGCCTCAATATTCAATCCAGAACTGACCTTAAATTTCATTTATTTATGTATTTGTAAAAAGAAAGGAGGAATTGTTCCATGTTTAGTGAGAAAATCTAGAAAAGTTTTCAATTTATGCAAAAAGCACCAAAAACCTTTCTTGAAAGAATTAAATATATAGGACCAAGTGTCATAGTAACTGGAAGTGTTGTGGGCAGTGGCTCTATAGTGATGACTCCATTATTAGGTGCTGCAGCTGGCTTCGTATTACTCTGGTGGTTGCTATTAAGCATGTGGAGTAAACCAATCATTCAAGCTGAAATAAGCCGTTATGTGGTTGTAACCAAGAAAACTTTTTTAGAAGCATTTGCTGATATGCCAGGCTTTAAGACAACCATTCAAGGGAAAACAACTTCCTGGTTAGTGTGGTTTATGTTCATAGGAGTCATACCTTCCATTGCTGGAATGGGTGGACTTGCAGGAGCGGTTGCAGAGGCTGGAAACTCTATGTTTCCTGTTTTTAGTGTAGAAATATGGGTAGCTATCTGTTGTTTTGGTACATGGCTGTTGCTTTACTATGGATCTTATAAAAGTTTAGAAAAAACTTTATTAGTTATGGTGTTGTTTTTTTCCTTTATGACCATGATTATTGCCATTGCAATGCAATTCACTGAATACCAGGTGAATGTTGAACAAATATCACAAGGGCTAACGTTCAAATTTCCAACCGAATACCTTCCTTTGGCATTAGCTGTTTTTGGGTTCACCGGTATTAGTTATGGAGAAATAATGGCTTATACCTATTGGTGTCTAGAAAAGGGATATGCAGATAATACAGGTAATGATATTGAAGAGACCAAGCATTGGATAAAAACTATGCAAACAGATGTGTGGGTCACTGTTGGTTTTATTACCTTGGGCACACTGCCCTTCTTTTTTCTAGGGGCAAGTGTATTAAATACAGTTACGGAATTACAAACTTCTTTAGCGACAGGCTCATTCTGGGACATAGATGTTATTAGTGCCTTGCAAAATATGTTTTCTCTCGTATTGGGTGGCTGGGCAAAATGGCTATTCATTGTTTTGGCTTTCTTTGTCTTATTCTCAACTCTATTATCAGGAACAGCTGCCTTTACTAGGACAATATCGGACTATCTGATATCAATGGGGTTGGTAAAAGAAAAAGAAGACACCAGAAAGAAACTGATTCAGATAGTTGCACTTGTCATACCTTTTTTATCTGGTCTATTTTATTTCATATTACCCAATCCTTTTACGCTATTACTAATAGCAGGAATTTGGGCCGCCATGGGCTTACCAATAGTTAATATTGGTGCGATTTATTTAATCAATAAACTAGATGTTGAGCTTCAACCTAAACCTATAACAAAGATCTTTCTCTGGGTTAGTTTAATTTTACAATTAACAATGGCTTTGCTTATTATTTATGACATGACAATAGGGTTTTAAGATGAAAGAAATGGAATTAGTAAAATGGCCTTTTTTAAAACAAACCTGGGGGATTGAGTTTGAAAGATCTGAAGGCTCCTACTTGTATACAAAAGATGGAAGAAAAATACTTGATGCAGCGGGTGGAGCCATTGTTAGCAATATTGGGTATGGAAGAGAAGAAGTAGCAGATACTATTGCTAAAGCAGTTAAAAACAATTCTTACATCTTGCCTCCCTTTTTGACACCTGAAAGAGAAGCATTATTAGATGAATTGAGAGAACACTGGCTTCCACCTCATCTAACAAGAATTCATTTATCTTCTGGAGGTTCTGAGGCTAATGAATCTGCAGTTAAACTTGCCATTCAATATCAGTCGAGTAGAGGGAAAGCAGAGAAAAATATTATTTTAACTAGAAACCTGTCCTATCATGGCACCACTTTAAATATGTCAGGAATTTCTGGTCACGTAGCAAGAAAAAGAGGATTGGAGAGTTATGTCCCTAAACCAACAACCATAGAAACTCCTTACCCCTTAAGATGTCCTATAGGAAGCTTTCATCCTGAAGCAAAAGAATATTATTTAGATAATCTGAGAAAAACCCTAAAAAAAATTGGACCTGAGAATATCGCTGCTCTGTTGATGGAGCCTATCAATGGATCTAGTGGTGGAGCCATCACTCCACCAGATGGTTATTGGATAGAAGCACAAGAAATACTTAGGGAAAATGATATCTTATTGATTGCTGACGAAGTGATGACTGGATTTGGCAGAGTGGGTAGTGACTTCGCAAGCAACCTTTACGGACTAGAGCCTGATATTCTTATTGCTGGTAAGGGAATGGGTGGTGGCTATGCCGCTATAGGTGGAACTTATAGTACTGATAAAATTGCAGATTCAATTCAGGCTGCGGGCTATGAAGTCATGTTCCATACTTTTGCTGCACTTCCACAATCCTGTGCTGCATCTGCAGAAGTCCTAAGAATTCTTAGAGAAGAAAATCTATGTGAAAGAGTGAATCCATTAGGAGATCAGATCTTACAGAAACTAAACTCAGAAATTGGCCAACATCCAAACATTGCTGAAATAAGAGGAAAGGGATTATTGATAGGAATAGAAATTGTTGAGGATAAGTCTAGCCTAACACCCTTTGATGAGAGCGAAAAAATTACCAGCCGTATTATGCAACAAGGTCTTGAAGAAGGTGTATTTCTCTATCCTGGAGGAACGGGAGAGTACAGAGATATTATATGTATTGGTCCTGCATTCACTATCGGAGACGATGAGGTTGATCTAATCGTGAAAGCAACTAAAGCAGCACTAACTACTGTTACTCAGAATTAATTCTCTGACTTATCTAGAGGGAGAGCAGTTCTTTTCTGTAAAGACTTTTTGCTATAAATAAAATGGTGGAGCCTGTCGGGATCGAACCGACGACCTCATCCGTGCAAGGGATGCGCTCTCCCATCTGAGCTAAGGCCCCACTAAAGGATGGGTAGATTACCAAAAACTTTGAACTAAGAAAGTATTTTTTTTTATTTAGAAAGGATTAGCCATTTCAGCAATGGAATCATCAATTCTTTTAATGATATCTTTTTGATCGAGGTCCTTTGTAATTTTGTAGTGCGGATGGCTTAAAGTGGCCAGGTCTTTAGCTACTTCTAGGGCTTTAGCCATTAATTCCTCAGGGTCAACAACCTCATCTAAATAACCAGCTGCAACTGAATCTGATATTGAATAAGCCTCAGCATTAAGTATTGCTCTGTACCAATGATTTTTTAAAATTCTAGATTTAGATATTTCTAGTATTGGAGTAGGAATAGACATGCCATTTCGTGTTTCATTAGCCTGAACAATGAAGTTACCAGTTGCACCTATTCTGTAGTCAGCACAACACAAAAGAAAAGCACCGAGAGCGATAGCATGACCACTAGAGGCAGCTATGACAGGTCTGGGAAAACTATAGATTCTTGAAAGAAGCTTAAATCCTGCGGTAGTCATTTCCACAGCAGCCTTAGGGTCTCCTCCTTGAATAGTTTTTAAATCAAATCCAGCAGAAAAAAGGCCAGGTTTTCCAGTGATTAAAAGGGATCCTGAGTCTTCAGGCACCTCATCAAGAAGAGAATGAATTGTATTGCTCATGTTTGCAGAGAAAACATTGGCCTTGCCATCATTCAAAGTAATAATTGATACTTCACCTTCCTTAGTTAATGTTGCTAATTGATCCGTCATAGATTTTCCTTTTAATTTATATTTGGTCATATAATCTTATAAGTAGTTCAATAACTCAAATACTTTATATATGAAATTATTCAAAAATCTCTCTAGATCCGTAAAAGGAAAAGTGGCCATTATTACGGGTGCTGGAAGTGGCATGGGAGAAGCTACTGCAAAAGTTTTTGCCGAAGAAGGGGTTAAAGTAGTCGCAACAGATGTCAATCTTGAAGCAGTCAAAAGAGTTTCTGATGAAATTAATACTAACGGGGGAGTTTGTCATGCTTTGCATTTGGATGTAACTGACAAGAGAGAAATTGAAGATTGTCTTGAGGAAAGTATAAAAAAATTTGGGTCTTTAGATTTTGTTATAAATAATGCAGGCATCTCCTCAGCAACTGCTCTTGAAGATGAAAACTATGAGAATTACTGGGACGATACTTTAAGCGTTGTACTCACTGGTCAAATTAAACTAATAAGAGCTGCTCTGCCTCATCTTCTAAAATCTAAAAATGCAAGAATAGTGAATATTTCATCAACAGAAGGTTTTGGTGCTTCTCCCTATCATAGTCCCTATACAGCCGCTAAACACGGCGTGATTGGATTAACACGATCTTTAGCTTTAGAGCTAGGACCTAAAGGCATCACAGTAAATTGTATTTGTCCCGGTCCAATCAATACAAACATGACTGCAGCTATTGATGAAAAAGATAAAGAAACTTATGCTCGAAGGAGAGTAGGTTTAAAACGATATGGTGAGCCAGAAGAAGTTGCACATGCAACTTTAAATTTATGCCTTCCTTCTTCTTCGTATATTAATGGAGTTTATCTTCCTGTAGATGGAGGTTTGTCTATTAGACGAGCTTAAATAAAACAAAATATATTTTAGGCATGAAAATGAATGAAGAGAGCAGAAGAAAAATAATTATCGATACTGATCCTGCCATGGGGACTAAGGGCGGCGATCCTGAAGATTGTTTTGCAATTATGCTGGCCATGAATTCACCTGAATTAGAAATCTTGGGAATTACAACTGTTCAGGGCAATGTTCCTGTTGAACGAGGCTTTAGTAATGCAAGTTATCTAGTTAAAGAATTAAATCAGTCAATTCCTGTTCATACGGGAAGACCCGGGACTTTTGATAAAGAGAGAAACAAAAAAAGAGAGTGGCTAGGTCAAAGAGAACAGATGGAACAACTCACACCGATAAGACCGCTTGAAGATGATGATAAAGGTGCGCCATTATTTATTGTCGAGACTTGTAAGGAAAATAGTAAAGAAATAGAACTGGTAACTATAGGACCTCTAACGAATATTGCTCAAGCCTTAGAGATAGATCCAGAGCTATCGAAACATGTGAATAAAATTACTATGATGGGAGGCGCTGCTACCGTTCAAGGTAATGTGACTCCAGCAGCTGAATTTAATATCTGGGCAGATCCTGAATCAGCAGCAAATGTTTTTAAATCTGGTATTCCGATAAGAATGGTTCCTTTAGATGTTTGTCATAAAACTAGGTTTGGTCGAGAGCAGTTAAATACTATTAAAGAAAATGAGCATCCATTTTGTCAATTTGTTCAAGAGTCAGTTGATCCATGGCTGAAAATAAACCCAAATAAAAATATAGAGGATCAAGGGCTGCATTTATATGACTCACTAGCAATGGCACTCAGTTTATTTCCAGATCTTGCAGAATATAAAGATGCTTATGTAACGGTTGAAACTAAAGGAGAATTTACAGACGGAGAAACTGTCTGCGAATTTAATGAATCAATTATGGGGCAGATTTTTAAACCTCAACCCAATGCAGAGATAGCCTTGGATATAGACGTTAATGGCTTTAATAAAATATTTGAAGAAAGAGTTTTAAACTTTTTACTAAATTTATAAGCTACCAGAATCGCTTCTTTACAAGGTTCCTTTGAATTTTTCCAGTAGGTAGCCTTGGAAGCTCTTCACTCCAGAATTCAAATGTTTTGGGCTTTTTAAAACCTGACAACTTCTCATCTGACAACTTCACCAATTCTTTAAGCACTGTATCTTGATCTGCTCCTGATTCAAGATTGATAATGGCTTTTATTTCTTCTCCCCATTCTTCATTTGGTACACCTACACAACAAACCTCTGCAACCGCATTATGCATAAGGAGAACATTATCAATTTCTTGAGGGTA
>Ga0209631_10000365_pt1 | contig 60348 bp, 59 predicted proteins | sample COG_08_FD_184752 | JGI IMG/M metagenome (GOLD analysis project Ga0209631, IMG submission 184752) | Pelagic Microbial community sample from North Sea - COGITO 998_met_08 (SPAdes) (version 2) | ecosystem: Environmental > Aquatic > Marine > Neritic zone/Coastal water | place: Helgoland, sampling... | reverse complement strand
GCACATTGTATTCCTGGATAAGAACATGGATCATATGCACTATTTATCCCATATTTATATTTAAGAATATTGTAAAGCTTATCCCTATCTACATAATATCCACATGAAAAGTTAGAATTAATTAATACTGTTTCTGTTTTTTCCGGTAACCACGTAATTTTATCTTTTTTACTAGAGATAGATGTCAGCATCTGAGTAAGCAATTTTAATGTTTTGTCCAATACCTCATCTGTTTGAATACCCGGAATCTCAAGCTTACCCGTATTAAATACCTTTACATGAATCTCTTTGAACTCACCCTTATACTTAATTCTTAATATCAATGCAAAGCAGTTGTAAAAAGCGCCTTTCTTTTTGCACCTATATGATGTAATATCTTTTTTGCACAAACCAATGCTAACTTTTCTTACATCACGGAACTTAATCCTGCCTTCTGGATTAATAATCCGACTGATAATGTGCTCATCCGTATAAACGCTATCAGATAGATTCCGTTGCATTGCTTCTAGTTCTTCTTCACTATTAGAGTTGAACTTCATTTGTTTTTTTATAACACCACATTCTCTTTTATGATAAGGTACAATAGGTACTTTCCAAAAAGCATCTTTAAGATTTATAATTGTATTTAGATACGATATTTTTGTTTTTGTTGATATATAAATAGGAGAACATTTAGGAGATTCTTTACATGTATTTGGTGTATTTTTTTTATCATTTAATTCGGATTCATAATCTCCGTCGCAAAAGTTTTCCCACGCTTCATTGATATCTAACATTGTTGCCATAGCTACTTTAGTTGATATTATTTCTTTAAGTAGTTCTATTTCAATTTATTTTCTAATCCTAGAATAAATCATGCTGACGTATAAAAGAAAATCTGTTAATTATGAGCATACTCGACCTATTCCTGTGCCATGTTCTGGAAAAAGCTTTAGTGAAAATGACGCTACTGAATATTGCTTAAAACAAAACTTTTTTAATCCAAATAAATCCACGCCCCCAAACAGCTGGAATAGTAGGCTTATGCAAAGACTCGCAGGATCACCGTATGAAGATCATTTACAAAGTTCTTTCTCCATTTTCTTCAAGAAATAGATTTTTAAATACTCAAAGTTAGGATCTTTTAGGTGTAATAAAGATTGAGAAAAATCTAAAAACTCTTTCGTAACAAAGAGTTCATGATTTGAAATAACATGATTTAAGTAATCTTTTATTATGTTTTTTATATTGATAGAAAACTCTTCTTCTATTTTTTCAATTTTTTTCTTTCCATTTTTACTTTTAATTGATTGCGTAAAATCTTCCCACACTTCCTTACTGATAACCTTTTTATCTTTAAGATTTAGGTAATTAGATTGCATATAATTGATCATGCTGCGAATATCAGATTTAAAGATTTTTTGTATGTATTGAATATTATCTCCGAGTTCTATATTTTCGCAATGACTTATATTGGTAAGAAACTCGATAATTTTTTCAGAAGGCAGCTGGTTAAATCTTAAATGTAGAAACTCGTTTTGTAAAGATTCGTCAATTCTGCTAATATAATTACAAATAAGACAAAATCTTACGTTTCCGGTAAACTCATGTAGTAAATATTTTAACGCTTGTTGTGCATTTTTTGTCATATAATCTACCTCATCTAACACTACAATCTTGAGACCATTTACAAATAATGCACTAGAATTAACAAATTGTGAGATTTGGTTTCTAATAATATCAATGCCTCTTTCATCAGATGCGTTTAAATGTATCATTAGGCCTTTGCTCTTCTGATTATATTTTTTTTGATAAGCATTTACCAAATTAATAATTGTTGTGGTCTTACCTGTTCCAGGTGGGCCATATAAAAGCAGATTAGGAAAAATATTTTTCTGAATAATATTTTTCAGGATTTTTTGATTTATATCATCTAGTACAATTTCATCAAAGCTAGTGGGTCTGTATTTTTCGACCCATGGAATTGTAGTATTTGCCATTTAAAATAGATAGTGTTATTTCTTTTAGTTAGTTTAGAGAAGTAAAAATTGATTTGATTTGATTAATATTTATCTTGTTTAATAAAAGAAATGAATGTACCTGAAGATTCTGGATTTATTGGAATGTACATTGGACCGATGTATTCCGGGAAAACTAGTAAGTTAAGAGAACTTTACAAGCAATGTACATTTTGCAAGATTCCCGTTGAAGTTATCAATTATGCAGAAGACATAAGATATACTGATGAATCTATGATGAGTACTCATAATAAAGAAATGATTCCGTGCATAATGGCAAAACAATTATTTGAAGCAATACCGCTTGATTCAAACAAAATGAAAACAACAAAAGTATTTCTTATAAATGAAGGTCAGTTTTTCCCAGATGTAGTAGAATGGGTAACTCGAGCGGCAGAACCTCCGTATAATAAAAGCATACACATATGCGGATTAGATGGAGATTTTAAAAGAGATACTTTTGGAAATTGGCTTGATATCATACCACATAGTAACCATATTGAAAAGCTTAAATCAATTTGCTGTGATTGTAAAAAAAATGCTGCTATATTTAGTCATAGAATAACAAAAGAAAAAGAGCAAAAAGTAATTGGTAATGATAATTATATACCTTTATGCAGGAAATGCTATCACAAAAAAAATAAAAATTGAAATTATATTCAAATAATCTTTTTTATTTAACCAAAATGATGTTATCAACACAACAGATTAATCATTTAAAGCAAAAGGGCTACTTAGTTGTACCAGATGTTTTAACAAAATCAGAAGTTCATAATGCATTGAATATGTTTAAAAACTGGCAAAAAACTATACCAAATCATAATATGCTACATAGAAAATGCGATCCCCATGGTATATATAAGCATCATCAAGTTGGCCATCAAGAGCATGCGTGGTATATAAGAACTAGGCCTAATGTAAAACAGGTATTTGCTGACATATGGGGTACAGATAATTTGGCAGTATCATTTGATGGGGCTTGTTGGATACCAAAAGACTTCAGAGGAAAAGACAACTTTTGGTGCCATAGTGATCAGGCACCTAAAGATAATGGATTGAAATGCTATCAGGGAATTGTAGGATTGACAGATAATAAAGAAAGAACATTAGTTGTTTGGGAAAACACGCATACAATTCATAATGAGTACTTTAAACAATTAGGGAGAGAAAAATCATCTGTTGCTTGGCAAAGAATACCGGATCGACATGAAAATCTTTTAAAACCTCTTCGAAAAGTATTGCATATACCTGCTGGAGCTATAGCTATTTGGGATTCCAGAACTTTTCACCAAAATCAATATGGAAGTTTTAATTGTGAAGAAAGATACGCCCAATATGTTTGCATGCTTCCTAGAGATTCTCCAAAATACACAAAATCAATTAAAACTAAAAGAAAATTATATTTTAACACGCTTAGAACTACCTCTCATTGGCCATATCCAGTAAAGGTAAATGGTCTTCAGCCGAGAAATTGGGGAGATAAAACATTGAAGATTGATTATGATAAATTAGTGAAACCTGATCTTAATAAATATTCAAAATTAATTGAGGATTTGTTGTAAATATTATTAAAATAGTTTGTTTCAAGGTTTTAGTAAAAGCACTTAAATCGAAAAGTTAAATATACTTTAATAATGGTATCTGAAAAAGGTGACTCAAAGAAAACAGTAAAACGAAAACGCGGTCCTAAAAAAAAGAAAAAGGATGACGCCTCAAAAGAAAAGAAAATCCCAAAGAAAAGAGGACGAAAACCGAAGGGTGGAAAAATTATTTCTTCCATGACAGAAAAAGAAAATGTAATTGTAGTAGAGCCTAATATTATTTTGCATTTGAAGTGTGGAGAAGAGGATTTAAAGAAAATTGGATTTTTTTCTAATGAATACACAGAATATGATCCAGGAAATATTAGTAAAATAGACTCATACAATTTTGATAATGAGGATTCTATTAAGTATAGTGTTGTTGAAACTAGAAAGATTCAACAAAAAGTTTCAAAGAAGAATGATAAAGAGTCTGAGAAAGAAGATATACGCGATGTGATAGCTGAAAAGTTAAAACAACTAACAATAGATCTTCATTGCAATAATATTTCTGATAAAAAATCTGCTTGTTTCTACTGTACTTGCGAGTTTGATAATCCACCTATTTATATTCCAAAACATCAATTAAATGGAACATATGAAGTTTATGGTTGTTTTTGCAGCCCAGAATGTGCATGTGCATATTTATTTAAACAAGCAAACTTAAACACATCAACAAAGTTTGAACGCTATCATTTGTTGAATAATATTTATTGTAAGATTTACGATTATAAGCGAAATATAAAACCTGCGCCAAATCCATATTACACGCTAGACAAGTTTTATGGTAATCTAAATATTCAAGAATATAGACAATTGCTTAAAAATGAAAGAGTATTGCTTGTTGTAGATAAACCGTTATCTAGATCTTTGCCCGAATTGCATGAAGACAATGGAGAGTTTATGATAAATAATAGATCACTTAGTGAAAATAATACATATAAACTTAAAAGGTCTAAAAAAAGGCAAACTAAATCTGAAATATTGATGTCAAACTTCAATTTAAAATAAATATGATTAGTTGTTATGATAAATAAATGATTCATAACAACTAAATAATCTTACCATGGACGACGTAGTGAAGATTTCCATTGAATTATAGCATTATCCCAAGCGGTACCGCTTATACCGGCTGGAGGTTTATAAACTTTCTCATATGTTTTATCATAAACTTTGTCATAAAGTTCATCGTTTTCAATAGCAGTTTTATGAGATATATCTTTAATACTTTTGTCTAGTTCTTGTGTCAATGCTCTTATTCTTTCACATAACAAATATGCATTATACTTTAATTTGTTATCCATTATATTTAATATAGAATTAAATATTAAATATTTATTTTTTATTTGCATCTATTCTAGATTGCATTTTTTCCCGTATTTCTCGCTGTTCATAATAGTTTTTACTGGCATCATCTAAAAACTTTCTAAACTCGCCAAACATTTTCTGATTAGTAGTTTTATCGTGAAGTTTTTTTTCGGGAATACCCATATATTCTTTTATCACGCTAGTAGCGCTTAGATTATGCAATTTTAGTTTTTCATGAGAAGTATCATAATCATAATCAGTTTGTCTCATAATAACATTACAGGATTCTTTTACTTTTTTTTCAAATAATTCTAATTTATTATTTGATTCATAAAGATTTTTAACTTCTTCATAAGATGTCATTTTATTAGATATAATAGTAATCTCTAAACTAAATTAAACATAAAAATTGAATCACTGAATTACATTAATAGAATATAACAAATAAACTACAATGGATAAGAACAATATGTCTGATACAAGTATTGATTCAATTATTGGGTCAATAAACAATGCAGTAGGAGAAGGAGTATATAAGGCACTTCAGCCTTTGGTTGAAAAAATAAAATACAATGAAAAATGTTATAATTATGTGAAAGAAATGCTGATTAACTCGCCAGAGTATAATAAGCTTTTGCTAGAAAACAGAGAATTGCGAGTTAAGCTAGGCATTGATGGAATCAAAATTAATATTCATGAAAAAGCACCAGCGAATGAAGAAGCGGTTTCAATTAGTTCTTTGTATAATGAATACGATATTGCGTCAGATAAAAATCAAATCAAGCTAGTAGAAACAGATAATATCGAAAGTAATTCTAAAATTGTTGCCAGGATTCATGATTTCAGCGATTATCTTATTGAAATTGCGGATGAAGCCATTGTTAAATATCATAATGAGCTTTTTAAGGACATATTGTCTATTATGCCGGATACTGAATCGGATACTTCAAATATATCTATTGAATCATATGATTGTTTTCCGGATAGTCCAACAATGAATAAAATTGCGAAAAATCTCATTGTAGGTGTGAAAACTTCAAAGCCTGTCTCGAAAGACAATTGTCATTCAGTGACATCTGGTTCTTCTCTAAACTCATTAGTTCAAGCAGAAGATGTCAACAATTATAATAAGAAACAAGTCGTAATCTCAAATAGTGTGACTGAATCTAAAGAAGAAAAAACTCCAGCGGTAGTTGATGCAGATGATGTAGATGCAGAAGAGTTTCCTATTGATGCAGATGGCGATAGGATTAATTATGCAGAAAATCCAGAAGAATATATGTATTGGTATAAAAATGGAGTAGAGCGCTGGAGGGAGGATGAGGATGAGGATGAGGAAGCAATTCCCATTAAGCCTCGGAAAGCTATGATTGATAATGTAGATCAAGAAAAAGAAGAGGAGGAGGTAGAAGAAGAGGAGGAGGTAGAAGAAGTGGTACAGGGCGAAGATCAGGAGGTAGAAGAAGCGGAACAGGTAGAAGAAGATGAGGAGAATGATGATTCAGATAATGAAAGTGTAGAAGAACTGTTTATGGTAGAAATGGAAGATGAAGATGGAGAAGTGATTACGTACTACACAAATGATGATGAAAATGGAAAAATCTACGAGGTTTGTGAAGATGAATCTGTTGGTGACTGTGTGGGTGAGTTTAAAGATGGCGAACCAATTATTTCAGAATAAAATATCAACAATAATCTTAACTAATACTATAAGATGCTTGAAAACTTATGCGCACCAGCACAATTATATGTTGCATTTTCAATAACTCAAATAATAATAGATATTTTTAAAAATATGCACAATACCGCTTTTTTTAAGTTTATGGTTATGATTATTTTTACTATTATGCTTAATGTACTATGTAAAAGAGGTTTAGGTATCGTATCATGGATGATTGTTTTTCTTCCTTTTATTATGATGACAATTATAACTACTTTACTTTTATTTACATTCGGATTATCACCGGAAAATGGTAAATTAAATTATTCCACGAAATATCCTGTATCATTAAACTCTAGTAATAAAACAAATACTGAATCAAAAAAATATGAAAGAGTCATACGAAAATGAAAGATATAATTCAAATGATTTTAGAAGTGGAACTCCTGAGGAAATAAATCATTATGATAATAATTAACTACCATCTAGGTTTTATTCTAACGTCTTCTTTTTTTGCATTGATATATATCCATAGCATTGTTTCATTTGAATACAGATATCTTGCTTTAAAAGTATCAGAGAGATCATCTAGTTTATATATAGATTTAATGGGTTTTTGAAAAGAGCCATCATTATTTAATATTTCTAACTCACACCACCGATACTCGTCCTCAAGATTATACTGCAGTTTTAATGGAAATTGGTTCTCCATATGAATATTTAAAGAAAAGATATTAAACCAAAAATATTATCTATAAGTAAATGGAAAGAATGCAAGAGAAATATGATGACACGGTTCATAATTTTTTTTATTCGGTCGGTTTTTTGACAACAACTGGGTTAGCACTTTATTTTTGGAATAATGTTTATCCAATAACAGTATCTAAGCTAGTAACGGATGTTGCTTGGCAAGCTGCAAAGGCAGGTGTTAAGTGTTACAAGATCTATAAAAACATCAAAAGTGTAATTATGCCATATTATGAAACAATTTCTACACCACAGGAAGAAAAGCCAATTTTTATTTATTATAACGGAAAACTAGTGGAAAACTGTACGTTAGAGCAAGCAAAAGAATATTTAGGAGATAATGGCAATGTTGATGAGTCTAATGATGAATCTAATGATGAATCTAATGATGAATCTAACAATGAGTCTAATAAATCTGAAAAAGTAAAATATGATTTCATTAGTGTCGTAAATAAAAATACTGAGGCTAAAAATGATATCCAGTTTTTTACAAACATCGATGATATTGACAACCCTCCTGTTAAAAGCGATGTACATTATATTGGCGCGACACTGAAAAGAGAAAACAAAGATGATTTAGAAATTACACTATTCGATGATGTAAATGTGAATATTATAGGAAATACTTTATTTACGCCAAAATACCTACAATGGTGTGGAATTGATTTAAAAAAAAATAGTGATAATACATTTGAAAATTATAGTGTTTCTGTTATAGATAATTCGGTAAATATAGTTGAGATTGTTCATAATGAAAAACTCCATCAGCATATTCGGGTTACGAAAGATTGTTATAAAGTAGAAGTATCATTCAAGGTTGATGAACCACAAAAAAATGCTTTAGTTCAAGATGAAAATGTTGTAGTGCAGCACTATATGGATTGGTTTGGTAATATAATGAAAGGTTCTAATTAAAATAAATAATAAGTAAAAATCTTTATGTCAATGATTTGATTAAAATAAATCAAAATAATAAATTGACATAAAGAGAAAAATTGACTTTCTAATATATAATGGATGGATCTGTAACTGCAATGGAAACAATGAAAACCAAGTCAGATAATTCTTCTGAAATCCATCATTTGAGTGATACATGGACACTGTGGGCACATTTGCCACATGACACAGATTGGTCACTTAAAAGTTACAAAAAGATTCTTACTTTCAATTCTGTAGAGAAGGCAATTAGTATAATAGAAACTCTACCAATAAAAATGATCAAAAATTGTATGTTGTTTTTGATGCGAGAAGGAATTAAGCCTACCTGGGAGGATGAAAAAAATCGAAAAGGCGGATGTTTCTCTTATAAGGTCAGCAATAAAGCAGTCGGAATAACATGGAAAAATATTTCATATTCTGTTGTTGGCGAAACATTATCAAAAAAACCCATCTCTAAAGATATTAATGGTATAACAATATCTCCTAAAAAAAACTTTTGCGTAATTAAGATTTGGATGGCAAATTGCAAATGTCAGGATCCTTCGTATATTAATCAAATTGACAATGCAATTGTTTCAAAGGGTTGTTTGTTTAGAAAACACAACCCCGAATATTAAAATAAAAACAACAACTAATAAATTGTTTTTTTTATTTATTTCTTATTCATTCAATATCGGACTATGAAGGCAATGGAGCAAGTCCTAATTTAATCTCTCCTAGGGAGGCAACATTATATTTTACAACAAGTGGAAGGTTATTTTCAAGATAAATCTCAATTTGGCTACATAGATTTGTGCATTTAATAAAGTATCCCAGATTTTTTAATGAAAACTCACCTTGAATAATCTTATGACTATCTTGTTTTTGAATATATTCCATACTACCATCTGATTCTGCCCTCCTGATTTCTGCTTCTGCAAACCCACCTCGACATTTAAATATAAGCTCAGCTCCATCACTTGTTGCTACCGACCGAATCTCAATTTTATCAGAGATACATGAAAGATCCCTAATAATTTTCTGAAAATCAGATGAAGGTAGATTCAGTACAGATGAAAATGTTACATCAGGCACATCTAGTTCATCTACTTCTGGTTCAATAAGTCTTAGCTTTTGTACCTTTTGCTGCTTAATCTCTCCATTCTCAAACTTAAGTCCTAAATATTGTACAACTCCGTCCATGTAATCGTTCTCTTCAATATATATTGTTAATGTATCATCATTATCAATTGTATTAATGAGCTTGAATAAATGCAGCATATTTACACCAATAATAATTTTATCACGCTTACACTCATAGTTTTCAAATCGATCTGCATGAAGAGCAAGATGAGCAAGAATAGTATGAGACTTGTCCATATTAATAATTTTAATACCTTCAGGTGTAAAAGTAATATTTGTTTCAAGTAAAATATCCTTGAGAGCTGTCATTAATGTTCTAAAAGGCGCAATCTGGACTGTTTGAATTGTTAAAATATTCTTAGATTCGTTAAACGAAGTCATTCTATACAAACAAACGCAGTGCTACCTTTAAATGCTTATGGTGATACTGTTATTAATAAATAAGTATATATTTCAATAAACAATCTAGAAACATATATTTTTTACCTTATAAATGGAGCAAATGCAAAAAAATATTGAAAACTTGTATAATAAATATAAAGATGACGAATATGTTCTTCAGCGCTTAAATGTTTATATTACTTCATATTTGCCGAGTGCATTAGAAAAGGCTGCCGAACTTTTCCAGGAAAGAACCGAGCGTAAAGAAAGGCTTTCTGCATACGGCGAAGATTTCACTACTCGGTTTTTATCTAGAAATAACTATTATTATTGTCCTAGGATTGAACAATTTTTTAAATATGATAAAATAACATTCAAAGCATACAGCGAAGATGATATTCAACACCAGATTCTCTCTAGCATAACTTGTCAAAAGGATTTAGTCCCATGGAAACATAAAATGAAAATTAGTATTATGAAATTAATAAGAGAGCGATCTCCAATAACTGCTATACCTGAATCAGATACAATCCAAAATGTTTTAAATGAATTACAAGATGGTATTTTTCCATCAAAGAATAGTGCTAAACATTTTCTAACTAGTATTGGTGATTGTATTAACCAAAATAAAGAGCTTGTTTATATTATTCCTAGGTCATTGAAAGAAATTATTAGAGAGATTGAACATTCATACTATATTTACTTTGGCAGTTCATCCTTGTTGTCAAACTTTAAATACAAATATTATGGACATGACTATTCAAAATCCAGGTTTTTACATAACACGCCATCTAAAAAAGCGCTGAAAGCTAAAAATAGTTTATCAAAAAAGATGATGGATTTATTTTGCGTTGCAAAATACTATTCGGATAGATATAAAACCGCAGATGGGTTTTTGGAAGATAAAAAAACTGAACAACAGCTTTATAATCATGCATTTTTTATAAAAGATAAATCTCCAGAAGGATTAGTTGATAATTTCCTAGAAAAAACAATTCATTCTTGTCAGGGAGCTACTATTAAATCTAAAAATATGATTTTTGTTTGGAAAAAGTTTTTGGACGAACTTAATATTCCAAATATCATATTTTATGATACATTAAATAATATTTTCAAAGAAAAACTTTCATATAACAAAGAAACCGATGAGTATAATAATGTAACCAGCACTTATTTGCCAGTTGTTGCATCATTTATATCTTTCTGGGATGAAAATATGCAAGAAGATGTAACCGCTCCAGAAATTGAAATTGAAGAAATTATTGAATTATTTGCTAAAAGCCCGGAAACAAAAACAAATACATATATTACCGACGATATTGTAATTGAATTATTACACTACATCTACCCAGATGTTTTGATTGAAGATAATAAATATATATGTAATATGTCTTGCAAATTATGGAATAAAAAAGAAGAAGTTGCGTTGTTTTTACTTGAATGCAAAATGTCTAGCAATCATTTTATTTCTTTGTATGAAGGCTATCAGGAATATATTAAACAAAAAAATAGGTTAATTAATATGAGCAAAAGATGCTTTGAAAAAATATCTAGAGAAGAGTTGGTACAATATGTAAATGAGCATGGAGAGATAGATAATAATTACTGGGGTATGTAAGTAAATAATAATAAGTTTATACATTAAGATGATTAGATATTATCAAAGCAGTAGTGATGATGATGAAAATGCTGATAAGCTACCGACATTAAATCCGTTGATTAATACATTAAATGGCACTGCAAAAGAGAATGTTATAATTATAAGAGTGCCATTGATTATGTCATTAACAGATGAAGGATTTTCATATATTAAAGAAAAATGTCGTTTTCCAATTCAATTAAATAAAATAGCAGTTTCTTGTTGGTTAGAAAAGTTTGATTATTTTTATTTGTCAGTTGATATGAAAACTTTTACATATTCTCCATATCATTATGACATTAATAATTTTGAGAATATCATCGATATAAATGTTCCCATTCAAATACTAAAAACGGAGATTATTGAATCTATATTTGATAAATTAAATGAGATAAGTATTTGTGATAAGTTTTCAAAAGACAATTTTATAAAAACAGGGGAAAATGTAAATGCTTTAGACGATCCATCTAGTTTTCCGGATAGACTCCTTTTAAAAATGCCATTATTTGATATTAACATTGAAAATGCAAATAAGTTGATAAAATGAATATTACAAAAATCAATAGTTTTATTATTAATAAATATATTGATTTATTTATTTCTGCTTCTTTTTCTTAGCTTTGCGTGTCTTACTCTTACTCTTACCCTTCTTTTTGCGCATACTTCTTCGCATAACAACAAACTTTCCTTTCTTTGGCTTGTATCCAGCTTTTTCGAGGCGTTTCTGACGCTTGGCAGTAGTATGTTTCTTTTTGGAAACAATACGACCATGCTTATTTTTCATAAGATGACTTCTTGTAAGACCGCCACTGGTTTTGTAGGCGGTGTGATGCCATACCTGGGCTCTAGAACCTTCAAGAAGCTCATATTTCTTACCTCTGATGTGGTATTTTCCATCTGATTGCCTTTGATGACGCTTCATTTATATTCAATAGAGAGAAAAAAATGACTGAAGTTAAAATAAGTTTTTAAGTTTGCTACCTGAACCACCTGGAGCACCTCCCCATTTACCGAAAGCATTTAAATTAGGTGATAAAAATGCTATTGAGGTTCTGTGAGAATAGTTTTTTAGCAACGACGAGTATCGCATAGATTTTGTTAAAAGATTATTAGGTCTATTGTAAGATCCACTAAATTGATTTGCTATACCAGAACCAAATAACCCAGAATCTAAATAAGGTCTGGCGCAATATACCCCTCCGCTACCGCCTCTTCCACTTCCTCCTCCAAAATAACACGCATATTTTCTATGTTTATTTTTTGGATTTAAATCAATTTCTTCAACAGTTAAAATAATATTTATTATCTCAATTGTAATATCATTCTTAATTGCGTGTATTTGGAAACTATAAATGTTATTATCCGAGTATTTATAATCAAACTTTAAATAATCTCTTGAAACAAGAGTATTATCTTTTATGAAAAACTTATTGCTACTACTTTTTACTAAATCTAATCTGTCAAAACTGTTTTCAATAAATACTCCTCCTGTGATAGAATTACTCTTATTACTAAATATTAACAAAAACTTACTATCTTCCTTTCCTTTTGCATCAAAAAATATTTGTTTTAAATTAAAAAAACTTTTTAAAGGAGTAAAACCACTTTGCCACTCAGGAATACCTCTAAACTCATCTATTATTAAACTATTATCGTTATCCGCATAAAACATATCAGTAAGATTTGCACCATCATTTACGTTCCAAAATCTTGTATTTTGAAAAAAACTCTCACTATTCATAAACATTTCTTTAAACTCAATAACTTTCCCTACATCCCACCTACTTATATTTTGATTGAACTTTTCGGCGTTTTTAAACATACTATCCATACTTTCAACATTTTTAAGATTCCAATTGCCAATATTTTGATTAAACGCCTTACTGTTTTCAAACATATATGCTGTCGTTTTTACATTTGACATATCCCATGCCAATATATTCACCAGCGAATTATTTAATGACGTTGATGTTATCAAAGTTTTTATAGGACTATCAAAATTATCCGTGTTGGCAAACATATTTTGCATATTTGTTACTGACGTAGTTATGTACCTTGAAATACTTTTATTGAAGTTTTTTGCGCCATCAAACATGTAAGACATATCTTTAACATTATGAGTATCCCATGCAAAATATTGTCTTTTTGTATCATTCATTATTTTAAGATTTATATCTTGGTTAAAATTAGTTGCTTCATGAAAAAAGTGTGAAAATGTTGTTGCAGATTTTGTATCCCATTTGCTAATATCTTTGTTGAAACTTTTAGAATTGCTAAAGACATAAGACATATTTTTTACTTTTGAAACATCAAAATTGTTTAAATTGTCACTTGTACCATTATTAAATAATTGTGCATTCATAAACATTCCAGAAATGTCTAATAAATTACTAGTATTCCATTTCGTTAGCTCTTTGTTAAACCGTATTGCGTCTTTAAACATATTACTCATATCAGTAACATTATCAACAATCCACTCATTTATAGATTGATTAAAGTTTTTTGCATTTTCAAACATAGATGACATATCTATGACGTTTTTAGTATCCCAGCTACCTATATCTTCGTTAAAGTCAATCTTATTTTTAAAGGCCTCCTTCATGGTTGTTATATTTTTTGTATTCCAAAATGATATTTCTTTACTATGTTCGCTATTATTGAATCTTCCAATCTCCACTAAACCGGAATATTTATTATCTTCATTTTTTGGAATAGCATTAGATTCTCCAAAATAATATTTTAATCCCATAATAAAACTTTCATTATCTTTTGGAATGAAAATCCCCTTTTTAACTGATATTGACAGATGTATTGTATCAATTGGTTTTTTCTTATCGTCATCGACATACAAAACTAAACTAATATTATAACTATTTTTGCTATTATCGTTAAAATTAAAGAAAAACTCTTTTTTTGACAAGATTTTATTTTTTTCATGTTTAAATAAATCTTTATCATTTCCCAATATTTCTATGTGTTTTATTAAAGTTGGATCAAAACGAATTTTAATTAAATGCATATTTTCAGAGGAATCATGAATATCATTAGTTATAAGACCATTATATATTGTATTATCAATAATATTAACAACTGGTTCAGTTGTAGTATTCGTTGCTGAAAAAAACTCTATAGATGGTGTTGATTTGTTTAGATCATTCCACCCAGGAACACCATAAAAATGCTCTATCATCAACGGTGATTGATTAAACATTTCTGTAAATATTGCATTACTATCTGGGTTCCAAAGTCTAATATTTTGATAAAAGTTTTCTGCTTCACTAAACATCTCATTAAACGTATTTACACTTGATACATCCCAATTATCAATTGATTGTGAAAATAATGTGGCTCCTTTAAAAACTGAGTCCATATTAGTAATATTTTTTGTATCCCATGCTGAATATTCATTGCTATCTTCTTTGAAAGTTTGTGTTTTAATGTCTTTATCAAAATTCTTCGCCAAAAAAAATAACCCTTTAAAACTTACCAACTTATCATTTATATGCCATTTTTCTATACTTTGGTTAAAATTAGTGGCACCATAAAACATGTTTTCAATATTTAATACTTTTTTCATATTCCATTTGTTTAGTCCATCTAGCTTGTTTCCATTATTATTGAACTTTTCTGCACCATAAAACATATTTCCCATATCAATATAAGTATTTGCACCCAATGAAGATCCAAAATTAAAATCGGTTAATTCTTCATTAAACTTTTTGGCATTCATAAACATTGAGTTAAAGCTTCTTATATTTTTAGCATTCCACTTATTTATAGAACTATTAAATATAAACGCATTTTCAAACATAGAGAACATATTTGTAACTTCTTCAACATTCCAATTGCCGATATTTTGATTGAACTTTTGTGCATTTTTAAACATCGAAGTCATATTTTTTACATTTTTTGTATTCCAAGTATTCATATCTTTTTTATTATCATCATTTATATCTCCATTATTAAAACTTATCGCACCAGAAAACATAAAAGAAAAATCTGCTACATTTTCTACATTCCATTTTCTAATATCTTGATTAAAACTTGCAGTATTAAGAAACATTGAACTCATATTAGTAACTTTTCCAACATTCCAATTGCTAATATCTTCATTAAAATTAATTTTATCTGTAAATGCGGTTTCCATATTAGTAACCTTTTCAACATTCCAAAATGATATCTTATTTCTATATTTTAGATCAGAATATCTTCCAACAGCATTTAACCCTGAGTGATTTCCATTACTATTTACAGGTAGGGTTTGGGACTCGCCAAAATAATATTTTAATCCGACCTCGAACTCATCACTATTTTTTGGATAGAAAATAGAATCAACAATCGATATTGATATAAATAATTTTGCTATAGGTTTTACTTGTGGAGAAGTTTCATTTATAGTATCGTATAACTCTAATTGCACATTTAAATTACTATTATTAATATTATATTCTAAATCTTTGGTATATATTTGTTTTTTACTTTGATTATATGTAAATATTTTTGTATTATCTATTCCATTACTTTTCCCTTTTATTATACCTTGTTTTATTATATCAGTATCGAAATCGACAAATAACTCATGGATAGCCGTATTATTACTAGACAAACTACCTTTTTTGGTAATTTGACCAATATACTGTTTTCCTGAATCAATAAAAAATAACGGATCATGAATTGATTCTATTGAAAAAAACTCTATCGTAGGTGTATTTCCAGATAACCATCCTGGAAAACCACTATAATGCTTTTGAATTAGAACCGCATCTTTAAACATATTTTCAAAAATAGCACTGCTTTTTGGGTTCCAATCTCTTATGTTTTGATAATACTTAGTTGCACCGTCAAACATGTTTGCAAATGTATCAACACTTCCAATATCCCATTCTAATTTTTTATTGTAATCAGCGTTTTTAAACATATTTTTCATATTTTTAACTTTGGATACATCCCATTTACTTATGTCATAAAAAAAGTGTTTATTACCTTCAAACATTGACTCCATGTTAGTAACATTGCTTGTGTTCCAACTGCTAATATCATGATTAAAATATCCTCTACTCTTAGGACTATTGAGATTTTCAGAGTAAAATGCAAAAGACATATCTGTTACATATCTAGTATCCCATGTAAGTATTTGCATCATATTATTTGAAAAATCATCACCAAAATATCTACCAATAAGTTTTGGTATTGCACCAGAGCCTTTTGGCAATATTTCTGATTCAGAAAAATAATATTTTAAAGCAGTTTTGAAATCTTCATTATCATTTGGAGTAAAAACTTCAATAATATCAAATCTGTAATAATTTCCAAGTTGATCTTTATAATGAATATTTGCTTCACCATTATCTATAGAAATAATTTTTAATTTCTTTGCTGTAGATTCATTATCAAATACAGATTTTAAAATAAGCATAAAATCGCTCTTATTATTTTTATTGGCATATTCAATAATAATTAAATCAAATCGGCCTTCGCTATCGCCGCTATTTTTTGTTGATAATGCTGATTCTTCTTTGCCAAAATAATTTATGCTATCAGAGGTTATTTTAATATTTGGATCTAGCGAAAAATTAAACTCCGTATAATCTGTTGATTGTGGGGTTATCTTATAATGTATTGCAGTATTTTTTGCATCTTCGAGAGTTAAATAATCTAACGTGCAACCAATTACATCATAATCCATATAAACTAATCCAAACATGTAACCTTCATCGTCTTTCTCTTTATAGGAAAGCGACAACCTTAACTTATTATCAATAATTATATATTTTAGATTTTTCCATTTTTCGAACACTTTGTTCCATTTTTTTTGATTATTGAAATCCTTTGTTAAGATAGTATTTGTTAATCCAATGCTTACATACCCATTTTTATTATCCCATTGAATACTTCCCGCACTTGAGAAAGTATTTTTTTCGGTACTAATAAATGTACTCTTAGATTCATCATTAAATTGTATCTTATCGGTAAAAGTCTCACCAGATACACTTAGATTATACTGTATTTTGCCCCCAATCGATAATGGTCCGTTTGCATTAGGCACTCTTTTTTTAAATAAATCTATGGCTATTGGATAATTTATTTTTTGGGCAGTAATCTTAAAAATAAACATATTATTGGCATATTGGTCTTTTTCATTATATTCTAATTCTAAAAGTAGTCTATCAATAATTATTTTGTTTAAACTTTTGATAGCTTCTGGATTATTAATAGACGTTTTATCTATGTATAAATAAGAGTAGTCGATATTTCTGGGACTGTAGTCGATAATTATGGAAATAGGGGCACTAAGTCCCACTGTTATATTAGAAGGAGGTGTGGTTAATACAGTATTATCCGTTATAGTTAGGTTTGTATCATCCATCATAAAATTAATTTGATTATTGCCGAGCATATTTACATTATTTACCAGGTTTTTGATAAAAGGAAAATCTACTTTCATTACATTAGTTTGCTATTTTTTTTTAAATAGAAAACTAACTATTTATTTACTTACTAAGCGTGAACATCATTGGGGTTGATAATCTTCGCTTCAATATTTTTTTAACAATATTATTTTTTAAATAATCTGTATGATATAACTCTTTTATTTTTAATTTAACATTTGTGTTTATATTTAAATCAAACGATTCGGCATGAGTAATCATATATTTGGTTTTTTTAACATTATCAAGATTCCATTTGCTAATATCTTGATTAAAATTGGCACAATTAAAAAACATTCTCTCCATATTCACTACATTTTCAACATTCCAATTTGAAATATCTTCGTTAAAAGTCGCTCTTGCTGGATGTTTTAAAGAATTAAATGCTGATTCCATGTTGGTTATATAACTAGTATTCCATTTAGTTATATCCATTATAGCATTATGCATATCAATATTTTTTAATATAATATTTTTTTCATGAAAATAATACAATAGTCCTATATTGAAATCAGTATTTGTTCTAGGCACAAATACTTTAAAATATAAAGACTCTTTGTGTTTTCCATATTTTTTTACATTTATAGTATTTAAAAACAAGTTGTCGAATCCACCTTTAATAATGTTTTTAACATTCCAGTTTGAAATATCTCTCTTAAAATTAATTGCATTGGCAAACAGATAGCTCATATCTTTAACCTTTTCAACATTCCAATTTGAAATATCCTGGTCAAATGACACCGCATTATTAAACATATTGTCCATATAGCTAATATTTTCTACAAAATCAAATATTTTTGAATTATATTTAATTGCTTTGTAAAACATATGACTGGTATTCTTTAAATTATAAGTTTTCCAATTATCAAGATTTTTATTAAACTTAACCGCCCCACTAAACATAAAACTAGCAATTTCTAATTTTTCAACATTCCAATTGCTTAAATCGGCGTTGAAACTAACAGCATTTTCAAACATACTAAGCGTTGATCTCAAGTTTTCAACATTCCATTGATTTAATCCTTTGTTAAAAGATTTTGCATTATAAAACATGTGGCTTGCATTAATTAGTTTTTGTGTATTCCATAAGGAAATATCTTGATTAAATAATACAGCATTATAAAACATTCCTGACATATTCGTAACATTTTTTGTTTCCCACCATCCAATATCCTGATTAAATGATTCTGCACCATAAAACATATTAGACATATTAGTGACATTTGATACATCCCAACTACTAATATCTTTGTTAAAATGTTTTTTATTCTTAAATGCACGAGACATATCAGTTACATTTTTTGTATTCCAGTTGGTAATATTTTTGATTTCTTTTATATTATTTTTCTTCATATTGACCGACAATTTATTTGATTCTCCAAAATAATATTTTAATGCATTCTCGAAATCATTATTATTCTCAGGAGTGAATGTCATTATAATAATATATATATTATTAAATCTCAAAATTGAAACAATTTAGAAAAATAAAATCATCTATATTCACACAAATATGGCAGACGCTAAAAAGAATCTCGCAAATAAATACCAGAAAAAATCTGATAGGGAACATGTACTTGATAATCCAGACACCTATACAGGGTCTATGGAGAAAACCGACTACAGTACCTATATATTCGACGATACTAATAATACGATCGTCGCTAAAGAATTGGAAATTATACCGGGTCTTTACAAACTATTTGATGAAGGAACAGTAAATTGTCGCGACCATCAGGTTCGTCAGCAACAAGCAATTGAAGCTGCAAAGGCGAACATGTTTCCTGTTACAAAAATTGAGTTTTCAATTGAAAAAGATGGAACTATTACTATGTATAATGATGGAAATGGCATTGATATTGCAAAGCATCCAGAACATAATCTTTGGATTCCTGAGATGATTTTCGGTCATCTTAGGACATCTACGAACTATGATAAAACACAAAAGAAAATTGTTGGTGGAAAGAATGGTTTTGGATTTAAACTCGTGCTTATTTGGTCATCCTGGGGGAAGGTTGAAACAGTAGATCATGTGCGTCGGCTTAAGTATGTGCAGGAGTTCAGTAATAATCTAAGTGTCATTCATGAACCTAAAATTACAAAATGTAGTGCAAAACCTTATACTAAAATCACATTTAAACCCGATTTTAAAAGACTAGGGATTACAGGATTCAGTAAAGATATGCTTTCTTTGTTTAAGAGGCGAGCGTATGATATTGCTGCAGTTACTGATAAAAAAGTGAAAGTTAAGTTTAATAATGAACTACTTCCGGTAAAACATTTTCAACAATATATTGATCTTTATATTGGTAGCAAAGGAGATAAAAAGCGTATTTATGAGAGCAGCAATGAGAGATGGGAATATGCTGTGTGTTTGGCACCAAAAGAAGAGTTTACACAAGTGTCGTTTGTAAATGGAATATTTACGAGCAAAGGTGGAAAACATGTTGATTATCTACTAAATCAAATTGTAAGAAAACTGTCAGCTTACATTTTAAAGAAAAAGAAAATTGCAGTGAAGCCTAGCACAATAAAAGAGCAAATTATGCTATTTGTCCGATGTGATATTAATAATCCAACTTTTGATAGTCAAACTAAAGACAATATGACTACTCCTAGCTCAAGGTTTGGCTCTACCTGTTCAGTGAGTGATAAGTTTATTGAAAAAATTGCTAAGATTGGTATCATGGATGCAGCGTGCGCTCTTACAGAGGTAAAGCAAAATAAAGAAGCAAAAAAGACAGATGGGTCTAAAACTAAGACAGTATTTGGTATTCATAAATTGGTTGATGCAAATGATGCCGGCACTTCTAAGAGCAACCAATGTATCCTTTTGCTCGTTGAGGGAGATTCAGCAAAAGCAGGTGTTGTATCAGGTCTATCGAAAGATGACCGCCGGACTATTGGAGTTTATCCTCTTAGGGGTAAGCTAATGAATGTACGAGATGAAACGCCGAAAAAAATTGCAACTAACAAAGAGATTTCTGAGATAAAGAAAATCTTAGGTCTTGAAACTGGCAAAAAATATACCAGTGAAATTGTTAAAAACAAGCTACGATATGGCAAGGTGTTGTTTTTGACAGATCAGGATTTGGATGGAACACATATCAAAGGGTTGTGCATCAATATGTTTGATTCGCAATGGAACACTCTATTGAATATCCCAGGATTTATTGGATTTATGAATACTCCTATCTTAAAGGCAAAAAAAGGAAAGCAGGAGTTTGTGTTTTATAATGATGGCGAATACGATGAATGGAAGAAAGATAATGATATCGCTGGGTGGAATATCAAATATTATAAGGGATTGGGTACCAGTACTGCAAAAGAGTTCAAGGAATATTTTAAAAAGAAAAAGATTATTACTTTTACTAGTTCGGGTGAAGAATGTCGCGATACAATTGATATGGTTTTCAACAAAAAAAGAGCAGGAGATAGGAAAACATGGTTGGAAAGCTATAATCGAAATCTTTACATGGATACAAATAAAGAAGAAGTCTCGTATAAAGAGTTTGTTGGAAGAGAAATGATCCATTTCTCAAAGTATGATTGTGATCGTTCAATACCAAATCTTGTAGATGGTATGAAAATTAGTCAAAGAAAGATTTTGTATGCTGCTTTTAAAAGAAATCTTATCAAGGAGATTAAGGTCGCACAACTTTCTGGATATACATCTGAGCATGCTGCATATCATCATGGTGAGCAGAGTTTGAATACAACTATTGTAAATATGGCACAGAATTACACTGGATCAAATAACATCAATCTACTAGAACCAAATGGACAATTTGGAACAAGGTTGCAAGGTGGAAATGATTCAGCATCGGAAAGGTATATCTTTACTCAGCTAAACAAAATAACGCGAATTATTTATCCCCCGCTAGATGATAAGGTTCTCGAGTATATGGATGATGATGGATCTTTAGTTGAACCAAAATGGTATATTCCAATTATTCCAATGATTCTTGTAAATGGAAGTAAGGGGATTGGAACTGGATTTAGTACAGATATTCCATGTTTTAATCCAAAGCAGATTGTTGAATACCTGATTGCAAAAATTAAAAATAAATCGACCTCTCAATTAAATATTGACGTGTATTATCAAGGATTCAAAGGTACAATTGAAAAGGTGGAAGCACAAAAATATTTGATTCGCGGCGTATATGAAATTGTAGATGCAAAAACGGTGCATATTACCGAACTTCCAGTTGGAACATGGACTGATAGCTATAAAGCATATCTAGAAAAGATGATTTATGGAAATGGCAAGAAAAAGAAAGACTGTCTTATTAGAGACTATATTGATATGAGTACTGATCGAACAGTAGATATTACCGTTACATTCGCGAATGGTAAGATTTCAAGCTTGCTGGCAAAACAAGAAGATTATGGTTGTAATGGTCTGGAAAAAATACTGAAACTTTACACTACAAAAACTACTACAAATATTCATGTGTTTGATGAAAATGAAAAACTTCGCAAGTTCGCTGGTCCAAAAGAAATCATAGATCATTTTATTGATGTAAGATATAGTATCTATGTGAAACGAAAGAAAGCACAACTTAAACAGCTAGAAAAAGATGCACTGAAACTAAGTAATCGTGCGAAATATATTCTAGAAACACTGTCAAGCAAAATAGATCTGAGAGGTAAAAAAAATAATCAAGTATCAGAACTTTTAAAATCTCGTGAATATTCAATTATTGATGATGATGATAAATATAGCTACCTCGTCAAGATGCCAATGGATTCTGTTACAGAAGAAAATGTAGAAAAGATTTTGAAAGAAAGAGACAACAAAAATGCTGAAGTAAATATATTGAAAGGTACAAGTGAAAATCAACTGTGGTTGAATGAACTAGATACCTTCATGAAAAACTATAAAGCTTATCTTAAAAATAGAACGAGCCTAGACAATGAATGCAAAAGTTCCAAGAAAACTAAAAAATCCGCAAAACGCAAAAAGAAAGTCAAACTAGTAAAGTAAATAGAATAATAAAAATAATTAATATTTTTTTTATTATTTGCAATAAATCGTGGCATTTATTATTTGTCTTTGTCCAATTTTAAATCTTCCTGAGTAAATAAAGTTTTTTTTAAACTTTTCGCTATTCAGATAATTAACAACTAAGTCTAAATCTATCTTCTGATGTGGTAACAACATTATTAATCCTCCACCAAAATATGTTACTTTAGATTTGAAAGCAACAATTTCTTTTCTAGTTAAAGTTTGAATATAAATACAATCTTTGCCTAAGTTATTTTTCGTAATTGAAAGATTCCTTATTGCTCCCCATTGAAACCAATTAGTTTCGTTGAACTTTTTAATTTTTCTTGAAATCAAATGTTTTTTATGAGACTCCATATATTTATTTAATGATGGATTTTCCGTAGGAAACTTATCTAGATAAATATAATTTTCCTTTTGTTGATTGCTGTTAAGCAATTCGAAATTACCATATTCATTATTTTTGAAAATCTTTTCTGCTCCAGTTACCATGCCTACGTGCGCCGTAAAATAGTCTTTGAACGATTTATTATTTTCAACTACGTTATCGTGAAATGTAATAAGACCATTGTTATTATTTATATATTTTTTTTCTCCATTATAGTAGGTGATATTTCCGAGACCAGTATTTTTGGAATATCTATATACAATAACATCTATACTTGCTTCTTTAAATAAATGTTCGTCATTTGGATGATATATGTGTGTAAATGTACCAACATGCATCATTTTTTCAAGCAAGGCGACACTGGCAGTTAATTTAAAGAAATCAGATGGAACAATAAAGATAAGCTCACCATTATCTTCAAGAAGGTTGAAGCATTTTTCAGTAAAGTCTATATATAGATTTCCCTTAGAAGTTCTAACATAAGGTGGGTTGCCAATAATAGTTTTATATTTTCTGCTTATGTTTTGTTTTAAGAAATCACCATATATTACTTTTGTTTTGTTTATTTTTTCTAAAAGTGTTATTGAATTGTCAATTTCAAACATGTCAAACTTAACTTTTTCTATTTTATCTGACACATGCGTTACCAAATCACCTCTCCCGATAGAAGGTTCTAAAATAAGAGCAGGATTATTTTTAATAAACTCAAAAACTTTATTTTTTAAAGTTAAATCTTTAGTAAAATATTGCCCTAGCGAAGATTTCATAGTTTTATTAAGTAAAAGTATGAACTAGTTTTTATATTAGTTGATAATATTTGTTATTATCTTGTCAATTTTTTATTTAATATTTATCATTTACCTATCTATGAACACTATGGCAATTGAAAATGCTTGTCAATTTAATTTGTTGATTAAAGTTATATATGTACCAGGATTTTATCTTTAGAATAATAGTTTATTTCATATCATTGTATTTTATACTAATCAAAAAATCAATTCTCATTAATTTTTGTGGATGGGCTATATTAATATCCCACATTTATAAAGATACTATAGAACTTGCTAAATGGCCTTATTGGTGCGAGTTTTTTGGAATATTTTTATCAATATTATTGATCACTGAAGGTATTAAATATAATTATTATGTTGTTTTAGTTATCGGTGGATTAAAATTATTTGCACACTTTCGTCAAATAATATTTGATGATGATAGGTATTATTATTGAATGAATAAGAAAACATGTTAAAACCATTTCTTAAGAAGAAGCTGTTTATCGTTTGCTCTAGACATCGCTGGCGGTGCAATGGGAACATGCATTGTACTAGCATCATATTTATATTTCATGTAACCTTTTGCTTCGCCATATACCTGACCTATTGCATAATCTAATACTAAATTATTAAGTTTAGTAATTTGTTGTTTAATATCATTGGTGCAATTTCTAGAATATTGTAGAAAAATACTTCTCATAATAATTTTTAGTTCATCAGGTTTTTGTTCGCTAACAATATATTGTTGATTTGATCTTTGATATACGCCAGCTCTTATGCCATTTTGAAGAATCTTAATATTTTTTCCAGAGAAAAATGCATTCGAGAGTTCTGTATCATACCAATTACCAGTCATTGCTCCCCTAAAGTCTGTTTCATTTCCAGCAACAGGTATTCTATCTTGTAATGCAAACTTATTTTTTATATCTGGAGTAATAATTTGTACTCTTCCGTTTTCATGAGTATTCATATATATTAACCAAGCAGAAAATATTCTAAGAATAACATATATAGTATGGCTAATTTTCAAAGCATCACAATTACAATTGCTTCAATTATTTTGATATTAATGCTTACATTTATAGGTATTTCTCTCTACAATACAAAATATCATTCAGCCTATCCACCAGTAACAGCTGATTGTCCGGATTATTGGCTAGATGAGTCTGATGCTACTAAAAGAATATGCAAAAATAAAAAGAATTTAGGAACATGCAATAACGACGAAAAAGACTTTTCTGGCACTTTCTGGAAAGGAGATGATGGATTATGTAGAAAAAAGAAATGGGCACAAGGATGCAATCTCACTTGGGACGGTGTTACCAACAATCCTAAAGCATGTTCAAAAAAGTAAAACGCAACCCAGTTCATATTACGCCATTTCAGTGTTGTAGTCAAATATCATGATAATAATATAATTATTATGATACAAAGAAATCTGTATTTAATACACTAACAATGCCGCACTTATCTGAATTGCCCGAATGTATAGTATATAATTGTATATTTGATTTTATTCCAGATGAAAATCTTATATGGATAAACAAAACTTATTACAAAAAGAATGGACATTTAATAAAAAAAATGGTCCCGATAAGAGATTTTGAAAGTTATATTAGAAGCTTAGTTAAAAATGATAATTATTTTTGCTTGGAGCATATTGTATATGAAAATATTGATCGGTGGAACAAAATGAAAAGATATAAATATCGGTACATGCTTTTTTATAATTACTTGCACTTTATTTATTGTTTTGCAAAAATAAACGGTTCTATGAGATGCGTTAAATTAATTGATGATATCGCAAGAGAGAAACTAAGTTTAAAATGGCATAAAAAATATAGCATCAAAGATATAAGAAGAAAATGGAGCAACTAGATTATCGCAATATCTTAAATAGAAAAAGCTGTGCAGATAAAATTAAACAAGCATTGAAAGATTTTCAGGATAATAAAAACAACCTTCTACAAGTAAGAGGTATTTATGTTTATGGTGCTCCTGGAAGTGGAAAAACATATTTTGTTAAAAAAGTATTGGAAGAAGCTGGTTATGATATAGTTAAATATGATGCAGGTGATATAAGAAACAAAAATATTATTGAAACTATTACAAAGCAAAATATGGCTGATAGAAATGTACTAAGTATGTTTAAAAAAAAATCACAGCCGATTGTTATTATGATGGATGAGATAGATGGTATGAATAGTGGTGATAAGGGTGGTATAAATGCACTCATTAAACTTATAAGACCAAAGAAAACAAAAAAGCAAAAACTAGAGGCTTCAACAAGTAATCCTGTTGTTTGTATTAGCAATTATCATATAGATAAAAAAATACAAGAATTAATGAAAGTGTGTGTGACTGTTGAATTAAAAACGCCAACAGATAATCAGATTAGAAAGATTATCAGCAAAACAATGAAGACTATAGATGATAAAACAAAAACGAATATAATAACCTATTTGCAAGGAGATCTAAGAAAGTTTTCATCTATTAATAAAATATACTGCAAACATCAAAACTTATTGAAAAGCGAAATTATTCAGAAAATCTTTAAGAAAAAATCATATAATGAGGATACAAAAGAAATAACAAAAAGACTGTTAAATGAAAATCTCAATATTGAACAGCATTTATCAGCATTAAATGAAACAGATAGAACTATTGTAGGCTTATTATGGCACGAAAATATAGTGGATTGTTTATCTAAATTGCCATATGAAAAAGCGTTTCCAATGTATTTGAAAGCGTTAAATAATATTTGCTATGCTGATTATATTGATAGAGTTACATTTCAAAAGCAAATATGGCAATTTAATGAAATGAGTTCTTTGATTAAAACATTTAACAACAATAAAATCTATCACAATACGTTTAATGAAAACATTCCAAAGTATGATCCGGATAAAGTTAGATTTACAAAAGTTTTAACAAAATACAGCACTGAATATAATAATTCTGTATTTATACAAAATATTTGTCAGCAACTAAGTATGGATCGAAAAGATGTTTTTTCTTTTTTCTTAGATTTAAGAAACAAACACACTTTCGAAGAAATATATGACATGTTTGAATCATATGATATAAATAAATTAGATATAAACAGAATGTATCGATATCTTGATAAATACACAAAACATGATATATAAATGTTGTTTTATGATAAGTTTTTGATTATTTTATTAACAAATTATTTAAAATAATTAATTTGTTAATTTTAATTACCATTCCTCATCGGAAATACTTTTTCTTAGTGTCTCGCCACTCTTGTAACCTTTCATTGTTTTTGCATAATGATTTTTACGCCATTCTTCATAGGAATCTTCATCATATCTGCCTCCCGGAAATATTTGCTTAACCTTTTCATGCCACTCAGCAATCAGTTTTTGATTCACATTACACTTTGTATGACTCATATACTGTTCTGGACTATCATAATACAAAATTAATGGGTCGCGGTTTTGTGGATCTTTTCTTTTACGCATAAATCCTTGATTATCGTAATATCCAGTTACCTCAAATACCTTATACAACCTCATTTCATCATTTGATCCCTGATACCACTGATATGCTGCACCAGTACATGCATTTACACATGCACCTCCTACCCTTGTTGGATAATATTTTCGACGCCGGAGTTTGCTCCTTCGCTCGATCATCATCCTCTCTGCATCTGCTTCACTGTAGTCGTCATTTGTTTGCTTTTTACTAGGCATATTAATGTATGTACATATGTCTAGGAAGCTTTAAGCTGTTTCAAGAGGTGGGTTTAACCGAATAAAATAAACTAATTCATGTTATATATAATGGAAAACAAACCAATAATATTTCAAGGTATGTGTTATTCTGGCAAATCAACCTTAGGGAAAATAACTGCTGATATTTTAGGAGTTCCATTTTTAGATTCAAGGGACTTATTTTTTAAAGTTCATGGAATGTCTGAGATTGATTATTTAAAACAACATGGAAGGGAGGACTTTAAAGAAGCAGAGAGAAAATCATTGCATCATGATTTTATAGGAGTATTTTCTTGCGGAGGCTCAGCAATTTACTATCCAGATGAAATGAAGATGTTAAATGATAATTATACAATTGTTTGGTTAGATGTTGATTTTGATTTGATTGTCAAGCGCAAAGCAGCCGAGGGATGGGAGAGACCAATTGTTTTTCCAGATGGCATCAATTCATTTAAAGAACTATACGAACAACGCAGAAGTCTTTACAAACAACTAGATAGCGTAATCGTGAAAGTCACTGAAGAAGAAGATATTAAAGCAACTTCTCAAAAAATTATTAGGGCATTAATAAGTAATTAAAAACAATTTTGTCAATGTTAACAAAATTGTTAAAAAATGAGTACATAAGTACATTTAATTTTATTTATTATGGATTATCAGAGATAATATAGCTTGTAGGATATGTTCCTGGTTGAAATATAAACCAATTTTTAATATTAGTTCCTGCTGTTTTATTATTAGCATTTGTTACCCAATGTGAAATATAACCGGTAATGTTTTCTCCATTTTCTGCTGTTACCGTAATACCTTCGCGGAGAACACTGCTTTTCTCTCCATCATATTCTTTTTCCTCATAAAATATTTCGTTGGTTTCATCATCAATACCCGGATTATCTTTAAACCAACAAAAGCGAGCTCCTGCGTCTTTCATAGCTCTAATCAGGCGCTGATCAATATTCACCATATATCGTTCTCCACTTGAAGTTTCCCAGTATCCCATTTTGTTCTCTTCTGAAAGCAGTTATTTATTTTATTACTCAATTTTTTTAAATATTCACAGATTGTGGCCCCCATCCAAATAAATTACGTCTCCATATTTCATTATTTTTTAAATTATAATAATATGGTTTATTATCATTTAATTCTGCATCAAATCTATCATCGCCTTCTTCATTAATGTTTAATTTTATATAATTATTAGATTTTTTCGGTTGGTTTGACATATTTGTTATATTTAACTTATGTATAAACTTTTTTATTTGCTAATTATTTAAATGTTCCTGTTATACGGTCCATTAAATATAAACCAAATCCATAATTACATTGCCTATATTTATGATGTAAAAAATGTGAGCCAGAGTCTAAATGACATTGGTAATTACTGTGACTTATGCATGTATTAATTGTCGCAAAGCCAACCCAACTACCAATTATATAAATATTTATAATATAACCAAAATGCCATAATAATATTATTCCTATTATAAACGAACCAAGATTTCCAAATAAATGTTCTAACCCATTCGCATCTAATGATTTTGCAACGCACACACTTCCAGTATGATGATGTTTATGTAAATGATATAACAATTTTGTATGTAAGGGGCGATGAGTAATATAAAAGTAACAATCACTTGTAATAATTAATACAGGAATGTAGCCCATAGATAATAAAAAATTACTATATTGTATTGGATAATAATTAAAAAAAATAACAGTACTAGGTAATGTGTATAATAATTGATTTTTTAAACTTGAAGATATTGCATATTTTAAGTCATTGTTAGGAACATTGGTATCATATAATGAAACCATTGTCCAATAACAAATATAATGAATAAAAAATAGAATTAAACCTACCATTTTATATTAAAAATAAAATATTTTTAACTAATTTTTAAAACACACAAACACTAAAAATACTTAAAAAAAGAATAATTAAATTGATTTAAAAAAAATATACTATATATTAGTTTGTAGAAGCATCAGAGCTTAGGAGTTGAAATCAAAACGCGACGACACTTGATAACAAAGTGTTTTTGAAAAATCTCGCGTAGCTCAGTTTGGTAGAGCATCGGTCTTATGAGCCGAAGGTCTTGGGTTCGAGCCCAACACGAGAATAATAATAAAAAATACTGAATTACTTACCTGCCCGTGTGGAGCAATCGGATAGCGCGTGTGGCTTCTAACCACAAGGTTGGGTCCCATATTAAAGTATTACTAGTAACTCCATAATAATTCAATTTTAATTAAAACTATTAATTTGTTTTGATATTTCTGCTTCAACATCAATCTCATTAATATTTATTTTAATAGATTCAATTTCCTTTTTCTCTTCTAATTTTTGCTGAAGTATTTCAATTAAATTATCTTTTTCTTTTATTTTTTTAATAAACTTATTTACTACTTCTTTTTGCTTTTCATAAAGTTGTGTTAATTTTTTAGTTGTCGTAATTGACAACCGGGATTCCTGATTTTCTACAATAATCTGTTTATTGTTAATTTCGTATTTAGATAATTTATATAAATCATTGCGGATTTCATTTTGAATTTTCGAGATTTGTTTAAAAATCTTTTCATCAAACTCTATTTTCTTGTTATATTCATTAAAAACTTCCTGCAATTGTTTATCGTAAAAAGTTTGTAACTGCTTATCTTTGACAAATGATTTTATCGTTTTATCTGAAATCTTCACATATTCGTGTTTTATATTTTCCAAATGCTTTGTTCTATTATAATTAGCATTATTGTGACAAAAAACTAAAAATGTTTTTAACGTATCTAGCTGGACAAAAGGAATTGTATAATTCTTCAGAAAATGCTTTTCCTCACCATAAATACATTTGTTTTGAAAACTAGTTTCATCTAATAATTTCTTTTTAAATGCAAAACTTGATGCAGCCCCATGATTTATAAGGTATGGTCCAAATTGAACAATTCTTTTAAGATGGCTATAATAAATGTTTGTCTCACTACAACCTGCGCATAATACTGATTCATTTTCTGTTAGCTTTTCAACTGAGTGTTGTACTCGCTCGGGCGGATAAAAAACATCTTCATCCATATAAACAATAATATCGCCAACTGCATGTTGATTTACGTAATTACGTGCTTGTCCGATTGGTAGTTTTTTGTTTGATTGATAATATCTTACATTTGATATTCCCTCAAGCAAGTCTTTAATATTATCGCTACCTTGATCTAAAATAATCCATTCTATATTTTCTTTTGGATATGTCTGTGATTCAAAGCACTTTATTAATATTTTAAATAACGGTCGCATATTATATGTTGTTGTACAAACACTGACAAAAGGCATATCTTTTTTTGCATTTTTCATAAAAGCTTCTATATTTTTTGTATCTTGCTCTTCTTTTTCAATAGAAACCTTTTTCGATGACCGGTCTTTATTTTTCTTTCTTTGTTTCTTTTTTCCCATATAATTAATAATAATAAATTAACTTTAAAACCTTTATTTGCTTGACATATATGTATTATATGCCATTTTGAGTATTGATAATAAATAAATCACTAACATGGTAATGAATCCAACATTATCTAGTTTTTTTGATGCATCCGTTACTAAAAGTGCGCCATACAATATACCAAATAACCAAGCATGATTTTTAAGGCTTAATAAAACATCCTTAAACTTGTTTCCTAGAAGAACCGGTGCTCCAAGAAATATTATTGTTGATTGAATTATTTGTATTGAATAATTTATTAATGCTGTGGTTAATTCTAATGGAATAAAGAAAAATACTATACCATATAACCAGCTTATCCCAGATCCAAAAAATGAAAACACGAATGTAGTTAATAAAGTAATAACAGGAATAAAATAAGATAGTGCAAATATTACACTACTACATACTAACTGGATTGGCTCTGGGATTATTTCTAATATGGAACGACTTTTTCCAAATATCTCATTAAATGCGCTTCTTTCTACTTGATATGAGTTTGCAACCATATTTGCAAACCAGTTGCTTAGTCCTTTAAAAGATAAATCAACTAATCCATCATTATCTCGCAATGTGTATGGAAATCCATATGCATTTCCTGGAAATACATTATTCGCTACTTTTTCGAAACCAGATAAATTATTTGTAGTGTCTTTTCCTGCATTTGCATCTTTAAAGTAAAGATTGTGACCAGAAGGATATAATCTATCTAAATCTGATTTCATTACTAGCCAATTAGCCATTGTCATGTAAAGCGCCACTAAAACAACAATTAGTAAATAATACATGGCATTTAAGAAAAATCCTCCCCAATCATTTTTCTGTTCTTTTTTATTTTTATTTTTTGATTTAGAAGCAACTTTATTATCGATTGCTTTGACAGACATAATCTTATATATATTTACCAGATTATATCATAATAACTTTTTATCATATTCATTCATTCATTTCTAAATACTTGGTTTATTTATTTATCTTGAAAACTTCAACCCGGCCATACCAGAAGAAAAATTAAGTATATTGTGCTTTTCTTCCATAACAACTAAATTATATGTGTATTTATAAATACCCCATGCCGGTTTTATAATACCTATTATTTCATTTGTTTCAGGATCACAAATTGTTCTAACTTGCGCATTTTCATCTAAAGATGGTAATAATGTTTCTATCTCAAACTCAACTGAATCAAACTTTGATAAGTTCATTGCACCACTGGGCTGAAAGTCAAATGGATCGCTATTCAAACAAAAATTATAACAATACAGCCCATCTTTACCATTACCTTTTGTTCTAGTATATTTTTCAATATATTCTAAAACGCCTGCATCACACTCATTTTCTCTATATTTACCATCAACAATCAATCCCCATTTATTCATAATTTTTTTCTTATTAACTTCTGAATAATTCCCAGTAAACATTATACCTGTTGGTCTATTAAAAATATCTCGATCTGGATATATAATGGTTCCATCAATATTGAAAGGTGCCGCTTTTATATTTGTACCCCTAGGTGGAATTACATTATAAGGTTGTATTTCATTAAAAGGCCAATTTGTATAGTTAGACCATTCATTTCTCATATTTACATCACTTCTTTGTAGAAACCACATCCAACTTGTTATCATACCTATACTTTTAATATCAACTCGTTTAGTTCCCACAACATTTTCATGAACCGTAGTGACTGCTTGTTTAATTAAATAACTTTGAGGTTGGCTTGCAAATAATCTGATTTCATCATCACTTAAAAAACAATATGTGCTTATCAAATGTATATCTGCATTCCAGTCAGTCCTTTTCATATCATACGTAGTTAAACCAACGTCTTGTGGTTGATGTAAAAACTTATGAAATGCATAGGTCGAATCGCTTAAATCACATTTATGATAATAACCAAATGGCTCTATGTTATCATCACTATTTGCAGGAGATTTTCCAATATATCTTACTACAAATAGCTCATGAACAGGTCTTATTGTTATTTCAATGCTTAATTCTGAATATTGCAATGACACTAAAGGAAAAGCCATTTTTGCTGCTAAAGAAAACCAAATATTAAGTGGAATATATAATTTTCTTCCATAAATAGATGGTTCTGAACCAACTTTTTTATAAACACTGTCACTACTAGAACCACACAAGCACGATGGATAAACATTTACGCGCCCATTTGCATTTGCTGGGTCATTTAATTCTGGAACGTGTCCGGTCATTCGATAATATAATTGTTTTTTTCCTTCAGAGAAATCTCTTTCAACAATATTCATTAAATACTGTCCCGACATCTCCTGAATTATCTGACCTCCAACCATAAACTTTACGGTATCTATCATTTGACTACCTAGATTTTCAATCCATTTAAACTCATATGGCTGCCATGTTGCTGTTGGTGACATTTTCTCAGGATTAGAGCTCATTGGAGGAACAACTGGGCTCCAAATATTCGGTAGCGTAACAGCAAGATATGTGTCCATTAATAGATCAGCATATCTTGGTACTTTAAAATTAAACACTGACTTTTCTGATAAACGCAATTTTCTTTGACCATCATAATCTATTCTAAACTTTTGCAATCCAAAATTGCTGTATTTTGAATATGTAGATTTAAAAAATGTCTTACTTGGATTTCCATTTAATATAACATTTTGATTTCCATAAGCAACTAAATTGAGTAATCCGCCTGGCATTATATAAACTGGAGCGGATATTTTTTAACTTGTTGCTTCGATAAAATAATAGATTGTTATAATAAGTATGAATGCTCCTTTAACTCAAGCATTTTTGAAAAATACAATGAAAACAACAACTCTAGCAAACTATGGTGTATTAATTATGTGTGCCTTACTTGTCGTAATGATGATTATATGGGTCCATAATAAATCCACACTTAATGATAGTAATTGTAAAAAAATGGATGGTTTATATAAAGATTTTCCAAAAATACATAATGTAAATACAAATAATGATGAACATAGCTACAAACTTAGAGATTATTATATTAAGACCGCTTATAATGCTTGCTGCGCCGGAAACTTTAAAAATGACTTTGTAAATATATGCGCTCTAAAGAATTGTATTAAACAAGGAGCAAGATGTTTAGATTTTGAAGTATATTCTTTAGATAATGAACCAGTAATTGCCACGAGTTCTGTAATCGATTATACTATAAAAGAAACCTATAATAGTATTCCATTCTCTAAAGCAATGTCAGTAATAAATGATTATGCATTTTCTGCAGGAACTTGTCCAAATCACAATGATCCATTAATTATTCATTTAAGAATTATGAGCTCTAACAAGCAGGTATATGATAAGATTGCAAATCAGTTGAAAGGAACTTTATTAAATAAATTGTTAGGAACAAATTATAGTTATGAAAATAATGGCAAAAATATAGGGATGGTTGAATTAAAAAATCTAGTAGGTAAAGTAATCATATCTGCAGATAAATCAAATCCATTATTTGAAGATACTAAACTAGACGAATATGTAAATATCGCAAGTAACTCTATTTTTATGAGAGCTATAAGATATTCTAATGGAATTAAATATGCTCCTGACATTAAAGAAGTTATAAACTTTAATAAAAAATGCATGTCCATATGCATGCCAGATGTAGGTGCCAGTAGTCGGAACTTAAATGCAAGAGCCGCAATGAAATGTGGAGTTCAGTTTATAGGTATGTGTATGCAAAACTTTGATGAAAACATGCAATACTATGATGAGTATTTTGACTCTAGAGGGAGTGCTTTTGTTTTGAAACCAGAGCCGTTAAGATTTGTGCCTGTTACAATTCCAGATCCAACGCCACCACCAAAAGAGTATTCCTATGAGAAAAGAAAGGTTAAAAAAGATTTTTACAATTTTTCAATATAAAAGTTTCGCATATTTATGTTTGTCTTATATATACGAAACAAATGGCAGCTTGCAAAAAAAATCCAACATTTGAAGAAAAAGAATTACAAATTTTAAGAAATGCGGTTGATAATGCTGAAGCAAAGGCTGGGAAAAAACTTACTCAGGCAGAAGAAACGCAAAAAATAATTAAAATTGTAGAGAACTTTTTAAGAAAGAAAAAATTAGTGTGTTACGGCGGAACTGCAATTAATAATATATTACCTACTGAAGATCAGTTCTATGATAAAAATATTGAATTACCAGACTATGATTTCTTCAGTCACAATGCATTGAATGATGCAAAAGCTTTAGCAGATATTTATGCAAAAAATAATTATAGTGATGTAGAAGCCAAATCTGGGATCCATCATGGAACATACAAAGTTTATGTTAATTTTATTCCTGTGGCAGATATAACATACATACCAAAAGATTTATTTAATTCAATCAGCAAAGAGTCTGTTAAAGTAGCAGGGATACTATATGCTCCGCCAAATTATCTTAGAATGGCGATGTATTTAGAATTATCCAGACCTCAAGGAGATGTAAGTAGATGGGAAAAAGTGTTAAAACGCCTGATTTTACTCAACAAAAATTATCCTATGAGAAATCCAAAATGCCACCACGTTGATTTTATGAGAAGTTTTGAAAATAAAAATAAAAACGACATGCACGACATATATATGACGGTAAGAGATTCAATTACTGACCAAGGATTAGTTTTCTTTGGAGGATATGCGAGTTCATTATACAGTAAATATATGCCAAAACGAGAAAGAAAAATGTTTCATTTAAAATCACCTGATTTTGATGCCTTATCAGATGATCCAGAAACGTCAGCTGTAATAATTAAAGAAAGACTTATGGATGAAGGTTTTGACAAAGTAAAAGTATTTAAACGACCTGGTGTTGGTGAAATTATTGCACCTCATTACGAAATATCTGTAGATAAAGAAACCGTCGCTTTTATTTATAAACCTTTGGCATGCCATAGCTATAATGTTATCCGATTGAGTGGAAGAAAAGTAAAAGTTGCTACTATAGATACTATGTTAAGCTTTTATTTAGCATTCTTATATGCTAATAGACCGTACTATGATCATGATCGCATTTTATGTATGTCACAATACTTATTTTCAGTACAAGCTAGAAATAGATTAGAACAGAAAGGTCTTTTAAAGAGGTTTAGTTTAAACTGCGTTGGAGATCAAGATACAATGGAAGATATAAGAGCGGAAAAAGCGGCCAATTTTGAAAAACTTAAAAATAAAAGAGGTACAAAACAATGGGATGAGTATTTTCTAAGATATAATCCTACAACTGACAAAAAGAAAAATAAGCACAAACATAAAACTAGAAAAAGAAAGAAACGCAAAAAGAAAAAGAAAACAAAAAAAAGAGGGTTATTTTTATGGGCAAAATAAAGTTAAATAATATAAATTGAACAATTAACAACTATCGCTATCATTGCTGTAATTTTTATTGAAAAGACTGAATACCGGTGGTGGTTTGATCCAGCATTTTCCATCATAGCCATACTTCTTATGTATAGAAAGTGCTCCAAGATAAACGGTTCCCCCCCACTTGTAGTTTATAATTGATCTATGATATACAGGTGAATAATAGCATGCTCTTCTTAAACCATAAGATAGAGTGTCCCATTGATGCGCTGCATAATTTTTGACTGACATTCCACAATCGTCTTTCCATGCCAGATTATTATCGAGATTCAATGATTCTATTGGATATCGCTCAAACCACCAATTCGGCGTTGCAACTCCAGTAACACTATTCTCTATTTCAACCATCAAAGCCTTGTAATCAATTTGCTGAACAATTGTCGTCATATTTTATGATATTTAAAATATGAATAGTTTTTAACATTTAAATCAATTTTATTAAATTAATATAAAATTGATTTTTATTTAATATTTTTAGTTCAATATAAATTATGAAAAGTGTGAGAACAGTACAAGACGTCTTTGATGATGAGCGCAAAAACGACTCGCGAATTGAAGAATTAGAATATGATATAAAATATATGCAACAAGAATTAATTGAATGCAGAAAAAAAGAGTCTGAACTGGAAAGCGAAGGAAAAAAACTGCAAATTGATTTATTGAAAGAAAAAAAACTTGAGTGGGTTGAATGTAATCTTAATGAATGGAGAAAATATGTGGAAAATAATCATGATGATCCAGTAAATTATTATATATATAATTATGATGGTAGTATTTACCAACAGGGATATTATAAAGGTGAATATCAATTAAATGAAAAAGATGCAGCGCATTTCAAAGAATACTTCAATGATTATTTCTACTATGGTTATCCAAATTATCAAGATATAAATCATCCAAATCATGATGGATCAGAATGCTATTGCGCTTTTGGTGGTGGTGGAGCATACGTTAAAACAATTGAATGGGAATAATTGTTAAATAATTAAGCTATCTAAGTAAGAATATTTGATATACCGTTTTATTTTTTGTTTCTGCATTTAAATAAATTATTCTTTACCAGAACAAGCATATAATAAATCTTTGTACATTGAGTTCGAATTACTTGATATAATATAACATAATTTAGACTTTTTTATTTGGTCAGGAATCTCAATCTTAGAGAGATAATAAGAAAATATTAAAATTGATAAGCAAAACAAATATTTAATTTTCTCTATTATAAATTGCTTATACGACCAATCTTTTAACCACGAACACATATCTGATTTACCTTCAATGAAAAAACTAGATACGTCTGAAACTCCTAGCAATGTCCTATAATGAGGGTTTTTCTCATTTCTTGTTAAAAATGTTTTTGCAATAATTGGTAAATGTAAGAGATTTATGTGAAGAATTGGATAGTTAGAGTCTTTGAATAAGTAAGGCACTATTCCATCAACGCAATCATCGTGAGAAAAATTACCATCTACTAGTAAAGGAATATAACATGATTTAAATAAAACTTCAACAAAATGATCTTTTGAATTATATTTGCTTACAACAACCTCCCCGAATGTTTTCATGCAAGTATAATTAATAAATAATCTGTCATTTAATATTTCAATATCTTTATCTGTTTCAAATCTTTTATTAACGGCAGTTTTAATAATTTCATAGAGGGAGTTAAGCTTTCCGCACTCTCTTATGTCTTTTCTTAATTTTGAAAACACGTTTTCTGATTCATTTAGCATATTAGAAAAATACGAAGCACCCAATAGAGCTCCTACACTCGTGCCAGATATTCTTTGAACTTTTAGTTTATTTTCATTTTCCAAAGTTTTTATTACAGTAGCTATGCCATAGCCATATGACCCATTAAAAGCACCACCACTTATAATAAGATCTATTTTGTCTGGTACAATATTTTTATTAATGTTTTTTGTAACGGCTTTAACATATTCTTTCATCATGTCTGAGTGATTAACCACTTTCATATTAATCTTTAATAATAAATTATTATTGTCATTCAGACTATTATTATTTGCTTAAGTGATTAACTACTTTGTTACTACTGTAAATAATGGCACCAAAAACTAAACTATTCACTAAAAATCCATATATATTCTTGTCACCAGATTTATTATAACAAAATGGAAAGGATTTAATAAACATCTTTCTTACTGCAGGAAGTTGATACGCAAAATAAAGAGCTGCTATCATAGTTGGTAACGCTAATTCGGTAAATAAAATATCTAGATTGTCTTGACTTTGTTGTTTTTTTGCATTTTGCTTTATAATTTCTTCACTTGTTTGGTGCTCAGTAATATAATCCGTTGGATGCGCACCTTTTGGAATAAAATTGGGTTTTATATTTTCATCTTTTATTAGTCTATCTTTATCGTGCGGTATATCTCTTGAAGGCAATGACAACATCCCACTCGAGCTTGCCTCTTGAATACCTGATACAAACTTATTTACATCCATTTGTACAGGAGGGGCATTTTTAATATTTAAGTCAGCCTCTCGTTCTTTTTGAAGTTTTCGTGCTTTATCTTCAACAACAATATTATTTTTTTCAGTAGTTTGCAATACAACATTTTCTTCATTATTTGCTGTTGGCAAATTATCTATACTAGTTGAACCCATTGATGTCATTATTTATTATAGCATTTTATCCTATAATAAACTTATTTACGCAAAACTAATATGTTTTTTACTTTCATCGCACTTAACTGTTTTAGCCTTAAACTTATAACAATCATTTCCATGTTTGTATACTTCAGACTCTACTTCACTAACTTTAGGCGCAATAAAGTTTAAACAATTTACTCCATTACATGCTTTTCTAAAAAGGCTCGCTAACCCTAAACCTAATAATATGGATATTATTATTTCGCCATACTTTGTATGCATTATTTTTTGTATATGTTGAAACATCTACTATATATTTCGATTATTCCTGAACAGGAATGTATTTAATACCATCTTTTGGACAATTAATTTTTGTTGATTGATATGCATAACAATTACTTGCTTTATCTAAATATTCTATATCATCTACATTATCTGGTGTTGGATAAACATTTATTTTTTCGGCTGGCTCTTTAGATAAATTAACAAATATTAACCCTACTATAAAACTGCATATCAATATTGGAAAATTAATAAACTTTGTTATTTTTACCATTCTTAAAATATAACTCGATTTTAATTTACATTGATCTTTACTTCGGGTTGTTGGTCGCTTACAATTACTTGTAAATCTTGGTAATTAAAAGGTTCTTGCAATAAAAATCTTTCATCTGTTTTACATTCATCTGTTTCACATTCAACTGCATTGTAAGAATATTTGATTTTTCTTAAGCTTTTATTGATTTTCTTGATATCATTTACATATATTTCAACCATATCGGACAATAATGATGTTTCTTTTGTTTCATCATAACGCCGACTTAATGCTTTTAAAGTTTCTTTTTCAGTATATAAGTCATTTTCTAAAGCTTTTATAGCTTCAGATTTTTTTTTGCCTCTAATTATATTATTAAACTTTATTTCAAATTCTATTTTCATTGATTCTATAATTTTGAGTTCTTGTCTATACGATTCAAACTTACCTATTGCCGTTGCCTCATCTTGGTATCCAAATAATAAATCCAACTTTGCAGTAATAATCTTTGTTTTTAGTTCTTGCAACTCATTTTCAATAAACAATGATACTTCTGTTAAATTATTATAAATACCTCGATATATTTCAATATTCAAATTGCATGGCTTTTCAACATTTCCACACCTTGCTTTAAGCGTTCCTTCTGTTTGAGAAAAAATTGTACCTTTGCTGCTTCCACAATTTACACACTTACCTTTGATATCTCTTAATCTAAGTTTTTTTTGTTGTTTAGTGAGTGTTTTATTTTTCATTATCTTTTTTTGTTCTGAAATAACATTATTATGGTATTCTTGTTTGAGACGATAAAAATTATCTATTGCATCTTTTATTTCATCATTCATACTGATATAAAATATCTAAATATTTTTCTGGAGCAAACTAATTTCTGTATTATCATGCCACAAAGGTAAATCTGTAATCATATTATCATCCTTTTTATTTTTAACTAAAGCTATTTGCTGCAATTTAGAGATAATATATGCCTTTTTCTCATTATTTTTTCTTGCAATTTCTTTTGGTGTAGGTTTCCCCTTATATTTTAAAAGTAATATAACACCAAAAACTAAAAGAAATGCTGTTGTCATACTTAAATTAAATATAAGACTTATATTTCTATCTTTATAAGACCTACATTCTTTAAGAGTTTGAGATAAAAAATATGTTATACCAGGTTCTGTTAGTGATGGTCCATTCATTTACTATTATTAATATTTATAATGATTTTTTTAGGATTATTATGTACATATTTATTATATGAATGGCTTTGGCTTATTTGCTCTTTTAACTTTTATTTATTCAATGCTAAATTACAATCAAAGAAAAGGACTAGTCGATAATCCAGCGAATACCTCGAAAAAATATTTTATTGGTTATATTTTATTGGTTTTTATAACCCAACTTTATGCAAATATTAGTTTAGCATCATCTAAATGTGGTGCAAACCAAGGAGCAATTCCATTTATTGCAACTATTATTCCATGGCTATTTATGTTTGGTTCTTTAACTATGATACTTGCAATTTTTCCTGGATGGCTTTCGCCTTTCTCTAATACATTTGGCTATTTTGCAGCATTGATATCAGGTGTAAATAATTTAATTAATGATATATTTCTACCTTATTCAAAAAGTAAAGTTCCAGAAAAAAATCAAGACAACCCAGCTCAGATGGCTTTAGCACACATATACGGGAAAAAAAGCCTTATGATAAATGAAATTACTCCATCTAACTTTAACTATTTCTGGAGCAGTATGAAAAGCTTGTTTAGATCCGGCGTGGAAAATAATAAGCAACTAAAGGAAAGTTTATACAATGTAATTGTATTGAAAGATGTTGTTGCTGAGTTTATGTGGTACGTTCTGGGAGGATTGCTAGTATCCAGCATTAGTTATAATTATATTATTACAAGTGACTGCAATATATCACAAAAAGAAATGCAAAAACGCCACGATGAGTATGAGAAAGATATGCGCGAAGAATCTAAATCTGAAAAAGATAAAAATAAAAGAGTGTATAGTTCAACAGAATAATTTATATAATTTTAAATAATTTTATATAAATTAAAATTGGATTTTAGGAACTGCCACATAATACATAACAGAGAAATATGATAATATTGCGATTACTACTGCAAATAGCCACGCGGGGCATATAGTTTTTCTTTTGAAACCTATGCCAAAATTACGCAAACTTCCATCGTTATTATAAATTACTGCCGGTTTGCTAAAAGTCATAATTGAAAATATGCAAATAAATAATGCAATAGATATAGTTGCCATATGTGTTTTTATATAATTGCGATTCATTCTACTATAATTTGCTCATATAAAATAATCATCTAAACATCGAATTATTCTTTAATTAGTCTTATAATTCACAATCAGGTTTTAATGATTTTAACACTTTTGTTGTATCTTTTTTATTTACATCTTTCATTGCAACTACCATAGTTTCTGCATAAGCGGTCCCCTGCTTTTCATCATTTAAAAAGTTAGGATTGTTATCTACAAATATTTTTGGCGCTTTTATAGAGAGTCCATTTTTTACATTTTTTACTATTTTCTCTCCTTCAGCATCTCCTTTATTATCCCATCCTTGTTTTTTATCTTTTATATACCACTTCTTTTTATGATGGTGGAATGGTCTTTCTGTTTCTGTATAATCTTTAAGATTTTCAGTTATAATATTTGTTATTGCCTTTGGTTCATTGTCTTTTAAAAGAGAGATATCTTGCATTGTTATTTTTAATTGTCTAGCAAAATCTTGTATGCTTGTAGCATTTTTGCAATCTTCTTTTAAAAAAAGCTGGATATTGAAATTAGTATTATTGCTATTCATATTCATATTATTGTTATTTCCAGAAATTGTTAAGTTATTGTTTTTTGCCTTTTCTTCTTTCAAAGCTTCTCCTAATACATTAAGTGCTTTATTTGTAATTTCTTGTTGTTGTTGTTGTTGAATAATAATATCCATTAATTTATTTACTATAGCTTCATTGTCTTTTTCATGGACAATAATATCTGTAGAATCTATTTCGTCTTCTACACTTATATAAGTACATTTTGTTTTATGTCTATAAAAACTTTGTCTATGCTTGTAGGACTTTCCGCAACCACAAATCCACTTATTATTTGCAACTTTTTGCAACTTTTTCCCTAAAGTGTCAGCATTTTTGTCAACATTGGTAGCATTGTGTTTTTTGGTGTTAATATGTTTTTTCCATGAAGAAAATCTACACGTTGTATAGTCACATTTTACACAATGATATTTGTGTGCAACTTTTTTGCAACTTTTTGCAACTAAATTGTCAACATTTGTCAGCATTTGTAAGCATTTAGATTTTATTTTTATATATTAAAAAATATAAAATATTAGTGCCTTTTTTTCAGTTCTACATAAGACTCTTACATAAAATATTTTTATTTTTTCTGTTTTTCTCTACTCCATGTAGTAAAATTGTTTAAAAAAACAGTGTTTTCAAACCTCAATTTCTAAAATGAAAAAATATACCCTTCAAAACTTAATTTATAAAATAGACTTTCAAAACACTGTTTTTTTGAAAAAAAATAATTGTTACCATAATTATATATTTAAACCGGTAAAACCTCAACACCGCTGCAATATGGTATATCGTCGTCAGATGAAATCGGTAAAGGAGGTACGAGTGGTTCAAATAATGTTATAACAAATGTTTTTATGTAGATTGGCTTTCTTGCCATGGATCTAGGGGAGAGAAAAGATAGATAACCGTCGCATGGAGGTTTTTCTTTCAAGGAGTGCCATACAATAGAATGGTTGCATGTTTTACATTTTTTATTTATATCTTTTTTATATTTGTCACAATGGCAATTCTTAAAAACACAGTGATATCTTTTATTCATTATATATGAATAATTTAATTAGTATTTAAATTAAATCAAAAATTAATTTGTTAAAAAAAGCAGAATTATTATTTTTCAAATAATATTCAATAAAATTATAAAGCACAGTATTTTTAAAAATATTTTTTCTTTTATAAGATTCACATAATAATAGTATCATTAAGTATTGTTTATTGGATAATCTTTTCTGTAAATAATCTTTATATAAAAATATTAACGGAGTAAAGTTATATTTTTTTATAATAAAATATGTTATTGAATATACTTTTACTTTACTATAAGTAAGATTATCCATCTTGTTATAATAACAGTTTATAATAAATAACTAATATATAATGAGTAATTCGATTATTGATAATAAAATAAATCAAATACGAGATATGGAGAATAGTAACAATATAGATATTCAGTTCTTGAAGAACCAGGTAGATAGTGTTAAAAGTTCATTAAATGACTGCACTATGATGTGTCATGAAAACTCATTAGATTCAAAAACATTGGGTATAATAAATCGACAAGTCCTGCCTATTTTAGGTTTATTAATGGACACAATAGGCGCAATGAACACGAGAATAGCTTCACTTGAATACAATAATATTTTCAATGAACAAATAAAAAGAAAAGTAGATGATATAATGAATGAATTAAAAGAAAAATAATATATTTTTATAATTTTATATTATTTTTAAGTGCCTGATATTTAACATTTACATGTCATCATATGCTTCTCCATATCCATCATTATCTTCTCCAATATGACTGATATCATATTCTTCCATCTCAATCTGATCTTTAGTTACATTTGCAAACTCGCGTTCAATCATAAAAACATCCATTAAATCTTCTGTTACACCATCAATCTTACCTAAGTTCATCTCCATTTCTATCCGTTTCTCCATGATTTTTCTTTCTTCTTCATATGTTTCGTCCTGGTATATTCTGAATCCTTTTTGTTGTCCTACTGCCCAGTTTCCTATTCTGTGATTTTTAAATAGATTTTCAATTTCTCTTTCTTCAACAGAAAGTTCTCCTAGGTATTCTACAATAATATTCTTCTCCTTTTCTTTCGATCTAGTGACTCTCTCTTTCAGAGTTTCATAATTAAAGTTGATTGACTTTTTATCACGACACATAATTGTAACAAATGCGTTCATAACCTCGGCAATTTTCTCACTCATTTTCTTTTTCTCTCCAGATATAATTTCTAAAATAGGAATTGCCTGAGGTCCTAGAACTGCAACATCTACTTCTTTTATATCAGCGGCTAACAATGGATTAGACGGCCTGTCAATGCTTTGTTCATATAATTCATCTCTATTAATCAATTCTATCATATAAATAAAACAGGATTCTAATAAAAACTTGAATAATAATTTAATGGTTCGTTCATCAAATAGCTCATCTCTAGCATAAACTGCTAATGAAGATAAATAATTTATATCATTTATATCCCTCATATACATTTTTAGTGCCTCAGCCAACGGTTCGTCTCCAAAAAATGTGGAAAGTGGTTTATAGTGTTCATTTATAAATGTCATTATATCTCTAACGACGAATCCAGAAATATTCCAATGACTTGGTATAGTTGGATTAGAGTAAGAAACCTTATTGATTATGATACTGGGAAACACTTTTGTAATATCAACAATTTTATTTTTAATAAACCCAGACATAGAAAATATATCATTTATTTTATTATTTTTACTTTCCATGAATGTTTCTAGATTATTAATACATTCCATAAATGTTCGATGCTTTCTATTATCATTTATATTTCTTCTAATAAAGTCGCTTATAACTGCTTCCATTTGCTGATTTGTTGCTGCAAGATAATTTTTTACGTCGCGCATAACATCCCCTTCTTTTTCTTTATCTGAAAAATTATTTATCGCATCAATCATCTTATTTATAAATATTTCTGGCACGATTTCACTATTTCTCTCATTCATAGAAAATAAAAGATCTTTCATTTTTTGTGTATCACTGTAAATCACTTCTTGTAAGTTGAGTTTTACCATATGGTTTTTATTAATTATTTCCAGTAATTGCATAAGAGAGGTGTTGTCGAAGTTTCTGCCATCTCTTTTTAATTTAGATATCTTTTCAGAGAGAGAAAGGTTTGCATTAAAACCATCTGGTTTATCCATACATATCGCTCGCAGTTCTTCGCTAATTGGCAGATTTGAATTGTATTTACAATAAGTCATAAATGCTAGGTATATAGTTTCTTCGTCAAACCCAGATGGTATTTCTGGATAAATAATTCTAGTATCTTCAGGATCAAATAAAATACTCGCTCTTGTAATATTATCTACATCATCTAATATATTGCGTAAGTTTTTAACCATATCATTATATCTAATTATTTCAGGAGCCTTTGATTCAAAATACTTAGATGTACTATCATTGTTTTCACTACAACATGCATTTTCTAAAAATGGTTCATTCGCAGCATTTGAAAGTATAGTATTATTTTTTGAAATGTTTTTTGTAACAACATTTTGTATTTCTTCTTGTATGGCGAGAGAAAGATATATCATTTTTGATCGAATTGCATCTATTTTTTCATGTTGTGATTTAGATCCTCTTTTCAAATTATCTATAAATTGTTCTTTGAAAGCCTTTGTTATCGGCTGAACAGTTCCAATTTTAATTTGTTTTAGAGGAGGTAAAAAATTAACCCAGTTTTGAATAGATAAATAATCAGGAATATCATCTGGTATATAACTTTCCTCATATGCTATTTTATCAGCCACTCTTTTATTGAAAATATCTTTCCCAATTAAAAACTTGTTTGCATACCCTTGTATTTTAGAAGTTATTTTCTTAGCGCTTAGTTTTTTAATAGCATTCCATGGCTCAACCGAACTTTTGATTCCATTTGCAACACAAATTAAATACGTTAAGCCTGTTTTGTCTGCATCTCCAAAGGCTGGATATCCATTAAAAGATCTAATACATCCGGGGTATGTTTTCCTAGTTTTTATTGCAGGAATACTAGTTTGAATTGCAAATAGTAAATGCATTATCGTGAGTAATATTAATGTTTCATCATAAACTTTCTCATAACTATCTATTTTCTTTTTCTTACCTCTGGCAAGAGCTGCCGCAATTGCTTTTTCATAATCAGATTTCGCAGGCATTCTTGCGGATAACATTTTAGATGTCTCAGTAATAACAAAATCTTGCATAGAAGAAAAAGCAATTCCCATATATTTGCAAAGAGCATTTGCAACTCTAAATATTTTATCTGCTTCTTCTGATTCATATTGTTTTAATTCTTGATTTGGCATCTGTGCTATAGCATTCCCTAAATCTGCTTCCATTACTTCTTTGCTTCTTATCATAAACCCTTCCGCATTAAAACCTTCGTCTGTACTAAAATCTATTCTAGTGATAATCCATCCTGAATACTTATCGCATATTGCTTCGCCGTCACCGCTTTCACTACCTTGGGTTGCAACAATTTTTTGAAGTTCTAGCATATAGTTATCTCCATTTATAAACGCAGCTGATAGTTTTGCAATAAAAGTAGGAAGAAGTTTGGTATTTGTTGAAATACAATATAACCACCATTCGTCTTCTTCTGCATTAGCAGGTCGCGTGAAGTATGAAACAAACTTTGCAATATCTTTTTGTCTTTTAACAAAATCTCCTTGGCTCATAATTATCCCAATTAGTTCAGAATACGGAGATTCTTCGCTGATAACCTCTTTTGCATCACTACCAATGTTATATTTTAAAATATCGTATTTTAAAAATGATTTATTTGCAATATTAATAAGTGCTGGAAGTCGTTCATTGCAGCTAATCGCCGCGAGTTTTATTATTTCTTTTACAGCATCCGCGTTTTGTTTAAGGCTTTCGTCAAACTCTTTCATTATTTTATCCATAGTAATTTTCTGAATATCCATTGCAGCCTTTGGTGTTGTTTGGCAGGTATTACTATCATCCATCATACACCCAGTTTGTAAATCACAAAATATTTTGTTATTATCTGTGAAATTACCACCCTCAACTGCTTCATCGCGCACCCATGTAGTATCCCTTCTTTTATAGTATAACATTTTAGGAGGATCTTCTTCTTCCAAAACCAATACTGCGTAATCACCGTCTTTAACCGGTTTCTTTTTCAATAGCATTGCTTCTGCTTCTCTCTCAGATGCATTATTTGACATCCCAGTACTTTCTTGTAGTTTTTCTTTTAGATACTTAATTTTATTTGCCATATCCGGTATATTGTCTATTGCTGAAATATGTTCTTGAATGATGTCATAATAAGTTGTATCATATTGTTTGTCAAAAAAGATAGCTTTTCCATTGTCATCAGTTAATTCATCCAAAGCCAGATATTTTTTAGAGAGAATCATCGTATTACATACTGCTTGCTTTTCACTTTCATTTTCTTGATTATATTTTTCCAGCCACTCATCTGTATTTGTAAGTTGATCCATTCCATTTTTAATCATTAAATCTGAATTGATAAGAGCAATAATTGTACTCATGTATCTTCCACAGTCAGCTTCATTTATAAGAGTGAGCAGTTCTGAATTATTGTATATATCTATTGGTACCTTATCAAGGTGATACCCATCTTTAATTTCATCAGTTGCTTCTTTGCTAACTTTTAATAGGTTTAGAAGTTCTGGACCCATTTCATAATTTTTAAATCCAGCAATCAAAACATCATAATCTTTTTTAGATATGGCATAGTCTTTTTTAAAGTTGTTAATTTTTTCAATAACGAACTCAACCATCTCTCTGTATTGCATAAATGATAAATCCCTCTGATAAATCATGAAAGGTTCCAAAAAAGAAACAATTTCGTGGAGGGACAAGCGGCCATTGATATGTTTTTTGATCATATCAAATAGCACTCTTGTTTTCGGAATAATGTTATCAAGATATTTGTCATATGTTAATTCATTATTAGGGCGATGCGAATAATGTGTTACTTCTGATAGATAGTTATTTTTATCATGCATAATAGCTTTTGTTTTTAAGACTTCTTTAGTTTTTACAATAGTATTTTTGTTTAATATTTTCCAATAAGGCATGTAGTGCATTGCGAGATTACATTTTTGCATAATATCTGTTGCCGGAAGTTTTACACGTGAATATTGCACAGCATATTCTGGAAGTGTTATAAAAGATTTCACATTTATCTCATCTGGTTTGGTGATCTGTTTAACTTTTACAACTAGCTCTCCACCTTTTATCCTAGTTGCTTCTAGTGTATTTTGTCCAAGACTGTATTCTTGAATAAGAAATCTTTTTCTTTTAAGACTTTCATTGCAAAAAACAGTTGAATAAAAGTCTTCTAGGTTATCAACGATTGCAGTTATATTTGCATCAACTCTAAAATATGATAAGTCTTTATCAGAATTATCTGGAGCCATAAATGGAGTAAATGAAGTATTTTGACTTGAGATTAGCGAATTATATCCGTTTCCAGGCAAAGATCCTGTTTTAAACTCATTGATATCACTGGATATTTTAACTAAATCTTCTTCTGTAGTAGAAGCATCAATATCATCAAAGCTAGTTACTTCTGATTCATTTGCGTCATATATTTTTTTCTTGTTTCTGACAACAGGTAAAATCCAAAATAAATTATTATTTAATTTTTCAAGAGATTTTACGAGCGGTTTGAAATTAGCACCTTGAATATCCGGCATTTCTGGATTGCCATATTTATCAAACTTGGAAAATTGTTTTCTTAATTGTTTAAATCTAGTGATCATTCTATGAATATTGTTTAACACATTTTCGGTTCTTTGTGAGTTAGGAACATCTGATAATAGCTCATTCATCATATCGGTTGTTTGTTTATCGATCCCGTATCTTTTTTCAGTATCATCCACTTCGACCATAATTTTAATTGAATCTAGTTTGTTTCCAAACTCAATTTGATCTGCACCAAGTATAATTTCTTTGACCCTTTCTTTAAAAGCGGCTTCTGCTTCAGGTATTTCTTGTGGGGTTTCGAGTTGCATTTCTCCTTGTCTTGCATCATCTTGATCAAATACCTCTTCTGCTTGTTTTTCTTCTCCCGGTGTTATTTGCTTTTCTTTATCGCTTATCTGTAATTCGGCTGCCAACTCGGGAGGATCTCTTAAAACAAACTTTTCAATTGGAATGTCATTTGGAATACCCTTATAGGCAAAATCAATATAAATCGTTTCTTTGCTATCAATTAATTCAATTTCTATTTGATCTTCTTCTAATCCAGTTATTTTTCCAGTGAATGTTGCTGGTAAATCACCGCCAAAGTAAATATCAATCCACTGGCCGGGAACCAAACTATTTTGTTTAGCATATCCTTTTTCATCGCTTCTACTTAAAATAGCTATACTTGTTATAGATTCATTTTCCAGACCTCCCTCTTCGTTAATATTAATCAACATAACATTACCATCCTGACCAAGTAATTTAATTTTTGTTTGATCAATATATTGAATTAAAAATTGTTTTTCATTTAAATTATCGTCTGAAGGAGAAATAATTTCTATAATATCTCCTAATTGTAAAGTGACAGTTTCATTTTTTGGAGAATCACTCATTGTTCTATACTTATAGTAAAGATTTATCTCTATTACGAAGATAACGTTTATTTAAAAAAGGTTAAAGATTATAAGGCATGTTAAATCAATATGTCACAAAAAGCAGTTGCTTGCAAATACGACCTTAATACAATTAATGGCGGCGACATGTCGCTTATTTATAAAACATCGGTAAAGGGTTCAGATCCTAAGCTAGATAATGTCCTTGCAATGCTGAATAGCAATAATTTGATGCAAAAGCAATGGTTCTTTAAAGATAAAACTTATCAAATTATTCGTTATGATAAAAAAATGCTAAGTAAAGATCAATTTAATAAAGCAGGTTTATTTCGTTCAGTTATTCATAGAGACGGAAAAGTATTTTGTTTTTCTCCACCTAAATCGCAAGATTTTGTTGATTTTACAAATGATCCAGTAAATAATTTAGAGTTTCATAAAAAAAACATTCTTGCAGAAGAGTTCATTGAAGGAACAATGATAAACATATTTCATGATGATGAGTTAGAAATTGCAACGCGTAGTTCGGTTGGCGGAAAAGTGGGATTTTTTAAAAGTGGTGGGGAGGTAAATACATTTAGAACAATGTTTTTGGATGCAGTATCTAATTTAGAGATTACATCAAATGATGATAGAGAATTGTTTAAGCAGCTAGAGAGTTTTCCGAAAAATTATACTTTTTCTTTTGTTTTGCAGCATCCTAAAAACAGAATAGTTGTTCCGTTTAATGTGCCAAATCTTTATTTGGCTGCAGTTTATCAAAATGAAAATAATGTTGTTACAGAGATTGAAATAGATAATAATATTAAAGAAAGTCTCCCATCTTGGGTTAGTTATCCAGAGCAATATAGTTTTGATAGTTATTCTGATTTACATAAAAACTTTACGAATGGCAGTAAAGATTATAAAACAGTTGGTGTTTTTATTAAAAATATTACAACGGGTGTTAGAACAAAAATACGAAATCCTAACTATGAAACGGTAAGACAACTTCGCGGAAATCAGCCAAAACTACAATATAGATATTTGATGCTTCGCAGCACACAAAGAGTAAAAGAGTATTTGAATTATTATCCGGAGCATGCGAATCAATTTGACAAGTATCGTACAATGGTACATGCTTTTACAAAAAGATTGCATGAGCATTATATTTCGTGTTATGTAAAAAAGGAAGGCAAGCTATCTACATATCCAGATGAATACAGAACAAATATGTTTAAGATACATCAACATTATATAAATGATCTTCGAGATGAAAATAAGGTTGTGAATAATAGGGTAGTAATTGATTATGTAAATCATCTACCTGTTCCAATTTTGATGCATGCATTGAATTATCAATACAGTAAAGCAGCAAAAGAATCTAAGCGAAATAAGGTAAATCAATAAAAAATTATAAAAAATATTATTTTATATAATTAATAAATTATTCAGTTTGCTGAAAGTCATTTGCAATATTATTAAATATAACTTCTAGTTTTGATGCAGCGGAAACAAGTAGTTCAATAAGAATGGATTTTTCAGTAGGCTGTTTAAACCCAATCCGAATAATGCTTTCGTCAATATGTGGATGTGGTTTTCTGAAGCCACAAAAGGTCAAGCGTTTATCAGAGTCACTACTTTGCCTATCATAGTGTTTAGCATACAACACATATTCAATTGCTTTTCCAAGAGTGTATCCTTCATTGATAAGCTTAATATCAAAACAGTTAGGAATTGTGTTTTCAGAATTAATGATAAGTTCATGATTTGAAGAAATATCACTTTTAAACTTTTCTAGCTTTTTTAGCATAACGTGGCATGCGCGATATAGTAAATCCATATTTGTGAATTGACCAACTGTCTCTATTTTAAAATCAAAAGAATCTTTTTTAGTAAATGTTTGCCCTTTTAAAAGCATCCAGTCTTTTTTCTCAAACTCAATATTATCTTTAGTCTCACCCTTGTCTTTTAGGACTTTTTCTAGAGAAGAAAGTTCGTCTGCAATTTTTTCTGTATCTGGCGTTCCAGCATATGCACACGCACTCGCCACATTAAAACAACCATCTTGTTTAGCCGTGCCAATTTCTAGTTTAGCAGTAAGTTTTAGTTGTTCTCCAGGAGAATCACTACTGATTTTGGGCCTGAGTCTAGCAATATCAATATAATCATTAGTCAATTGATCGGGTGGAAAGATTTCTTTGACAGCGGCTTCAGAAAGATATTTATCTGTAGTTGAATCTTTAATTTTGATATCTCCAGTAGTAACGTAATCAATAACATCACTATCATTTAGTTTATTAATTTCGATTGTATAATTTTCAATAGGAGCACCCGTATCACTTATATGAATCGGAACACAACTAATTCTTTGTTTTAGAAGCTCATTATTTAAGCGAGTAGTATTTATCTCAATATTAACTTTATTTTCTTCATAAGGCGTTGTTTTGAAAACAACACATGGTATTTCTGATAATATAATACGCCTTAGAGCATTTGCAATACTAACATTTACGTTAGACATTGTAAAACTCATAACATCATTTTCTTCGGTTAAGTGCTTAACTTTAGGATCCATAGTGACTCTTTATAAAATATTATACGAGAATATTTCTATGCAATTTTCTGACAATTAGTTTAAATACAAACTTCATAATCATTATTATACATAATGAGCACAATTTTATATTATAGTAATTATTGTGAGAATTGCAAAAGACTATTATCAATGATAAGTAAAAGTCCAATTAAAGACGATATGCATTTTATTTGTATTGATAAGCGCAAAAAAGGGAATGATGGCGCAACATATATTATATTGCAAAATGGACAAGATGTTTTATTGCCACCAACTGTATCTAAAGTACCCGCTCTTTTACTATTAAATAGAGGGCATCAAGTATTATTTGAACAAGATATAGTCAATTATGTACAGCCTCAAATTGAAACTAGTAAGAAAAGCGCAGTATTGGTAAATGGAGAACCATCCGCTTATGCTTTAGGTGGGTTTGGTAGCTGTTTTGGCGTAGCATCTGATAGCTATAGTTATTTAGATCAAACATCTGATGAAATGTCAGCAAAAGGAGATGGCGGAATGAGACAGACGCACCATTATGCAAGCATTCAGTATAAAGATAATATTGTAACTCCACCAGATAATTATTCTGCAGATACAATTGGTAATATTTCAATGGAAGCGTTGCAACAAAAAAGAATGTCTGATATAAGACAAACAAAACACTAAAAAAGTTTAAAAACATAATAAGTAAAAAGATATACAATGGCTAAGAGACAAATTTTAACAGCATTTAACAATCATTTTGAGGAGTTCGTTGATGACATTAAGCGTGTTTTTCCGGAAGACACTGATATTTCTACAGCAGCAGTTGCATTAAAGCAAATGAGAAAAGCGAACCCAACAATTGTAATAAAAGGTTTTAGGGAATATGTAACACTTCCATATAGCGAGCAGATTGATAATGGTGATATTAATTTTTTCTTAAAAAAAGATTATAAACTAGATGTCGGGGCAGATAATGGAAGTGTAATTTTAGAAAAGATTAATATGTTAAGAAAACCAATATCTGATATGGATCAAGAGGAACAAAAAAAAGTAGTTAAATATATTCAAAATCTTAAGAAGCTCACTGAATTATACATTTAAGCAATCTACGATTTAAAACTACATCATTAGTTTCGTTAATAATGGAATATGAAAAAGAAACTAATGATGATGGAAATTATTCCGAACCTGAGTCAAGTGAAAATGACAAAAAGCATTCTCTCGTAAAGATTTTAAAAGATTTAATTAATGATCTTTTAATTACTTTCCCAGAATTAGAAGAAGGTCTTGATAACAGACTATTATCTATCAAAGATGATAAAGATGATTTGCAAGAAAGTTTGGAATCATTAAAAAAGTATTTCTCAATTGTTTTCCCGGAAAGATTTTTTGATATTTTGTATGAAAATAATGATATTTTCAATAAAGATTGCGATTCTAATGTTTGTTTTTTACCAAATATTGATTATCGGGTGTTATGGGGTGAAAATATTTCTGATAACACAAAGAAAACTTTATGGAAGTATTTGCAGTTGATTATGTTTTCTCTTGTTCCTGATATGAAAGACACTGGTAGTTTTGGGGACACTGCAAAGCTATTTGAAGCAATTAATGAAGATGAGTTTAAAAATAAGCTTCAAGAAACCATGAAAAATATGCAAGAAATGTTTGAATCATCTGATGATGGTGAAATGCCTAATATTGCACCAGACGATCTGCCTAGTCCAGAAACAATTCACGAACATGTCTCTAGTATGATGGAAGGCAAACTAGGAACTCTTGCTAGAGAAATTGCAGAGGAGACAGCAAAAGATTGGAATATTGATGTAGATAACGCATCTTCTGTAAAAGATGTTTTTGGGTCGTTGATGAAAAATCCCACAAAGTTAATGAATATGGTTAAAAATGTTGGAAATAAGCTGGATGAAAAGATAAAGTCTGGTGACATCAAGGAAAGTGAGATTTTGGAAGAAGCAACAGAGATGATGAAAAAGATGAAGGATGTTCCTGGTATGGGAAATATTCAACAAATGTTAAGTAAGATGGGATTAGGTGGGAAAAATGTTAATACTAATGCAATGAAAGCGCATATGGCACAGCAATTAAGACTGTCACAGCAAAAAGAAAGGATTCGGGCTAAACTTGGTAGAAAAAAAGAAGAGCAAGTAAAGATGACACCTGAAGAAATGGAAGAGAAAACGGCAGCTGCAAATAAGGCAATGGCAGAATTATTACAAATGGAAGGCGATGATAATAAGCTAGTATTTAGAGTTGAAAATAATAAACCGGAGCGAAGCACTAAAATATCGAAGAAGAAGAAAAAGAAGAAGAAGAAGAAAAAGAAAAGTAAAGCATAATAAATAAAAAAACTAAGGTTTATATATACACATGAATACTCCATTTTGGTTAAATGACCCAACAATTTTATTAAGCCGGGATAGTATAACTAAAATATGGCCATCTAAAACTATGGATCCTAATGAAAAAATAAATGCTATAACCAGATTAGTTATTTTAATGACTTCATTAGGATTTTTAATTACAAAAAATATGCGTGTTGTAGTTACAGGAGTTGCTACTCTTATTGCTTTAGTAGTTCTTTATTTTGCGCAAAAAAATGCTGGTGAAAGTGAAACAGTAGAGCCATATGAAGGATTTAACACAATGAATAAAGAGCAATTAAATGGTACTGCTTTTACAAGACCCACCGTTAGTAATCCTGTTATGAATGTTCTTATGACAGATTATCAAGATAATCCTAATAGACCAAAAGCTGCACCATCATATAATCCAATTATTAAAGATGAGATCAATAAAGCAACCGAAGATTTTGTTGTAAATCAGTTTGATGATAAAACTGGTATTAAAGATAGATTATTTAAAGATTTAGGGGATCAATTTGATTTAGATATGTCTATGAGACAATGGTATCCTACTGCAAATACTAATATACCAAATGATCAAAAAGCATTTGCGGAGTTTTGTTATGGCGACATGAAATCATGTAAAGAAGGGCACGAAGAATCCTGTATTAAAATGATGCCGCATAGACATATTAATTTATAATTTTAGTAATAAAAAAATATTTGTGAAATGTATAATGGCTTACGTATCTAATTATACATTTAATAATCTTAGTAGAATAGGGAATGATTCTTGCGATCTTCTTCAGCGTAATGTTCAGAATGCAGCATCTTCAAACTATTTATTAACAAATTATAAACCAGCATGTCCAATGAATGATGCTGTTGCTTTTGCAACAAGTCAGCCATCAATTAATTTCAGTGGAAGCAAGCAGGTTGGTATAGGTGGTTGTAATATTGATATTAATTCTGAATTGCATATAACGAATATGACAAGATCAAAAAATAAGATCAGTCTTTATCAGAGACCTTATACAACTGTTCCATTTTTGGGGCGAGGATCTTCGAATCCTGTTTTGGAGTCTCAGATTCAACAAGGTGAGCTCGCAAATAACAGAAAAACTTTGAACCCTAGCTCTGAGGTATCTTACATTAAATACAGCAATGTTCCAATGATACCATCTCTTCAGGCAACTATTTCAAATCCAGCTAATTTGGTAGAAGGAGTCGCAGCAGAAGGATGGATCAGAGGTGGTCTTCCATCAAGAGAGTTGGAGCGCGATAGAGATTACGCAAAAAAATAAATCATTTTTATTAAATTATCTTATTATCAATAAATAATTACTTAAAATTATTGTAATTATTTATGTTACAATGACCAATATTTATGATAAATCATTTGTATGTACTTATCCTGAACTAGATAGTGATGATTTGTATAGATCACAATTTTTGCAGGCATTTAAATTAAAAGAATGGGATGATTCTAAAATAACAAATAAAACAGATATTTTATTTGAAATTGTAAAAGATGAATTAAAAGATATTTTTCATATTTTTAAAAGTAAAAATACTAGATTTACACATTTGATGCTTTTTATGGGAGAGAATGCAACCGAAGATAGTAATTTATTTAGAATATTATTTACATACGATTTATTTTATTTGACACATAGATGCATAATTGATATAATTGATAATAATAAAACCAAACTGCAGCATATTCAAAGATTAAAAGAAGTTATTTGTTTGTAAAGAAATATATATGTGTATATTATATTATGACTTCTACAAGAAATAACAATGCTCCTGCGGAATATTGTCTTCAGCAAAAAACATATACACAGGCAAATGAATACAATGAATACATTTATGCATGTAATTGCGAAGCATATGACCCAGCATTACCTGTACTAGGATTTAACCCAACTAAAATGCCATGGAATACATTTGCGAATAATCCAGTAGATATTGAATCATCATTATTTGGTATCAATTCTACTAATTTGGTTGATCCACAAAAACCAGTTATTCCTGAAATTAAGAAGATCCAGGAAAAAGAGTTTTTTAAAACAAAACGACTTATTATGCCAGAAAGATTTGTGGTATCAAAATATAATCGACCATTTCCAATTGCTCAATAAGTATTTATAGACATTTATTTCTGTTATCAGTATATAAATGCCTTACAAATGTGATACAAGATTTTCAAATTATAGTGATTATCTTAGAGGCCGTGGTTATGAAAAAGAATTAATTTCTTTAATTTGCAACATTGAAGAAGGAAATGTTGAGCTTGGAGCAGTTATACCTAATGGAGAAGATGGTGGCGCTACAATAAAAGGAAATCTGGTGGTAAAAAAAGGAAATGATACTGAAGACGGAAAAGGAAAATTAATTGTCAATGGTGGGACTGCTGGAAATCCCATAGGCGAAAGTGTTAGCGAATTAGATTTAGGTATTCAGACAAAAAATGGCATTAATGTTATTGGTCCTATTATGCAAGCTGTAAATGAATCTCATGTAAAGAGAAGAAAAAGGGGCAATTTATTTACTGCAGCAACGCATAGCTTCAGAGGTATTGATGGAACCTTAACAGAAGTTGTTATTGATGGCGATTTAAAAATAACTGGAGAACACAAATTAGATGTTGGTCATGCTAAAATTACCGCGCTTACATTAGATACTGGAAATACACATGAAGAAGAATCATTTAATATTTATCACGGTGCAAAAGGTGCTTTGGCTGGCTCTACAGTATCTACTAGTGCAGCAGGAAAAGATATTATGGATGTTTGGAATGCGGGTCAAAGTGAGGTGGATAGTGAGGATGCAAAGACGAGGCTTAATAATTTGGTTTTTGCAATAGATGGATTTGATACTCCTGAAGACGGAAAAAGTGGTGCTACAGATATTCATGGACATACTAGAATATTGAAAGGTTTAACACTTTCTAGTAATCCAGGAGATGGAAAAACAATAGTAGGATATAAGAAAAACGATATTGATAATTTAGCGTTAGATGCATATGGTGGTATAAATATGCAAAAAGGTCCAGAAGATGAAAACGGAGTTCCTCATCCTGCAGAATTAAAGCTTTTTGGTGATGATACATCTATGGCAGCAATAAAATTATTTAATGGGTCAAGTGAAATAATTTCAATGAAAAGTAATGGAGATGCAAAGTTTGGCGGAACAATAAAAGGTAATTTACAAGGTAATGTTACAGGACGAGTGTCAGATATTAGTAATTTTACAACAGATGATTTAACTGAAGGAACAAATCAATATTTTACAGAAAAGCGTGCTAGAGAGTCAATTAGTGTAAAAAAAAATGATGGATCATTAATATATGATATCGAAACTGGCAAATTAACATACTCTCCATTAACAAGCAATCAAATAACAAATAAAATAAAATTAGGCACTGGATTAACAGTTGATAGTAAAGGCAATTTATCAATAGGACAAGCTGTTAAAACCAATTCTGATGTTGAGTTTAATAAAGTGACTGCAGATTTTCTTGGAAATGTCAAAGGCAATGTTACAGGACAAGTATCAGATATTAGTAATTTTACAACAGATTATTTAAGTGAAGGGATAAAAAGGCAATATTTTACAAAAGATCGTGCTAGAAAGTCACTTAGTGTAAATAAAAACGATGGATCACTCACATATGATAATAGTTCTGGTGAATTAACATATAAACCATTAACAGATAATGAAATTACAAGTAAAATAAATCTTGGAACAGGCATATCACGTAAAAACAATCAATTAGTTATTGGACAAGAAGTAAATACAACTTCGGATGTTACGTTTAATAAAGTAACTGCAACAAAACTTGTTGGAACGCTTGAAGGCACTGTGACAACACTAGATAATTTTACAACAGATGCTTTAAGTGAAGGGATAAAAAGGCAATATTTTACAGAAAAGCGTTCTAGAGAGTCAATTAGTGTAAATGAAAACGATGGATCACTCACATATAATAATAGTAATGGTGTATTAACATACAATCCATTATCTAATGATGAAATTACAAGTAAAATAAATCTTGGAACAGGTATATCACGTAAAAACAATCAATTAGTTATTGGCCAAGAAGTAAATACAACTTCGGATGTTACGTTTAATAAAGTAACTGCATCAAGTTTTTCAGGTATTAATAGTGATATGGTTGAAGAAAAAGCTAGTGCAAATAATAAGTTTTTTACGGTAGATAGAGCTAGAGAAGCTTTTAGTCAAGGCGATGGAGTGACAATAACTGGTGGCGAAATAAGTATAGGGCAAAATGTAGGTACTAATTCTGATGTCAAGTTTAATAAAGTAACTGCTCAAGATTTTTCAGGAATTAATACTGATATGATTCAGGAAAAAAGCACTGCAAACAATAGATTTTATAAAGATGACAGGGTTATTTCACTTTTTCAAAAATTAAATACTCCTGATAATAATAGTTTTTTAGTGAATAGTGAAGGTAAAATATCTTTGAGTGAAAAAGCAATTCTTGATATCAAAGAAGTATTTACTAATTCTATACAATTTACCGGCATTAACCCTAAGATAACTGGTGTTACTACAGATAATTTAAAGCAAGGTGTAAAAAATCTTTATTATACTGATAGCAAAGTAAAAGAAGTTTTCTCAGGAGGTAACGGGGTAACTATAAATGATGGAAACATAAGTATTGGTCAAGATGTTGGTAAAACATCTGATGTTACTTTTAACACAGTAACTGCTGATACAGTAACTGCTACGAGCTTTGTAGGTATTGCTGAGAAAGCAACTACAGTAGCAAGTCTTTTTAATCAAACAACTGATAATTTAGGAGAAGGAAAAACAAATCTTTATTATACACCCGATAAAGTAATAAATGATTTAAGTAATAAAAGTGATTTTACAACAGATAATATTAATGAAGGACAAAATAATATGTATTTTACAAAAAATAGGGTATTAAATAGTATATCTGGAACTGAGTCAATTGATATAAATAGTAATGGTAAGATAAGCCTTAATGAGACTTTAAAGAAAAATATGGATTTAATTCCAATTATTGATGATAGTATAGGTTATAATAGTACTATTATAAAATCTCTTTCTGATAAAGTAGAAATTTTGGAATCAAGAATATTAGCATTAGAACCTAATAATAATAATAACTAGTTCTACAAAATAAAGACATTTATTTAATTAAATTAAATAAATGGCACGAAAAAAAAGTAAAAACAAAAGAAAAAAAAGCAAAGAAAGAATACCAAAAGCAATTCGAGAACAAACCTGGCTAAAATCTTTTGGAAAAAAATATGAACACAAATGTTA
>Ga0209631_10000358_pt1 | contig 60765 bp, 65 predicted proteins | sample COG_08_FD_184752 | JGI IMG/M metagenome (GOLD analysis project Ga0209631, IMG submission 184752) | Pelagic Microbial community sample from North Sea - COGITO 998_met_08 (SPAdes) (version 2) | ecosystem: Environmental > Aquatic > Marine > Neritic zone/Coastal water | place: Helgoland, sampling... | reverse complement strand
CTCATCGAGGCTTGCTGCCTCCCAGATGGGGTAGAGATGTAGACCAATTGCATTGCTGCTAGGTACGACCGCACCTGAGATGATGTTGTTTCCATAGAGTAAAGCTCCTGCAACAGGTTCGCGGATGCCGTCGATATCAACCGGAGGTGCGGCGATAAAAGCAACGATGAAGCAAGTGGTAGCGGCAAGCAGTGTGGGGATCATCAACACACCGAACCAACCGACATAAAGACGATTGTTAGTGGAGGTGACCCACTCACAGAACTGCTGCCAGCCTGCCTTTTGTTGTTGTAACTGAGATGAAGCGATCATGAGAGTAAAAATGCATGTTTTTTGAAGCGATTAAATAAGACCAGTTTTAAGACTTGGCTGTCTAATAGCTGTAGCGGGAATTGCACCCGCCTTGATCTATTCAGCTTTTAAAATGCGTATTTAGCCCCGAGTTTCACCTTCCACCTATTGCTGTCATCATAGCGTAGATTTTCAGCAGAAGCCTTGGCAGTAAGCTTGTCTGTCAAGTTTACTTTTAGACCGGTTTCAACAGCAAAAAGACCTTGGCTACTTTCTCTGTCAGGCGCAATGACACCTCCACCGATCTCAACGTAAGGAGCCACTTTGCTCGATTTGTCGTATTCGTAGCCTACACGAGCCTGGGTCTTTGTACTGCCATAATCGTTGTCAATACCTCTAAATTCTACCTCCCCTCTAACATAAGGGCCGGCAAGAGCAGCTGAGCCAGAAGCGAGAAGAGCGCTTGCAGCGATAATCGATTTCATGTAATTTTCAAGAAAAGAACGTCAAGAGTGAAGTCGCAAAGTGTTGATTACGAAACACCCAGTAATCAGTATACCGGAAAAGCTGCCTCATATATCACTGGAAACTCTTTTCTAAAGATTTCCTTAATCTCTAAAGCTATCATCCGATGTTCCAATTGAGTCTCCTCTCCGCTTCTGATTTGTATAAAATGCAGCCAACTGCGGAGTGTTCCATTCATTAGCAATCGAGTAGGCGTGCCAAGAGGTAGGATTGATCTTGCACATTCTTTTGCGACACCATTGCTAAGCATGTTGTGATAAAGATCCGTCGCTCCAGCATAAAGATCTTGAATGTATCCTTCATAGCGAGCTTTCAGCTCTGGGGACAAATCATCGTGACTTGCTTGTTTGTTCTTTGCGTCTTGAGTGCGGAGAAGAGGAAGTCCTATGGATGGCAAGTCAGAGACATCGCTGTAACGCTGACTGAATTCTTGGAATGAAAAGCTCCTGTGACGCAATATCTGAGCTGCAATTGCCCTAGTCGTATCGATTTCCACAACCATATTAGCCATTTCAAAAGGCGACCAATGTTTGTGCTTCATCAGATAACGCAAGAGCCGAGGAGCTGTTTTCGTGTTTTCTTGATTTTTAGGATTAGAGACACGAGCACAATAGGTTGTAATGAACTCGGACTCAGCTAGCTCTTCAACGTCTTCTTTGTAATGACATCGAGCGTTCTCTAAAAGGTCGATTAAATCGTGATCAGCAAGGCGTGACACGCTGATCAGCTTGACGGAATGAGTCTCTGCGTTCATGAATCCAGGAATGATGATTTTGATTTTAGCACTAGCATCTTAATTAAAACACGTCTTCTACAGGTTCTTCCTGTGAGCCGTAAGGCTTGTACCAGGAAGGATAGGAAAGACTGTACATCCTGGGCTCTCTATTGGACCAATTTCCCAAAGAGGAGCAAGTCTTGTAAAGGCGCAACGCAGCTATGCATTTTGCAGTAGCCTCTGCCATCATCTCCTCGTCCACCTCGAACAGGTCAACAGAAAAGGGATCTCTCCGCTCTATGCAAGCGAAAATAAACTTGAATGATCTTCCGTAAGCCATTTGAGCTGCTTTGGCATAGTAAGCAGCCTGAAAGTCGTATCCAAGCCCCAAGACTTTTTTAGTAAACAGGTCAACGTCTACACTGTCGGTAGTCTTTAGGTCGATAACAATGCCTTCGTCTACTAGTACGCTATCTAGGCGAGCTTTACACTTGACACCTTCCCATTCCCAGTAAATCGACACCTCATTCCGCTTGATATATTCAGGGCCAGTGTTGTTGTAGTACTCAAGACGAGAAAGAGAACTAGCCATCCCTTGGACGCTCCCCCACGGATCATCTTTGCCCCCTACTGCAAGAATTTTCTTGCGGCCCACCCCTTCTTTCCATTCCCTGCCTTCTTTGGTGTTTAGCTTTATGCCATCAGGCTTCTTTATGTATTGAGCATTGAAAGCGTCTTCTCCGTCAAGAGATAAACAGTGAAGAGCCGTTCCCATCTCCATCGCAGGAGTAGGGATTATTCGAGACTTCAAGGCGGCTTGGAAATGTGCCGGGCTGTCTAGGATTTTTTTGAGACTAGACTGATTCACGCCTTCTTCTCGGCGATAGTCAAACTCGTTTTGATTGTAGACGACTTCTGCCATAGGTTATGCTCTGACCCTTTTCAGTGTATCAGGACAAGGGCAATCTGTATATATCTTTATCGTTGGATTCGTAAATCTTAATAAGCCATGAAGATTCATTCTTTTTAGCTCTTGACCACGAGACACAAACTTCAGGAATTATTGAGACTCGATCGTCAGTCCACAAAATCTTATTCGCTGTATCGAAAAAAGCTCCAATCATATTGTCGATGTCTCCACGGCCTTCACCTCTTAATTCAATTTCAAGCTTCAAGGGTCCCGAGAAGGGCTCGCCAGAATACTGCTCTTGAATCTGACGACGCATTTCTTTTTGCTTTTGCTTGTACTCCTTTGGCATGAAGGTTCCTCTTGAGGTGACTCTTGGTCGAGCCTTCGAGAAAAGAGGCATTTGAATAGCAATTTCTGCTAAAGGTTTCGTCATTTAATTAAGAAGAAAAGTTGAACCGTCTTTTTTGATACCAATTACGGATTCTCCTTTAGCGATGATAGAGACTATTTCGTTTTCAGTGTAAAAGCTTAGAGGCTTTAGATCGATAGCTTCAGACACTTCTGAGTCCTCTAATAGAGGCTCCGTAGGACCTAGATTGGGGTCCCATGGGGATTTGTCCTTGCTAAAGGTTGAACGCCCTTCAGGAGGATTCTCATTAGGCGAGAGTGTATCCCAAGGTGTCTCGATGTCCTCGTCAGACGTCCAATCATAATCCCAAGAATGTCCATCAACAAAATCATCATCCACCATAGCGGACAGAATCCGATCCTCAAGGAAATCTTCGTAAGTAGTGGCAAAAGGGATTAGCTTTTCTCTCTGTGACGTAGCAATCCTCAAAAGCACTAGATATCCTATTAGGTCTTGCAAGGTGTCTTCGTCTACGCTTATCGTACCTGACTCCTTGATGCGGGACAGCTTATCGTCAATCCTGACGTTCAATTGCTCGACAGAGCTAGCTCTACTGAAAACCCTCTGAGGATTGATAGCAGAGTCACCATACTTAAGGTTTTTCTCAAGCAGGAGCGCCTTGATCTCGTCGCAAACTTTGCAGATTTCGTTTTGTGTGTTCATGCAATGCAGTCCTTTTAGAATTTAGGGTCGCCAGGTAGGCGAATTGATCGGTTGTCGTAAACGCTAACTTGTTTTTTTAGTTGAGGGCAATAGCAGCAGATAGATCTCCTTGACCAGCTTAACACAGTACCTTTAGACCAACCAGCTCCCATTCGCACGTAGACATCTGTGCCCTTGGCGCAAGACCTAAGTGGCTGAGGTCGTTGTTGCATGAAAACTGTTCGACTATTGACTGAAGGCTTTGGTTTAAACTCTCCAGTCTCTTTGTTTAGACGTCCCATTAAAACGCTTCCTCTGTTGGCTTCAATTGAAGCCTCCCTTACTCATTTCTAGGATGAAATGCTTTGGTATCGATCCATTAACACCTGAGACAGCTTTTATTACAACAGGTACTGCTTTTGGAGTATAACGCAAAACCCAGATATCTTTTTCTTGGTTGTACTCAAGCAAGCCTTCGATGACCATTTCGGCTAAAACGTTATCAACACAAATTTCGGCCCAATTCCTGTCGTCATCATCTTCATCATTAATCTTCATATCTTCTACGCTGCACACGCTACTTAAAACACTGACCACTTCCCAGCTATGAACGCCACCGCGAAACAAAAGGATGGACCAAACGAAGGGGCGGACATGCGCTGTCGTGAGCTTAGGCTGATCTTCTATTAAAAGGCCCACGGTCCCTGGGCAAACCTCCGACTCTTCTATAGAGAAATTAAAGCTGTGATTCATGGTACTACCTCTTGGAATGACTATTTTAGCACAAAAAAACCTACTGGTTTTTGCCAGTAGGGATGTAGTTTTTATTAAGCGTCGCGGAGACGATAAATAAGGGGTAGCCAGACTAGGCTACCTATCAAAACAAAGCAGAATCTTCATCAGCAACAGAACCAGGCGTTACGTCTGCTTCTGGTCGAGGTGTAAGGAATGTGATTCGAGCGTTTTTAACGTCAAGAAAGGTTTTGCCATTCCAGTCTCGCTGTATAAGCTGGCCATGAACACCAACTTGATCTCCTCGGGCTAATCGCTCAGCTACAATTTCAGCTTGTTTTCCGGATACCTCGACAGTATAGAATTGAAGCTTGCGGTCATCTGTCTGTTTGACGTAAAAATACTCATTGTCAAGCACAGAGAACCTTGCGATTTTGCCTCCATTCCCAAATTCGCGAACAGTAACGGGAGGCTCTTCTTCCTTCCCTGTTACTTTTCCTGCCAGGGAGACTGATGTCATTTCGTTTCCTCAATAAGGTTGGGTTGGTTCCAGTGTATCACGAATGGTGAGCAGCTTTAATCTTTTCGACAGCATTTCGGATAATTGGCCTAGCCTTGTGCTCTGACAATCCACAACTACGAGCCGCGGAAGAAATGCGACCGGCGTGGGCGTAGGAACGAATTAAGCTGGCTTCCAGGCCGCTCAACCCTGCGGTGTCAATAGCCTCACCAAGCATCTGAGTAGCCCAGTTTGGTTCTTCTTCAGTGTAAGTTGGCTCGGGGGTAACGTAGGGAACAGTTTCGTGCAAAGGCCGTGAGTTCTCTTTTCTATCACAAGGAGCATCAAGACAAAGAGGCCTCATAGCGTAACGAGCCGCATCTAGCAAACGATCATTGGTGGCCAATCCTGATCCGTTTATCTTCTTCTTGCCGTGCTTGGCAATATAAAAAACCTGCTGAGAGACGCCTTCTGGGATGTAGATCATAGAAGCTTTGCTGTTATGGTAACGGCTAATTGCTTGTCGGATCCACGGCATAGCGTAAGTACTGAAAGCATATCCCAAGCTCGGATCGAATTTTTCGACAGCGCGTCTTAGCCCAAAATATCCTTGTTGAAGAAGGTCCTCTGTATGGGTGTCGCGCCAATTCACTGACGATCTTTTGCGGATAAAAAGACGTACGGCATTGGCTACTAGTAAAAGATTCATTTCACAAGCTTTGTTTAGATATTTAACGTAAAGCTTGCTCCCGGGCTTAAGCTTGGACATTCTAGCGCAAATTTCCAAAGTATCGCTTTTGTTTCGAGTTTTGCGACGACCAGCTCCATCGAGCCAGGTGGCGATGGAGCCTGATGAGGACGAGTCAGCCATTGCGGTTCCTTTCGAAGGTACAGATAAATAATACCACAAAATACTGCTCTTGGCTTCAAATAATGGTTCCACGAAAAAAGCCGGCCAACGATTGACAAGCTCTTTCTATGTCACCAAGTCTTTGGCTGGGATCCGTATTTTTCGTTAAGCTCTTCTGTTGACTTTGTTCCGACCTGACGGATTCCTTGTCCGAAATCTCCGTTGAGCTTGTTGATAACGATTTCGACGCATGCATCGATAGCGGTTGTATTGACGCCCTTCGAGAGAAGGGCCTCGCGAAAGGACTCCTCTGTGCAGGTTGGACTGACGCTAGGATTCGAGATAGGAGCAGGCTGCGACTTTGGTTGTCCTTGGGTTGAGGACTTAAGAGGTTCAGATGTTTCTCCTTGGTCGAGACCCCAGCCGGCTTCGAGCTTCATTTTTGCCCACAACTCACCTGCTAGGCCGAAAGAATAAGCCAGGCACATGCAAGAGCCTCGCCTGTGAGTGTCCGTAATGTCTCGAGCTCCAATCCTATCAATAGGGATATCTTTGTTGCGATTATCCATAACAGCTTGTGGCACCCAGGGACCCACAGTGCCATCGACATGGCTGACTCTGAGCTGCAAATAACCTCCCACTGGGGCACGGAATAAGATTTCGCCGGTCGGACTATGCTCTTTAACTTCGACGGACCAGCCAGGAGCGTGTTGGCGCAGGAGTTGATGTGTTCTTGACCAGTTGACGTAACTGGCAGAATACTTACCTGTCCCAATCGACTCAACAAGATCTTTTGTGACCACTCCAGCGAGATTAGGGAATTCAGCCAATTTCGGTTCCTTCTAGAGGTTTGCCTTTTCAGTCTAGCAGCTCACTGATCGCGAGATGGTTGACCTAAGTCCTGGATCGCTTGTTCCCTGGTTTCATTCAGCCTCTTGAGGCCCGTCTCTTTCGTTTTATGCTGACGGTATTTTCTCTTTCTGATTCGTTCATATTCTGAAGGATTTTCTTCGGCATAGAGTCGAGCGAAAGCTTTTAGGTACCACCTAGGCCACAGCTTCAAGCTGCCAACCATTTTCCAGAGTCGGCTTTCGGCTAATGGGTCGTAAAGAATTTGCCGCCCCATGGCTCTACCTCCTTCAGCGTAAGCCACTCTAGCTTGGTCTTTTTTGATTCTTGAAATTCGTTCCAAAGGCTTAATGGATCTTTTTAAGTATTAGATATAAGAGGAGTCCTGAAACTGCGACTAAGAAAGTCCAGAAACAGCACCAAAATAGTCTCGTTATTGGGACTCTCGTTACTGCAACAAAAGCGTTGCAATTCTGAGACTCTTCTGCTAGAGTGAAAAGACTTCAACCTAGACCTTTATGAGAGTAGTCCGACTGGACAGTGCCTCCGAAAGCTTTACAAGGGTTCCAAATGCTGTTTTTGCTGCGAATCTAAGTCCAGCGATGGAAAGAGCGTGGATTAGGTTGGCTAGCTTGGATCATGGAGAGTACTCTCGAAGCTATAGAAATATAGAGACGATAGCTGAGACCCTAGGCTATAATCGCTCGGCTCTTTTTCGAGTAATGAAGGATCTGAAAGAGGCTGGACTACTTATTAAGCGAGATGACGACCTTCACTTGGTTGTTCCGTCTGAACCAATATCCAAGAAGACGCTACCGAAGGTCGCTGAAAAGAAGGAGCAAACAATCGCAGATGAGATGAAGGCTGAGCCTCGTCGGGTCAATCAAGTCAACGAAAAAGAAGCTAAGGCCGTTTTTGTTAAGACTTGGAACAGCTTTAAACCTGAAAGCTACGTAGAAGAACGCAGCGCTATGAATCCCGCTACATGGATTGCCGTAGAAATTCAAGCCAAACGATTGAAGATTGGGCGAGAATGTTACGAAGACTTCGTTAAGGCTATTTGCCGCGGCTTGAAGGCTGACACCTGGTGGTCTTCTAAAACTTTTAAAGTTTCAAACATCTTTGGCTATTCGGCAGAGATCGAAGATAAAAAGTTCCAAAGTGTAGAAAAGCTCTACAAGCAAGGACAGACTAAAGAAGCAAAAAGTGCTGCTTTTGCTGGGAAAGAAGCAGATTTTCTGGACTGGTACACTGCTAAAGGCTTTCCCGTTCAAAATATTGAAGTTCATGAAGTTTCTGACTGGAATGAAGGTCAAGAAAAAGAGCAGGCGATTCTAAGAAAATCTGAAAAAGTTGACAGGACGACGGCTCGCGTTTATTATGCAGACGGCAAACCCGTTTTTTGGTCCGGGAAGATGAACCAAAAAGCTCTTTACTATCTCCCTTGACATTTTTTATATGACCTTCCCTTTCTACATACAGAAAGCTGTTGACCTTGGACTACTTGAGGCCGAAGACGGACGAATTGTTGGCTGCCAAAAGGACGAAGTTGAAACAGTCTTAGGCCTTAGTCGAATTATCGAGAAGATTCAACCATCAACGATGGCAGAGAAAGACAATACTCAAGATCAAGAAGCCATCGTGCTTTGCCGTATATTGACTAGCCCTTCAGGAAAGGCAAGAGAGCTATGGGCAGACCTCCGTTGTGGCGTAGGTATTGGACATGGCCAAGAACTCCCTACACAGCTTTGGTCGTCGGAGGCTTTTTGCGCTATTGGCACTCAAATCGACATGATTTACAATGGTACTGCTGACGGAGCATCAATAATAAATCCTCAAACGTTGATTGAGTCATTTACTCGTAATCCGACGATCTCAGCTTTAAGTTTTAATCAGACAGTTGCCAACTTAAGTCAACGCGAAACGATGCGTACTTATGGGGATGCTGAGTCGGAGTGGGCTGTTGCTATAGATCTCCTTCGTCAAGCGAGAGCACGAGCAACATTTAAAGATGCTCAACATATTGGAGGCCAGGCAATAAAATCGGATACTAAGCTGGAAAAAGCTATTGAAGCCCAACAACAGGAGCTAATGACCTGCCTGGGAATGCTTCGAGGCTCGGTAGGGAGTCAAGGGAATGCTGTCGATGCAGTAGAAGACCTTGTTAGTCCTAAGGATGGCCGAGTCTCACTGATCGATCAGATAATGAACGCTCGGGAGCAGGCTAAACCTATCAGCACCGGAATGACTGCTATGGATATCGACATGGAGGGAGGCGTTCGTGTTCCTGGACAGTCAGCGGGTGGTCGCCTTTTCTCTTTGGCCGCTCGTACTGGTGTAGGAAAGACTATTTTGGGCGTTTTCGCTGCAGTCAACCTTGCAAAAGAGGGACTAACTGTCGGCTTTATCTCTGCAGAGCTTGACAAAGCAGCCATTTATGCACGTCTTTGGTCCGCTGCCACTCATCAATGCAACCCAAATACTCATTGGGCTGAAGTCGGTGACATAGATTCACCCTCAGGTAATCGCGAGAAGGTAAGCGCTAATCTAATGATGGCCGCTGCAGCCATCCAAGAAGCTGGGGGGAAGATACTAATAGAAGACCCTTGGGGGGCTTGTGTTGATTCAGTTATCAATTCAATGCGATCTATGAAAGCAAAAAACCCTGATCTTCGCTGCGTTGTAATAGATCATTTTCACGTACTGTCTCGCCATAAAGGCGCTCCTAGCAATGAAGCTGGTATGCTTGAAGATCGTGCTTACAAATTAATGAATGCCGCTAAAGAGCTAGAAGTTGACTTAATAGTTTTAGCTCAGATGAATCGTGTGGGAATGGACTCTCTAAGCCAGAAAGAAACTCCAAAGTTGGATCAGATTAGAGGAACTGATGCCTTGTCTCATGTTAGTCATGCAGTATGGATCGTTAGAAAGGAAATGGAAGGAAGTGGGGACGATCGTCATTGGACCGGCAATCTTGAGTTTTGGCACTGTAAGACCAGGGGGCGACAAGCATTGTGGCGTGGTAATAAAATCACAGGCCTGAAGACTTTTGTCGACAAGTCGATCCTGTCTATGGATTACAAGTTCAGCTCTGTCAAGCAGGATTTTACTAATCAAACAGCGGACAGCCCTTCAAACTGGTAAACTGATTATAGAAAGATCAAGACAATGAAAACCTACCTTTATGACCTTGTAGCTCATAGCTGTATTGCATTTGCAGGCGTTACTGACTTTGTCGCAAATCTGCTCATTTTCTTAACTGTAAAAGTTTTTACTTTCAATAAAGTAACTTATGCTCATCTATGCATGTGGCTACTGAAGCGAGTAGATGGGAACAGAGTAAAGGAAGAGCAGTCCGAAACAGAACATCTGAAGGTTCAGCTAGAGCTAGCTTTAATGCAAGCAGCTATTCGAATCAAAGAAAGCGCAGAAGCAGATGATAGCTGGACAGATGATCATTCAGAAGCCTTGAATATGGTAGGTGTTCGCTTGATCGAAGAATGTCAGTGGGATTCGGTCTCAGTTCATTCGTACTTTAAACCTCTTGTCGAATCAATAGAAGGACTAGAGTACGAAGAATAGTTAGACTTGCCCTCGTTTAATAGCACTGATGATTCCTTTTTTTGAAATGAACATTCCAATGCTAGAGCCACAAGGAAACAAAGGACGAACGTAGAACTTAATATCCCCAGTTTTCTTGTCCATGTGTTGAGTAGGCGGAATAGCTGCTCCCGTAGACAGAAGAGTCCCGTGCGACCACATGTATCCAGGTAGATAGCTTAAAACGACTTGTTGCATGGAAATGAAAGAATCGAAAAAGGCTACCTAAAATAAGAAAGATCAACGTACCATCCGTCGTGATTATTGGAGATCAACCATCTTTTCATTAAATTTTTCCTAGTATAGCGCAAGTTTTTGCCTGAAGAAAAAGAAGAACTGTAGCCTCCATTTATTAAGTCAAGTTCTCCCGCCGGATCATGCACGTAAAAATATGTTTCATCGTAACCTATAAGACAGATCCAATGTCCTCCACCGCTTGGGCCAGAGTCAATATGACTATGATGCAAGATGCCAATAGGAACAGGAATTCCATTGTCAAGCAAATCGCAAAGGTCTTCTTCCCTTCCATCCATTTTAAACTTAGCATCAAAACCCAGCGATTTAGCTGCCTTGATTTGTGCCTCACTAGATACTGTATCTCCATAGTATAATACTATGCTCAAATACCAGTCATCATCTCCGTCTATTTTTTCGGGGTCAATATAGTCCAGGGCCATCGCCATTGATGATGTAAAGCACATTCGTCCACCATTAGCTGTCTCGGAGTCATGCTGATAGAAATAGGGCACACCCAAAGGAAAAAGCTTTTTAGACTGCTTCGCTATTAAGGCAGGCTTCCCTTTAGGTTGATCACGGTAAGTCTTGACGAAAACATTCCGGTCCTCTTCTGAAGACGCCTCCCATAAATCAACAAAAGCTTTAGTCTGATGGCTGAGCCCCTGATAGTATTTTATAGCATTTTCAATAAACGTAGAGTCAAGATCTCCTTGTTCGGTGATGGCTAGCTCCAATTCGGCAGCCCTTCTTCTTATTAAACCAGGAACGGGTCCATCATTGCCATTAATCCACTTAGGGAGTTCCTCGCGAAAAACGCAATTTTTTTCTTCATTAGCGTTTAATCTACGCAACAAAGTAGACTCCTTCAAAGAAGACACTCCGCAGTTGAAAGAAAATGAGACCAGAGAATCAAACTCGTTTTGAGTTAAGTCGACGTCGACCAGATCGTTAACAGCTTTTTCGAAATAAGTAACATCTTCGAGGAGAAAAGTTTCAGCCTGAGATTTTGTTATAGTCATTCCCTCGTAGACCTCAGGCCCTGTTTTGCCATATCCCACAGTCAATTCTTCACTTGAACAATAATACGAAGTTAAACGAAGTCCTTCGAATTCCTTTATAAGAGAAAGGCCTGTGTCGGAGGTTTTCATCTAATCCCTGAAAAGAATGATGTAGGCTGCCTATTCAATCTTATCGTGTTAGATGGTAATATAATTGAGTACATCGGAGTAAAGCCATGGAATTCACAGCCGCTGCCGCATTGCTATTGCTTGTTCTTTCTGAAATTCTTCCCTACACTCCCTTGAAAGGGAATGGAGTGGTTCAGGAGATTATCGAAGTTCTGAGGGAAGTCTTTCCTCGCAGTCCAGAAAAAGATGAATAAAAGAATGACCCTCGAAAAGGTCACGATGGCCCTAGTGGTAGAAGTGATTCGTCGCTTTTGGGACCGGGGCCTTTACCGAACAAATACCTGGCTGAGGAAAATCCATGATAGATGGTTTGACGTTTGGGTTGAGTTCCGTACGCAATCAACCATGAATGAGGTTGATCGGCAGATCAAAGAGTTGAATTCGAAGCCAGTCGAAATGGTCAGCCCAGTATACTGGGAACAGGAACAAGGAGAAACTCCGCTCGGCGGAGTGATGGGTTTAACCTATGAGCTTACCGAAGATCACGAACCTTGAAGCATGTCAGGTCTTATTCAAGGGACAAAGCAATGTCAAGCTTATGGCAAATCAATTGGAGATTTCTCTAGAAGAAATGCAGCGAATTTTTCGTGAATTTGTAGCAGTCAACCCTGTTGACCCAGAGCTATGGAAAGGAGACGTCGAACTGGGATGGCCTTGGGCTTGAATGGCTATTGGCCGGGTGTGGGAGCCATGAGGGCTAAAAGGATGGCTACATAAGTCTCCGAAGCCCTCTGAAAGCTTTCGGTTGAGCGACTGCATTGCTCTGAAGGCTCCTTATCAGCCAAGGTGCTCCCGCAGTATTTAGCCGTAAGCCCCAAAAAACCAAGGTGAAATACCATTAAAACGCCAAGTAGAACAAATGCTATGCTTTGCTTCTGATAAGGAGGCCTAGTTGTCACTTGCTCTTAGCTTTTAGACTCGCAGCCCGCTTCTTAAGTTCTTCTATACCTTTCAAGAATTCAGGACTACGCTTTTTTGCGGAACCTCTTTTTGGAGCGTTTTTCAAGACTCGTTTGCCTTTAGCGGTGCTTTTTTTTGCAGTGCTTCCCTTGGTAGCGTCTTTTTTGCTGTTGTACATGGTAGCTTTTGAGGTGATAGATGTTAACGGCATAGTGTTCCTTTTTGAAGTGTTACCATTTAGATTTATTAGCCCAGTAGGCTGCACTCATTTTACCTTTAGCTATATTTTTCCCATGACGAGCTTTAAAGCTTTTTCTTTTAGCTTTCATCCTAGCAGATTCTCCTTTCTTTGGCTTGCCTGCTGTCTTGGCTCCTTGTTCTCCGAAACGAATTAGCTTGATTCGGCTGCCTTCTTTTGCAAGAACGACGTGACTTTTTTTTGGATGGCCTGGAGTTCTTTTCGGCTTATTGAAACCAGACAAGTTATTCTTAGCAAGCCTAGAGTCTTTTTTGTTACCAGCCATCATTTCCCCCCTTTCTTTGTTGAAGTCTTTTTAGCTGTGGCTTTTTTTGCCGCGGCTTTCTTGGCTGCGGCTTTGCCCTTCTTAGTGTAGGGAAACTCTTTACCGTTGATCAGAGGCATAAGACTAGTTCCTTGCGCGTTTACTGGCTTTCATAGCTTTCCGAGTGTTGGAGACTGTTCCCTTACCTTTGCGACCACCTTGACGCTTTTTGGCATCAGTAGCTCTTGCTTCGGATTTACTTAAACCCTTCCAGGCTTTATCGGGTAGATAACGAGCTGTGCCTCCACTCCTTTTAGCAGGTTTACCATCGCGAGTGCGCCATTTTTGTTTCGTCCATTTACTTAAAGAATTACCTGAAGACTTGACTCCTTTGTATCTACCTCCAGCCTTCTTATACTCTTTGGTGGCCCACTGAGCAGCGCGAGCGGACCATTTGCCAAATTTATTTTTAGCCGCAGAAACTTTCCTGGACCACAGTTCGGGCTTTGTCTTCTTTGAAGTAGTCATTATTTTTTACCCCGAGGCTTATATCCAGGCTTTGACTTGCGTCTAGTCCCTCCTTCGGCTAATCGTTTGTTTTTGCCGTGACCATTTCGAGCGCGATTCGCTGAAGGATTTTCAAGCTTGAATTTACCGCCTTTAGCATGAGAAACATCAGGACCTCCTTTTCCCATAATGCCGCGAGCTCTTCGCTCTTTAGCTAGTTCAGCTCGATATTTTTTCTTAGATAATGAAGAGTTATACTTTGCGTCATAGGCAAGCTTTTTCTTGTATGACTCTGGGTTGGACTTATAAAAGTCCGCTGTTTTCCTTTTCTTTGCAGCCATAGGAAAGTTACGCGAAGCAATTCAAAATAGGTTTCCGTCGTTATTCTTAGAAAGCTGAGAACGCAGACGATTAATGGTTTGATCCTGCTCGTATACATGATAGTCGAGCTTCTCTTCGAATCTTGCGAGTGTTTTGAATAAACGATCCATAGAGTGCTCAAACTCTTTTTTTGTTAGGTAGTTTTCAGCAACCTTTAGTTCAAGTCTGTCAGTTTTATCTGTCGCAGACCGAGCCTCCAGGATTGCAGATTCAGCTTTTCTCCAGGTAAATCCGCCCCAGCCAAGAAGCCCAGCTATCATAGCGCTAAGGACGTACTCAGGCATCAGCAAAAAAGTCATTACACTACTAGTTTACCTTGAAAAAACAATAAGAGTAATCTTGCTCATTTGCTTTTGACTAAGAGAACAGGATGGATTGCCCCGTTTTTGAAAAGATCAGAAGAAGGATGCGGCTCACTGTAAAACAAGAGAAAAAATGTTCCAAAGCCTAATAAGTAATTCACTGTTGCAAAAATCAGGAGTTGCGCTCGGACCTCCTTTTGTATCTTTTTGCATTTTGATTCATGACAGGTAGCGGAAATCATAGGTCTCCTCCGTCTTTATTTTTCTGACCTGGTTCGTATCCCTTCCCGAATAAACCTGTCACAGCAGCCGATACCTCCAGCTCTGTTACCTTAATATCGACGGTAGCATTAACGTCTGCATCGATGTTAACTCCATCAATATATCGAGGTCCAATGCTGTGCTCAATAGAGAAGTGGCTCATTTTTTTCCTTTGCTGTATTTTTAATAAAACTTACTGATTATTTTCGATCTCCTTACATCTAGCAAAGATTTCAGATTTTGGTTGGTTATTTTTTAAATCTTCTCCGTTATCTAAAGCCCAATCCAATAGTTCTGCTTTGGTCATTTCTTCCAGTGTTTCGCCGTCCGACTGGGGCTCCTGAAGAGCGTCAGTTGTGTCGTAAGCTGTAGAGCCTGCTTCGACAATAATTTCAGGCTGTCTTTCAATAGGTTTCGCTGTAGCAGCTTTCTCGCCTTCTTCGACGAACCCTTTTGCTAAAAGCTCGGAGGCCTGAACTGTAAAATAAGCGGACCTACGCTGATCGCCTTTGACAAAGTATGTAGGAAGTTTCTTTAAATGTGCCATGATACTTAGTAGAAGAAAGAGCTGATTCAATCGCTTCTTAGGATTCCGAAGTAGCTTTTCCGTATTACCTCAATTGATCCGCTAGAGCAAGGATCTCCTCTGTTGTGATTGTTCCTTCTGCATCAATATAGGCAAGCGATTCTTCTTTTGTCATTGACTGAATGACTTCAAAATCATCTTGTGGGTTTTCATCACCCAGCTGATGATTTAGGTTGAATAGAGTATCGAATGACATATTCCTAAAGAGTGTAAGAGTTCGCAGTTCTCATCGTATAGTACCTATCAGCACTACTCGTGGTGCCTGAGGCTTCAAAATAAATGTAATCCCAGTAATCAAGATTGTTGTGATGTTTATCTGGTCCAGTGTTAGCACTTGGAGTAGGTCCGCCGGCATCATAAGACCAAGTACTATTGGAGTTAGCTGAGACTGTACTTGTGGCACTCCTGGATCTAGCGGAAGTCAAGCTCGATACCGATGAATTCGAAGCAGTGGTTTTCCAAAGAGGAGCGCCACTAAGGCCAACCGTGGAACCAGTGCTTCTTGATAGCTCGATTTCGCAAAAAGCTGCATCACCTCTATACCCTTTATTCGCACCCTTAAAATAGACCAAAACAAGTTTTCCCGTTTCTCCCGCCTTTCCGTTTAAGGTAGTGCTGCTATTTCCTACGGTCCAGGGGTAAGTGTGCCCCGTATGCTGTTGACCGGCCTTCGACCAAAGCAATGTATATGTACTACCGCTTTCCCAGTAGAGGTAAACAGTACCCATGTCGGCACCGTACATGTGATATTTAAAACTGACCTGAGCTGTTCCAGTCCCTCCTGCTTCGGCTACTGCGGAAGAGAGCGTACTGACGGGGCCAGACATCCCTAGCATTGTAAGCGGTGGTGACATGGTTACCTCTAAGCAAAGTTTACTAAGTTTGCCAATACAAGGAAAGTTGCATCGGCTGTTTTGATTATATTATATGTATAAACATCATACCCACCTGATCCACCAGTACTTGGAGCAGATCCACCTAACCATTCTTCAGTTACGCTGGTACCATCAATTTGCAATTGAGCAGAGTACCCTGCAGCCGCTGTTTTTGATATCAAGGCAACAGTAACTGCATCGCCGATCGCCATACTACTATTAAGAGAAGAACTAGAACTAAATCTTATATTTGGTGTTGAGGTTGCAGTTTCTGTCGTAGTGAACAAATGAACCATTCCATTCTCAAGATCAATGTTAGTATTAGCACTTAACTTTCCTGCAGTTATATTAGCCCCCTCAGACAACATCCCAGAAAGGTCTAACCCAGTAGCACTTACTGTTCCAGCAACAGTAACTCCACTTGTTGACGTATTTAACCTTAGAACATTATTGTTATAAAGTTGTACACTACTATCATCATTACAAACAATACTCTCTTCACCAGACTTAGCTTGAATATGAATATCTCCGCTTACATCTGCAGCAACGTTGTTCCTGATAAAAAGATCACCGGTATCATTGTCTAAGTAGGTATTGGTCCCATCGTGATAGGCTTCAAAGTCATTATCAGTTCCAAGTAATATCTTTTGATTGTCACCAGACATATCAAGATTTCCAGTAACAGTAACTCCATCAGAAGTTGTCGCTAATTTTGTAGCATTATCATAATAAAGAGTTACTCCAGCGTCGTCAAAACAAGAAATAGAGTTTTCACCGGACTTAGCCTGGATGTAAATATTACCACCTACATCTGCTGCTACGTTGTTTCTAATGTAAATATGTCCTGTATCATTATCTAAGAAAGTGTTAGTCTCATTGTGATAAATCTGAAAGTCATCACCAGTTCCTGCGGTTAAAAATTCATTATCATCTGCTTTAAAATTACCAACACCAGTTCCTGTAACATTAAAACCACTAGATGATGTTTGAAGTTTTAAAGAGGCATCGTAATAAAGACTTACAGCGCCATCATCTGAACAGAATATAGAGTTTTCACCAGATTTAGCTTGAATACTAATATCTCCACCTACATCTGTTGCCACGTTGTTTCTAATGTAAAGTCGACCTGTGTCATTATCTAAGAAAGTATCAGTTCCATCATGATAGATTTGAAAATCATCCCCGGTTCCTGCTGTTAAAAATTCGTTGTCATCTGCCTTGAAATTGCCAACACCGGTTCCTGCAACATTGAATCCAGACGATGTTGTCTCTAGTTTTGAAAGACCATCATAATAAAGCCTTACAGAACTATCATCGTAACAAGCAATAGAGTATTCACCAGCTTTGGCCTGAATATAAATATTGCCACCATCCACGTCGTCTACATTATTTCTAATCCAAAGGTCACCTGTATTGTTATCCAGGAAAGTATCATTGGTCTCGGTTCCTGTTCCACCATCATGGTAAATCTGAAAATCATTACTAGCCCCAAAAGTTAACTCATTACCATCTGGAAAATTAAGAACGCCAACAGTTAAGGTTCCTGGAATATTAACTCCAGACGACGTTGTTTCTAATTTCAAAGCATTATCATAATAAAGCCTTACAGAACCATTGTCAAAACAAGTAATAGAATTCTCGCCAGACAATGCCTGGATGTAAATATTACCGCCATCGCTGTCGTCTACATTGTTTCTAATGTAAATATGTCCTGTATTATTATCTAGATAAGTTCCAATGCCATCATGATAGATCTGGAGATCGTCACCAGTTCCTGCTGTTAGAAACTCATTATCATCTGCCTTAAAGTTTCCTACCCCAGTTCCCGTGACATTAAACCCAGACGATGTCGTTTCTAATTTTAAACCATTATCATGATAAAGCCTTACGCTACCGTTGTCAAAACAAGAAATAGAATTTTCACCCGACTTAGCTTGAATATAAATATTGCCACCATCCACGTCGTCTACATTGTTTCTAATATAAACATTTCCTGTATTATTATCTAGATAAGTTCCAATGCCATCATGATAAATTTGGAAATCATTTCCAGTTCCTGCTGTTAGAAAATTGTCATCATTTACTTTGAAATTTCCCAATGCTGTTCCTGTAACACTAAAACCAGTAGAAGTTGTCTCTAGTTTTAAAGCATTATCATAATAAAGCCTTACAGAACTATCATCAAGACAAACAATAGAGTTTTCACCAGACACCGCCTGAATATAAATATTACTGTCGTCGTTTCCAGTGGCATTAACGATATAAAGATGTCCAGTGTCATTGCTAACAGAGCTAGCAGCACCACCCCCACCACCACCACTTTGACTTACCCAACCAAGGTTTCCGCTACCGTCAGTCTTGAGGACTTGATTTGCACTGCCATCCGTTGCAGGCATCGTAAAGGTAATATCGCCACTAAAGTTGCTATGAAGAGGAGCTTTGATAGCAGCATAATGTGCATTGCTTGATTCACAATAGAGGCGAATTTCTGACTGAGTCCCCTCGTTTTTGACACCAAGAATACCACTGGAGATAAAATTGGAATTCATGTCCAAGTCACCTCCTAGCTGAGGCGAAGTGTCCGAAGCCAGTTCTGTGCCACCAGCTCCAATCTCCACAATGGCCTCTGTGCCATCGTCTTTCTTCATGAAAAGCTTACCGTCATAGGTATTCAGGCCAAGCTCTCCTAGCGCTAAATCTGTTGTAGACGGAGCGTTGCCTTGTACTGCTGAACGCTTCAACTTAACGGTGTTTGCCATGTGGCGATCCTGTCGTGCCTATCTAGGCGATCCCGCTAGTCTTCCTAATCAATAAGTTCCACCATCTATTGTAATGTTGTCAATTGATCCTCCGGTAATTGCTACGTCAGAGGCCTCCTGGGTCGCAATACTTCCTAGCCCTAGGGTAGTACGAGCATCAGAAGCAGTTGCGTCGTCTAACAGACTACGACCAAAAGTGGTCAGGCTAGTAGTCGAGAAAGCGTCTTCGCCTGTAGCGTAAATTAGCTCATCTGCCGCTACAGTCACTCCAGCCAGTGCGGTTAAGGTAGCGTCCAGGCTCTGAGCATCTGTGATGCTGTATCCAGCAAGCGTAGTGGGCTGAGAGAAGCCAGTGGTTCGACCATAGGTATCAACGGTGAGGCCGTTATAGGTTCCAGAATTTACGCCGCTAACCGCAAGATCTATATTGTCAGCATTGACTACGATTCGCCCACTGTCAGCAGTGCCTACATCTAAGGTTTGGCCTGTTTTAGTAAGGCCGTTTCCTGCCGTTACGGCACCAATCTCAGAGAACTGAGTAAAAGCGAGGTCGGTTGTTCCAAGGATTATAGGATCAGGCGTGACCAACACATAGCCAATTCCAGCGCTAGTGTCGCCGTCTTCTACGAATGTAAACATGCCGGACGTCACTTCTCCCGAAGGAGTATTGTCTGCATCAGAAGAACGAGTCCAATTTCCTGCTGAAACTACGTCATAAATACCATTTTCAGACTCGTCTGTCTGATCCTTAACTAAAACTCTATCACCAGCAACCAAAGATATGTTATCAACAGTCTGAGTGTTGCTTAATGCAATATTAGTTGTAGTAGCAACCCTTGTTGATTTCTTGATATCAAGCCCTGAAACAAGGGCATCTGCGTAGGACTTCGTCGCCGCATCTTGATCAGATGTCGGATCCGCTAAGCCAGTTATTTTTTGACCGTTCATGCCTACAGCGCCCGTAGGGGCTGCCATCTGATCTAGCCGATTATCCTGAACCCCGGAGTCAAAGTCGGAGACTTGATCGTGCGTAACACTGATTGCAGTATCAGAAGCAGCAGTTAATCGCCCCTGGGCATCTACGGTGAAAGTCGCAACCGCTCCAGCCGCTCCATAAGGAGCCGCCGTAACAGCCGTGTCATCAAGGTCAATATTTAGGGTATTGCCGCTAGCTGTAGTACTCAGGCCAGTGTCGCCTAGTATATTAATTGTCCCAGACGAATAGTTAGCTGTCCCGGCATCGTCGGCGGTCAAAGATCCACCACCACTACCACCACCACCACTTTCGACCGCTGTTTCTATCGACTGTAAAGCAACTTTTACATCAGAATTATCAGCGATAGTAGAACCCGTAAAAGTTCCGAGGTCACCAGTATAGTTCAACTCAGAAGCTGTAGCAGTAACAGCTGTAGAATCTATCTTGAAAGTTCCAGTTAAGTCTACATCGCCCGAAAAGGTTTTATTGCCAGTAACAGTTTGAACGCCTCCTACGGTGACACCAGCCGGAACGAGTGTTCCACTTTCGTTTACATATAGTTGATCCTGATCGACTGCGTAACAAATCTCTCCATCTTTTAAAGACGAAACATTAGTCAGCAGGTCACTGTAATTGCCCCTTGCCGGTTTTACTGCATTCCTGGGTGAAGGGACTGGCATGACTACTCCGTTGATCTCATTAGTATTCCTTAGGTCGTAAAGTTTCCGCCATCCAATGGTGCATTATCAATCGAGTCAGATGTACCGGCGGCCAGGTCACCTCCATCGAAGTCGCGGTTGTCAAATGCGCCCAGCGCGACACTAAGATTAACCCATGCCCCATTTCTCCGAACATAATAACCACCGTCTTGAGGGGCTTCGGGGATACCTCCTGATACGCTTGAAGAGGAAAGAAAAAGAAAGTTATACGCTTGATTTTCTGCTAACTGCGTTTCAGGCCCGGGAGTTTCGACATGAGCGACAACGAGAAGAAAACCATCGGTGGTCTCAGAATAGCTAGTAATTGAGAATAAATGGGCCTGAGAGGAATCACTAGCTTGCGTTAAGTAAATTTGCCCACTTATAGGTAGTATCGCTTCGAGGAGTAATTCGACGTCATTTCCAGCTTCATTCGCTTTGCTAACATGAAACTGAGTGACCAGCGCTATGTCGGTATTGTTTACATGGAATTTGCGATCATGAGGTTCTCCTGTCTCGCCGTGCTCGATCCAAGAAATCGTTGTGCCGCTCCCACCAGTGACTACGGTAGAAGACCCGCCACCTCCGGAGGAAGAGGTTAATTGAGGGATATATAAGTTAGTCCATTGAGAACCGTCGTATGTAAGTACTTGGCTTTTCTTGAGCGGTATTCTGTCCGCAATCTTAACATCTTTGAGATTATCGAGAACGGCATTACTGGCAAGTAGATCCTTGCCATCACGGCCAGCAGCCCCGGGGGGACCCGGCACTCCATCCTTACCATCAGCTCCGTTGGATCCAGCCCTACCTGAATTGACGAGCAACATCCTGTCTTGAATGTCTTGGGCCAATTCAGCAAAACGCTGCTCAGATTTTTCAGTCCACACTGATTCAGGTATCGAGACGAGATCGGTCGAAGGCAATGGCCTAGCAACAGTCTCATTAGATCTAAAATCGGTTACGCAAGCCTCTAGTATAAGTCCTGGCTTTACCCTAAAGTTAGGGAGCAACTCTCCCATCTCTTTGATAACTAAATCATCTAACTCGCTTCCGTCTGATTCTATCCAAATCTTCCAGGTTGCTTCAAACTCTTCTAAGGCGGGGAACTCTTCCACATAAAGAAAAAGCCCTTCTGCCCCACTGAAAATAGGTTTTTTCTCGACTATAGTGATCCGCGCAGATCCACTGATAATCGCGCTTCCCTTTAGAATGCGTACAATGTCAGTGGATGATAGGATCATAGTATTTCTGTCTCCAGCTAGGATGCCGATAGTATAAAAAAAGCCCCTAAAGGGGGGCTTCTTGTATTCACTTGTTTAAGCTAATCAGCCTCGGCTAGGGCCGTCGACGAGCTCATAAAAGACACCGCCTACGGTTCCAGCGCTCAAGGCATAAGACACGTTGTTGTCAGCGTCACAAAGCGCACCACGGACATGAGCGATACCCACGCCATTCTTGTCTAGATCTGTAGCTTCGGCAATAACCAGAGATTCGCCACCAATGGTTACGGTCGCGTCACCGCCTGACAAGCCAAGGACAATTACGCGAATAGTTTTGGCGTTAGCCAGTGTTACTGCGGCAGCTGTAGTGGAAGTTGTGATTTCCAGTTCAGCGTCAAGATTGAAATTCTCCCTTGGGAAAATACCAGTACTTCTTGCGGCCATGTTAAACTCCTAGAATGTAGAGATAGAGAATTGTAAAGATCTTACCAGAGCGAGACCTGTTACATACTATATTACCGATCAGAAAGCTGCCGCTGCGATCCTGGCCTTGAATTCAGCAAAATCCGAGCAATCAGCAAGGATAGCCTTCAATTCGGAGCCGTTGACGATCGTATCGCCGGAACCAGGTACTCCAGCCGTGCCAACACTCAAGGTGCCGCTATCAGTGTAAATCGTAGTGTCACTGACATAAAGATCGCGAATCTTGTATTCAGCGCTACCTATGTCATAGGCATCGTTAGTATCAGGGATTATAGCGCTAGTCATAGCTCCCCCAATACTGCTCAGGCCACTGCCGCTTTTACTGACAGAACCTGTTAAAGGATCAAATGAATATGGCATAATTTAGTCCTTAGGTTTTAGTAATAGTTACGACGTTATTGTTCCCGTCATAAGTGTAGTCTAAGGTAGCAACGATTGGCCCGGAAGATCCGTTGCGACGGTAGACAGTTTGTGTTAAGTTGTCACCTGTATAGGTATTGGACACATAGTCGTATGCGGGAATATTTAAACCGCGTGTAGCCAGAGTGGTAGACATTGCGTCCTCCTGCGACGTTTATACTATTTAGTCTTCCTTTGAAATACCCGATTGCATTAAAAAAGGGGGCAAAGCCCCCTGAGTCCGGAATAGACTTGATCAGACGGATGCGGTTGCGTCAACGTTTGTCAAGCGAGCGGCTGCGCGTCCATTGATGAGGGCAAGTCCGCAGTACCATTCAACTCTAGTGATCAATTGTGGTTGATCGTGGCTTTCTCCTAGCTCACGTACGCCTACACCACCATTCTGGATTCCAGTAAGGTGATCTGCTCCGAAAGAAACGCAATACACGTCTTGATCGGCAGGATTGCTATCAAGAATCGCAACGTTCTTGTTATCGCGGTCCAATTCAAGAACGGGAACGCCAGAATAGGCCATCTGCTGATAACCAAACTCGTTGCGAGTAATCTCAATCTGGCCATTGGCGCGAGCATGAGCACTCAGATGACGACGAGTTGACTTTGACATGATGAGATACTTCTGACCACCTTGTGCGTCAACGTTATCAATCAGCTCGTCAAGCTTGGAAAGGCTAAGAGCAGCGGCGCTGCCAGCATTTTCAAAATACTGAGAGGAGCCAGAGGTGATGCGCTTCGCCAGTCCGTCAAATTCGGAAGGGGCGAGATTCGAATCGCCATTAATGAAGAGAGACTCCCAAGCCATCCGCATAGCGCGGACACGAGATTGAACTTGATAAGCTTTAGCCTCGGCGCCCTCAAGGTCCACAATGGCACGGTCTACTTTGATGTCGCCACCAAAAAGCTTCAAGCTCTCAGATTGCTGAGAGACCTCAGCATAGCTTTCGGCCAAAGAGCCATTGTAATTGCGGAAGCCTACGTCAGGCAGGCTTTCTTCTCTCTTCCAGAAAAGGCCGTTGCCTTCAATATTGCGGAAAGGAAGAACGGACATAAGCTGACCGGCGGCCAGTTCTGTTACTACAGCCAATTCCTGAGGAGTTTTGGCGTGTTTCTGTGCTTCTAATAGCGTAAATGCCATGATAATTAAAGAGTGAACAAAGATTGGGTGTTAGAGCGTCGTTTGTTGTCACAACAAAATCAGCAGTCGCACCCTTACAGTCCACTCCGTCTCAGAGTTTCCCTACAGGGCTGCTAACTATATTCTACCTAACGATTTGATTTTGGTTTTATATGTTAGCTTGTTTTTCCTAGTAAGGAGCAGCTATTTTGATTCTTTAGGAGCCAAAAGCACGACGGAACATTTCCTCACTGCTTAAAGAAGAGAGATCTTCAATTGTCGCTCCATTAGCATCAGTGCCGCCATAGCCAATTCCAGCACCTGCTCCTTTGACTCCCTGGAAAAATGTTCCAAATACAGGATGGCGCTTGAAGCTAGCCATATGATCTTCAGGGGTAATTCGCAAACCAGTCTCCTTGTCCATCACTGGATCACCAGACGAATCGACAACTGTTAGAGTGCCATTGCTCTCCTGTCTGAACGAATTCCCCACTTGCTCTGAAAGTAAATCAAAGAAAGAGACACCATCAACAGAATCGATGCGACCACCAGCACTATTGAAGACCTTTTCAAGAGCGTACTTTTTCTTGTATGTGGCTAACAGGTTGTCTGCAGCCTCAGCTCTCTGAAGAGCATCTTGTGCTTGAGTAGAGTATTTTGACTCCATTGCGTCGCGCACTTCGCCCCATTGAGCCTGGAGTCTCGCTGCTTCCGCTGCTTCTTCTTGCAGTTGAAGGTATTCATCCGGGTTGATCTCGGCGAACTTCTCCAATTGAGTTCTTGACTCCTTTAGATCACGCTCATACTGTTTACGCGCTTCTCTCTCTGCTTTAAGCGCTTTGAGGAGATTCTCGGCCTCTGCACGAGGCATCATATCATCTCTCTGTGGAGCGGGCTCAGCTGGCGAGACATCAGAGGCCGTATTCTCTACAGCTGAAAGATTCTCTTCTGGCATATAAAAGACCGACATCTCGTCGGACGAATGTTATGTCGATATGTTACCTAAGCCACTTTTTAGCTGGGCACAATCTTTTAGGGTCGCCGCCGACCCAGGTCTTAGCCTTCATATAGCAACCACATAGACTGCATCTTTGTTCGGCAGGAAGAAAATGTTCGCAACTCATACACGTTTCCATCCTCTCGGTCCTGACTTCTGTAGAACATTTTCCATGATGAAGAGCCTGCCCTCCTGTTCTCAGCATGCCTGCAGCCATTTCCTTAAGAGTTGGCTTGATTTCGTTCTCGTTTCTCACATCGGCCTTGTTAACGTAAGAGTTTAAAGTTCGAATTTCGCGACCACGAGGCCAAGGTGAAACTGGCCCTTTTGGCAATTTGCCTGATGAGCGGAATTGCTCCGCATATGATTCTTCAGAAGAGTTGGCCATTTTTTTTGCTTGAATCAGACGAAGGTTTCCAATGCTATTCTTTTCCAGTCATTCTTTCCGACACAGACGTAAAGATAGACTGAATCAACAGCAAAAATGCCTACTTCTCCCCCGGAAGTAGACGCCTGAGAGCCTTCTCTGACGATGCTTCCTGGGCCCCAAGACCCGTTGGACCACACTAAAGGAAAGTTATCAGTAGGAGGGGAATCACCAGAATGACTTACGTTGGATAGGTCGTCAATGTTGTAGCCACTACCGTTATACCATAACTCAATTCCATAGCCTGCATCTTGAGTCAAACCAGGAAGATTATAATTAGCATTTCCTAGTGTTGGGTCGTTAGTTCGACCACCAAAAGTAAAGCCGTTGCCGTTAGTATCAACATTTAGATTAAAACTTCCATCAGGCCGACCATACAACATTTTGACGTCTCCGTCGTGGCCCAGCCAATATTCTACTGCTAGTAAAGTGTCAAATTTAGCATATTCAACACGCAAGACACTCCAAGTGGCGCCTTCGTACTCCAAGGCTCCTTTGTACCCAGCTCTGTAGACAGTGCAATTGGATGATTCAAGGAAAGCCGTAAAGCAGAACGCACAGTTCTGGGGAGCTGATAAATTTTTTGTAGATGCGATGGGGCTGACGTCGAATGGCGAGTTGGTCCAAGAAACAAGACGGCCACTTCCGTCAAATGCGAATGTTGGACTATCCTCTCCATCACTGTTATACGGAATTGAGTCATTTCTTCCCAGAGGAACCCACTTATTTAAATCGAAGCTGTCAAACTGGAAGTAGACCCAAGAGTCTGTTTCATTGTTGTCAGTAGAAAGAACCGTAAAGCCCATACCTTCCCAGTCGGCTGTCGAGTCCAAAATAAATTCGGTCCCCAACATCTGTCCACGACGAGTGCTGTCTATACTCATTGTGACTTTACGGCCTGGGGTCCCTACATCCGTAGCTTCCGGCAAAGCTTCCCAATATGTTCCGTTAAATTTCAATACATCACTTTCAAGTGCCGATGAAGTGTCTACATCCGTTAATCCATTCAAGGAAGTGACACCACCAGTGGCCAAATCAGCAGCCTGCCATAACCCTTGAGACGAACTGTAGATCATAACTTGCCCGTCCGCGGGAACGGCGTCGCCTACATTTGTGAGATCTTCAAGACCTAAAGAAAAGCTATCAGAAATAGCGATAATTTCTCCACTCTTATTGCTATCCTCTGTTGAGACGTATCTCAGGATTTTGGGGGCTTGCATTGAGACCTCCCATCTTAGGATTGATCCGTCAGCTGGAGTATTTGTTTGACCTACGGTATAAGGCGTTCCATCTGGTGTAGTAATCTGAAAGGGATCTGTGCCGAGCTGATGATCAAAGGCATACTTCTGCCCTCTAATTACATATATAGTAGGATTTTCTATCTGAGAAGCAAAGCCCTGACCACTAAAAAGATAGGCATCTTCAGCTGCGGAAGTTGCGATAGTCCAAGTGATTTCTGCGCTGATTTTTTGAGCGTCAAGGCCTATTCCTATGGCGACGTTAACCAACTGTCCGTTTTCTTTTATAAATAGCGAGTCCTCGTCTCGAGCATATACAATTTCACCTTCCTGAATACTGTCTAAAGAGTCAGTGAGAACTGTGCGACTTCCGCGAGCCGGTCTAACTGGAATCCGATTCGAAGGAGCTGGCATTTTTCTAGCGCTTGCAAAATCTGGCTTAGGATACCCACTCAATTTTTAAGCCCCAGTAGGGGCTAATAACTCTAGTTAAATATCCAATAGAGCAATCTTTTTCCATCCTCCAGTAGTGGCGCTGTATCCCGCTTCGTCGTAAGGACCTGACCAGATAAATAAGGTGTTGTTTGCGGCATCAATCAAGCAGGTGCCTACAGCTAGCGGGTACCTGTATCGACCGTCTTCTGTATCCGAATAAATGAGATCTTCGCGATCTGCAGGGAATGGCGTACCGCTAGTTCCTTCGCCGGCATTTGCTGTATTAGACACAGCGTGAATGGAAAGTACGGGAGTAGGTGTGTAGCTGCCAAACTGATCAAATACAGGGGCTTCGCCTATTTTTGGTTGTAATGAAGAGAAATCACTCAAGGACGATGAAGGAGAACCTTTTGTCTGAATCTTGAATGTACGATCTACATTTACTGGCCCCTTGTAAACCTCTACAGAATCGACTCCTGCAGGATAGGGAAACTTTTCTGTTGTGCCGTAAACGACAAAGTTATCAATAGCGGCCCTCATGTGGCCTGTTCCATCCTTCAGGCAGCCAAAATAATAAGTGTCCCAATCCCCAGCGTTGGTATCAACAGGGGTGGTGCCAGGATTTTGATTAGCATCCCACCTGTCTCGAAGTTTTCCGTCAATAAAGCAGGAATATACTCCACTTGCCGCACCCCCTGGCTGAGGGTCCGCGGTGGGTTCTTGCATGAAGACAACATGATGCCAGACACCATCCGCAATATTCATTTCCTTTGTTCCAACAAGGAAATAGCCATCACTATCTAATCCGTCTTGGAGGATAAGAGCACTTGTGTTAGTGTAGATATAGCCAAATTCAGGCTCAAACCCGCTATACGTTGTGTCAGGATTAAATGTAGGGTCAAGTGCCGTCGTGGTAGAAAGATCCACGTCTATGATGTGCTTAATAACAAGCCCTCCATGGCCATTGTTGATGTCACCGGCTTGAGAAGCTGAACCTTGTCCAAATACGAATTGATCACCAACCGGTGTGGAAGACGTGATGGGGTCATGCCGAAACCAAAACTCGATGTACACGGCTTGGTTGCCAATGCCTACCCAGGGCCCCTGCATACCTTCATCATTGGTACCCGGGAAACTGTAGTTCGTAAATTCTGTATAATCTATATATTTAGTACCGTGCATGCCTGGTGGTTGAGTGGCAGGACCTGATACCGGCATCTCACCTCCGTCTTGCTCGGTTCCCGATCCATTCCAAAGATCAGCATTCTTCTCACCTGAATGAGAGCCGGAATCCTCAAAGTCCTGAGCGATTGCAATGTACTGAGCTTCAATGAAAGTCTCCTCCGCGATCGGATCAGGAACTTTCGGCTTCCATTTTCCTGAAGTAGAATCGTAAATCAGTCCTTCGCCATTAGCAGGAGCGACAGAAAGGTCTACATCAACTAAAGAAGACAAGTCAGAATCTAAGACGGCAATTGCACCGACCATCGAGGATGGATGAACTGTACACTGATACCTTAACTCGGCTGGAGCATCGAATGGGACAGTAAACTGCACCAGACCGATGGTATCGTTGTCGATAACTCCTTCGTCATAAGCACTACCGTCAGATGTTTGGATTTGGAAAGGATGAGCACCACTCGTATTATCGAAAGAATACTTTTGTCCACGAATCAAAACCAAGTCGGGATTCGCCGTAGCAGTCGTAAAACCAGCACCTGAAAATAAATAGTTAGGGGTGGAATCGGCATCAATAGTGAAGGTTGTTTCCGGATAAGCAGAACTTCCTCCGCCACTTCCTCCTCCAGTTACAATTGACCAAGAGCCGTCTTGGCGAGCGTATTGATAGCCATTAGAAGGGGCATCTTGTAAAGCCGAGTCAGCCAAAGCTCCTTGCGCCTTGGTCGCGCCTACAGCAACAAGCCCTGCGCCTTCTTTCTGATAGTACTGGTCTTGGTCAATAGCATAGCAAATCTCGCCATCTAGAAGATCGCCGACGTTTTGCTCCAAGTCCGAGTAATTACCACGGGCTGGCAGCAACTTGCTTCTGGGACTTGGAACTGGCATGAGACTGTTTTCCTGAAACTCCAGCTAGTATACCCATGAGACTTAACTGGTAATAATATAGACTTTAAGCTTAAACTTTATGGCGTAAATACGCCCCCATCACTAGTCCTGTCAACCCCAGGAGCTCCGGTCGTAAAGTTACCTCCGTCAGATGAAACATTATACCCACCACTTGTTCCATCTGTAAAGTTGCCGCCATCAATAGTCGAAGCAAATATTCCGCCATCAACAATAGCGCCTTGTGCATCATTGGTTGTTCCTTCTCCCCAGTCCCCTCCATCCAGAGTGGTGTCAACACTTCCGCCTGAGCCGTCAGCCCAGTTACCACCATCGGCAACTTCTTGAATGCTTGGATCAATTGTAAGGTCAACAAGACCAACCTGCTTCCAGTGGTTTAAGCCAATACAAATGTAAAAATAATTATCGTTAAAACGCATCTCTCCCGGCAATCCAGGGGAAGAAAGGCTTAAAGGAGCTCCAGGGGTAGCCCTAGGTTTTGCTGGCAACCATCGGTTTTCTGTATCGTTATAGGCTAAAACATTAGTATCCTGAGGAGTTGGCTCAGTTGTTCTTACATCCGAAAGCTCGTCAAGGCTAGTCGCGCCAGAGATAGGAATATTTATGGGAACCCAGTTGTTACCGTCCCATTGAAGCATTTGCCCTGTCGCTGGTGGGCTTGTAGTGGTGTCAACATCAGACAGTTCATCGATACTAATAAAACTAGGGGTCCATTCTGTCCCAGACCAATGCAATGATTGATTGACCTGCACTCCAAAGGTATCTACATCATTCAAATCCTCAAGGGATATCTCTTCTTTTTCTGGGTTAAGTAGACGATGCCCAGCAAAGGCAACGTAGCTGCCACTTACTGGCAGGTCCGCCCAGGTCCCATCGCCGTAATTGCTTGGTCCAAGCACTGGATCAAAGTACCAATTATGAAGAGTGCCATGACCACCAGTATTGGCTCCCCATGAATATTCCCAAGAAGGATTTCCTTGTTTAACAATAACTGCGCCTTTACTAGAGATCCAAAGTTCAGTTGCCCAGTTATTAAAGAAATAATTTTTTTGTATTAATTCTCTCCGGAAGATTGTCCATCGTTCGCCAACATCGTCTGTATAGGAAGGAATTACGCCTGCTCTATAGACAAGCATATCCAAATCCTTTGCATCCTGAGGAAAGATGCTGCATTCAAATGCAATATTTGGGTCGGCGTCGTCGGGGAAACTAAAGGGATCTCCAGTAGGAGTAGGATCAGTAGTGTTAACTGTTCTATTTTCCTCTAAAATTTCAAAAGTTTCTCTTTTGATAGTAATGAAAACATCAGCAGAAAGAGGTCTCCAATTTGCAACCTGGCCTCCATAGGGCACCACCTCATGAAACGCAAAAGTATCGGCGCTCCCAACTGACGAAAGGTCTAAAACGAACTGTTGAACTCCCTCAACCCAACGCGTGCTATTGTCAAATTCTTCACACAAAGTAAAGCCTAGATCTTCCCAAGCAGGTTCGTCTATCAGTAAGGAGCTACCACCAATAAGTGGAGACTGCTCTTGGGTGGTAGTATACGTTTGATATTCAATTTTCCCTGCGCTTCCAGGCACACCGGAGTACCAAGAGCTATTCCATTCGTCCCAAATTAGCCCGTCTCCGTTTTCAAGCTCAGAAGGGTCTGCTAAGAGAATGGATTGCAAGGACCCATTTGACCACAATCCGGTGTCAGAATTGTAGCCAATTAAATCCTTATCAGTTGGATTAGGGATCTCAACGTCTACTAATTCATTGAGAGGAATAGAAGCCGAGGGGGGAATTTCGACAGTTCCTGGTTTCCAGGTCGCTTGCGTGTTATCCCAGAGAAGAACCTGACCTTCCGTGGGAAGTTGAGTAGTGACATCTACGTCGCTTAATTCATCTAGTGATTCAGCTCCACCTCCAACATCTGGAGTATTGACCCAGTTAACTCCATCCCAAATCAACCCATCGCCTATACCTGGCAAAGGAGAGTTTACATCACTAAGATCATTCAGACTTTGATCTGGAGCAGCGTTAGAGAGGATAGCCGTAATGCGTCCTTTCTCGTCAACAGTTAAAGTAGGAAAAGTATACTCGCCTGCGGTAACGCCAGTGCTGCTCAAGGATACTTCGATTACCCCACTTGAGGTGACCGGCCCTCCTGAAGTCTCAATACCTCCACTGCCATTTAAATCAATACTGAGAACAGTGCCTCCAGCCGTCGCAGGCGAATTAATCCATTCTCCGTTAGAATAAACGAGCGTATCCCCGTCAAGCAATGAATTTATAGTGGTATCCTCTAATTCTTCTATGCCAAGAAGGACACTACCTGTAGCACCATTTACGCTAGTGATACTGGTGCCGGCTACAGGGATTAACTGCTGAGCTTCTACAGCATAGAGAGCTTGCTGATCTAAAGCGTATACAATCTCCCCCTCATACAAGTCCGAGATGGAAGCACTTAGAGTAGAGAAGTAACCACGCGCTACTCTTACAGGAACTCTGTTTGTAGGCGTAGGCACTAACCTTGTTGCGAATCCGTTTAGGTTGCCTAAAGACTAAAATGTTTATCAGGGAACCTAGCTTCTGAGCCGTAAAGACAAATTCCCCTCGTCATGCGAGTAGCAGCTATTCTACCACTAAAGTCGTTAGTCGATTCAAAAGTTACGCGAGGGTCTATCCCTATACCTATTCGAGGATCAGGTAAGGCTGAGATATCTCGGAAAGGTTCTGCTAATCGTGGATGGAATAGCTCCTTTCTTGAATTATTGTGAAATACTGTTATGGAACTCTTCCGAAGGCTACGTTGAATAACAGTATGATTGTAATTCCCGGGTTGCAATCGTAATGGATTGTAACTAGTGTCCTCTACATACATATCTTCGCCCGGTTCCTGATTTTCGTTTACAGAGAAATCATAAGGACGATCTTTGGGTGTTCCGTCAAGAGCATCTGGGCCATAAAGAAAATCAAGATGATGATATTCGTTGTCTTGGGTCCACCATTCAAAACGAACGCCTTCGGGATACACTTCATGCGCCACTAGCTCCGACCTTTTTTCAACAGAGGTTAGTAGTCTAATTCCCCAAGAGTCGCCGGCAGTAGGATCGGACAAGTCTTCCTCTGCTGCAACAACGACAAGAGCCATACCTTTCTTTATGTTAAAAGTCTCTATAGGAGTATTACGAATGGTAGCGGTTTCTCTCGGTGGGTTCCTTGTGTAGATAGCTTCAAAAGTAAAATCTTCGTAATTCATCGCCAAATCATCAGTCAAGCGCGTCAAAAGGCCTTGACCTCCCATTCGTTCCGTTTCAATGCTTAATTGATAGTCACTCTGGTTATTAATTGTGGCTAATCCATGTATCATGGAAGCTGTTGTCATGGAAGCTATTTTGGGGTCTGCCTCGTAATTTACGCTTACGTCTCTCCTGAGAGGGGCCTCAGGCCTTGTGAAAACAGGAAGCCGAACAGGTTCTAGGCGCGTATCTCCTTCCGCTACGTCAACGAAGCTAGAGTGATCTCCCCAGACAAAACCGACGCTGTCATAAGTAACGTCCCATAACGAGTCTGCGTAGGGATATGCTTCAGGCATTCCCGTGAATCCTAAAATACTAACAATTCTTGGATTTAATGGTAAAAGCGTTTCGTAGTCAAAAGTAGGAGGAAACTCTTCTAGAACTAGCGATCCTGGAACAGGGATAGACTCAAGAGCTGGATCATATTCACAGCTAAGTGTAGTCAGCTTGAAATCGTCTACAGCTCCAATCAGTGGCCCGATTCCAGCAAATGTAGCATTTACTGCATTCCTTCCTCCGAGGCAGAACCCTTGTTGATAATGTGTATTTACATACATGCCACTCCAAATTCCTTCTCCCATCCCATCACTAATCATGCCCTCCAAAGAATTTAAATCGAGGTGACTTATCCGGCTTCCTGCGTAAAAAGCCGACAAAAGGCTAGCTTCTGCATCATACGCAATGACAAAATGTTCCCATTCGCCATAGTTTATAGTATTATCTGAAATCTGCATTTCGAATTCCCAGGGGCTGCTGTAATAGTCTTCATTGCGGCTGTCGTGCCAACGAAATTTCAAGCTTGAGCTTGTGTCCCCGTTTTCTAAAAATCTATGCTCAAGGACAAGATGCGTCGGTTTTGGAATCTGATTTTGACCGATAAATAAATCACCCTGGGAGAACAGATATTCATTACGATTTTCTGCAGTTTCTTCGGTCTTAAAGTAAAAACTAATACTCCAGTTATATTCTGTTACATCAAAGTAGCCCTCAGGGTAAAAGAATACGCAACTATCGTCTTCTTCATGTTCTTCGCTGCTCACCCAGTCAGTAATCTTTACATGCCTTCCGTCAAAGGCGCCTCCGCTCGATACTAACGTTGCGTTGCCTCTAATACCACCAGGCGTAATGCTACCTCTGAGAGATTTATTCTTAAACGGATGGTCTCCCTCGAAGTCGAGGATATAAGCTGTATTGCTAAACACAGGATCGTTGTTTCTTGGCGGTAGCCCAACAGGTTCGATCGCTTCGACAAATTCCCCACCATCTTGACCTATAATCATTTCGACAGGAGGATCTTCTACTCCGTTCTCAAAGTCGCCTCCACCCAATATACCTAAAGCCATTCCAGTACTCGTCTCTGCATAATTAAAGTCGCCGCCATCTCCTCTTTGAGAGTTAGAACAAGGCTGAGCTGAATTTACATAGTCAATAGGAATATCTCCACTTTCGTCATACCAAGCACCTTTTTGAGCGTCCCACGGTCCTTTATACCATCGTTCACTTATCCCTAACATCCTGTTAGCATGGCGCCGAATGTAAAAGTCGCGGAGACCATGAGTCTGATGCTCTCCTTCAACGATTCTGTTTGTATAAGACCCTGAATACGAATAACCGTAAGTTTCTCCTTTTACCCAGAGCTGCTTTCTTCCATCCCAGACTAAAATTATTACGTCACTAGTGGGGTAATTGTAATGGTTGAGATGCGATCCCGGAGAGCGTGGCTCTGCAAGCAGATCGACGTCAAGGAGAGAATGCGGCGTAATTATCTGAGGGTCAGGGTCTTCTGGAGAAAAAGAGTTGCTTTTAGAATTCCATGAAAGAACGTCTCCTTCGTCTATACCTTCCGTAAGACTGACATCAAGAAGACTATTTATGCGGCTAAAATAATCAACAGGTTTGCTTTCGAATTTTCGTTCAGGGTAATTATAAATCAACATATCATTGCTTTTTAAGCGTCCAGCTATTTCAACATTTGTTATATCTTTTAATCCATATTGAATGTAACTGCGAGGCTGATCATTGATGTATCCATTTCTTGCTACACTCCAGTATAAAGTGTCACCATCCTGGAGTACACCCATTGGTTCTTTGTCGCTTACACGAATAGGAGAAAAATCATCAATTAAACTGTTTGTCCAGTATCCAGAATTGTATACCAAGACTTCTCCATCAGCAAGTCTTATATCGTACGCAAGTACATCTTGGAAAGCATTGTAGTTATTGACGCCTTGAGCAATGTAGTAATCTGAGGAAAAAGTCCTGAAAGAGCCGGACGCACCGAAATTTGAGTCTTTACTCTGATATAAGAAGGCGGATTCTGAAGTTCTGGTACTAAAATACGGAGAGTTGCGTTTATAAAGATTTTGACTGGAACCGATCCACTCTCCGTCAAGCTGACATAATCGTTCGTTTTTTCTGGTTAGCTCACTTGAAGACTGAAGGAATTGATCAGCAATATTATCGAAAAGATAGTTTAAACTAAAATAGTCAGAAAATCCCGGACTTTGAGATCTAGCTCCGGTGAATAAAGATACCCCGGGCTGACTAATCCTGGCATCATAGAAAGCACTGAAATCATAGTAGCGCTGATGCTTAAAGTCTTCTCTGCGATCAAAACTAAAAAAAGCACCGTAAAGGCAAGCAGTTCCGCCGGAAAATAAAGTAGGCGATAGAGCATGATCAATGTCTCTAGAATAATTTCCGATAGCAAGGTATTGAGGCAATCCTGCATTACTCTCTTGGGAAAACACTTCAACTGAAGTTGATGTGGATCCCGGAGAAGGAAATGGGGCCTGTACAATTATGTATTGACGCCTGCCATTTAAGTACACGCTGAACTTCCCTTCTATCGAGTCTGCTAAGATCGAGATTTCATAATCACGATCAGCAACAACATTTTCGCCCGGAAGAGTTATTGTTGCATTTTCAAAGAACCCGTTTTCATATATCCATTCATTAGTTAATGTAAACCCGTCAGGAAAGTATCCAGAGCTAATCCGGAGGCTAACATCTATTGTGAAGAAACCTCCTTCTACTCTTAATGAAACATCACCACCCTGGGCGATTGTCGTCGATCCATAATCACTTATCGCTTCGTTTAGCTTAAATCTAAAGCCCCAAGAAAGGAAAGAGTTTTGTTCAGAGGGTAACCCCTGTCTCCAATCCTCAATTTCAGTGTCCCTCTCTCTGTTTAGACTTAAATAAGAGCTAGTCTGATTCTCAAATAAATCGCTGTATTTTCTATCGTGAGGAATCTGCCAAGCTTTTCCTGATGGAAGGGAAACCACGCTTGGGAGGCCTGCTAAATTGACCGGGGCTTTAAAACTTAATTCTCCCCCCCAAAAATAGTTGCTTCCGGCATCATTGTAAGGAAAATCTCCTTTCCTGTGATAATCCATAGGCTTAATGTTGCCTGTTTGAGTTCCTTGGCCAATCTTATAATAAGCAGCATCTATTACTGAATTAAATGCCGTGCCGGCGAGATCTCCTGGATTCTTAGAAACAGAATCATCTCCTGCTAGTATCGACTTGGTTGAAGATAATTTCCCTTCAGCAGCGTTCCAACTCAAAATATTACCAGAGAGAAGGCTCCCGTAGTTTATATCTAAAGACTGACTAACTGTATCAAATTGATTTCGGCCAAATGCAGTAGTCCAAGCATATGGCTGTTCCTGTGAAATCCAGCTAAAGAGGCCCGTTCTAGTTAACCCTAATGTTTTTAACGACGCCTTGGGTCCTTCTACTAGTTTTCTGCCCCAGTGACCGGGAGGATTGAAATCCTTTGAGTAAGCGAGTCGCTCGACATAGTCTTCATTGTACTCAGTAGTTAACGTTATATTGAAATCAGCAATATACCCTCTCATGTTTCGACCTATGAAGAGGCTCTCAAGATCGATGTACTTAAAGCTATCTAAGTCAGGAGTTTCAAAGGCTAGCCTTAATGAACCATCCACCCAAGTCTTGAGCCTTTGTGCTTCTGCGTCCCATTGGACAGCTACATGGTAATCGATATCAGGATAAATATTAAATAGAAGGTCCCGCTCAGTAATCCAAGGAAAAACTCCAGAGCGAGGATATCTTACTACTAGTGACATAGCATGGGGAGGGCTATTAATGTATCGCTCACCACCCTTCTTTGTGATTACAACGCTTAGTTCATCGCCTCCACCACCTAGCCCGTAGGCGTATAAGGAAAACAGTGTTCGGTCGTCAATGCCTTCAACAGCATCGGTCGCCATGCGAAACCAAAACTGAATAGTATAGTCGCCATAATATTGCCCAGAAGGATTAAGCAATCCCGGTATAGGGGTTATATTAGAGGAGACACTAATATCTTGGAAGCGAGACTCCTTTGATAGCCCTTGTACTTCTTTGTGGTCATACCGTTCTCTAGCTAAGCCTGTTCTTTCATAATAAGGTAAAAAGCCATAGTCGAGCCCAGGAGGAGCCTCAAAATAAAAAGATCCTTTCGGAAAGCGCTCCCAGAATTCTGATGTCACCCCTTCAGCTCGGATCTCAGAGGCTGCATTTAGTACATAGTCATGACCATGGGGCTGAGAAGGAGTCGGCTCACTTGTGACGCCTAGCCCAAAATCAAGAATTTTGCCATTCAGGCTTTCATGAGTTCCTGGAAGCACTAAATACTCGAGTTCTTTATTTCTGCTTCGTCGGCCATCAGGAATAACTACAGCCCCTTCTGTACTTATGTCTTGCGCTTGCCACTTTTCCTCGAAAGCACCATATACTAAGGCTTGCTGGTCCTCTGGATTAATATTATTGAAATTTACATCGCTTCTCGTAGATAGGAAAGGCTCTAGATACACATTTTTCCATTCTCCTGCAACTTGATCCCATTTTATAAGACTATTCCCCTCAACTGGTTCAGTATAGACTATGTCGACTAAATCATCAAGGTCTGCCGAAGGATCAATATTTTTTGACGGGTCGCCAAAACCCGGAGCTGACTCATACCGACTGTTAGCTACAGAGTAGACGAATGAGTCTCCTTCGATTTTCTCGGGAAGTGAAACAGAGTCTACATCATAAAACTCCTCGACGGAGTTTTCAGAGATGTCATAGGGGAAAGCACGTCTAACCTGCCAACCCGGTCCATAATTGACTAATGGGCCGTACAGGTCGTCTGGGTGGACATCCATCCTGACTTCATACCACACCAAGCAACTTCCATGAGGCCAATTTCCTCTATCAAGCGCAAATCTCGAGGGGAATGGCACATCCGCTAACTGATCGATCGTGCCGAAAACGCTTGCTAACTCATTGTGAAACGGGTCTAGCGTCATAAGAGAGACACGAGGATCCCCGTAAGCGTCCGGGCCATCCAGAACTATCAATTCGCCTGGCCGGACCTGAGAGTCCGGGAATGATGCCATATATCTTCTTATTCCTTCTAAAGAATTTCCCGAGTGTCTCCATACCAGGTTTTTTGGAAATAAAGCCACGTTCAAGCCTTAACGTTTTACTAGGATCCCGAACTCTAGTCGAAGTCGCCGCCACCATTAAAGATTCCGAATCCAAGCATTTCCATGGGTCGATCTGATGAGTCTAAGTCAAAGTCGCCACCTCCCCACACTCCAGAAGTAAAGCTAACTCTTATCTGGCCCGTATCGAAGTCGCCACCATCCCCTCGACCAGAGTGCGCTTCTTTGTTTGCCCAGTAAGTACCGTCCCAGGTTAAAACTTGCCCCTCCCTAGCTTCCTTGACCTGTACGTCATAAAGCCCCTCGACACTAGACGATCCACCTTTTGCAAAGTCTCCGGGGAACCACCGTTCTCCATCCCAGGTAAGCGCCTGCCCATCGCGAGGAGGACGAGAAACTGTGTCTACATTAACAATGTCGTTTAACTCTTTAGGGTAGGGTTTAGGAGCAGAAGACCACTTGTTTGTTAAAAAATTATATGCAAGTATTTGCCCGTCTTCTATGTCATCAGCGTCGACATCGACCATGTCTCTTAGCTTTTCGACTCCTTGGGCGGGGGCCGGGCCTGTCACCCACTTTCCATTTGCTTCGCTATATAAAAGGGTATAATTCTCAAACGATAAGAGGGCCTCGACATCAGTCAGAGAGTTTAAATCACCCGCAACAGCGTTAAGATTGGGCGCTACTTGCCATTCTTCAGCCGATTGATTCCAGTGCAGCGTAGATCCTTCGGTGAGGCCTGATTCCGTATTTACATCTTCAGCATCATTGATTCTAAAACTTAAGTTGGTTGGGACTGGTCGGAATAAGTTTCTCTCCGTACTCCAAGCCAGAACCGCGTTGTTTTGTATGTAATTGTTGCTGTCATCCCGATAACTAACGTCTTCTGCGTTTCTAAGACGATAGTTCTTTGCGTCTGTTGGACTCTCTGACGCTTTTGTAATCTTTTGGGTTGCTGCATCGTAATATAAATATCCGCTTTCCTGGGAAAAAGCTTCTTCATCTACGTCCGCTAGGTCCAAAAGCCTTAGACTATCGCCAAATCTAGTAAATGAATAATACTCTTCGTCTGTTGCCCATTTTTCAGGATTGTATCCTTTTGTACATAAACATTTGTCACGATTAGGGTCGCTCTCCTCAGTGCCCTCCATTATTACCATCTGACCGGGGACCATCCCAATAGGTCTAGTGCCCCAGTTTGCTAGCTTATTTGTAAAAGAAAAATCGGAGACAGCTAAGCTGTTATTCTGCATTGCCAAGTTGGCAAGATAGCCGGCAAAGGTTCGACCAATAACGGGCAATGCTTGAGCTGCTGTATCTGGTGTATCCAGTGGAGTGTCAACCGAACTTATTGCAGTTTCACTACCTAGTTCGCCATTTTCATTATAGCACTCAATACCATTGATGAAAACTTTTTTGCAGTTAATAGTCGGTCCGTCGTACCACGAGGGATAATCGCTAATAGGCCTAACACCAAATTCTACAAAATAAGACAAGCCTGCTTCTAAACCATCAGGGAAAATCCATGAATTAGTGTAAGTCACTCCTCCAGACAAGAAAGTTGTTTTTATGTTTTGGTTTTCTAGCTCGACCTTAATCGTACCATAATCTAGTATTTCAGAAGATTGATTGACATCAGAAACGTTTATCCAAAATTCAACTTTCCAGCCTGTCTCTCCCGCTAAAGCAAAAGGAATGGAACTGTTTGCAGTGAGAGGGCGAATGCCTCGGAGGCCTGTGATTTCATCATCTTCGAGGTCTGACGGAAACTTTAACAAACCATAAAAGAAACTATCTACAGTCCTGTCTTCATCCCTGAGGTCATAAGAGACATGAATACCTCCGTCGACAGCTGAAGTGCCATACATTCCTAGGCCAGTAGTGTTAGTAGTAGCAAAATATCGTCCGCGTTCAATACCGCATGTTCCAAGGGCAAACTCACTAAAATCTGATGGATGCAGATCCCTGAAAGATGCAACAAAAGCTCCTGGCAGATAATCTGATGGAATGAATTTCCATTGACCATCGATAAAGGTCCATCGAAGAGTTTGTCCATCTTGAATAGACGATAGGTCTACATCTTTGAAGTCGTCAAAAGAAACCTCACCTGCGGTTATAGCTTTTGCCCAGTTATTAGTATTGTCTTCTTCTATCCAGTAAAATTCACCTTCTGGCTGACTTACTCCGAGAGTGGTCAGTTCAGCTACGGGCAATGCCTCAGTATCGTCGAGGATTAAAACGTTAGCATTTCCTCCGGAAACTACTCCGGGTACCCACAAACCTTGAAGTCCATCGTAAAGCAAGACGTCGCCGTCTAAAGGAAGAGATGTACTTACATCAACATCAGACAACGAATTCAGATTATCTGGGAAGAATCCGTTTTCCCATTTTCCAAGCGTTGCATTCCATAAAAGAGTCTGACCTTGGATAGGGACAAAATCAATAGAGGTATCGCGAAAATCTCCTAGCGTTGCTATCTCAACACTAATCCCTTCCCGCCACTCGGATGCTGAAGAGTCCCAAACAAGAGTATGGCCTTCATACGCGTTATATACGTCTACATCTCCTAGCTCTGTTAAAGAATTAGCGTAAAGATTAGGTTTTGGTGCTGGTACATTAATCCATTTATTTAAAGGCCTCCCTGGGTATTCAGGGGGGCGGTCAGTGGCGCCATTATCCGAATTATATACTATTGCGTTACCAAGCTGAGGATTAGATATATCAATACTAGGTAAGTCCGACAACTCAGGAACAATTCGAGCTATATCTCCATCAGTATTAATTCCATACAAAAAGATGCCGTCAGTATCGTCGCGTAAAGCTAGCTCTCCTCTGAATAGCGAATTTAGGGGACTTCCTAATAAGCCTAGGAACTCCAGCTCCGACATATCGGACCCGTACTTAATTGTGATGTTATCAGAAAAAAGTGCCACGTCGAGCTAGACTCTTGTCACGATAGGGTTCCAGGGGCTAGTTAAGAGTAACAACGTTATTAAAAAAGGTCAATGCCAACGGCAAAACTTTTAGACCAAACATCTTTCCATCTAGCTTGAACTTCAAACTGATAACTTCCAGGATCAGGTGATTGATTCGCTAGACTGATTACTCCATCTGAGTTAATTTTAAAAACATTATCAGGACTCAGTGCTCCTTTGTTCGCTGTGAACCTCCAGCTCTCTGGCTTAACTCCGCTAAGGTGAGGGATAATTGATTGCATTTCACCTAGCCGTGTCCCGACTGATATGTCATGCAAGATAAGTCTCGGACCTACAATGACAGGAATTGGCGTATTTTTCTTTTTGCGTTCTGGCCTTGGTGGATGAGCTATGTCTCCCGGCCTAAGGTCACCAACGTGGATTGCACTATTAATCCAGTCAAATTCGCTGTATCCGCCATAGAACTGCTCACTTATATCGGGAGAGCCCTCGGGACTTGTCATGGCCAGCAATTCTTGGTAGACCTCGTCTGAAGAGTAAAAGCTATATGGCACTGATCGAAGGTCAAGAACTCCTACAAGCTCAGGCGCTCCAATACATGTCGGAGGAAGCTGTTCCGGCATGAGGTAATCGTCTGTATTTTGATTGATCCAAAATTGGTTGCTATTATAAGGAAATGGAAATGCAGACCATCCATGGATTAGATTCTGTTTAATTGGGACTTCCGAAGAATCTGTGACAACAAAGGCTCGAACTGGATTAGGCTTACTATTCCCGCCACATAAATCTTGTCTTATTGGTAGTGGATAGCAGTCAATAGGGAGCAAGCTGTCGAAATATTCTTGCCAACGGCAGCCTAAGTCAGGCCAGAAGTACGCACTTGCAAAAGGAAGGTCACCATAGTCGAAACCAGGATCATTCCAGCTAAGGTTATTCGCCTGAGCCATTTCGTCAACTCCCCAGCCAAGAAACTCGCGTTCTTCTGGGTTCAGGAACCACGGCCCTTTAGATAGACCGGTCCGACTGTATTCAATCTTACTTGGAATCGTCTGCCTTGGTCCGACAGGTACAGAACATGTGCATTCGTAATAATCCCAAGTAGGGGTCACTAATCGATAAACAGCATATTGATACGCGCCACCATCTCGTGGAGGGCAGTCCAGTTCCGGTGGGGGTTCGACACAAGTCTCAATTGTAAATGTACGAACTCCTTTAGATACCCAACTTTCAACAATCTTGCTGTTTTCGTCAAGAGCTCTTGGAAGATCCCCATCGGATTCCGTTGTTTCCCATCGCCAACAATAGTCAATGCAAAGTTGCTTGCATTTATCTTCTTTAGATTCCTCACAGCTAACTTCTGGATAACCTGGGTAGGGGCATCTTTGATGAAAGGCTGACCCAAGTGGCGCTTTTTTGCCTTTGTAGGTAGACCTTTCGAAGCAATCCCAACAATCAGGACAATCTATTTCGGCCTGGCCGTTCCAGTCGTCTTCAACCAGCGGACCCTCGATGACAGGCTCTTCCTCTTCAAAGTAAGGCCACATACCTCCATCATAATCGCCTTGTTCTGACTGACTCTCCCGGTACTCCCCAGCTGTAAATCTTAATTCGCTTGATCCGGTCCCGTCACCTCTAAGCCTTTCAATTTCAATCTCCCACAGGATTGAAGTAATCTGTAAAGGCTCTTCATCTTCTGTTATGGACGCTACCGACAGGTCAAGCTCGAAAAACTGATCAGGAATAACGTACTCCTTGCTTTCAACGATAAGGGTTAAATTGCCCTCTACAGGCCCTTTTTTTACAGGGAATGTTTCGTCCGAAAATATTTGATGCTCGTTAACTTCTCCGTTCTCGTTTTTGTGATAGTCAGTCCAAGTTGTTGCTACTGAGATTTTTCTGTCAACACTGTTAAGGATAGGGCCAATTAACAGTGTTTCGTTTTTACTGCCTTCAAAAAGAAAATCATATTGCGACTCATCAATTGCTATACCATCTAGCAACCAAATGTACTTCTGGTCGCGAATTCCGTCCTTATCTTCTATATTATCAATAGCAGTTAGCTTACTCCCTTCCTGAGGTTCTCCAAGGATCCAGACCCAGCCTGTGGGATCATCTTGGACGTTTATCACTAGTTCTGTACCGTCTGGATACAGAGTGATTGGGACTCCGTAGTTATCGAAATAAGTCACTTCAACTGACAAGTAGGTATCTACCATTTCTTGCGTTATGTCTAGACTTGATGACACTTGATTAAAGATAAAATCGCCGTTACTTTTCCAACTGTAAAAAGGCCCTGCGCTTTTGCCGTTTGGAGTGTTGTAATTACCATAAATTTCTAAAGTATCATATTGTTTCGGACTTAAGCTCGAAAGCTCTAATGAAGAAACCTGGGGATCCTCACTTAAATCATCCAAGCTTGGAGGAGAAGTAAGGCCTATAACAGGTGACACAGGCCCAGTAATAGTTTGTTGTTCTCCATTTAAATTTATGAAAGTTGCTATTGGGTAGTACTGCTTTTGGAGAGCCCAATTTGCAAGGTACAAGTAATCACCTGATCCAACATTTTCACCTGTAGTTGCATCAACCCAGCTGATTGCTATAGGTTCAATTTCTGGTCTGTACTCATTTAGTGAACTAATGTCTACGACAATAGCATTGTAGGTACTATAAGAGCTATCCGCACTTATGAAAATTTCTGCATCAATCTCTTCGCGATTGCCGTAAATGATTGGACCAAAAGGATCGGACTTAACCCAATCCTCGTTAGTGGGTCTTTCTTCTTCTGCTTGAGAAGGATCTACCAATCTTATCGCTCCTTGCAAATTCATACCCACCAAGATTTCTTCAAGCTCAAGTACAGAACTTAGAGTAACGATGTGTACATATCCAAGAGGCTCGCCATCTTCTCCGATATTTGACAAAGCAATCTCCCCATCTCCGTCCAAATAAAGCTGTTTATTATCGGCGTACCAAGTGTACTCATAACTAGGAAAAGGAACTTGGGTAGTCACATCATCGACATTAATCTCAACCGTACTACCAACTCTTTTGATATCTGAATTGTCGGTTAGCTCGACTTTTGGTTTGCCGTCAATACTTAATACGTCTTCAGTGTTTATTGTAATCAACCCGTCGACTGTTGCGAATTCTGTCCTGTCGGTTCCATTTACTCTGGTTCCCTCTCTGTTAACTTTAACTAGAAACTGAGTGTTATCCGAAACGGATTCAGCTATTAAACGAAGCTTAGCTGTTACTCCATTAGCTTCGACTGCTGAATCTCCGCCTGTCTGAAGAATACGTAGCACTTGAAAATCTCGCCAGTCCTTTTCTTCCCAAGATAAAGAAGCACTAGAAAGAGGACCCTTTACTTCGCAAATTTGCCGCGGATAAGCACAATCTATTACAGTCTGCACCTCCGAGCATTTTGTCACAGCTTTTTTTCTAGCTAATTCACACGGGTCGCCTGGTTCGCTCGGATTTTTGGTAACACTAGCACACGCCTGATCTCCATTGTCGCAAATAACACATTGATCGCAGGTAACACTGCAAAGCTCTGGCTCATATTCCCAGTGTCCGCTGTCAACGTTACAGAGATAACATTCACGGCCATCTGAATCATCAACGACTCTACCATTGTCTTTGTCTATATAAGCCGGGCAATAGCAAGCCCTGTTCGGAAGCTTTATGTCACCACAAATGCCTCTAGTTCTACTCAAAAACGTCAGCTTATCCGCCTTTTCTTTGTTAAGTTGATAGAGGTAGTCATCTGTAATTTTAATTTGTTCTTCATGTTGATCTTTTCTCTCCTCTTTGTTGTCCAAGTACTCCTGAGTGAGGTCTGTTCTGGCCTCCGTGTTCTCGCTTATTTGATCGTTTTTGACGTCTATTTCATCTTCTATGGCTGTAATTTGAGCTTGCTTATCTGCAATTTCAACATCCTTGTCTGCAATTTCAGCTGGATCTGTTAATGAGTCTCTTTCGGCTATCAGTTGGGCTAGTTCATCCAAGTATTCGTCATGCTGGCTTATCAGTTCGTTTCTTTCTGCTTGCAATAACTGGTAAGTATCATATAGTTCGCCATAAGTTTGATTGTACACATCAGTCAGTTCGTCTAAACCTTCTTCGTACTCGTCTATTTTAAATTGCTTCTGCGTTTCTACTTCATCAATAAGTAAATCATAGTAGTCGGATGCAGCCTGGACGGCGTCTTCATTAGCTTCCTCTGTTTCGTTACAAGCCCTACAAACACTACAAGCGTCATCTACACTGCAACCCTTAAGATCACTGTCAGGCGTTAGATTTGCAGTGATCTTACTCCATTCATCACAAAAAATACTACAGTCAGAAACGCAATCTTTCCTTACATAAGGGTCCGTGTTCGGATCACCTAACCCGCAGTTAGGAGTGTCTGGATCTGGTAAGGGCTCTGGCTGACTGGCCTCTAAGCACTCGCTACCAGGCGCGGTACATCCATTGTCATCTCCCGGGCATTCAGGCACAGGAATACAAAAACCCCTGAAACATTTAAATTGACTACCGCAATCGAAAGGCTGACTGCACCTCTGGCCTGTCATCAGCCTGTAAACAACTGCGATAGTTTACCTAGAAGGGCTCGCCCAGTTTGAATCCTTTTCGGTTTTTCCAATTAGAGCCAGAAATTGTATTTATTTTACCTAGCTTGGGCATATTAACAGGAACCCACCTAAGGATGGGAGTCTCCCCTTCTCCTTGTATGTTGTACAATACATAAAGAAAAGCTAGCGGGAAGTCAGGCCGAGGCTGATGGACGTATATTGTTCCTTCGTTGTACCCAAATAACGCTGGATCCCTGCCGAATGGCGAGGCTTGAATTGTGGCCCTTTCAGTTGGAAGGCTGGAATTGACCTTGACTAAAGCCGGAGTATAACGAGGCTCCTCGTAACGAGTCGTAATAATGTCATTCATCATTCCTTTGCTTATTTCTATAGAGTTAAGATCTTCCGGGATCAGAGGAGGAGGAAAATCATCGTATGGGGTCGTTGGCACAGAGATATCATTCAATGACGCATTTGATTGAGGCGTGTCAAGGTGGTAAAAGTAGCCATTGATAACCCTAATTTCATCAACAGCTCCTTTGAGAGTGTTTTCAGGGCCTCCTACAGAAAAATATAAAGGCTGACCATCAAAGACAAAACCGTTCACGGCGGGATCATAGACGCTTCCCATTAAAGTCTGTATATATATACCGTCCCATCTTCGCTGTTGTGGATCGCTAAGGGTTGGACCAAGAAAGCTTCCAGCCAATTGACCGTCTATCCAGACAAAAGACCACTCGCTTGTTTTACTATACTGAAAAACAAAGTGATGCCAAACTCCTTCTGTAAATAAACCTTCGCTAAGAATAATTGAAAAATTTCGATTATCTCCATGATGATCGATCCATGAGAAATCAATAGTCTGGTTTGATTGAGTAAAATTAACTGTAATAGCCCATCCAAGTCCTGCGGCAGGAGACCAATAAGAAGCTAATTGTTGTAGTCCTGTCAAAGAGCTAAATTTGATCCGCATCTCGACAACAAAAGAGTCATTATTAAACTCAAGATCTCGAAAAGTCGCAATCTTCCTTAGATCAGCGGCAGGATAACTTTCTGGAGGAAGTAGGTTACCATTCTCGTCAAGTTGCTGAGGGAATGACGCGCATCCCAGAGGGTCAGAGAAGGCTCCGTCAAGAGGATCGTGGACAGCGTGGCCAGTGAAAAAAGTGCTCGATGGTGTGGGTCCAGTGTCAACTGGATCTTCTTCGTCAAAATGAATTAGACAAAAGACACCTTGGCTCATTAAGCTGCTCCAACAGGAATATAAGCTCTTCCGTCAGCGGAAGTAACAAGCAACCGAATAGTTCCATCGTAACCATTAAAAACTCCCACCAGTTCGTTCGGAAGCATTGGGGGATCAATGTTCTGGAGAACAGTAGGCATTGCAGTCAAAAGCCTAATAGTTAACTGTGGCTCAGTTGCTCTATTCTTGGAACCAATGCTCGGGCGTTGAAATGGACTCATTTTATTACCAAGAAGAAATGTAATGGCCCTGACGAAATTCAAGGCTAACTTTTGTTCCTTTTGGAATTGACTTCCTGCCTTGCATAATTGTATTATATTCTACTCCATTATACTCGACAACACCTGAATTGTCTTCAGCAATTTTGATCCAGCGACCTTGCACGACCCCGTCGAAATCAGCAATAGATGATCCATTCGCATTTCTCTTTTCAGCAGTAACCTCTTGATTTGCTTTTGCTAGATCCATCAAGAATAGCACATTAGAATTTTTTTTCATGACGAAGTATTGTAGAATCCAAAGTTTTTATAGTTAAAGTAAACGGCGCTTTCGTTCCCGCTGGTTAGCGTAACGACATTCGCCGTAGGCGCTATTAAGACGACTCCGCCGGGATTGCTTGCGTTATAGACTGACGTCACATTGATGCCCTGCGCCCCTCCTGACCCGTCGTGAGCCCCGATAATAGACAAGACGCCCGAAGAGATCTCCAAGTCATCAAGAACATTATAATCGTATCCTCTTGAGTGTACGGTAATTGAGACGATCGAACCATCAAAAACTTCAAAATTGACAGCTAAACCTTGCCCTTCTCCACTAACATTGCCTACTATTACGTTTTGATAAACCCCATCCACAAGAGTACCCGGGCTGCTACCTGAGTCGACCTCTACACCTAAGACCACTCCTCCTGCCCATTGAACAGAAATGCTGTCAAAGCTATAGGAGTTGACGCCTCCGTCGTGCTGAAAAATCACCTGCTTCTGACGCAATCCTACCCCGAAATCAGCGTAGTCCAAGACATCATTAGCTTCGTATCCGAAGACCTGAGGAAGATAGCCTGAAGCCCGTGGAATCTCATAATCGATAACGTACTGCAACGGGTCTTGGAGTCCGGGAGTGTAAGCAAGCCCTGCCGTGTCAAGAAGCTTAACAGAAAGATATTGACCTGCATAGCGAGTAGTTACTTGTTCGCCAAGCTCGAGAGGCGTAACCTTGGCAGCAATGGTCATTTTTTTTGAGATTACTGCGATTAGTATTCCTAGCCTTGAAGTTTCTTCGTCTAACTGCCGATTGGATTTGGCCAAGCAAATGAGTACACGGCGGCAGTTGGCGAAATCGTTTTGTAAAGAGCTTCTCTCAAGGTTAATCTTACTTCGTCCATATGCCCGGTAAACTGCTTAGAATTGTCCGAGTCAAGTGGATCTAACAGCCCAATAGAAAGATTAAATGTGACATCTTCTGTCTTAGGAGCTACTATTAGGCCAGGCCATACTGGATCAGTGTTATCATCTACTTCAAGAAGACCGATCCTTTCTCCGTCGAGGAAGGCTCCAAAATGCCCTTGAACTTTACTGTATACAAATGCAAATTGCTGAAAGTCTTGAGGTTTTTCTTTTAGCTTGTCATCCAACAGTGGAACTGTTACTTGTTGATCTACTTCCGAAGAGTCTTTCCAATAAAAAACAACTTGACTTCCTGATGCGGTTATTTCGAGACTAAGGACCATACGCATATCAGATCCTAGTCCAAAAGAAAATAAAGTGTTTTCTTTTTCCGCTAAAGAGTCTAGCCGAATACGTGCTTCAAAAGTAAAAGCTTCGTCGTTAAGAGTAAATAAATCATTGTCAGTGATCTCAGTATAAACACCATTATTCGTTGTATTGGCTGGAAATTTAATAGAGCCAGCACCAAAAGCTTTTCTTAGTGGGTCGTAAGCTGCATCACCTGACACTAGCAAGGTCCTGCCTGGAATACTGCTGTCAATCAAAGGGGTCTCATTGCCATGAAGGAGTAGAATGACATTTGCGTGATCTGAAACTTTCCCATCATCGAGAGGAGGATCCGCCGGAGGTAAAACTGGTTCGCCATCCTCTGTTGCTGATCCTGGGAGAAATATCTCAGGAGTTATAATAGTAGCATTAGCAGAGATTCCGTTCCCATTGAACTCAGCTGGGATGTCACCACTTGGGGTCAAAGACACCAAAGATCCGCCCGTTGCTACCGTGCCACTGACAAAAAACACATTAGTTTGACGAAAAGCAATATAATAATCATCAGCTGGATAATAGACACCAGACTCCGAAGCCAAGCTTATATCAAACGAATTGGCTTGATAGAAATTGCAGAAAGATCCACTATTTCCAAGGTCTATGTTGGTTTCGTTGCTAACAGTAATTGAGCTCATGGTAAAATCGCCGTTGTTACTCCAACAATGTTATCGGGAATGTTGACCTGACCGTTCGAGAAGCCAACAGCCATTCCATCAACAGTCATAACACATTCTTCTGGGGTCATGCTCCAGGTTTGCGCGTTAGAGCGCATTGATATCAGTATATTGTACCTTGGGTCATGATAACGGAAAGAAGTATTTGGTTTCCATTCGCTTGCAATTTCCTGCCTCAAGGATTCGCCTAATCGAAGGCCAAGGGATGCACCTTTTATGTTACGGCGAGTATAGTCTTCATATTCAGACAAAGACTGTTCCCAGCTCATATTACTACCTGCAATGATCCAGAAAGGATATGGTACGCTTTCTTTGTAGACTAAAGGCTTCAAAGAAGAATCGGTTCCTGGAAGATCGTGAGACGGAAAAGCTACGATGGATACATCGCTAAGACTTGAAGGTTCAGGGCTCACCTGAGATTGAGGTTGATCCTCATTTATAACATTAGAAGTAGAGCTATCAACTGTTGTTTTAACAACACCATTAATAGCATCCAAATAGTTGCTATCGAGCTTATTGGAAGGGCCTCGTGATCTGATGCTTTGATAGCTAGTGGTCTTGCGATAAGTACCATTCTCTGGGTATTGATATTCTACTACCTTTCGACTATCTCGAAAGAATGTTGTCTCTGCAAATCCTAAAGATCTAAAAGAAGTCATAACACCATCTACCACACCAGCTCTCCAATTGTCAGTCGATGCTGCTGTTAGTAAAGGCTTGTATTCGTCAGTAGTTACTGTTTTCACCGACCCATCGGGGTTGTATTCAGTTAGCTGAACTGACCTAGAAAGCTCAAGCTGCTTAGTCCCAGCGTCAGTTCCGCAATAGCCGTTAGGGTTGCAACGTGTTGCCCAAGATTGCCGACATAGTTGATACAAGTCACCGTAATATTGATTATTAGCCTCTAAGGCTGGCCCTCGTTTCACTGAGACAACTTTAGACAAAGCTCCTCCAGGCCCACCGTAGAAATTTGTGGTTTCAGAGCTACTCTCGACTCCCACATAGAGAGGAGTCCTTACAGTCGTCATTCCACTCATGCAATTTGTATCGCCATTTCCAGCTCCTCCTCCAGGCTTGTTATCTGCGCTTGCGGGATTGTCGCTTTCGGAAAACTCTTGGGCGCAATCGCTAGGTCGTGGGCTTTCTAGTCCCTTATCCATTTCAGGAAGCCCGACAGTTTCTAAGTCAGGGATCCCATCTGAAGTCCCTTCATCTTCACCTGTATTTGATGGCTCACGAGCGTAAAATATAACGGGGTACTGCGTATAATATTTGGATTCACTAGTGGATACTTCTTCTTTAATGAATCCTCCTTCTTCGTCAGCAGGAAAGCCTGTTTCGCCATCAATTAATCTTGGTGCATACTGATATGTCAACTCAATATTGTCGGGATCTCCTCCAGAATAAGGATTGCCCGAACTTTTTCCAGAACTAATAGACCTTGAGGAGTCAAGGCTAGAAATAGCTAAAGTGGTAACTCCGAAAACTGACACCCACTTGGCAGTTGCGGAATAATCAGACCCTTCTCCTTCCCAAAGCTTGGCTGACTGAAGTAAACCGTCCCTGTCATACCATGCTATCCTGCTTTCAGCAGCCAATGCCGCCGAAATCGATGAATAGTTTTGTCGAGTACTTGGAAGGTAAAAGTTAGGTAAATCTTTTATTTCGCTAATATCACCATCAAGGGCATGTAGGGCCATCTTGCATCCAACGCTTAAAATGATGGATTCTTTCTGGGGATCAAATTTAGAGTCAATGATATACAAGCGGCCTCTTGGATGCTTTTCCTCGGTTCCATCCGGATAGGTTACGAATATGTCGATCTGCATCCCTCTGCTGAAATGATTGCGTCCATAGTCTTCGTTAATTTTTCCTCCTGGACGATATCCTAACGAGATTTCCCCGTCAGTCGCGATTAGGCCGTTTTTGACTCCCGACGAGTCACTCAGAGAAATATCCAAGGTCTGATCAGTGAAGTCTTCCCCGCCAATATCAACGCGAGTAAGTCGAGTGCTGTTGATTAGAAAAGCCATTAGACCTGTGTTAATCCGAAGCTGACGATAGTTTTCCGTGGGCTAGCATAAGTAAAAGAAGGAGCCGAAGTAAAAGTTGCTTGCGATGAGAGAGAAAGGCCGAAGGTAGCATCTGTGATCCCAACAGCAACGCTTTTCCCTGTAGCCCTATCTTCGTCCCAAGCTCTGTAAAGTTGATCTAAGGCTTCAGCATCCTCTGTATCAATCAAGCAATCAACTACCCAGATATACTTTTGAACGTAGCGAGGACCAGATTGAATTAAAGCTCCAGTTTGGCTGCGACCAAAGCCAGCAGAATCTTCATACTGTCTAGGCAGATCAGGAGAAGTGAAATCTTTAAATACTACGTTCCAGCTCGCGCTACCACCCGTTTGCTGTGTATAGGCAATAGCGAGGCCTGTCATGACTTACCACCAAGAATGGCTTAGTCTTCCGACAGTATTGGATCACAGATCCTTGAAACAATAGTATACTGACGGTATTCAGCCGCTTGATCATGCCAAGGATAGGAGTGCTCTTTCATTTTCATGGCTCGCCATACCACATCATCCAAAAGGCAAAATTTATACAAGGCTTCTTCGTAAAGGTCACATACGGCTTCTATTACCTTTGGTTCCAGCTGATTGGAGGCTGCTCGACGCAAGGCAGCCGATGCATATATCATCTGACGACGCGTCTCGTCATAGTCCCACTCTTCCGTCGAGGTCTCAGGGAGTCCAGGACCAGAATAACTTGCTACTTCTGAAAGCAAGAGTTGAGCCACTTCTTTCGGATCACCAAAAACAAACACAGCTTAACAATAACAATAGTCCTATTGTCAATAATACCGAGCACGTTTTGTGCGACGCAAACTGATCAGCGACTGATGCATAGTGCGATCTACATCCTCACTTTGAATCGTAACATTATTAGTAACGATATCGCTACTACCCGTTTTTCCAAGAGCTGAGACTCGCGCCATCATATTACCAGTAGCACCGACAGCTGTAGGCGTCCTCGTAGGACCTCCTGTAAGCCCTTGAGCCTTTACTTGTGCCCAGACATGAGCGGGGATGATAGTACCAGAGCTAGGAGCCTTCCAGGACCCCCAGGCAGGAGCATTGATTTCGGACAATCGACCAGAAAGACTAAGGAAACCTTCTCTCCCGAATTCGTTGACTGTCCTACTAGCCCCACCTTTAACTGACCCGCCCGTAAAAGCGTTGGGAGGAGTAGTCGGGGGTGTAGCTGCATTGTTCGATCTAAGTTGTCGCCCAAGACGAGCCGCCTCTGCCTGGGCTTGCTTCAGTTGAGTCTTTAATTGACTAACATTTGTTTTTGCCGCTTCATACCCATCTGCAGCTTCGTACGCTAAGTCAGCCTGTCTACTTACTAAATCGTTGATTTCTGCAAAGGTCTTGCCAGTAAGATCAATAACTTCTTTCTGATTTTCAAAAAGACTAGTAGTATTCTTTTGTTGCTCATCTATATCCTTGCCTATCCTTTTTAGCTCCTTCAATGCTTCTTTCTTTTGCTCTCGCATTTGCTTCTCTTCCTCAGCCGCTTGTTTTGCTTCGGCTCTTTGTTGTTTAGCCAGCTGTGCTTCGGCTTTTGCTGCGTTTTCTTTTTCAGCTTTTAGTTTAAGTTGTTTTTCTTCTATTTCCTTCTGGCGCTGCATTCTTTCCAGCTGAGCCTGCAATTCAAGCTTTTCTTTTTCGCTAAGGTCTGTAGATTTTAGTTTATCTAAAATTTCCTGCTTTCTCAAAACCTGCAGCTTTTCTTCAGCTGGAGTTCTAGCTTGAAGAGCCTGAATCTCCTTCTCAAGAGCGTTTATTGATGCTTGATTTCTTGCCTTCAAATCTTCCATCGCTGAACGATGACTTTCCTTCATAGCCTCTTTATTGCGAGCAAGTCGAGATAACTCGCTGTCATAAAAGTCCTTAACTCTTTGAGTGCGTTCAGCATGAGCTTGTTTCACCCCCTCATAATAAGCCTTGACTGATCCTTTCAGTACGCTTAATTTTTGGTTTTCTTCGTCCCAAAGGCTTTTTTTGTCCGTCTCGACTATCTGTGCCTCGTTTATTTGTTCTTTTAATTCCTTGATTTTCTCCTTATAATTATCGAGTGCTTGGGTATCTAGCTCTTGTTGCGCTTGATCTTGTAATTCTTCAAGTTTTTTGCGAAGTTCTTCAGTATCTCCTGTACCTTCTTCTATTTTATTCCTTAATATTTCGATGCGACCATCAAGGGAACTTAATTCTTGCTCTGTTGATTTAGCTGAGTCGCCTACTTTCATCCAGCTATCAGTAAACGTTGCGAGCGCTTTCCCAGCCCCCAGGAAAATATCGCCTATTTTGGCGAACATTCCACCTAGCCCAGGGATCATTTCAATCAGACGTGCAATACCTTTAAGCAATTCAAATGTGATCCAGTTTACAAATTCAAACGCAACAAACACAGCTTTTAAAGCACCAAGTAATCCTACAACCGTAACCTGAATAAGAGCTCCAATCACTGTAAGCAAGCCTTTGACATATTCTTGAGTCGCGGGCATCGAAGTAGCAATATTAGCAAAAAATTGCTGAAACATAAGAATTACGGATTGCATTTGCTTTCCGATAGGAGCAAGAGTCTCTACTAGACTTTCCATTGTTATAGTATTAAGACTATTTCCTATATTCTCAATCTGAGCTACATTCAGTTCACCTATTCTTGATTGGACTTCGCCTATAGCACCTCCAAGATTATTCCTCATGTCTTCAGCAGAAGCATTAAATGCTTCTCTAAACATTCCAGAAGTAACCTCGCCCTTTCTCATGGCTTCTTCAAAGTCAGTTATGCCGTATTTTGCTTTAACATATGATTTAAGCTGACCACGCAATGCACCATCAAGTTCAGAGAACTGTTGATTTAATTCTTCTCCTTGAAGCTTGCCTTTTCCCATAACCTGAGCGAACGCTTCGATATATCGTCCTGATTGTTCACTGTTCAAACCAAGAGTTGTCACACGAGCAGAGAGGCTTGCCATCGACTCTGATACATCCTGCATCGAACCTCCCGATTGCATAATAGCTGGAGCTATTCGTTTATACCCTTTTTCTACCTGAATAAGAGATGATCCGTATTGTAAAGCTTGTGCTTTTGCCTGCTGCATGAACTGCGCTGATTGCTCTGCGCTCAACCCAAATCCTTGAAAGGCTAAGTCAAGTGCTTGCATTTGTTTGGCGCGAGCCACTACTGGTTTAATGGCTCCGGCTACCGCTTGTATTGTCATCACGGTTGCAGTAGCCGCCATGCTTACCTGACTTAACCCATTTGCCAGATTCATTACATTCTGGCCGCCTGGGATGCGAGAAGATAGCATCTTCATCCAGTTTCCACTGGCATCTGCAATTTTTCTATTTAAATCTTCAACAATTTTGTTTTGCCTGATCCAGGCGTCACTGCTACGTCGTACGCCTGCTGTATACCTGACTATATTATCTCTAAGCTGCATCTGAGTCCTTAGTTGAGCCCTCAGACTTGTTAATGATCCCTTTACGGTTTTATTAGAGTAGTCGATTGCTTTCTGAATTTTATTCCACTCTGTAAGAACTTGTTTAGATTGTCTTACTAATTGTCCTGTATTACTATCGATTAAAATGCTAACTTTTTTTTCCTCTTTTCCTCCCAGTTCTTTATTTATTTTCTTTTTTGCCTCCATGCTTCCACCAACAGCTGCATTTAGCCATTGGTCGAATTGCTGTTGGGCCCCAGCTCCGTCAAGTTTTATGCCGACATTCCACTCCAGATTGCTCATCGACGTTAAAAGTTCCTCAACTAGTGTTCCATGAAAAAAGCCCGCCTAGAGGCGAGCTGTGAGTATGCTGTAGTTCTTCTAAGGGCTGAGGTTAGAAGTTTAAGCGAGAGTAAGAACACGGATGTGACCAATACCGGATCCACCTACTTCTTCGACTTCGATGATGTCGTCAACGAGGAATCCGTAACCACCATCGGTGAGCTGAACACTATCGAGCAAGTTTGGCCCAGAAGTGGTAGCCGTTCCGGCGAGGCCGGCTCCAAGTTGGCTAGTAATACCAGCACTCGGAGTAAGGGTGACGGCAATACCGGAAGTGTCAGCAGCGTCGAAGGGGTTATCTGTGTTGAAGGCATCGGTCGATGCAATGGCACCGATTTTCTGACCTTCGTGGATTTCTGAAACAGTCGCAGTTGCAACTCCGGTTCCGCCATTTTCAGTGATGGTAATCGAATCACCAACTCTGAATTTGTCGTTAGAGGTGCGGATAACTTCGAGATTAGTCATCAAGTCCCCTCCAGTGACAATATCAGCAGTCGCGGTAGCTCCGTTCGGTCCGGTGATATCAACCAAGACACCGTTAGTATCCTGATTGCTAAAGCTAGTGGAAGTGGTGACGCTGGAACCGTTAAGGGTTCTCAACGCACCTTCAGCCCCTCCAATCAGCTAATTAGTGTCAAGGTCTAGACCATAGAAGCCATAGCCAGTTAGTGTGCATTCCCAGGACACAATGCTTGTAACTTCCACCGATTCAGTGTAGCCTGTCAGCGTTCCATAGCCGTATACTGTTTCGTCCGTCCCGGTAGGGCCGATCCGAGCAAATTTAACTCGCAATGAATCTGCTACGGTATTTTGCTCAGTCAGGCGCAATGCCTGATATGCAGAATCTTTAAAGTCAGCAACACCTGCGAGAGTCAAGCTGAAACTTTTAGTCGTAGCGACGGCTTGATTGAAGCCTTTAGTCTCGTCATCATAAGTATAAACGTCCTCAGAACCAGTATCGGTTTCCAGAGAGGCGTTTGTCAGACCGCGCAAAAGGAAAGGAGTGTCAGCTCCGTCCATATTCATTGCTACGCTGTTTACACTGAATACGCCAGCAGAATAGCTTAAAGGAGAAGCCGCTGGAACAGTAGTAGTTTCATCGATAAAGCCACCGTCTCCTAGACCTGCCAGGGAAATAACGGAGTCAACTTGAACAGAACTTGAGGCTAGTGGCACAAGGTACACTTTGTAGCCAAAAGCGGCGGAAAAATTAGCCATATGGGCCAGAGCAAAAGGACAAGTATGGCGGGCTTGCCCCACCTAATAATATTCTGCCGAATCTCTTGGTATCCTGTAAAATGTTGCGATTAAATTAAGACAGGCATATCGGATGGTATTAAGATCATTGTCTGAACTAAAGCTCCTAATCCATCAGCAACTGCAACTGTTTCCATCGATTCAGATCCACCAAATATTTCCATAGCTCTTCTCGCGGCTAGATTCATCACACCCCCATTCGCTGGCTCCCAACAAATTAAAAAAACTTTCCACTTTACCTCTATATTTGTTGATCCGTAGAATTGTCTGCGGCGAAGATCTGCTGCGTCATGAATAACACACTCAAGGCCAGATATTCTATCGAGTCCCGGCATATCAGCCCCTGGGCTTTGAATTCCGATAGAAGGTAATACTTTACCAGATGCGAAAAAATATTCACCTAAATACGATGAAAACACGGTGTCAGACAGCAGAGTATTATAGATAATCTCTGGAGACTCAGGAAAAGTTTGAGTTGACACTGTTATACCTAATGGGCTCCTTATATGGTTCCGTTAACTCGGAATACTACTGGCATCAACGCTTGATTTGCCTATGACGCCCTCATTATTCGGCCTCATGTCAAACGTTGTTATCTTCATGTGATGAGCGACGTTAGTTTCCCCCTCTTCGAGGTTCCGCAGGACTACGTTTTTAACATGACTACTTTAAATAGCTCTCAAGCAAAGCGTATCTGGAGAACAGCTATAAAAAAAGCCTGGAATGATCGATGCGCTTATTGTGGTAATCCTCCTATTGACGACAAGTCGCTGACAATTGATCATGTCAAGCCCAGAGCTCATGGAGGTCAAGACCAAACGAAAAACTGTATCCCTGCATGCCTTCGATGTAATGCTGACAAAGGTAGCGATCAATGGATGTCTTGGTTTAGGATGCAAGATTTTTACTCTATAGAGGCAGAGATTCGTATAAAAAACTGGCTGATCAAAGGGAAAGTTGAGTTCGGGAGTGAAGAAGATTCAATTTGGCTGGACAAATTTATCAACCATATAACAACGTAACGTCTTCTTCTGCTGCGACCTCATCGTTAATAAATGGAATTTTAACTAAAAAAGAAAGACCGCAAGGGGACGACATTGAGATGGTACTGTCGCTAACATTTTTTTCTGCTATAAGCAACCCTTTGATCCCTTCAGGCGTCTCTACTGGCGCTAACAAGATAGCATTCGGATGGTTAAGGCTTACAACTGTTGGCGTATTTTTGCCAGCATTTTTGCGTAAGTCTGGAAAACAGAAAAGAGCAAAAGCTGGAAACAAATCATTTTCTGCAAGCCAAAGAGCCGAGGCTCCGTATCGCGCTTCTGGCAGTCTTTTTTCTTCTAATGGCTGGTAAAGGTAAAAATCTTCTAATTCAAATGGAACCCTACGTTTCTTGGGGTCTCTATTCATATTAGCAGACTGAGCTGCTAGCAACGAGACTGGACGCTCAGCCCTATGGGATTCAATCTGCTGCATCTTCAAAGCCCAGCTATATGCGCTAAGGACGTACTCGTAAGGTAACCGGTAGAAGTTTTCGTAGTTAAATTCTTCATCGCCTTTGAAATAAGACTTCAAAAACCAGAAGATATGTTCAATGTCTAGATCAACACTACCACCGGCCCCTACTTTTTTTCAAGATCATCTAGCTGATCGACTGTTCCAGTTTCTTCCTTATCAAGCAATTGAGTAAGTCTTTCTGTTGATCGAGCTTCCTCATCTTCAAACAATAAAGACAGGCCATCAATGATATCAGGGTGTAACTCCAATAATTGTTCTGCCGTGAATTCAGGGTCTACCCTGTAAACCAGTAAGGCTAAGACCGAAATAAGAGTTTTCCTTGTAGATGCAGCGGCCATTTCATTGACAATTTCATCCAACTCTTCGCCGTGTTTTTTTTGGATCGTTTCGTCAATTTTATCTTTAGGGTTATTCTGCAATGCGTTAGAGACTCTTTCGTAAGCCTTTTGCATATCTATTTTCAATTCTTTCCCGATCGAACGAGTCAAAGATATTAGCTTTCGCGTCGATTCTTCTGACTGAGTTTGAGCTTGAATGAAAGTTTTCTCTGAAGTAGTCAAATATCCCAATCGTTTAACCTGAATTTTGCCAGACTCGTCCGATCCAATGGTCTCAAGAGCCGGTTTGACTCGTGGTTCGACGATAAAAGGCAGCTTAGGCATCTTTTTGTTCCAAATCGCTATATCTTACCTATAGTTTAAGACTTGACCCAGCTCCAGCCGCATAAGCCTCTTTCCAGTCAAATGCACCAAGCGGACCAGGGCTGATTCCCAGAGAAGCCTCTAGCCAAGGGCGGCCAGGGATGTAGACTTTTTTAATATTAACGTTTCCATAGGGCGCTATATATCCTCCATAATGGACGAGGGCAGCATAAGGGCTGGTGGAATAGTCGATATTAATAAAGTTAGAATGGAAGGCTACTGAGCCTGAGTTCATTAAAGCACCAGTATCAACTGCGCCTACGGCAATTATCTGGGCTTTCAAGTGGTCCTCAAGGCCTTTTGCGACAGAGGCCACTCCTCTCTCGTGAGCTTTCTCCAGTAATCCCATTATTGGATCAGTGTCAGGCGAGCCTAGAATCTCAATAGAAAAGTTCGGTCCAACAACTTGCTCGGATGATTCGAACGTTAAGCCGTCAAGACTCTCTACATTTGTGATTAGCTCTTCAAATACGCCGTTGATTTGATTGGATAAATTCATTGCCATTAGTTTTGAAGCTCGCTGGCTGTCAGTTGCAACTGAACCCCTCCGATTTCCTTATACAGGACTTCATCAATACCTACTCCCCCGTAAACACCGTCTGACCTTTGAACTTTAGCTATTAACACTGGGCCTTCTCCGTGAACGAGGGTAATTTCTTGACCTGTCTTCATCCATGGGTGTTGAAAATGCACAGGATTAAAGACAAGGCCACCTTCAGCTGGATGCCTTAGGTCATATTCGACCGGAACAACTGCGTACTCTAACGAATACCCACGATAATAAAACTGATCTCCAGACGCACCAGGCATCATTTGACCATCTAACTGGCTTTCTAGTGGAACTCTTTTTGACCCCGAGCTGACCCCTGAATACTCAACACGCTTCAACCAGGCTTTGACCAAGAAATTATCAGCGATTATCTCTTCAAATCTTCCATTAACGTTTACGACGTCAACTACCCCCGGGAATAGAACTCGAGAGTTAATGTAAGGATACAAGGGGCTGGTCATAGCGTAAACCCAATCGTTCTAGGCTGCCAAGCCGCACCCCCCAGCTTCTCTCCCCTCCGGGTCGAGTCGCTAACTCGGGCTTAGCCCTCGTCACGCTTTACGTCTTCATCAAGAACAAGTTCCATCTGAAGTGCAAAAAAAGAATCCCTTAAGTGCCATAACCATTCTTGTTCTTCAGCAGGTCTTGCCGGACTACCGGGCCACAAACGAATAGCTTCATTTACAGCATACGAAAGGGTTCTAATTTGTTCTGGACCTAGAGTGATTTGAAATTCCATTATTTTACAGGACACTGAGTACAGCTTTCAATCTCTCCTGTACCAATAATCTTAGCGTATTTTGCATTCATCTTACGCCAGGACTCACATCCCTTACACCAAACATCCACGACATCAGCTTGTCCCACTTCGCGCATGAGTTCACCCATGGGTCCCTCGTTCATTTCAGGATGAATGTTGTTCATGGTAATAATACACTAAGAATGAGTGTTTTCACAGTATACCCATCAAGACCGAATCAACCTTGTAGTAAGACCGCCATCAGGATTGTACATACTGATACAGGAACAGAACGAAAAGTAGTTCCACAACTCAAAACGAGCTTTATTCTTCTCTTTCTGTGGGCCTGTTAGTCCGTTTTTCCCTCCAATAACTTCCCATTCCAAAACATCAGCTTTAACCAATACCTTCCCCTCAGTATCTTCGGTATTCTGAGCGCTATCATTGGTATCAGCCGTTTCATATTCGTCCAGTAAGATTCGTACCTTTAAAACCGCAGAGGCGCTTAGAACCTCCATCTCATTCATACAGTCTTCAATACAATCTAAGATATATCCCCCAAAAGGAACCCTTAAGGCCTCAATAACGCGTAACTCGTCACCTGCCACCCAATTACCATCAGTATTTAAGGACATGAGTTGGAATAATAACCGATCAGACTAGTATTCCAGGTGATAAAATGATGCTAAATGAACAGACTAGAATGAATCGCTCCTGTTTAGCACTTCTTATCGCTGTTCGCTGCCAGAATCAACAAGCTGTTACTCAGTTACTTAGACAGCTTTATCATGACTTTGAAGAACAACAGCTGAAACCCGTCCTTAATCGTACTATCTACCTCATGACTGCAAAAGAACGTGATTGGATGAAAGAGTTATATTGATTCCATGTCCCCCTTAAAGGTAGTTTGAGAATTTGTGAAAAATTTTGAGAGGGGTTAGGCTGGGAGTGTTACGAATTGTAACGGGGGTGGGGGGGTTAAGTTTTGTTACAACCCTGTATTGTTACGATATGTGACTTATGCGTTATTGGCATTCGTTACGATATGTTAAGAAAGATCAACAGAAGAGGGGTCCGGGTAGACAAGGTGGAGAGCAGTCGCTAAGATAAGGGAGTCCACCAAAGGAATTACTTCCGTGTCCAATCTCAGCAACGAATTCAACCAACACCTCAGCGCCATGGCCGCCCGGCCTATGGTCGACTGCTGCATCTCAGCCCTGGATGATTTGCACAGCCTAGGCGTAATGAACGAAGAGCAGATGGAAGACATGAGGATGGAGTACAGGATCGCATCCGACGAGGCCCTGTGGAGCCAGTACTGGATGATCCGCGAATGGATCGAGAGGGCTGAGACCAACCGCCGAATCAAGCGGGAACGCCAGGCAACCCCTCGACGTCTGTTAGCGGCTCTTCTAGCCGTCACCGCGCTTTGTATCACCTGGAACATCTCAGCTAACGTCAACCAGCCGGCAGCTCACGAGACTGTTCGGGTGAGGTAACCGACAGCGGGGGGCCTCCCCCCTCTTTTTTTTGTACTTCTTAATATTAAGAAGTGTTACGCTCTGCCATGACACAGTTCTTAATGTTACGAAGTGTTAAGATATGTTAAGTTTTGTGAC
>Ga0209631_10000357_pt1 | contig 61071 bp, 54 predicted proteins | sample COG_08_FD_184752 | JGI IMG/M metagenome (GOLD analysis project Ga0209631, IMG submission 184752) | Pelagic Microbial community sample from North Sea - COGITO 998_met_08 (SPAdes) (version 2) | ecosystem: Environmental > Aquatic > Marine > Neritic zone/Coastal water | place: Helgoland, sampling... | reverse complement strand
CCCCCCCCCCACCACCACCTCCTCCACCAGATACAATATTTGTCACAGCGCCTGTTTTTAAAATTTTAATATTATAAGTTTTAATATTACCATTTCTATTATTATAACTAGTATTATGATCTGTTGTATAAGTATTTATGAAATCTGCAATCCAATAATATTTTATCGTATCATCATCATCAATATATTTATATAAAACAAATCTAAAATTTACAGGACCATAAAATTTATCTGTTATATCACTATATCCATATTTGTAACTATCATATACATAATACCACATATCAGTCAAATCGTTAACATAATTTTGAGATTTTATAATAGATTTATATTGGTCTAAATTATTAACAACATTACTAAATGAAATATGACCATATTTTTTTGCTAAATATTGTTCAGCATTTATTTTTTCATTTAAATTTAATTCTTTATCATAAAAAATTATTTCTGCTATTTCCCAATTACTAGTTTCTGTTGAATATGTTTCTCCAGTATAATATCCATAATTAATTGATAATTGAACATTATAATCACTATATTTTTGAGGATAACTTGTATCTAAATATTGATAATAATTGGTACAATCTTGACCATTATATCTTGCTGTATTTTGCGTTTCTATACCAATCATCCAATAATCAGTTTCAGAATGTTGTTTATTTATAGTTGTATGCCATCCTGATTTATAATTATGACTTCTACCAGAATAATTACCATGAAATCCCCAGCATGTATTTTGTCCTGTTCCAGAAGATGAATCAAATATTCTTCCATTATAAGTTGTATTATTTTTATCACCAACATATCTCGCTACATAACAAAATGTATAATCAAAATTTAATCTGAATGGCAATTTATACCCACTATTATAATCTCCTTTTATAACATTAAAATAATTTTTTCCTATAGTTCCTTTAGTACCTCTTTCAAAATATTTAACAATAGGATTACCTCTATATGTTATTATATGTCTATCATTTCCCGAAGAATCATACCATTGTTTAACTATATTATCTGATATATATAACGATTCATATTTTGTTTCATATCGAGCATATATGTTATCAACTAATGGTATATTATCTATAAATGAAGAAGTACTTTTAAAATTGGATAATGATATAATGCCATTATTTGGTATAGAAATATTATTATCATATTTATCTAAATTTTCAAGATAATAATTTGTTATTTGAATATTATTACTATTAAATTCATCATCAAATACCTTTGATAATTGTGAAAATTTAACATTTTTTTTAGTTGGAATATTATCTGGTTTATTATCAAGAATGCTACTTAATTCTTTACCATATATATCCCATTTTGAAAAATTTAAATATTCTTTACCTCCAATTTGAGATACAACTAAACCATAATTTTCAAATGTCTTAAATTTAGTCAATCTATCATTATCTGATAATTTATAGTCAAATGCAACATTTAAATTATTTTGATTATCATATTTATTATTTAAATTTGTTTTGTTTATATTTTTATGAATTATCAATTCCCAGTCTTCATTATTATTTTTTCCATAAATTCTAAAATCATGTGGAAAATAATAAATTGCATTATCATATGTTGATATATTTAGTGAATTAGAATCAAGTAAGGCAATTATAAATTTAGTCAAAAGTATTTTATAAGGTAAATTTATTGTAATCCATTCGCCAGTATAAGATGAATCTTTTAAATATGATGTACCATTAAATAATGACCGCGCAGATAATGTATTTAATGGTTGATTGTTCCAAGTATAACTATTTGATTGCCACATACCATTATAATAATTATTTCTAAAAATATTAAATGGTTTATCATTTTCGTTATATGTAGAAGAATATTGAATTTCATATTGACCGTTCCCATATATTTTATTTTCAATAAAAAAATTTTCAAATAATAATATTTCACTTTTGTAATATGGAGGATATAATCTCTCTTCTTTAAATAATACATATTTTGTCATGTTATATGAAGTCATTATTCCATTTTTAATTCCATGAATTAATTCGATACGATTTAATATAGTATTATTTAATTCATTTACATTACCGTCATCGTCTAATATTTTTGTTTTTAATTCTAAAAAATTGGAAGATATATTATTATGAACATATCTTATTATTATTATACCATCACCTCCTTTTCCACTTGTTCCACCTGAATTCCTATTCCCCCCACCACCACCTCCTGTGCCATCCATTCCCCCTTTGGCGTCTCCTGAATTTGCTCCATTACCACCTCCTCCTAAACCACCTGTTCCATTTGCACCTAAACCCGAACCCATTCCTCCACCACCTGCAAACCAGCCATTCTCTCCATATTCTGTACCAAAAATATGAGAAAAATCCATACCTATACCGCCATTACCACCGGTATCTCCATTATGTCTTGTACCTTCACCACCTGCACCACCACCACCTCCACCAGAATAACTACCACTTCCCTGAGCACCATTATTTCCATATCCACCACTTGTTGAAGATGATTGATTTCCTGTACCGCCTGCACTATTATTTCCACCACCTCCACCCCCTGAACCACCACTACCTGTACTATTATTATTACTTCCATTCCATTGTCCGCCTTTGCCTCCTCCTTCTGCTGTATATGTTATACCATCAATTACTATAAAACTATTATTTCCTTTATAACCAGAAATATGTCCTCCTGAAGTTCTTGATACACCTCCTTTACCAACACTTAAATTTGAGTTTAATATATTTACATTTGTTAAATATATTAAACCACCAGCACCTCCGGCACCAGCATCTCTAACACCGCCAGACCCACCACCACCAACAATCAAAATATCACAAGAAGTACTTTCATTAAATATAATATTATATAAAGTCTGATTATCGCCAGTATTTTGAAATACAACATATTTATAATTACTATCTAAAGTATTAATTGATGCGATTGGAGTAGTTACTGGATCTATACTAACATCAGTTATCAATGGGTGTGTTAATCTATATTTTATAATTACTATACCTGAACCACCCGATCCACCTATATGCCCACCACCAGAATAATACGCTCCACCACCCCCACCTGTATGTGGTGTTCCTGCTTGACCATGACTATACCAACCATAAGTCCTCCCTCCACCACCTAATCCACCTAATCCTCCTGAAGATGCGCCACCACCACCGCCATAATATAAACTTACGCCTGTAATATTTACTTCGCGACCATCTCCACCATTTCTTTCTCCAACTGCTCCCGCACCACCTCCTCCACCACCATGATAAGTTCCGCCATTACCACCTTTAAAACCACCTGCAACATATTCTATACCATTCCAAAATGTATCTCCTTGTGTTGCACTTCCTGGATTATAACTACCACCATTTCTATTAGCCCCACCACCACCACTACCACCATCACTTTTTCTAGTACCACCTCCCTTTCCAATTAATGGTATATCATCATAATAAATATCTGTATCATCTGATAATGTAATACTACTATTAAATCCAGATTCATTATGTGAACCTCCATCACCAACTTTTATTTTATATGTAATTCCATTTTGAAATACTTTATTAACCATATATAAAACACCACCTCCGCCACCTCCACCATTTTCATATCCACCAGTACCACCTCCTCCACCACCACCAACAATCAAAATATCACAAATAGTACTTTCATTAAATGTAATATTATATGAAGTCTGATTATCGCCAGTATTTTGAAATACAACATATTTATAATTACTATCTAAATCATTAATTGATACATTTGGAGTAATTACTGGATTTGTATTTTCTTTAAATACTTCTCTTCCAAATATTTCAAAATTAGACATAGCTAGAACATGTGTATTGCCAATTTTATTTACAATTAATGCATATTTATTATAATTTTTAGCATTTTCAATATTTTTAGTATATGCAATATTTGGAATTGAATTATAAGTTTCATATTCATAATCATCGTCTACATAATCATCTATAATCAATTCCCAAGCATAATTAAAATATCCATATAATCTATATTTTTTAGGTAATCTATTTGTATAAGTGCTATTAAAAAGAGTTGAAACAAATCTTATTTTTGTTGGTATTATATTAACAGGCATCTTAATTGTTATCCAATCGCCATAATAACCTAAATTGTTAAAAAAATTATTCCCTATATATTCACCATTATCGTATTGATTATTTTGCCATGTAGCATCATTATGATAAGTTATATTTTGTGATGAAAAAACATAATGTGGACTATGATTAGTACTATTATATCTTGTAGAATATGCAATTTCATATATTCCATTATCATATTCTGAGTTTTCTATAATATATATATCTGATGAATAACCATCAATTTTATCAAAATAATTAAGTCTTGCATATTGTGAAGGATATATTCTTTCATCAGTATACATATCAGTATTCAAATAAAGTTTTGTATATGATAATGAATTTAAAAAATTTGGCATATCATAATTTAAATCAAAATCAAATTCAATAAATTTTTGAAAAATAGCAGTATTTTTATCAATTATCAGATAATCATTAAAATCACCGTTTACAATAGTATTATAATCGGTTGTATTATTCGTAATAATACCATCATTATTTAAATTAAAATTTAAATCAGTTGTAATATTTATATTATTACTTCTATCGTTGTTATGATAAAATTTTAAATTACCAAATTCAATTTCACGAATTCTAATATTATCAAGAATATTTTGTGAAATAACTTCGAATCTTATTTTTTTTAATTTATTCATTTAATTATATAAAGAAATTAAAATTATATTTATATATAAAATGACAAGTTACTACGATATTATAGGAGATGAGCTAATAGACAATAAAAATAAAAAATATGACTTAAAAGGAATGACAAAAAATATATATTTTGGACTATATTTTAGTGCCAAATGGTGTGGACCTTGTAGAAAATTTACACCAAAATTAATAGAATTTTATGATAAAGTAGAAAATTTCGAAGTAATATTTATTTCATTGGATTCAGATGAAACAGAATTCAATGACTATTTTTCTAAAATGCCTTGGAAATCATTACCTTTTGATAATGAAAAATCAGAAAAATTATCAGAATTTTTCAGTGTTCAAGGTATACCATCATTAGTATTGGTAGACTACGAAGGTAATTTATTAACAAGTAAGGGAAAAGAATTAATTCAAAATAATAGTGATATGGTAGAATTAATAGTTAATAAAAAATATAACTATTTATTAATTGAAAAAACTACCGAATTAATAAAAGGACAAGGTGATGGTAGAATATCAGAAGATGATGTTATAAAACTAATTGAGATTTTAGATAATAAAAAAATAACAACAAATGATTATAAAACAGTATTTTATATTTTACATAATTATAGATTTACTGACCCAGCAATAAATATTTTATTATCTTATTTAGAATAAATTTATAATTATTTTTTTATTTAAATCTAGAAATGAAAGCAATATGTCAGGTAAAATAAGAAAACCATAAAAAAATGATATAAAAAATTGAAAGAGATGACTAACATTTATGGCGAAACTTACAGTAAATGAAGTGAAAGTATTATTGGAAAATTTTGATTTCTCTATATTAAAAAAACCTGAAAAAGATAAGGGAAAAAGAGGTAAAATTCTTGAAAATGAACTTGGTATTCCCAATGGAACAAGTTTAACTGATTTAGAAGATGGTGAAATTAAATCTTATACAATTGGCGAAACAATAGCAGTAACCCAATTACATCATTGTTTAGAAGATATAATTGATAATAATATTGAATTTGAAAATACAAAAGTATACAAAAAAATGGAAAGTGTTATATATGTAGCATATGATAGAGATGGTGTTTATAAAAATTGGAAAGTAGTTAATTTAAAAGATGGTGATGAATATTGTAAAAAATTGAAGGAAGATTATGAGTATATTACAGAAAAAATAAAAATAGCATACGAAAATAAAAAGATGTTAGCAACAATTACAGGACCAAATAATATACTACAAATTAGAACAAAAGCTTCTAAAAATATAAAAACTAATTCTTATCCAAAATTGATATATAATGGATGTGAATTAAAAGATAAATATATGGCATTTTATATATGTGCTTCTTATGGTAAAGCACTATTTGGTTAAATAAATATCTTTATTTTCAATACCCATTACGAAAAATATATAATATATTTAGAGATTAGCGTTAATATATTCAATTTCTTGTTTAGTAATGTTAAAATAATTATATAATTCTTCATAATTTCCTGAATATTCTATGTTTGGAATAGGAAAACTTTGTAATATTCTAATGTTGTTAAAATTTCCCCAACGACAAATATTATTTATAAATACATATAGTGGATGTTGTAATATTTGTAAATATTTTTTTGCTTGTTCTTCATTAGAACATATTATAAATACAATTGATTGTGTCATTCCACATTTATCAATAAATACACGATATTTATCTGTTGTTGATATAAATATTTTATATCCTTCTTGAAATTTATGAGGTCTAGATGAATATACAGTTTGACTTGGTGTATGAATTAATTTATATTTAAATTCTTCTGTTTTTTCAGTACTAATAAATTTAGCCTTTGTATATTTATGTAAATCACTACTTGTTTTAATGTCAAATTTTGGTAAAGATATATTATCAATAGTTTTTGATAATATATTTTGAACTATTTGATTATATAATAATGGAATATATTTGCGTTTTGTTGATTTAACAGAACTAACATATTTTTTTTTCTTCCATATTCCAGAGACATTAATATTTTTATAGAAAGGGCAATTTTGAATTATATACCAAGTAAAACTTAAACCAATTTTTTTGAAATATTTTTTTGCATTATGTATATCTAAATGTATTATTTGTAATGTTGTAATTATTTGAATTAATACATTTCTATCAGCATAAGACATCCAATTATCTGGTGTAATAAATAATAAATAACCATTGGGTTTTAGTTGTGATAATGCTTTTTCAATAAAATCCTTAATTAAATTATGATTTTTTGATGCTCTTTTACCATTTTCTAATAATTTTGCATATGGCGGATTTGCAACAATTAAATCATATTTTTTAGTAGTATTAAATGTAATAAAATCATGATTAGTTATTTGTAAATTATATTTTTCACTACAAAATACAGTGCGTACATTTTCTAATCTACTTTCATTAATATCATTAAATTCTAATATTTTTTCTAATATAGTTTTTTTATCGTGATATTTTAACAATTCAAATATTATAGGAATACTAAAATTTCCATTACCACAACACGGGTCTAATATAGATAAATCTTTATTTTTCCATAATTCATTAGGAATTTTAGTTATCATTTCAGTAATACAATCAATAGGCGTCGGTTCATCATTAGTGGATTTATATGTGCTTTTATCGGTATTTAATATTTCATCATAATATTGTTTGATTACATCAAAACTAGAATTATCAATTGTAATTTTAGACATTTATTGTATATATAATATTATATATTAAAATCATTTTTTTATGTAAGTTAATAATGTTTTTTATCTAGATTATTTTTCCAATTTTGGAAGGTATCGTACGCATTAGTATTTTCAACATGAATCATTTTAACTTCTCTATCTTCAATTTTTTTAGATATTTCATCATATATTTTTTGATCATCAAAATCAATTGAAGCGGCATCTTGTCTTGTATTTGCATAATATACAACTGGAATTCTTGACCAATAAATTGCAGATAAACACATAGGACATGGTTCACAACTAGTATATAAAACACATTCACTTAAATTAAAATCGTTTAATTCTTTGCAAGCATTTCTAATTGCAACAATTTCGGCATGTGCTGTAGGGTCATTATCAACAGTTACTTTATTATTACCATTTGCAATAATTTTATTGTTTTTAGTTATTACAGCACCAAATGGACCACCATCGCTATTATTTGAATTTTGAATAGCTTTTTTAATAAACTGAATAGTGTCTTTATTTGCTTTTAATTTATGATACTCTTTCACAAATTCACTCATAATTTAAATATTAATATTATATATTTATATATAATAAATTTTCATTTTTTTATTTATATTATTATAAAATAATAGAATGGATATAGAAGTTAAACCAAATAAATGGACAACCGAAAATAGAGTTGGATTTACAAATGATATTTATAAAACTTTTAATCGTAGTAAATATCCTAGTAAAATAAAAAAAGATAAGTGTAAATGTACAGATGGAGAATGTGATATAGACATAAAAACTATAGAATTATTTCCACATCAAAAAATATTAAAAGACTTTTTACAATTTGATAGTCCATATAGAGGTATTTTAGCTTATCATGAATTAGGTTCTGGTAAATCAGCAGCTTCAATAGCAGCGGCAGAAGGATTTATTGAAAAAAGAAATATATATGTTTTAACACCCGCATCATTAGCAAAAAATTATGAAAATGAACTATTAAAAATATCAACTGTTGGTTTAAATATGAAAAAATCGTGGAGTCAATTAAAAATTAAAGGAATGGGGAAATCAAAAGATCTAATAGATAAACTAAAAAAATATGGAATATCGGATAAATTTATTAAAAAAGATAATATGATTTGGATACCATTATACCAAGATGATATAGATGAGAAAGACATAGAAATTATTAAAAAAAATATAAGTTATAAAAGTATAAGTAAAGATGATAAACAAAGAGTACAAGAAACAATAATGCACATCATAAAAAATAAATATACTTTTATAAGTTATAATGGATTAACACAAAAATTAGTAACAGATTTAAATAAAAAAACATTCAATAATTCATTTGTAATTGTAGATGAAATACATAATTTAATAAGTCGTATAGTAAATGGTTCAAAACTTGCAAGAAGTATTTACAATAATTTAATGACTTCTGAAAATTGTAAATTAGTATTATTATCTGGTACACCAATTATAAATAATCCATATGAAATTGCAACATTATTAAATTTAGTAAGAGGTCCAATGACGATGTATAATTATAAATTACTTAGCACATCTAAAGAAGGAGATAGCGAACAAATAAAGAAGAAATTAAAAGAAAGTAATATGAGTAATTACATAGATTATTTATATTATCAAGATAAAACAATATCAATAGCATTATTACCAGAAGGATATATTAGAGAAAATAATTCATATAAAGTTAAAAATGAAAAATGGAATGTTACAAAAAACAAAGTTTTAGAAAATATTGAAGGTGAATTAAATAAAATAAAGGATCTTAAAGTTACAAAAAAATACAGTGAAAATAATTATTATGCTTTACCAAATACAAAAGAAGATTTTGATAAATTATTTATAGATAAAAAAGATGAAGAAAATCCAAAAATTAAAAATGAAGATTTATTTCAAAGAAGAATAATGGGATCTGTTAGTTATTATAGAACTTCGGGTACAGAATTATTTCCAGAATTATTACCAATCAAAATAACTTATTTAAATATGACAGAACATCAATTAGGAATATACGACGAAGTTAGAGCAAAAGAAAGAGCAATGGATGAAGCAAATAAATATAATAAATTTAAAAAAGATGTAATGTCTGATAAAAATTCTGTTTATAGAGCATTTAGTCGTATGGTATGTAATTTTGCATTTCCAAGTGAAATTAAAAGATTATTTCCACAAGATATTCGAAAAATATTAAAAAAGGAATTAGATGTAAAAGAAGAAGATGAAATTGAAGAAAAAGAAGTAGATATAAAAAACAAAGTAAATCAAGAATATGAAAAAATGATAAATGATGGTATTGACGAATTAGTAGATGGAAATTATTTAACTAATGAAAATCTTAAAACAAAATACAGTCCAAAATATTTCAAAATGTTAACAGATATTGAAACATCTCCAGGAACAGTATTAATATATTCACAATTTCGAACAGTTGAAGGTTTGGGTATATTTACAAAAGTTTTAGACGAAAATAAATACAAAGAAGTTAAAATAATAAAAATAGATAATGGTTATAAATTCGAAGATATATCAATATTCAATGAAGAGTATGATAATAAAAGATACATATTATTTAGTAGTGATAGAGAGAAAACAAATCAATTAATGAATTTATTCAATGGTGATTATAGTTTAGTAAATGAAGAACTATTTAATGAATTACCAGATAGAGTTAAAAAAGATAGTAAGTTTCAATTATATGGAAAAATGATAAGAATAATGATGATAACACAATCTGGTGCCGAGGGTATATCATTAAAAAATGTAAGAAGTGTATTAATTATGGAGTATTTTTGGAATTCGGTTAGAATAAATCAAGTTGTAGGTAGAGCAGTTAGAACTTGTTCGCACGAATTATTACCAAAAGAAGAAAGAAATGTTCAAGTAATAGGTTATATTATGAAATTAACAAAAGAACAATTAAAGAAAAATTTTACAATTAAAAATTTAGATAAAGGTATTACAACGGACGAGCATATATTACAGATTGCAAAATCAAAGGAAAATTTAATAAATCAATTTCTACAAATGTTAAAAGCAGTATCATTTGATTGTATAATTAACTCAAAACAAAATAAACCATTAGAATCGGGATATAAATGTTATAATTGGCCTATAAATTTAGAAAATAAAAAATTATCATATACTAAAAATATAGATGAAGATTATAAAATATTGAGAAATATGAAATATAAAAAACTTAGAAAAAATAAAGGAAAAGTTGTTATAATAAATGATAAAAAATATGTTGAATTAAATAATAAATTTTATGATTATGATAGTTATATAAATGCAGGTATATTAATAAAAGTAGATATATAAAAATAAAATATTATAAAATTATAATGGAAACTTCTAATAATTGTTGCATTTATATAACAAAATATAAAAGAAAAAAATGCAATTGTAACACAATATTTGGAAAAAAAATATGTTATAAACATGCAAAATATAATAAAATAGAATTATTTGAATTATTAGATGCTATATTTTATGATAATGATATTGAATTAATAAATATTCAAAATATAAATAAAGTATTTGATTATATAAATACAAAACATGATAATAATAAAAAACTTTTTATTAAAATAATAGATTATTTATATGCTATTAATGATTTAATTGATATATCAGTTAATAATAACATAATAGTTAAAAAAAAATCAAAAACCGATTTAATTATAAATATATATTCTATATTACAAAATACAATAAATATTCAAAAATATATAGATTTAAATAAATTAAAGAATTTTCAAATAAAAATAAGAAATAATATATTTAATAATCATATAATTGATAATGTAACACATGATAAAGATCCTTTTACATTAGATTTAATTCATGAAATACCTAAAAATTTTAGATTTTATTTTAGAGATAAAAAATTATATTGTTTTAATATTAAAGAATTTGAATATTATTTAAGAAACAATAATAAAAATCCATATACAAATAATATAATCAAAAAAAATATAATTGATAAATTATATAAACAAATTAGTGAAAAAAATATTGAATTAATTAAAAATAACGAATATATTTGGGAGAATATTAATCAGGCATATACAGATGTGGTTTATTATATGGAAAAAATTGGATTTTATAATAATATACTATGGTTTATTGAATTAAAATATATAGATATTTTTAATATAATATTATATTATAATGAATTATCTTCACGAGAAGATATAAATGTTGTATATTTTGATACAATATTAGATGTATTAACAGAAAATAATTTTCATTATGAATTTGCAAAAGAAACAATTAATTTATTTAAAGATGGAAATAATCATTTTATATTATGTTGTAATTATGTAAAGTCATTAGGAAAAGTATCAAAAAAATTTGAAGAAAATATACCTGAATGGTTAGATAATACAACACAGACATATTTAAATGTGGTTAATAATAATTTTCTAACAATTTTATTAAATAATTATATGAGTAATTCTAATGTAATATACACAAATATAAGATATAATAATGATAATGATAATGATAATGATAATGATAATGATAATGACGATGATATAGATACAGATATTACGTTAAATAATTATGATAATGATAATATAGAAACAACAACAATGTATTATTTAATAGATTATATTAATAGAAATAGATAAATAATAAATATATATATTAAGAATGAATAATGATAAAATGTATTATAATTATAAAAAATTAGAAAAAGAATCCAGAAAAGAAATAAAAGAAGATAATAACAATAATATAAGTTATATATATAAATTTAAGATAGCTATTTATTGTTTTATATTGTTTGTTTTATTATCAAATAAAAATACATATAAAATTTTAGATATTATAATTAAAATATTTAGAAGAGATACAAATGATATTATTAATGAAAATGGAGAACCATTAATTTTTGGTATATGTATATCCGGATTAATATTTTCAATTCTAATATTATTTATATCATAAATGTGTAAATTAAAAATTAATTAAATATAATTAATAAAGTAGAAAGAATATAAATGGTAAATAATATAACATCAGAATTAATAATATCAAATAATGAACAGACATCGTTTGAACATATTCCATTAGTAAGTAATAATGAAAATTTAACAAAAGAACAAAAAAAGTTATTAAAAAAATACAAGGATAAAAGTCTAATAATGGGTATATTGGGAAAAAGATCCTACGAATTTTTTTCTACATTACAATCATTTGTAAATATACCTTTAATATTATCAAGTACAACATTGGCAATATTGAATAGTGCTTCTTTAACCGGTGAACAAATGAAAATACCTAATATAGTAATAAATAGTATAACGGGTTTAACATTAGCGTTAGTTAATAATTTTAAAATTAATGATAAAGTAAGTGCATTTAAAAATTTAGGAACAAAAATGACTAAATTAAATAACAGAATAGAAGAAGCAATAGCGAATGATGTTAATGGTATAACAAGTGAAAAATTAACAGTATTTATTAAAGAATATGAAACACTTAATGAAACTTGTGATTATAATTTTCCAACAAGAATTAAAAAAAATATATATCTTAAATATAAAAATAAAGGATTAACTTTACCAAATGCATTAATAGGTTTTGACGATTTTAGTATTGAAGATCTAAACGCTGATAATATTAATGGTTTAAATTCTGTATAATTTTTTTTATAAAATTATATATATTAATTTAATATATATGGATTATTTAAATTAATTATTTCATTATCAGGTGGTTTTATATATTTTTCAGTATGATATGAAAATAAAATATCAAATAATTTATTTTCATTATTAGTATTTATAATAGTTCTAATATCATTTTTTATATTATGTACTCTATTTATTCTCATTTTTAAATTATCATTCCAACCATTATCATGATTACTAATAAATGCATTTAAAATTCTATTATAATCTTTATATCTATTGTAATTATTTAAGTCTGTTGTTAAACCAAAATCCCAAATTATCCACAGATAACCCTTATTTTCTAAATAAATATCTTTATTATATATATTATAATGTATATATCCACCTGGTTTTATTTTATGATATAAAAAGTTTCCCCAATGACAATCATTGTGTGATTTTTTCATTTTAATATGAAAAGTTAATATGCTTATAAATATTTGTTCTAATGTATTTATTATAATATTTTTATTATTATTATGTTTACATTCTTTCATAAATGTTTGTAAATCACCAGAAAAAATTTCATTAAAATTAACAATAAAATTATTACAATTAGTTATTGACTTTGGTAACATTATTGTACTATTTTTTAAATTTATATCTTTTTTTATAAAACTATTAAAATACATAATAGGAAAATGTGGTGTTTCATTATTCATAGTTTTACGAGTAGTTTCGATAATTAATTTAATTTCATTTCTATTATTTGGTGTATCGCACATTATTTTTCCACAAATATTATAAAAATATTTATTATATTTATATTTTACATTATAAATTGTACCATAAGCACTTTCAGAACCTATTTTTTTAAATAAATGAATATTATTTAAATAATAATTATCTTTAGTATTTATTTTAAAGTTATCTGGTTTAATATTTACAGATTTTAATTTTTTTAAATTAAACTCTTTAAACATTCCTTTATGAATTTCATTTGCATATTTTATTCTATTTTTAAGAGTAAATGTTTTTGTAATAAATGGTAATAAATGTTTAATAATAATATTAATTGCTTTTTTTTTAGGATTATTATTACTTTTTAATTTAACCTTTTTCCAAATTTTTTTTAATTTAGATATTTTTTCTAAAGTTGTTAATGATTTTTTATTTATTACTTTAATATTAGGATTTTTATTACATCTACCAGTTTTTTTATTACATATTTTATTTTTATTTTTACATAATACTTCTTTTTCCTTAGTACATAGAATTTTATTTTTTATTATTTGAATATCTGGAATTTTATTACATCTACCAGTTTTTTTATTACATATTTTATTTTTATTTTTACATAATACTTCTTTTTCCTTAATACATTTATACATATTATCTATTATTATTTAGATATTTATATTTTTTTAATAATATTTTTATAAAAATATTCTACCAATGTTTCCCATCTATAATGTGTTAGTATGTTTTTACGAGCGTTTTCACCATGTGTTTTAAGTAAATTTCTGTCCATATAATATTTAAAAAATATATTAGCACATTCTTCAGGAGAAATTAATTCTGCCTTACCACCAATTCCTACACTTTTATGATCTAAATATATAAAACTTTTTGGTTCAATTTTAAAAGAATAATCCTCCGATAAAAATTCAATCATACCACCTAAATATGAAGCAACTTGGGGTTTTCCAACACCAAGTCCTTCGAAAGTACATAAACCAAAACCTTCTCCATCTGCTGTATTTAAACCAATATCACATGCATTATATAAAATATTAATATCTCTGTCTGATAATTGTTGTGGATTATCAATTTTAACTAATGTATCTTTAGCTTCTTCCCATGGAATTTCAGTAAATCTTATTTCATTTTGAAATAATTCCATTAAATCCCAATATCCATTCATAGAAGTTCCAATAACTAATTTCAAGTTACTAATTTTTTTAAATTTACTATAACACATTACTAAAAATTTTGACCATGCGATTATAGATATATCCCATCTTTTTCTTGGTTGATTTCTATTTAAATTTAATATCATAAAATCATCATCATTATAGTTATAATATAATCTTGCAACATTTTGTGGTATAGGATAATATAAATTATAATCAAACCCATGTGGAAAATTATATAATGGTTTAGTAATACCTAATTTAATAGCAATTTCTTGCCAATATGGTGTAAATGTAATAATACCATCAAAAAAAGAGTTTAATATTTGTATATATTCTTTTTTTTGATATTTATAAACTTGATCCATATAAGATATTAATTTAAAATTTTTTTTTTCAGTCCAACATTCTTTAACTAATGTTGCAACCAAAGCGGTTGTTATAATGGAGTCATTAAATATAATTATAATGTCTTGTGGATTTTTTTTAATATAATTACCAATTTCTTTTTCTCCAAATCCATTTCTTTTTGGATTTTCATTTGCTAAAACATCATATAAAATAACATTATCTAAATCATTTCTAATATTTGCACCATTAGTATTATTAACATTTTGAAAACCATAAACTGTTAATTCAATATCATTATATTTTTGTAAATATTTACATATATAATAAACAACTTTTGAATAACCATTACTAGTTCCTATAGGATAAGTACCACATAACATAATTCTTGTTTTATTATTTTTTGATTTATACCACCATGAATTTTCATTTTTAGAAACAACTTCTTTTGTAACAAGTTCTTCCTTATTTTTAATTGTATTTTCTCCAACATGAATTGTATTATTAAATGTATTCATAATTAATAATAATAATTATTAACTCTTTATATCATTAAAAAAATTATGTGTTTTTATATAACCATCTAATATTAAATTATCAATATGATCATTATTACAATCAGATTTTATAGAATCTTTTTTTATATTAATTAATAACATATCTGTAATGGGGGAATCATTTATAATCAATAAATTTTTATTATTTTCATCAATCATATTAAAAAAAGCAACTTTTGATGTATTAGTTATTAATAATTCTAATAATCTTTTATTATATTCAATAAAATTTAATTTTTTATTTTTTTCATATATTTTAATATCATAAGAAGATGATATTTTTATTATAATACCTAATATGTTATCTTTTAATATATTATCAAATATATTAATTGGAAAATTATTAGTGAATAAACCATCTAGATAATATTCACCTTCTATTAATATTGGTTTACTAAAATAAGGAATTGACATTGATGCTGCAGTAGCATCAAAAATACTAACATTTGGAGTATTATCAGTTGAAAATATAATATTATTACATTTATTTAAATTAGTTGCACTAACATATAAATTAACACCAAATTTTTTAGTCAATTCAATAAATGTCAAATTATTTAATTTATATTTATTATTTAAATATTCTTTTAATTTATCAGTATAAATAGTAAAAGATACTATTCCATTTTTAAAAAAAATGTTGGCAAAATTATTTTTTGTAATTGATAAAGATTTATTACATGCTAAATCTTTAATAATATTTTCTAATTCTAAAATATCAATTTTTAAACAATGTGCTAAAGCAAAAAAAGCACCCATTGAATTTCCTGCAATATTTTTAACATGTATTAGTTTTTTTTCAATATATAGATATCTTAATACACCTAACATACATACACCATATAAACCGCCTCCGGATATAACTACATGAGTATATGTCATTTATAATATAAATAATTAAATATTATTTATATTATTTTTTTAATTCTTTAAGTTCCTCTAATAAAGGCAATAATGTATCTAATGTCTTTTTCATACCTCTATTTAATGCCAATTCTGTTAGTAAATCTAATAAATATATAATAAAAATACCAATCAAAATAAATATTGCAATATTTATTAAAGTTTTATAGAAATTATTTGTTTTATTAATATTTTCATAATTTTCAATAATTCTAGTTGGATTATTTATAATCATATCATCATGTGGTCTTATTGTTTCTTCATATATTTTATTTATTACATTATTTCTATTTGGACTATTTTCAGTATTATTATAGTTTACAGAATTATTATTTGAATTATTAGATATTTCTTGTTTATCTATAGCATTTTTATAATTATTATTTTTTATATTTAGAGAATTATTAAATTCCATTAAATCTTTTTTTGATACTAAAACATAATCATCTTTATTATGATTAAATGTATCTTGTGTTCTTAAATTATAATCATAATTCATTAGTGTTTTTTTATAATCATCATCGCATATTTTTTGCATTTGTACATTATTATTATTAAAATCACTTAAATTTAAATAATTATCTAAATCCTCATCATAATAAGGTTCAATAGAATCTATTTTATCATTTTTAATTTTATCATAATTTTCATATAAATTTATTGAAGATTTTGAATTACTATTGTTATTTACAGTATTAATTATATCATTTTTATTATAATTTTTATTTTCATTTATTTTTCTGTCTTTTAAAAATATTTGATAAGCATCATTATATTTTTCCATTGCTTTTCCAGATACAGGTAATTTAAAATGAGGTGGTTGTATTGGTTCACAATGTGAAAATTCTTTTTTATATTCTTCAATATTTATATCATTATTATCTTCTGATTTTTCTTTTTTCTTTCTCTTTTTATCAAAAGTTTCAACATTAAATGCTTCAGCTAAAGTTGCATAATTCATCTTATTTATAACAAATAAAATATTATTCCCTAATATATACTATAAAAAAATAATTTAAATTAATAGAATAACACAAAATGGCAAAGAAAGATGTCGATGAAAATAAAATGTATGAAACTATGAATACTTTATTAAAGGGTATTATAATTGGCATTTTTTCAATATATATAATAATTTATTCACTTAGACCTTCAAAATTAAATCCAGAATTTATATTGCAAATTATTGAAAATAAAATTATATTTATTCCATTATTAATAATTAATTATTATTTATTTGCATGGGATAAAACTATTGGTGTATTGTTTTTGATATTTATAATTTCTTTAATATTTGATTATTTAATATTTATTGATAATAATTCTAAAAAAACAATAAAAAAAAATATGATGATTAATTTAAATAATTATATAGAAAATTTTCAAAATTATATTGAAAAAATTTAAATTATTTTTTTTGATTTAATGGTTTTGGTTTATCCCAATAATAATTATTTGATTTTGTTCTAACTACTCTTACAATTTTTGCAAAATATATTGTTGTTAACATTATAAATATTACAAATGATATTATAATTACAAGATATTTTAGACTACTATTTATTTTTAATAATAACAAAATAAACACAAATAATATTGATAAATTAACTAAATATTGAATTGTTTCAATTGTAAATTTTATATCTCTTTGTCCTATATTAACATTAAAACTTGCAATCTTGTCATATAATTTAGTATTATCACTTTTTTCTCTATAATTTTTTAATTCTATATTTAAAAGAGGATTTACAATATCATAATATGAGTCAGATAAATATGATGATTTTTGTTTTATGGTATCACAAGCAAGTTTAAATTGATTAATATTTTCCTCTAATTCTGCTTGAATATCACTATTCAAAAAATTTTCAGCAATATAATATGCTGTATTTTTTAAATTATATACATATATATATATTACCAAACTAATTAATAATATAGTAGCTCCAGAAATATAAATTGCATTATTATTAATATAACTATTTAATATTAAACACATAAGAATATATATAAATATTATTATTGTAATTATTAAGACAATATTGATTTTGCTTAATTTACTTTGTTGTTCATTTATTTTGCTATTCATACCTTTAATTTTTTGTGATTTTATTGCTAAATTATTATTAATTTTTTTTAATTCAACAGTTCTATCTATTACATGTTTTATTTCTTGTGATTCTGTTAATAAATTTTTTTGTTTATTATTATATGATATTTCTACATCTCTATTAATATCAATAAGGTCTTTATAATTATTACTAACAGATGTAGTAAAATATTGTACTAACTTATCTAAATTATTTATATTTGTTCCATAATTTTTTGATATATATTTATATAATATAAGTAATATTAAATAATGAAACATCAAATTTATTTTACCATATTCAATAAATGAAAATTTATTTTTTTTCCACGATTCTTTTGTATTAATTAAATCAATATGTTTTAGTAAATCATATTTATCAATATTATATAACATATTATTAAATGATTTTTTAACATTATCATCTTCATAATGTGTAATGATTATTAATTCAGAGTTTATATTTTTAGATTCAATATTATTTTTGTTTAATTTAAATTTTAATATTTTATGTTGATCATTAATAAAAAACTCTTTATCATTTAAAGTATATAATTTATTTTTATCTATAAAATATCTCATTTTATAAGTAAATTCATGTTCATAAATTTTTTCATCTAATTTATGATTGGTTGTTATAAACTGATCAATTTCTCCATGAAATTGTAATACAAAGTGTAAATAAACATTATATATATTTAGTTTTTTACTAAAAAATTTTGATAAATTAACTTCTAGTGCTCTATTTCTTGGAAGAGTAATTATATTTTGTGTTAAATCAACTGGATTACCAGCAAAATTATTAATTTTAGCATTATTTGTAAAAAATTCTTTTTCATACGAAATATTTGCTTTTATATAATCTAAATTTAATAATGATTCATATCTTTCAAAAGTTTTATCATCAATTTTATCAATATCATCATATGTTTTTGTATCAAACTTTAATAAAAATGTATTGTATAAATTATTAATATTAATATTAGTTTCAATTATTGCAATTTCATTATCTAAATTTTTTAATGTTGCATCTGACATTTTTATTTTTTCTATATAATCTATTTATATAAAATATATAAAAATATTTCTATCAATATAGGAATAACATATGACTTATTTGGAACCAGCATCATATTTACAAATAATATTTATGCATATTGGTGGTCGCTTTTTAAAATTTAAAGTCACACCTGTACAAGAAAAGATGTTAGAAAATAGATTAACACAAGCTATAATATTTTATTCATTATTAGTATTTAGTACAAAAAGTTTAGTTAAAGGATTAATAATACTTATAATTGCTTATTTATTATTATATATATTATTAAACGAAAAATCAAACTATAATTTAATTTCAAAAGAATGGTTAATAGATAATAATTTTATCAAAAAAGAAAAAGATTATTTATCAAATATTGATATGTATAAAAAAACTTTGAATAACTTTAATAAATTATAATTTAGATTTTGGCCAATAATTTTTATCTGATTTTGTATAAACAATTTCATAAATTTCAGTAAAAAATATTGTTGTTAATATTAATATTATAATAGCAAATACAATTAAAATAAAGATATTATTATAAAATTTTGCTATAAATATATAAATTGATAATAATATACACAAAGTTATAACATAATTTGCAATTGTTTCTTTTAATCTAATATCATATAATTTAACATTTGTAGAATTTTCAACCATTTTGAGATATATATTGCTATTATTTTCATAATTATTATATTTTTTGTATTCTTTTTTAACTAATGGATTAACATTATCATAATAAGTTTCATCATCGATATTTAATTTCTCTATTTTGTCAAAAATATCATCAATACTATGAATTAAACTATTATTATTTTCTAAAATACTAGTATCACTTAGTAAATTAGATTCTTTTTCAACTTCTATCCATTTTTTATCAGTATGTGTATATATAGTTCTAATATTTTCATTTAATGATGTTTTATAAGCCCTAGTATATCTTAAATATCTTGAATTTCTAATGGAAGAATTTAAATCTTTTAATTGTTTTGTAATCTCTTGTAATACATCTAATGCATGTGGTTTTAATAATTGTGGGTGTGCAAATATTTCAATATCAATAACAGTTATATTATCAGGTGGTATATATGATTGAGAATTTTTTCTAAAAATATTTGTAGTTAATTGTTCACTTGTATTAAAATGTTCTGTAACATTAAAATTTGCAAAAGTTTCTTCATTAACATATGCCGATTGTTCATAATTTCTTAATAATTCATCTTTTTCTCTATTTTCTTTTTCCTGAGGTGTTTCGACATGTGATCTTAATTTTAAGTCACCTGATGAAATTCTATTTACAGAAAATCGCGTCGGCATAACTCCCTTACCATTTTCAATATTATTTAAAGAACTTGTTAATTCAGATATAATATCATTAACAAATTTATCTCTTTTTTGTTTTTCATTATCTAAATTTCTTTGCATTTCTGTTTTCTCAATTTCATTCAAATCATCATATAATTTGGTATTTTCTTTTATGTTTATACCAGCTATTCTATAATCAATCGCTAATTTTAAAGAAAGTAAATAACCTTTTTCGCTTTCTGTTAATTCAGTACTTGCAAGCAATGTAGCATATTCGTTTTTACTTTGTTTATAATTTTCTTCTGCAGCTTTTTGATCAGTTAAAGCAATATCTCTTACTCTTTCTGCCTCAGCAGCTTCATCTTCAGCTTTTTTTTGTGCATCATCTGCTTCTTTAACCATTTTATCATATATGTCTTTTTCTAATTTTTGTTTATCAAGTAGTTCTCTTCTTTTAGCAGTTTCTGCTGCAAATAATGCTTTCTTACAAGCTTCTGCTTCAAGTTTAATAGCTACTTGAGCAATATATTTAGCTTTTGCTCCTTTAACTGCTAATTCATTATTCGATTTTGCTTTTCGCGATTCTTCTATCTGTGAAGTTAATCGTGCTAATTGTTCTTTTTGTAATTCAATATTTGTTTTAATATCTTCAATTTGTTTTTTACTTAATTCTGTTTCAGCCCCTTTATTTAATATTTCAGTATCATAGCTATTTATTTCTGCCTGATATGCATCAATTTTAGCTTTTAATCTATTTTGCTCTGTTTCTGCTTCGCTAATTAAAGTATTATACTCATCTATCATATCATCTTGTTCATCGATTGTTCCAAGATTTACCCCTAATTCTATATATTTGTCATTAATTTCTTGTTTTCCTCTATTTATTTCATTACCTAATTCTAATAAATTAGCTCTTTCTTTTTTAATTTCAATACCTGTATTAAGTGTTTTTATATCATATACTGATTTCATTAGTCTTTTTACTTCTAAACTTATCAAATCATCCATATTTTGTTTTAATAAATTGTGGTCAAATTTTAACAAAATCAAACCAGAACCACCATCACCGCCTCTAAATTTACCCCCACCTCCTCCGGCACCAGTGCTTAATAATCCATATTTACCATAGTCCAGACCACTACCATCACCTCCACCTCCTAATCCACCAACTCCAAATGTTGTTGTAGAATTTGAAATACATGTATAGTAATATTCTCCTAATTTGAAAAAATTTTGTGATACATCTTCTTCATCTGCTAATAGTGGTCTTTCGCAAAAAGATGCTGCACCACCACCTCCAGCAACATAACCTCCATTTATATACTTTTGAAAATTATAAGTATTATTATCATTTATAGAGTCTGTTTGAACACCTAAATTACCACTTGTAGAATATTCACTAAACTTAGTATTATCATAGGAAGTACCAGATAAGTAGAAAGTATCTTTATTTGCGCCAAATTCTGTTATTAAAGTATATCCTCGTTGTCCAGTTGCAGGTATTACTAATCCTCCGCGACCACCTGAACTTATTATATCTTTATTACCAATATTATTTGAACTCAAAGCTATATTTTTTGTTATATTAGTTGGAGTAATTGCAGGATCATTTATAATTCCTGTTTCTAAAATTTTTGTACCACCACTAAATTGTAGATTGTATTGTTCTTGATTACCATAATTAATATATTCTGCACCTTGTGCCAATATTAAATATTGATTTGTTTTTTTATTTTTGATATAAGAACATGTTGCTTGACCTTGATCTATTGCTTTTGCTAATAAATCTTGACCTAGCCATGAACCACCTCTTCCAACACCAATTTCATATTCTCCTTCCATTAATATTAATTTTTGTGCAATTACTGCACCTCCAGCACCACCTTCTCCCATATTTTGTACTGCCGGTTTTTGAGATTTATCAAATTCTTCTTTTGGAGCAATGTGACCTCCAAAAGAACCACCACCAATAACAAGTGCAGTTACTTCAAATCGTTCTATACCTTTAGGAATTTTCAAAGTATATACAGTATGAATATCATTATTATTATTTACAAATGCTAATGATTTTATTTGATTATATAAATTTTTAATAATTGGTACTGATATTTCTGTTTTATTTACATTTCTTTGTTGAATACTACTCCAATCAGAAAGACTAATATCTTGATGTGTAATTTCGTCTAAAGATAAATCATGAATTATATCAAAAGTATCAGTATTTATTATATGTTCTTTATAAAGATCAATTGCATAATTATAGTTTAGAACAGATGTTGGTATAGTTACTAAAATTTTTCTTGTAGAATCATTTTCAATTTTAGAAATAATATTATCTTCTAATACTGTTGACATAACACCATTAGTATTGTACTCATCAAAATTATCTCCAACATTACTTTTTGAAAGTAAATCTTTTACTATTGGATCTAATTTATCAATTTGTTCCTGTGACATTGATAATTTCAAATCTGTTTTTGTTGCAGAATCTTCATCTATAAACTTTTCAAATAAATCTAATCCAAAACTATTATAAATTTTATTCAATATATTAGGTTTTTGATATGTTTTAGTATATATATTTTTGTTATTTCCAATATAATTATATATTATTATATACAATATAATTGATATTATTATAAATGTTATTGGTATTGATATATTAATATTTGAACCACCAATAACACTACTTAATCCTAATATTACAAATAAAGTAATAAGTAAAAATACTGATATATATATTATAATAGACACTATATTAATGTAATTTCTATCTGTATTTATTTGTTTATTAATTTTATTAAATTTATCTTTATTATTTTCTATATTATCATTTATATTTTGTAAATTTTGTTTATATTCTATTGCTTCATTTACACGAGACTCTTCTCTATTAATATATCTATTATTTAATAGTACTTCTCTTTCCTTATTTATTTGTTCTATTTTAGAATTAAAATCTTTTTCATAAGTATCAATTTTTGAATCTAATTCTTGTAAAGTATAATTATTTTTATTTTTATTTAATTCATCGATTTTCTTTTCCTTTCCTTTTATTAATAATGCAATTTGCTTTGCTTTTTCATCAATATTTTTTTTTATTTTTTTATCATATTCAAATTTTTTTTGTTTAGTATTTTTAATAACTTTTAAAAAAGACTCATTTGTATCTTCGTTTATAATTTTATTAAAATTTTCAAAAATTATAGGAAAATCGATTAATATTATATTATTTATTTCTTCAACTTTTGTTTTATATTTTGAAATAAAATAAAAATATATAGTTTTTGCTATATAATAATTTAATTTATTTTTTTCATATTTATATTTATAAGAAAATGATAACAGGGAATAATAATCTGTTTTTTCCTTATCGATTTCAAAAAAATATTTCTCTTTTATTATTTTATCAAATAATGATTTAAACGAATCTATATAATTACTATCAATACTTAAATTTTTATATTTACCATTTGGTTGCGATAATTCATCTAAATTATTTATATCACCATCTGTATCTAATTTTAATTTTACAGTATAATAATCCAATTCTATATTATTATTATTAATATTGATAATATAATCGCGATTGTCAATAGTTTTTTTAATAATATATCTTACTTTCATTTCAAATTCATTTGAATATAAACTTTTATTATCTATTGAATATTTAATTTTTTTTAAATTTGCTAAATTTCTATAGTATTCAGACATAAAATCATAAAAAAACATATATTTTTTTATATTTTCATTTGCATAAAATGAAAAGTCAATATCAATCATTGGTTCTCCAGATTTTTTATAAACATTAAAATTGTCAATATAATATACTATTTTATCTTTTAATTGATTATTTATAGTAATATCTAGACTTTCTGTTGATAATAAATTATCAATATATGGTATGCTATTATCATTATAATTAAGATCGGTCAATATATCTTTTTTTTTAAATAACATTATCATATTATCAATATTTATTTCATTATTTATCAATAAGAAATCCTCATAGCCAGTATATGACATTTTTTTAATCTCTAATTAATAGTAAAAAAAAAATATATTAAATTATATTTTATTAGGTTTAGTCCAATATTGTTTTTTAGATTTTCTTCTTACATTTTTATATATATCTAGATATAAATTAAATAATATTAATAAGAATATTATCACTGCTAGAATATAAATAACTAACATATAATTATTTAAATATGAATATGATAAAAATACAAATGCAAATAATAAAGTAATATAAGACAAATATTTATAAATATAATCCGAATTTATATAATCGTGAACCAATATATCTGTTTTTGAATTTAACATATTTTGATTATTATTTATTTTTAAATCTTTTTTTGTATATTTTTTAACTTCTAAATTTAATTTTGGATTTATTTCATTATAATATGTATTTGGATTTCTTTTTTCATTTTCTAATTGTGTTATAATATTTTCTATATTTTTTATTATTACTGAATTTTTATTAAAAATATTATTTATTTTACTTATGATATTATCAGTATTTAAATATTTTGATGTATTTAATAACTTTGTAGTACCTTCAACAACATTAAGTGAATCATCTAATTTTGAAATTTCCATCGTAAACTTAAGATATTTTGTATTTAATAATTTATTATTAACTTCTTCACTAGTTAATATTTCTTCTAATTTTGATATTAATTTTTCATTTGATAAATCTCTACTGTCATAAGTTCTTGATGGGTAAAATACTAAAAATATATTAATACTTCCTTCTTCTATATTATCTATTTGAAATCTATTTAATGGAATAAGTAATAATTTTGATAATTCAAGTAATATTTCATTTTTAAAATTATATCTTTTAGATGTATTTTCTTCACCAGCAATACCAAAATTTAAATTTAATTTTAATTTATATTTTATTGGTTTTGGTCTGTTTGCTATTTCATATTTTATTTTTTCTATTTTTTGTTTTAATATTCCAAATGCTATTTGAGCTTCTTCTGTTGCTTTTATCGCAATAGTTTCACTTTGTTGTGCTCTTATTTTATTTTTATTTTCTAACTCAATTATTTTTTTAGCTAATTTTTGTACTGCCATATCATCATTCTCAATCATTTCTTTTAAGTTAGCAATTTTTGCCATTTGAACTGTGACTTTATTAGCAACTTTACTATACCTCGCTATTTGAGTTTTAATTTCCAAGTCTAAATTTATTATTAAATATTCTTCTGCAGTTGTTTTATTTTCAAAATTTTCTTTTTCTTTATTTAATTTATCTATATCAAAAATTAAATAAGTTAATACTGTATCTAACTCACCTATTTCCTGTTCATTTTTATTTGAATCATTCGATTTTTCTTCTATTTTTTTTAGTAATTCTATATTAAATTTATTTATTTCATCTATTTTTTTTAGTTTTAAGTCTTTAATTTTTTCTTTTTGAAGTATTAATACATTCAATTCATTATTCATATTTTGATATTCATCCAACAATGCACTCATATCATCAATTGTATTCATTTGTTCTAATATTTGTGTTTCTGCTGTTTCTACTTTTCTGGTAGCAAGACCAAGACTTTCTTCCATTTTAGTTTTAATACCAATTAATACTTGCTCTTTTTTTTGGAGTTTTTCATATTCCCTATTCAATCTTGCTAATTCACTTTGAAGGTTTGTTATATTAGCATCAAGTGCGGAACCTTCAGATAATCCCTCTGAAATATATTTATCATATGCTTTCTGTATATTTTCATGTATTGTTCTGTTTCTCTGTTCACTTAGTTCATTGCCACGAATCATTGCATCAATATTTTGTCCAGCGATTTCCTGTGATAAATCATCTCCTTGTTCTAAGTCTTCATATTCAGTATTTTCAAGAGATGTTTTATTTCTTTGTAATGTTGCCATTTTTTCATAAGCATCAGTCAAAGAACCTGTATCACTTTCTAATATTTTAATTAATTCATCAGTTGTTGTATCTTCTGTTTCTGTTGTTTCTTCTACAAATTCAAAATTTTCGTAAGTTTTATTTTTGATAATATAATTATTAACTAATATTACAATAACTATAATAGAAATTATTATTACTGATAATATTTTTGATGTATCTAAACTATAATAATTAATACTTATCGCATATGTAATAAATGTTAATGTTAATAACACAGAAATTACTATTATTTTATTTGTATTTGTACTAATATCTTTTTGTGTTACTTCAACTTGTTTATAATAATTTCTAATATAATCTTGATTTTGAAGTAAATTATAATTAATCTCTTTTAATTTATTCATTGAATATTTTGCATCTTCAATTTTTTCTGATTCGGCTTTTGAATCTAATTTATCAACAGTATTCGTTATCACATTAAGTTGGTTAAATTTTAGTTCATTATTTAATAAAACGCTATTAAAAATTTCTAATAATTTAAATATTTCTTGATATTTAACTAAATTAGTATTTTCATTTCGTCCATTTATTTTAATATAAACATAATACAATTGTATTATATTATAATGTAGTAATATCTCATAATATTTATATTTATATGATTGTAATACACCGTAATAATAATCTATATGTTTATTTAAATCATTAATATCTTTAAATTTAATTTTATTAAATAATTTAACAAAACTTTGAGTATATTCTCTTTTTTCATTTACATTTAATGAAGTTTTCTCTAAATCATTAATTTTTATGTATTTTATTATTGCATTATTATGTGTGACAGATGTACTTTCATTTCGAAAAAGTAATTCTATTGGAATATATTCTATTTTATTTAAAGAAAATATAGATACAATGTTTTCTTCGCTTGTAAATGTTTTTTTTAATTTAATATTTATTATTTTAGTATCAATAACATTTTTATTATATTCTTTTTTTTGTTTATATTTAGATTTATAAAAATCAGAAAGAAAATTCACCATAAATAGATATTCTTTAATTTTATTTTTAGCATAAAAAGAACTATCGATTTCATTTATATTACCAATTGATTCTAAACTATTTTCATCAAAATAATTTATATAATTTTCTAATTGCATAAAATAAGTATTATCAATATTTCCTTCATGTATAAAAAGTTCAATATATTTATTGAATATTTCTTTATTTAATTCGTTAAATTCAAGATTATGTAAGTTTATAAATAATTTGTTATTTTTAATAAAATTATTTAAATTTTCAATAGATATATTTTCTTTGAAATCTTCAATTTTAATATGTTCCTCTGTTAAATTAAAGTCATTCATAAATATAAATTATACTCTATAATTTATTTATATTTTAAATAAAAAAAATTTATTAATTTCTAATTAAACTATATTATCGGCTAATTTATCTTTTAATTGATTATATAATGTTTTACTATCATAATAATTTCCTGTATCATTTTTACTTACACAATCATATTCACCATTGTGTTTTTTAATAGGTAATTGATACTTATAATTCTTATCATGACATTGAAATTCGTTATTATTTTCCATACATTGCCATTCATTATCTGTCATATTATATATTTTTTTGTTTAAAGAATCACAACCAAAATTATTAGTTACATTATAACCATTTCCATCATATTTATTATATATTTCATCGAATAGTGGTTTATTTATAGTGTTTTTAAATTCATAATCACTATATTTTGTTTTTTTATCGTTAATACAATATTTTGTATTATTATCATCGTGATAATAAGGAATGTCGTCTTTATCAAAACAAGGCATATTGTCTTGTATACATTCAAATATGTCTTTTGATTTTACATAAGTAAAATTACCAGTAAACATATTGCATTCTTGGAATATGTTTGTATCATAAGTATTTAATATTTTATATTCTGTTTTTTCATTAAGATTTCTTTCATCTATTTGACTACTTTCTTTATTTTCTGTATCAGTTGTTAATGATCCAGTATATGATGCTTCACTATTTACAATATAACTATTTTCTGATAATTCTGGATTTTCAGTAAATGTTCTATCTATAAAATTATTATTTGCGTTTTCAATATTACAATTATTTATAAATATTTTACTTATATCATCATATGTTAGTTCAATTTCATATATTCTAAAATCTTTTAAACCTCCTTTATAACATACCAAATCATTTAAAATTGTTGTATTACTATCTAAGTCTGTTTTTACTCCACCAATATATAATGTTTTTTTATCATATTTACTACTATTAGTATCACAACTATTTTTATCAATACTTTTTTCTTGTAAATTTTGTTCAAAAACCTTATTTAAATTTTTATATATATTAATTTTATTATTTTTTTTAGTTATTATCCAATGACACCATTCGTTATCATTAACATATAACTTATCACTATTAACATCTGTAATTCTAGTAAAATCTTTATTATTTGAACATGGTAAATTAATATATAAATGTTTATTCACAAATCCAATTGTTAGTAAATTATTATTATAAAATGTTTGTTTTTCATTATTATAATAAGATTCCCAATTTATTTTATTTACATTATCTTGATTCAAAGTTAAATTAAATGTTTGATATATTTGTCCATTTGAAAATAATATATGTTGTTTATTGGTATTAGTTTCATTTAATTTTGATATAAATGATATACTATATTCTTGTCTATCTATTAAATTAATATTATCAATTTTTAATAAAGTTTTATCTAATTCAATATAATTTTTGTATATTTTTCTTATAGATGCGTCATTACACATTGCTTCATAAACTGTTCTTCCATATATAGAATAATCTAATAATGTATTATCTAATGCGTTATCTTTTGTAATTAGTGGTAAATATAATAATAATACATTCTTTTGTATTTCTACATTACAATATTTAAATATATCATCAAAATAGTCTCCTTCTATTTTTATGTCTGATATATAATTAGGCATTGTTATATTTCCGTCACATGATTCAGTTTTACTTAAAATAGAATTTTCAATTTCTTTAATATTACTTATAATTTCTATAATATTTTTTCCATATTTATTTTTTTTAAGTTCAGAACTTTTATTTGTAACTTGTTTTTTCAAAAAATCTACAATTTCTTGTTGTGAAGTATATTTTTCATTTATTTCAATATTAACATTTAATAAAATATTTTCATTATTGCTAATTGATATTATATTTATAAATTTTTTATCAATCATTAATGTTGAACTTAATGTATCTATAATATCTATTTTAAATTGAGTAATATTAAATTCTTTATTATCAAACATATTATAATTTAAATTAAATTTGATTACTACTTTAGCATATTGTATTACCTTATCTTTATCAATTACAACAATATTTGTAATATTATCAACCATATTTTTCAAATTTTGATATCTTGTGTCGTTACTAATATATTTTTTGAATTCTTTTTCATTATCATTGAATAAATTATATATTTGTTTTTTATTAGTATCATCAAGAATAATTGGTATAAAAATATATTTTGATAAATTGATATTTTTATATTTATCTTTAAATTCAACAAATTTAGATATTAATGTATAATATTCAGAAAATTTATTTGTCAATAATTCAATTTTTTGAAATTTTTTATCAACAATTTTTTTTGTATCATAATTTAATTCATCTTTTATTTTTAAAAATTGTTTATTTAATTTATTTATTTCGTTCATAACATTTGTAATATGTTTTGTAAAATCTTCTCCCTTTTTTTTATTATAATCTATATTTTTACTTATATTATTTATTTCATTTTCTAATTTTTTTTTTATATTATAATTATCTAATATATCTTCTGTATTTTGATACTCTTTTTTATATTCTAATCTTTTATCTGATAAATTTTTTATTACTTTTTGGATTCTTTTATTCTCATTATCTAATGTGGCTTTAAAAACATTCTTATATAATATGTTAAATTCTAATTTATCTATTTTAGAATTATTTAAATTAATTTCTAAATCATTAACATCTATTTCTTTTACAATATTTTTAATTATATTTGTATTAATATCTAATTCATATTTAAATATTAACATTGTAATATAAACTGCTTTCTCATTAATCAATGTATTGTTAGTTTTAATATTAATTAATTTAGTTTTAAGAATATCATCTTTAATTAAGTCACTTTCTAATAATTCATTAATTTTTAAGTTTATTTCTTCTATATTTTTTTTGTCGCATTTTATTGTAATATTATTATCAACTTTATTAAATAATAAACATGTTTTTTCTAAAATATTTTCTAGATTTTTATTATTATTATTTTTCTGTTTTTCTAATATTGTTTTATCAGTTAATAATATATCATAATTATTTTTGAAATTATTATTAAATTTTTTAATAAGTTCTACTTTTTTATTCATCATCAATATAATATTTTCTTTATCATCATTAATTTCTTTTATTATTTTACTTACTTCAATAAGTAATAAATTTCTTTTTCTTAAATTAAAATTTTCTTGAATCACTAATAATTCATACTCTTTTTTATTATTATTAATCATATTATGATAAAATTTGTTACTTTTCTGATTTCTATTTTCTATTTTTTCTATTTCTATTTTATTATTTCTTATTTTTTCAATTAGTTGTTCATTTTTTAAATTAAATTTATTAAATTCCATTGTATAATTATATATTTCTAAATTTAATTTTTCTAAATTGAAAATTTCATTCTTATATTTATCACTATTTTCATCAGTATCTATAGATTTTAATTCTTCGATATTTAATACTAATTGTCTTTTATTTTGATTTTTAGTTTCTAAACTATTTTTCAATATTAGTATATTTTTTTTAGTATTTTTTTGAGTAATAATATCTTTTTCTAATATTTCATTAAAATTTTTAATTTCGGTTTTATATTTTATACGCTGTTCTTCATTTATTTTATTGCTACTATCTATCGTTGTTTTTTTTGTTTCAATTTTCATTCTGAATAACTCGTCTTTAACATTTTCTTTTTGTAATTTAGTAAAATATTCTATTTGTTTTTCATAATTAAATTTTATATTTTTATATTTATTATCTATTTCTAATTTATATTCTTTAATTTTAAATAATTCTTTATTATCTGCATTTATTTTATATTTATTATTTACTATTTCCATACCTATTTTGCTATCAAAAAGTTCCAAATTATTCATTTCATATAATTCTAAATTTTTAATTTTTTCTTTTTGTAATAAATCTTTTTCTATTTTATCCATATTAATTTGTTTTAATTTATCTAAAGTATAATCATAATATTTAGTATAATCTGTTCTCTTTTTTTCATCGTATTCAATTTTTTTATTTAATTTTAACATATTAGTTGATATAGTTTCAATACTTTTTACATATAAATCAATATCATTTTTGATTTTATTTTTAAGTTCATTATCACTATTAATATTATTTTTTAATGCAACGATATCTTCATAATTATTTCTATATTCACTTATTGAATTATTTAATTTATCTTCTTCACTTTCAATTTCAATTTGTATATTTATTTTTTTATTCATATTAATAGCTGCAATCATTTTACTCAATTCTATTAATTTTTTTGTTGTTTCTAATTTTTCCATAACAATATCAATTTGGTTTGTTACAAGAGCATTTCTTATTTCATCTAATGTTTTCTGATTTAATTTTTGAATATCTATATTTATATCTAGTAAATTATCTTTAATTTGAATATATTTTTCTAATTTATAACCTTTTATTACTTGATTTAAATCATCTATATCATTTATATAATTGTATTTGGTGATTTCTTCTTCATTATAAGACATATATTTATCATCTTCTTGATTTATACTATTAGGATTGTTTGTTATATCTTTAATTTCACTACCAAATTGATAATTAGTTGTATCTAATAAATTTTCAATATCAATATATTTATATTTATTAAAAGAATCTATATTTTTAAGTTTTTGTTCAATATCATTAACAGTATTTTTATAATTATCTTCTAACATATTAGCATTTTTAATATAATTAGTAAAATTTTCATTTATAACTTTTCTTTCATTTATTAAATTTTCAATCAAGTTTTTTTTTTGAGTTATATCACTTTCTTTTTGAATTGAAAAATATTGTTTTCCCTTTAATTCTTCTTGATTATATTTATTACTATCTTCAAGATTCTGAAATCTCATTGTTTCATATTCAATTTTGTTATTAAAATCTTCAGAATCTATCGTTAAATCAATTAATTTATCTTTGGTATCATTTATATTTAATTGAGTAATTTTAATATTTTCAAAATTTTCTTCTAATTCATCATTTATTTTTGTTTCAATATTTTCTATTGTTTCAATATTTTCTGTTTCATTTGTTTCTTCTGTTTCAGTACTTCTTGGTTCTAATACTTCTGTAGGAGGAATATCATTTACTTTATCAAATAAATCAAATACAGCATTTAATTGTGTTCTGCTAAATTGTGTATCTTGTGTGAAATGTTCTTTATTCAAAAAAAAAAATTTTTTTAAATATTCATTACTATTATATAAAATTATTAACATTAAAATCGTAATTATTAAAATAGTTATAACAAATGATAATATGATATCAATTAAATTAAAATCATTTGATAGTATTTTAATAATTAAATATGTTACAATAATTAGTGATAATATAGATAAAAATATTATTAAGGATAAAATAATATTTTTATAAGTATTTAATTTTTTTTCTTTATCAAATATAGTATTTTTTTCATTAATATCATCGAATAATATATCACTATTAGTATCTTTTATAATATTTTTGTCAATTTTATTATTATCATCCTCTTTATTATTATCTATAATATTAACTTCTTTATCGTCTTCAAATTTTTCATTGGGATCACTAATTACAATATCATTTAAAGTATTATCATTATCATTATCATTATTTGTATCAAATGTTGTAATATTATCTTTTTTAATAGAATCAAAAGATTTATAATTAGTTATTATAATATTTAAGTAATTATTTATAAATTTTTCGGTATATATACTTTGAGTTTTATAGTGTAAATATTGTAATATTTTAATATTTGATTCAAATCTTATATTATCATATTTTTTTTCTATTTCTTCAGCATATTTTTTAATTTTTTCATATTTATTCAAATTACCTAGTTTTAATATTGTATCGTTAGTAATTAAATTAATATGATAATTTAAAATAGGTTTTATTGTTTCAATTAAATTATTTGTGATATTATTATTATTTTCAAATATAATATTTATTTTTTTGTTATAAACTTTAACTTTAAATTTTACAAAATTATTATAACTATTTTTAACAATATTGTTTCTATCAGAAATAAAATATTTTGTTGGTATTTCAAAATAATATAAATTATTTTCATATTCATATTTATCAATATAATCTTTAGTTGATATATAATAGTATAAATTTCTAATAAATTCAAGTTTAAATAAATAAAAATTATATTTCTTATTAAGTAATTTTGATATATTTAAATCACATACATTATTTTTAGACAAATCACTATTATCAACTACCTTTATATCTTTTAAGAAATAATCATTATGTGGATTGTCTATATAAAATTTATTATAATATGATATACTATTATTTATTACATATCTATCAATTTCTTGATAACTAAAAAGATTTTCATTTTTATCGTAATATTTATGAATTAATTCTTCGAATAATTCTTTTTCATAATAATATCCACTATGTATATAATAGTTATCTTTTAGATAATCTGTTGTATTTAGTTCAGTAGTATTAACATAATCTTTATTTAATAAATTATTCAAATGATTTATAGAACTATCTATTGAATTAATGTTTATCATTAATTATTAACTCTATAAATAATTAATATTTTATATAATAAAAAAAATGATTATTTTTAACTTTTATATTTAAAAGTAACTAATATATAAGAAACTAATAAATAAATGTCAATATATCCTGAATTAAACTACACTAATCAGAAAATTGATATTCAAAATGTGAAAGGTATTCAATTCAGTGTTCTTGGTCCTGATGAAATTTTAAAAAGATCTGTTGTTGAAATTACTAAAACAGACACTTATGCCGGTAGTGAACCAATCATTGGTGGTTTATTTGATTCTCGTCTTGGAGTATTAGAACATAATAGATTGTGCGCAACATGTGAACAAAAAAATGTATTTTGCCCTGGTCATTTTGGACATATTAAGTTAGCAAAACCCGTTTTTCATGCAATGTTTTTCGATATTACAAGAAAAATATTAAAATGTATTTGTTATAAATGTTCGAAATTACTAATATCCGAAAATACTACTGACGAAAATATCAGAAATGATATTAAAAAAATATTACAAATTAAAAATAATCAAAAAAGATGGGATACTTATTCGAAATTATGCAATAAAAATATTTCAAATACAAAATTCAAGTTTTGTGGCGATGATGGTACATGCGGATGTTCATCTAAACAACCAACTAAATATACCAAAGAAGGTTCTATGAAAATTATTGCAGAATGGAAAAATAAAAAAAAAACAGATGATGAAGAAAAAGAAGAAGATATTCTATTAGAATTCACCGCCGAAGATGTATTAAAAATATTTCAAAAAATTACTGATAGTGATATGGAATTAATGGGTTTTAATCCTATCTGGAATAGACCTGAATGGATGATTTGTACTGTATTACCTGTTCCACCACCATCAGTAAGACCAAGTATTATTGAAGAAAATGGTCAAAGAAGAGAAGATGATTTAACACACAAATTAAGTGAAATTATAAAAATCAATAATAATATTTATGATAAGATTGCAAAAGGAACATCAGAAGAAACAATTAAATTAATTACAATGGTATTACAATATCATGTATTTACATTTATTGATAATCAAATTCCAGGTCTCGCTCCTTCACAACAACGAAATGGGAGAAAACTGAAATCAGTTTCTGATAGAATGAAAAAGAAGGAAGGTAGAATAAGAGGTAATTTAAATGGAAAACGTGTTGATCAATCTTCTCGTTCTGTTATTACACCAGATCCTTATATTAGTATTGATGAATTAGGTGTTCCGATTAAAATTGCAGTAAATATAACATTTCCTGAAATTGTTAATCAATATAATATTGAAGAAATGAAAAAATTAATTGAAAATGGACCAGATGTTTGGCCTGGAGCAAAATTAGTTAAAAAAAATAATGATACAATTACTACAATTAATTTAAAAAATGCAAATATTGAAAAAATTATTGATGAATTAAAATATGGAGATGTTGTTCACAGACATTTAAGAGACGGTGATTATATTTTATTTAATCGTCAACCATCTCTTCATAAAATGTCTATGATGTGTCATAAAGTAATTATTATGCCTTATCAAACATTTAGATTAAATGTTTTAGATACACCACCATATAATGCAGATTTTGATGGTGATGAAATGAATTTACATTGTCCACAAAGTATTGAAACAATGTCTGAATTAAAAGATATTGCAGCAGTACCTTATATGATTATTGCACCAAGAGATGGAAAACCAATTATTGAAATAGTACAAGATACTCTTCTTGGTTCATTTCGATTAACAAAGGATAATATCAAAATTAAGGATAAAACACTAGCAAATTTACAAATGATTAATAGTAATTTTACAGGTGTATTAGAAAAATGTGATAAAAATTATAATTACACTGGAAAACAAACTTATTCATACATTTTACCACCCGGATTAAATATTGATAGAAAAAATAAAGCTGAAAAAAAGGTTACTATTACAAATAGTAAATATTTAGAAGAATCAGATTCATTAGATAAAAGTATATTTCATAGTAAATCATCCGGTTTAATTCCTATTATCTATCATGATTATGGACCATTTGAAACTCAAAAGTTTCTTGATAATACACAAAGATTAATTTGTAGATGGTTATTAACTGCTGGTTTTAGTGTTGGAATTAGTGATTTAGTAACTGATAAAGAAACTGAAATGAATTTAAAAATGAAAATTAAAGAAATGAAAGAAAAAGCATATACTAAATTAGATAATACTCGTAGAGGTTTTATTGAAAATAATAGTATTTTCACTAATGAAGATTTTATCGAAAGAGAATTAATTGGTATTTTAAATGAAACAACAAATCAAGTTGGTAAAATAGGATTAAGTCAAATTGATGAAAAGACTAATAGAATGATTAATATGGTTAAATCCGGTTCAAAAGGCAAAGAAACAAATATTGCTCAAATTATTGCTTGTGTTGGTCAACAAAATGTTGATGGTAAAAGAATTTCTTATGGTTTTACTGATAGAACATTACCACATTACACAAAATATGACGATGGTCCCGAAGCAAGAGGATTTGTTGAAAATAGTTTTATTTCTGGATTAACACCACAAGAAGTATTCTTTCATGCTATGGGTGGTAGAGAAGGTTTGATTGATACTGCTGTAAAAACTTCTGAAACAGGTTATATTCAAAGACGGTTAGTCAAAGCAATGGAGGATGCTAAAGTTTATTATGATAATACTGTTAGAAATGCAAGTGGTTCTATTATACAATTTATATATGGAGAAGATGGTATGGATGGATGTAAAATTGAAAATCAATTTATTTCTTATATAGATATGGATCCATTAATTATTGAAAATATATTTCATTTGCGTAAAAATGATAAATTATCTACTTATTTAACAACAAAATCAAATAAAGAAGTATTAGCAAGTACATATACAAAATGTACTGAACATTATAATAATATTCTTGATGATAGAGATTATTTAATAAAATATATTTTCAATTATACTAAAAATAAGTCTATTAATTATCCCATACCATTTGATAGAATTATTAATAATGCTGATAAAAAATTAAAATCAATTAAGGTTAAATCAATTAAGAGTGATTTAACACCACTATATATTCTTGAAAATATTGAAAAATTAATTGATACATTATATATTAAAAATAGTGAACAAGGTACTAAATTTTTAGGAATTTTATTAAGATATCATTTAAATCCTAAAAAATTAATTATGACTTATCATTTTACAAAAGATATATTTGATAATATTGTTTCACAAATTATACAATATTTTAATGAAGCAATTGCTCAACCTGGTGAAATGGTTGGTATTGTTGCAGCACAAACTATTGGTGAAATGGGTACACAAATGACATTAGATTCATTTCATGTTTCTGGTACTGCAGCTGCAGTGAAAGCAACAAGTGGTGTTCCTAGATTAAAAGAAATTTTAAGTGCAACAAAAAAAACCAAAACACCTACATTATTAATTTATATGAAGAATGATATTGCTAAAACATATAATCCGGTAATTAATGAAGAAGGTTTAGATAATGATGATATTAATATTGAAAAAACTAAAATATCTGCAATGAATATTAAAAATTCAATTGAAATTACAAAATTATATGATATTTTAGATTCTAGTGAAATATATTGGGATAAAAGCGATAATCAATATTCCACAAATATTGAACAAGATAAAGGTTTATTAAATGTTTATAAAGAATTTGAATTTATTAATCAATTAACATCAACTTCTCCATGGATTATTAGAATGAAATTTGATAAAGAAAAATTAAAACAACATGGTTTGAGAATGATTGATATATATACTAAACTTAATACAACATATGAAAAAACAATTGAAGCAATTTATAGCGATGATAATGCAGAAGAATGTATTTTCCGTATTAAAATAATTGATCAAGTAATCAAAGATATTGATTTAAATGATCAAATGGCGGCAATTAAAGCATTAGAACATAATATAGTACATCAAGTATTATTAAAAGGTTATAAAGGTATTAAAAAAGTATCATTAAATAAAAAGAAATATACTAAATATAATTATGATACAAATAAATTTGATAATATTGTTGAATGGGTATTAGATACTGATGGTACAAATTTAATTGAAATATTATCAAATCCTAATATTGATAGTACTAGAACTATATCAAATGATATTAGAGAAATTTATGACACATTAGGTATTGAAGCAGCACGTACAGCATTATATCATGAGTTAATTAATGTAACTAGTGAAGATGCTATGAATTATAGACACTTATCTCTATTAATTGATACAATGACTTATAAAGGACAATTAATGTCAATTGATAGACATGGTATTAATAGGGGTGATATTGGACCTCTTGCCAAATCAAGTTTTGAAGAAACAACTGATATGTTGATTAATGCTAGTATATTTGCAGAATATGATAATGTAAATGGTGTATCTGCAAATGTTATGCTTGGTCAATTAGCACCTTGTGGTACAGGAGATTCTGAAGTATTACTTGATGAGGAATATTTATATGAATTAATGAAGGATAATAAATTCAAGGTCGATAATCAATATTATGAAATTGATGAAAATATAGTTAATGATTTAGATTGTGAATTAGAAGATATTACATTTAATTATGAAATAAGTAAAAAAAATAAAAATTGTGTTACATTTAATAATAAAGTTATTATTAACGATTAAACAGGAACTCTTCGTAGTGTTTTAGGATTATTATCTTTTTTAAATTCCATATTATATTCTAAATCTTTGTATATTTTATTTATTTCATTACTATGAATACGAATACCTGTCAATCCTCTATAATTTTTCGATTTACTATCATTTGCTTTAATTATAATATTGTTATTTTTTTCTTCATTATTATGATAACAACAATTATTTATGATAAATAATTTTGTTATATCTTTTATAAATTCTTCCATTTTATTTTTAAAAATTCTTAATTAAATCATTTTTTATTATACCCAGTTTCTTTTTCCTAATTTATTATTACATCCATAACACATCGGTCGTAAATTATTTATAGTCGTTTCACCACCATTATATTCTGAAATTACATGACCACAACTATAATCTTTCTCATATATATTATTTTTACAATTTTTATACGGACATTTACCTTCCTTTTTCTCACCATATTCTTTTATCCAAACCTCTTTTTTTAATTTTTTTGTAATTCTTTTTTTCTCTTTTTTAAATTTATGATGAGGAATTGTATTTCTATTTAATAAATAATCTATAAAATTATTGTTTTTCAAAGTAAATACTATACCATTATTAACACTATTATGCTCTTCTTTATAAAATATTTTATCATTATTTGAAAATAAAACTTTGTATTTAATTAAATAATTATATGTAAAATTTGCATTTTCAAAATCTTCTTTCATTTTTGTAAAACTATCAAATTTTAATAAATAATTTGTTTCTTCTATTTCATTTAAAAATTCTGTTATTGTTTTTTTATATGCTTCCTTTTTTTGTCTTTTTTCAAAATAAAAACTATAATTTATTTTTAAATAATCAACAAATTTATTATGTAAATCTTTACTAAAATCATCTAAAAAAACATAATTCATATTTTTATACGAATCTTTATTCAATTCATCATATAATAATTTTATTTTTTCTTCATCATTTATTATATAACAACATATATTGATATAATCATCGTAATTTAACTCATTTAATCCTCTTATCATTTCAATTCTATGTTGTCCATCCATTATATATATATTATTTTCCTTTGATGGTATATAACATAATACTATTTTGTTCTTAAAATTGAAAAATTCTGGATTATTTTTGTATGAAAATATCATTTCATTGATTTTATCATCATTTAAAACAGATTGAAATGATGGAGTTTTGAATATATATTTATCTAATAATTTTACAAATTCACTAAATGTATATCTATATTCTTTATAATTATGTGAATCTATTTTTAATAAATTTTCTTTAAATATTACTTCTAAATATTTATTTTCTTGCATATTATATAACTTTTAATATATATTTTTTATATAATTAAATTAAATATTACAATTTAAATCCCAACTTGCACCTCTAATTGTTGATGTTTGTATATTTGTATTTGATGCATATTGTTTATAAAATAATTCGTTATTTAAATCATTAAATAAGTAAACATTTATTATATTTTGATTTGCTAAACACGATAATTTGAAATCGATTTGTTGATTGATAGGTGTCATATTTTGTATAATCTTTGGAATAGATTTTTTATTTATAATATATGAATGAAGACATATGAATTTTTTTATTTTATATAAATTATCTTTTACATTATACATTGTTACTCTATTTTTACTTAATAATAATATATCCCAATCATTTGGCAATTTTGAAATATAATTACATATTATATTCTCCGTCATATTATTATTAAATTCTATATCATCTTCAAATATTAAACCATATTTACATTGACTTTTAAGTATTTTTTGCCATGTTTTTATATGACTCATATAACAACCAATTGCTCCCATTGTATTAAATTGATGATGATGTGTTCTTTTTTTCTTTTTTAATGTCTCTAATCCGTATTCGCCAATTAAATTATTTTTTTTTAATTTTTCAATATCTATTTTTTTTGCATCTACCGCTTTTACTAATGAACATTTTATATTTTTTAAATTATATGTTCTTTTAAATCTTTCTAATCTATCTGTTCTATAATCTAAATTAATTAAAAATGCTTCTATATCATTTTTGATATAAAAAGTTTTATTATATTCAACATAATATATTGATAACGTTAATATAATCAAGATTGTAACTATTATTAAAACTTTTAAATACATCTTCTTAAATATTAATTATATAATATTTTTTATTATATCATTAATGATATTTTCGTTTTTTTCCAAATCTACATGTTTATCATGTTTATAATAAATATATATACAATCCTTATTATTTTCTATTTTATTTATTATTGAAATTCTGTTATTTATTTTATATTCTTTTATTTTATATATACAATTATTATCTATATTATTATCACATCCAAACAAATATGGTGGTAATTTTTTTTCGTCATAACTAAATATTATATATTTATCAAATTCTTTATAATTTGATAAATTTTTTTCAAATACTATTTGACTATCATTTGTCATATCATAGAGTAATAATAAATTTTTTTTATTATATAGTGTATAACTAACTTCATGTTTAAATTTATATTTATTCAATATTTTATCTATTTTATTTTTTTCTAAAGTAATATCTAATTTGTTATTAATAATTTTATTATTTTTTAAATATATTTCTATTATATTTGTATTTTCTGTTATTAATTCATTTAAATTCATTTTAAATTATAATATAAATATTTTATTATCATTTTTTTAAATATATTTTCGTATCCTAATATAGAGTTTAAAATGAATTTAAATGATTTTATGTTATTAATATATACATTTATCATAATTATTTTAATTATATATATTATGCTTAAAAAATATGACATTATTTATAAATATACTGGAATTAATGTATTAAATATATATAATTCTTTTAAAACTAATTTAGATAAATTAATATAAAAATTGATTTTTTTAATATTTTTTATTATTATGGATAATAAAATATATTGTAATTTTTGTAATAAAAAACTGAAAACTTTAGATATACTAACTTCTAAATGTAAATGCAATAATTATTATTGTAATAAACACTTATTTTATACTGCACATAATTGTTCATTTGATTATCAATTAGATTTTAAAATAAAATCTACTAGCAATATTGTTCATTTAGAAAATAAAATTATTAAAATTTAAATCTATATAAAAAAACACTATTATTTAATAGTATATTATTAGTATTTAATTATGTATAATGTTACACCAATGCTTGTGAAAACAGATTTAAACAGTATTAAAAAATATTTCAATTCTATTAAATTTATTTCTAAAATTTTTGATTTTAATGACAAAGATACCATATCTAAATTAGATGATAGTACGAATAAGTATTTAATTGCTAAAAAATTTAATATTAATGACTTAAAAAAATTTATTACTTTTAATGAATATATTGATAAAACAATTATACCTAAAATTAAAGATATCATTATTGAATTAAATGTAGAAAAAACACTTATTTATGAAAGTGATAAACAATTAATTTATAAATTTGTTTGTTATATTGATAAACCAAATTATGTTAAAAAATTACTTGCTGACCAATGCACGGTTTATTATATTAAAGCATATCCAAATGTAGAAAATAATGATTATATCGCTCTTAATTATACAAGAAAATTTATTCCATGTGATGATCCAGAATTAGATAATGACGAAGATGTTATTAATAATAATTATATTGAATTGGATGATAAATACGATAAAATACAATTTAATAATGGTTTACTTCTTGCAGCAAGTGCTTTTCTTGGCGAAGAAGTTATAAATGATATTATTATTCCTTTTATTTATACTATTTTCGATGAATTTATTAATAAGGTTTTAAATAAAAGAATAAAACATAATTTAAAAAAAAAAAATATTGAAGTTTTAACTAATAAAACTAATTAACATCAACATCCTGTTGTGCTAAACAAAGTTTGATTTCTCCTAATGAAGCAATACTATAACGAAGTATGATTGGATAAGAATTTTTCAAATATATTTCTACGGTTGGGCATAAATTTGTACATTTTGTAAAAATTAATAAATATTTTAAACTAAAAATACCCTGTATTATCTCTTGATCTTCATCTGTATTTTCATCGTTTTCATTTTTTTCTATTGTTATATTTTGCGATTTTTCACTTCCTAATATAGTTTCTTGAGAGCAAAAATCACCTTTACATTTTAATATTAAAGATTTTTCTATGTTTCTTATTTCAATAAAATCAGATATATTATGCATATCTCTTATTATTTTTTGTAAATATGATGATGGCATTGTTATTGATGTACTGAAATTTGCTGGAGGTATTGTAACATCTAAAACATCAATATCAATTGTTGATAATTTATAATTTGTTTCTACATTTTTTTCATTATTTGTTATTTTAATTCCTAATTTATTTTCATCTTCTTTTTCTATATATAAATTTAATAAATCATTTGTACCTATTGTTTTAATTAACATATGTAATTTCAACATATTAACCCCAATATATCTTTTTTTTTCACAATAATATTCTTCAAATTTATCAGCTTCTAATTTCAAATGAATTAATACTACATGCGTATTATCCATTGCTATTATTTTAACTCCAGTTTCATCTATTTCTAAATTTACATCCATTAATATATCTTTTAAAGCATCTATTACTTGTTTAAAGATAGTTGCTTGTATTGTTTTGATATTAATATGGTATTTATCATTATTTTGTATCATTAATATATTTTTGTATATGATTATTCTTATATAACTGTAAAAAAATCTTTTAAATTATTAGAACATAATATATTATGCCTCCAGCGCCGCGACGAACAGTGATTGAAGATAGAAGAGGCGCAACATACGACGCATCCAGACCATCCGGAATAGCACGTCATTATAGCTTGGGCAACAGAAACTTAGTCTCTGGTAATGATCAACACAAAGCGTATGTAAGAATGGACGAGTTGGAGAAGGATGTGCTGGAAATGGCATATCGCGATTTTGATAAGGCTGTTGCCTGACATGGAGAAGAATTAAAGCATTCTACTCTCCCAAGAGATACGCGTAGAGGGACAGTGGAATGGGTTGTTAATCAGTTGGGGAGAATTATTTTAAAATTTTACTACAAGGGAACAGGTGAAGAAGAAATTTTTCATATAAGTTCATTTATAAAACAAAATAGGTTTGGTGGTATACATATTGCATGACCATGTCCTGATCATCCTGCAGATTGTGGCCCGTTTAAGAAAAACAGAAAATCATATATATTTCTTAAACATGATTGGGTTTTCCGACATCTTGGTGAGGGGTATACAAAAAACGGGGCTTTGAAGATGCTTCAAAAGTTTTTAGAAACATTAATACATTATTTTAGACATAACACAAGGATATCAGAGGATATGCCTATAACTGATGAACGGCTTAAACTCTTTATGAACTCATGTATAACAAAAAGATTTACAGAGAATAGAGAAGAACAAAAAGAAGAGAATAAACAAGACATAATATATTTATTATAACAAGTTAATTATAAAGTTGCCGATAATAGCGCGTGGGAGGGTTTAGGTGGGGCGGGTGATTCAACAAAAGTTGTACTTTATTTGATTAAAATAGAAAAACTTAGAGAATTAAATAAAAAGTTAAGAAAAAATAAAACTAAAAACAAAAATAAAATTGAAAAAAATAATAAACGTATTGATGAATTTAAAAAAAAACTTAAAAGAGAAAAGGCAAAGGCAAAAGAAAAACTTAAAAAAGAAAAAGCTAAACTTAAAAAAATAAAAGTTAAAAAAGTACATATCACTAAAAAAATAAAAAAATAAAAAATAATTTTATAATTTATAAAAAATAACAAATATGTACTTTTTTAATTTATACTTTGTTCATTTATATCATTATCATAAGTACAAGTACAATCACATGATGCTTCTGGTACATCACATGATGTTATAGGAATATTATTTAAAGGTTTATTTTCAACTGGTTTATCAGGATTGCCTTTAATTTGGTTATACATTTCATTATCAAACATATCACATGTTTCTCTAATTTCATTCCATTTTTGTTGTTCTTCTGTAACTTCTTTTTTTTCTTCTTTAATATCCCATAATTCAACTAAAGTATCTATCACATTACTACTATTTTTAATATAAATTTCAAGTATTTTATCATCAAATATATTCTCGGGTGCTTGATTTATTATATGTTCCATAATATAAATATTAAAAATTATATATTTATATATTTTTTCATTAAATAGTCATTATATTTATTTGCAATAGTATATGCTAGAAATTCATATGGATGTTCATTAACGCTGTTATTATGCAAACATGTTACATCTTGTATAGAATTTGGATTATCTGAGTTATAATAACATTGCATTAATTCATTATTAGGATTTTTATATGTATTATTATTTAAATCAGGATTTGCTCTTTTTTTAGGATTAAAGTGAACTATTTTATGAAATCCTAATTTATCAGAATTAGATAAAATAACATCAACATCCGATTCATGTTGTCTTTGATATACATGTATTTTTTCATGTATTAAAGTATTAACTAAATCAGGTGTTTCTGTTTCAGGTATCATTTTATCACTAAAAAATATAATATCACTTCTTGTATGTGGTAGACCATCTTCATATTCTAATCCATTTTGTTTATCTGTTAAAGCAAATTTCCAATTAAGTTTAGCAATTTCTTTCCCATCTAATAAATCATTATATTGTTGTAAAAATTCATCAGCTTTTTTACAACAATTATTAATAATATTTTTTTGAGTTTCAGTAAAATCTTTTGCACAATTCGATATTTGTTGTATATATTGATTATTAGTATCAACTTTTCTTGCAATTAAATCAAATCTTGATAAATTATTAACATAATTATCATAATCTCTATTTAAAAAATCACTAACCATTTGTGAAGTTAAATATTCTATACTATTTTGAAAAGGTTCTATATATTTTTTTTTCGTTGTGAATATTTTATAAGTATAATAGATAATAAGAGCAATTAATAAACAAATCAAAAGATATAATATATAAAGACATATGTTTTTTTTTTTTAATTTCATTTATTATTATAGATGGAAAATTATATAAAATATATTATAACTATTTTTTACATTATTATTGCCGAATTTATTTGGATTTATTTGATAAATGCTAAAAATTATGCAAATGTTACTAAACTAGTACAAAAAACAGAAATGAAAGTAAATATAACATATGCACTTATTGCATATGTATTAGTATTTACAAGTATATTTTTTTTAGCAATACCATTTAGTAGTAATTATATTAATAAAAAAGATAAAAAAATAAATTATATATTAAAATCATTATATTATTCAGGATTAGTAGGTTTTTTTATATATGGAATTTATAATTTCACAAGTATATCTATTTATGAAAATTATACAATAAATATTGCTATTAAAGATACATTATGGGGAACATTTTTATATGCTACATCATGTACAATATTTAATTATCTAAACATATGAATAACAGCAACTAAATCCAGATCTTTAACTCTATATAAATCAAATTTATTATTGGGCAATGGTCTTTTTATAATAAATGGGATTTTTCCTTCTCGTAATTCATTTAAAGCAATTTCTCTTAATTCAATATTACTTTTAACTTTAAAATTACTAACATCTATTAAAGGAATAGCACCATGTGCTAACATTGTTGTTCTTTGTGAAATAATTTGATTAAATTCATATTTTGTCATAATTGGTTTAGATATTTTCTTATCGTTTACTTTATTATAAGTATCAGTAAGAGAAATAACTTTAGGTGGTTTATTATTAATAATTGACATTGTTGACATTATTTATTTTTAAGTATATCTAATATTTATATCATTTTTTATTTTAATTCTTTAATTATATCATTGTCAAAATAATATTTTACTGCCTTATGTAAATTAATAACATCATATTTAGAATTATGAGCATGTTCAATGTCTTTATTAAATGCAAAATGATATAATTCTTTTAAACTAGGGTCTTTAATTTTATTATATCTATTTTTTGCTTTCACAATAGATTTAAACTTTTTAACTGTACAAATTTGTTCATATTTATTTATTTCTGTAATATAGTCTAGTTTATTTCGTCTATAAAACTCACTTCGAATAACATTAATATCAAAATTAATATTATGTGCAACAATATATTTGCATTTTTTTAATGTATTTAATAATATATCAAAAGCATCATCGAATTTTTTACCATTATCAGATATTTCATTTGTAATATTATGAAATTCATAGTTAGTTATTTCAAAATTTTCTCTTTTAATGATATAATCATACATTTCAATTTCATTTAAATTTTCATCACATAACATAAAACTTAATTGTATAACTCTCGCAGTATCATATTTATTAATATTTGTATACAAAGGATAATCACCATATCTTATATTTGTCATATTTGGTAGTCCATTTGTTTCAGTATCTATAAATAAATACATTCTAATATTATTAATTTAAATAATATTTAAATAAAATCAAATTTTTTTAAATTAGTATTTTGAGTATATAAATAAATTTACAAATTTGTGTAGTAAATAATAATGTATTATACGAATTATTAAAAAATCTTTTAATCATTGGAAATAATATTACTATAAAAACTAAAAAAATATAAATTGTAGTTATTAAAACCAAATCTTTGTTATTTGTAAATAAATTATAAGTATTTTCTATTTTATCTAATTCTTCTTGTTTTAATATTTGATATATATATCCAGCATTATAATCAACATATATATTTGGATTAGAAAATATCGAATCATCTTTTAATATATCATTTGTAATAATAAACATTCTTCTATAATATTAATATTTAATTCTTAATTATTTTCACGCCATATATATCCACAATGGTCGCATACATAGAAATATTTCATATTTTTAGTATCATATTTTATGTATAAAATTTGTTGTTTATCTTTTTCAATTTCACATTCAGTATTTTTACATGTAATATTAACATCTCTAATTCTTCTTAAAGTAGGGTCATGACGAAGATATTTATTAATATTTTGATAATATAATAAATCATCTTGTGAATATTTTGTTTCTGTTATTTTAATACACTTACTTTCAACTTCTTTTTTAACAAAAGCACAATGTTTACAATATTTAAGTAAGTTATTTTCTTCATCATTACAAATATATAACATATTCGAACAATTATCGCAAAATTCCATTTTTTATTTTTCCTATTTATATTAATTATTCATTTTTTTTTTAAGTTTTTTTATATAATATAATTTTATTTACTAATAATATAAATAATGATTAATATAACAAATATTAATTATGTAAATATTGTCGCAATTTTGTTAATATTGGCATTTATTGCTTTAGTTATTTATTTATTTACAAATAAAATAAAGTATAATTCACAAAATGTAGATAAATTTATAAATAGTTTAAAAAAAGAAAAAATAAAAGTAAAAGATTATGAAATTACAAAATATTATGATGTTTTAACCGATGATGAATGTAATTGTATAATTAAAAATTCCAAAAAAGATTTAAAAGAAAGTATAGTTTATAAGGATGGGTTTACAAAAAAAGAAGCTGATCCAAATATAAGAATTAGTAAAACAGCATGGTTAGATAAAGATTCAACAACAGAAATTGAATTAAGAAAAACAATTGATAAATTAGAAAATATTGCATCTTTTATTACTAAATTCCCCGTAGTTAATCAAGAACAAATACAAGTTGTTAATTATGAAAAAGGTGGATATTATAATCCACATTATGATGCATGTAATTCAACTGATATTGATGCTAAAATTAATATGAATGGTGCATCAGGACAAAGAGTATATACTTTCTTAATTTATCTGAATGATAATTTAGAAGGTGGTAGTACATATTTTACAAAAATCGATAAACATGTCAAACCTAAAAAAGGTATGGCAATTTTATTTAGGAATATCAATTATAATAATTCTGATTTTCATGAATTATCTCAACATACAGGAACAGTTATTAAAAAAGGAGATAAATGGATATGTAACATATGGATTCATGAAAATAATTATAAAAATCGTGAAAAAGTTCCCATATGTTATTGTCCAAATTGTACAAATGAAGATTGCTATAATGTAGCTAAATTAAAAGGCGAAACAGAATGCAAATTACAACAATGTATTAATGAAAAATGTCCCAATTTTTTTCTAAAAAAACACGATTGTTTATGTCCACATTGTGATAATAAATATTGTAAAAGTAAATTGAGACAAGAATGTGTAAAACCAAATTGTATGAATATCAATTGTCCAAAAGGAAAAATAAATATTGAAAATATGAAAAAGGCTGGTTAATGATTATTTTTTTCTTATATTTAATAGTGTTTGTGTTTTACTTCTTGTTGTCATATTATGTAATGATTGTCGAGAGTTTGTAAAATTTATGACTTTGGGATTTGATTTCTCATTTATAGAAGAAGATTCACTAAGTAATGATGGCGAAGATTTTCTAGATGGTGGCGATGTACTAGATAGTGGCGATTTTCTAAATGGTGACGATTTTCTAGATAGTGACGATTTTCTAGATGGTGGCGATTTTCTAGATGGTGACGATTTTCTAGATGGTGACGATTTTCTAGATGGTGACGATTTTCTAGATGGTGACGATTTTCTAAATGGTGACGATTTTCTAGATGGTGGTAATGTAAATGTTGTATTTTTTTCATCACAACTATTGTGAATATTATATTTTAAGATTTCAGTATATCCTGTTTTATCACTATTGATATAACTATCATACAAATTTTTTGATGTTTTACTTCTATTATCAAATAATAAAAGTCTTAATTTAGATAATGATCTATTGCCATGATATTTAACAAATTCTTTATATGTATCTACTATATTTATTAAACTTCTTTTATAATTTTTTTTTCTAATATCCGGTAATCTTGGTGCATTATCTTCAGCAAATGTTTCAATAAATGATTTTACAGTAGATAAAGTCCTAAATTTATTTCTATTATATAGATCGCATATATCTACAATTGACCATGCTATTATTAAATTATAATTCATCAAATCATTAGGGTATTGTTTAAAAATCCAAAATGGAAATGTAATACCCGTTGTTTCAAATATTACATTCTTTCTATTTTTTAATGAAAGCAAAATATCATTAGCAATTAATTGACTACAAGGTTTATATTTTTTTTCATCAGGTGTTTTATTTTTTAAATTTAATTTTTTTCCAGTTACACAATCTATATTTTTTCTAGATTCCCAATATATTTTATTAAAAAATTTAATTGTTTTTTTTGATGGATATAAAAATTCATTATATATATTACTTTTATTATTTTTAAATTGTTTTTTAAAATAATTATCTATTTCATTTTTAAAATATGGATTTTTTTCAATTAAATTATCTATAGAAATAAAGTTTGTTTTAGATTTATCAATGAAATCTTCATTTTTTAGATAATGTGAAATTTTATTTACTAATGTAGATTTTCCAGATGCAGTTGGTCCAGCAACAATTATAAAATATGGATTATCAGTATTACTTATTGACATAAATAGTACAACTTCTTCTATTAATTAAATATAAATTAAATAGAATTATAAAAAAAAAATGATTATAATTTTATAGTTTATTATTACTATTGTAATAATGACTAATACAAAGGATGTACTTGAAAAATTTAATGAAGCAGTTGATATTAACAAAGAATATACTAAAAATGAATTATGTCTTATTTTAAATACAGTTTATAAAGAAGTTTATAGTAAAAAAAATGTTAAAAAGGAAAAAAGACCTCCTACAAAGTATAATAATTTCGTATCCGAAAATATGAAAAAAATGAAGGAAGAATTTCCAGAGTTAACAAGACAAAATTTAATGAAAAAAATAGGAGAACTTTGGAGAAAGCAAAAAGAAGATAATAAAAGTAAAGAAGAAGAAAGTAAAGAAGAAACTAAAAAAGAAGAAACTAAAGAAGAAAGTAAAGAAGAAAATATTCAAGAAGAAGAAAGTAAAGAAGATATTCAAGAAGAAAAAAAACCTAAGAAAAAAGTAACAAAAAAGAATAAATGATTGAAGTAATAATTATTACATCAGTAATAATACCATATATATATATAAAAATTAAAAAATTTTTTTTTTATAAATCAAAGAATTATAATAAATTAGATAGAAGTATATTATAATTTTGGAGATATAAGTATATTATAATTTTGGAGATATAAGTATGAAAATATATAAATGTCAAAGAAAATAAAAAAAATGAATATCATTATAATAATATTTTTAATTATGAATTTTATTAATGATTCTAGCGATTTAAGTGATTCAAGTGATAATTATTTTGAAGAAAATATTATTTATACTCCAGAAGTTTTAAATGGTATTTTATTATCAAAAAATAAATTAATTTGTAATGAATTTGATAAATTAACACTGATAGGAGATATAAAAGAATGTAAAATTTGGAAAAAAAGTGGGATGAGTTTTAAAATAACAAATAATAATATTTCATTTGATTGTAAATTATGGACAAGTAAAACTAAAATTTCTACAGATGAAATAATCAAAAATGAAAATAAATTATGCAAAATTGAAGGTTATTTGAATTGTGAGTATTATTACGGACATAAATATATATTAAATGTAAGTAATTTGATATTAGAAAATGAAAATTCTAGATTAAAATTATTGAAAGATGAAATTATTAAGTATAATTTACATATTGATAAAAAAATAATTGACTGGAATAAAGTAAAAAGAATTGGAATAATATCAAAAAAAGAAACACAAGGATATAATGATTTTGTAAAACAATTTAATTTAAATATTGAAATTAATTTAATAGAAATATCACTTGAAGGAGAAAATACATCAAATGAAACAATAATTGCAATTGATAATTTACAATCAAATGATATTATTATAATTATCAGAGGTGGTGGTGCAACTAATGAAATATCAAATTCATTTGATAATATTGAATTATTTAAAAAAATAAAAAATTCTTCTAAACCAATTATATCAGCAATTGGACATGAATATGATAAAGAAGATAAATTATTAATTACGGGAATTACAGATAAAAATTATTCAACACCTACAACAGCTGCATTAGAAATTAAAAGTGAATTAATATCATATAAATTAACACAAATAAATATTTTATATCAATCATTCATAACTAAATTATATAAAACACTTGATAATAAAGAAACAGAATTATTTAATTTATTTAATATAGTATTAAATGATTATTACAAAAAATACTTTGGAGGTCCTATTATAAATTTAAAAGAAAATGATAAATATGTAATAATATGTTATAATAATGAGTATTATAAGATTGATATTGAGAAAAAAGAAAAAACTAATATAAATAAAAGTGAGATTGAAAATTATAATAAATTAAAACATTATATTGATATTAAAAGATGTAATGATATTAGTAATATTATTTCAAATATTGATGATAGTTTAATTAAAAAACAATTTAAAAAAATAGAAAAAAATAATAATTACAAAATAAGATTCAATAATTTACTTGAAAAATACCATGAAAATGTTTTTCTAAATTTAAATATTAATAAAATTAATAAAATAGATAATTTATTCGATGTATGTGAACATTTAAATTATTGTAAGAATAATATTTCGAATAATAATGTCATATTTGATTATTTTAATCAGTAATATAAATATCTAAAAAATATTGATTATAAACAGTAAAATTTTTGTTAATATAAACATTCTTGTTAATAAAAATTTTAGTATTTTTATTTTTTTTAATAAACTGCATAAATTCTTTTATTGTTTTATTAGAAATTTTAATATTAATTTTTTTAAAAAATAAAAAACATATATTAAAATAATTAAAACATGTTATTTCATTTTCATTATATATTACAGAAATATTTGTACATATATTGTTATATGAATAATTAAGTTTATTTATTAAATTATTTAAAACAATATTATGGATTATTTCATTTGATTCATATAAATAATCTTTTAATTCAAAAAAAGTTTCTATAATATCATCATTACATTTTAAATTAATCAATTCTTTTTTAACATTATCTCTTATTTTACCTCTCATCGACCATTTTGGTGTACTATCTTTTAAGAATGGAATATTAAATTTATATGCAAAATCAATAATATTTTTTTTATAAATATCAATCATAGGTCTCCATAGTATTAATTTGTTTATATTCGTACATTTTTTCATACCACTAAGATTGTCATAATGTTTTCTAGATGATATATTTGTAATAATATTTTCAAAACAATCATCTTTATTATGACCAAGTAATATATATACATTTTCACTATATCTCATACCATATTCATACATATCAAATCTAATTTTTTTAGTAATATCTTCATAAATATTTCTGATTGTATTACTGTTTGAACATTGATCTCTATTGATTTCAAAAATTGTTCTATAAATAAGTTTATTATTATTTAGATAACAATAATAATTAACAAAATTTAATTCATCATTTGATATATCTTTATTATTATAATTAATATGAATGGGAATAATTTTAATATTTTTATTTTTATTTTTATTATTAATTTTATTGATAATATATAATGCTACATTACTATCAACACCGCCTGATATAGATACTATAATTATTGAATTATTTTTTAATTTAACATAACTATTATAAATTTCATTATAAATATTATTATATATTAAGATATTATCATTATTATTAATATTAATAGATTTATTTTCAAGAATATTTAAATCAAAATTAATAATATTTGAAATACTAGATTGATAAGATTTACTAATAAAAATATTATTACCAAATTTATAAAAATTATTTAAAGTATTTAAAATATATTTTTTAGCTCTTTTTTTTGTATATTCATCATTGGATTCGCATTTATAAATATTAATAAATTTATTAATAATAAATTGAATTTTATCTGTATCATATATATGTCTATATGGTAAATAAATAAAACATAATTCATCTATATTTAATACTTTTTCGTATAATTTGATTACTAATTCAGAATATAATGTTGCTTTTGCAGAATAATAATTTACTTGTAATTTATTATCATTTAATCTTTTATAATGCCTTGGAATTTGGTCTAATAAAATTATAGCACCAATTAATTCTTGTTTTAAATTATTTTCAAGATATATTTTATTAACATACTTATAATATTTTTTTGTTAAATATATATCATTGTTTAAATTTTTATCAAACCAGTAGTTTTTATTATTAAACCAGTCGTAATATAATTCTGATAATATATATGACATCTTCATAATATAAATATATAAATATTTTTATATGTATTTAATAGATGAAAAAAAAAATTTTCTTGATTTAAATATGTTTTCAGGTTTTTCTTTTCAAACTTTATTTATTATAATAATATTTATAATATTTTTTAATTTTATTTATGCTTATTCAACCAAATTTAAAAAAGTTATAGTGGTTGACGAAAAACATACATATGGTTCTAATAATGCAAAAGGAAGTTAAAGTATAAGTGATACTAATAATAATGTATATATATTAAAAAATTCAATATATGTATTACACTGGACAAGTGTAGAAGTATTTAATAAATTAGATGAAGGAAATAAATATGAAATAGAAGGTCATGGTATACGATTTCCAATAGGGGGGTGGTTACCAAATATAACTAAGGCGAAATTAATAAATTAGAATGTATAATTTTTTTAAATAAATATACATATAAAAAAAAGTAAATAAATATATAAAATGAATAAAATTATTAATATTATTGTAATATATACAAAATCATTGAATAAGAGAACACAATATATTAACAGTACATTAACCTTTTTAAAAAATTTATGTGAAAAATATAATTTAAAAGTTAATATTATAATTGTTGATAGTCCAAATAATAATGATATATTAAGTGATAGTGAAAAATATAATAAAAGAGTAAATTATGATAAAATAGAAAATTGTGAATATAATAGTAATATAATTCCATTAAATCCAAATCAAATTTCAAATATAGAAAAACAAAGAAATGCACTACTTAAAGTAAAAGATAATGAATATAATTTAATATTGGAGGATGATGTTATTATTAGTAAAGATTATATAGATAATATTGAATTATTAATAAAAAATATTAATATTTTAGGTAATTTGGATATATTGATAACAAGCGATTTTATATATAATGAAAATAAAAATATTGAATTATTATCTTTTAAGGAATATGATAAAATATTAATAAGTAAGTCTTCATATTTTATTAATAAAAAAACTGCAGATAAATTATTTGAAAGTACAGATATATTTAAATATGATTTTAAAGTATCATTAACAAAATTTTTGAAAAATAATAAAGATAATATTGATAGTAAAATATTAAACAAATGTATTTTTTTAGAAGGTAGTAAAGTTGGAATTTTTGGTTCATCCTTAAAAAATAAAAATTTTTTATCACAAAATTCACAATATATTGAATTGGCAAAATTAGTAAATTTTAATATTATAGACAATAATATTATTAAAAATGCAAGTGAAATTTATAAAACATTAGAAAATTTAGAAAACCCAGAAATCGATCATATATATGGATTAGTATATTATAAATCAAATGATATAAATAATGCAAAAAAATATTTGAATAGATCAATTATTAATATGAAAAAAAATAATAATTATTGTTCAAAATCAAATGAAATATTAAATAATGTAATTAATATTTATAAATTAGATCAAGATTTTTTTGAAGAATGTAAAAACTTAAAATCTAAATATTCTTAAACTTGTTTTCCAGAAGCTATTTTTTGTTCTAAAGTTTGTAATTTTTTATTAAGAGCAGAATTACTATCGGTTAATGTTTTAACATTTTGTTCTAAAGTTTGTAATTTTTTATTAAGAGCAGAATTACTATCTGTTAATGTTTTGGTATTTTTTTCTAAAGTTTCTGATTTTTTTGTTGTATTATCTGTCGAAGTTTTTAAATCGGTAACAACTTTATTTACTGTTTCAATTGTTTTTTTATAACTCATATCTTCGATATTTTTATTTATAATATTTAAATTATTTGATAATGTTTGTAAATTAGAACTAGTATTTTTAGTATTATCATTAGTTAGATTTTTAAAAGTAGCAAAATCTTTTTCAATTGATTCTATTTTTTCTGTACTTGTTCGTAATGATGTTTTTAATTCAGTAAAATTATTTTTTAACTCATCATTACTTTTGGAATTAGTAGGAATTACCATATTATTCATTCTATTTTCTAAATCGGTTATTTTATTTTTTAAAAAAGCACTCATTACTCTATTTATTTATAAAGATATAAATTTTATATAAAAAATGATTATCTTTTAATATTATTAGATATATTAATAATGATACAACCTATTAGATGTTTCACATGTGGTAGAGTAACGGCAAATCAAGTAGATTATTATAATAATGAAAAAGAAAAAATGATTAAAGAAAAAAAAATAGATAATAATGTAGATAATAATCATTTCTATAAAACATATACAAAAGAGATACTCGATTCATTAGGAGTAACTAGATATTGTTGCAGAAGAATGTTTATTACAGATGTTGATTTAATGAATGTAATTTAAATTCTTACTATTTTTTAAGGATGACTGAAAATAATTCAGATAGTATTACTATTGATAGTAAACTTAAAGATATTGATATGTATATTGAAAAAACAATAGAAAATAAATTTAATATATTAAAAAAATCTATAAAGTTAGAAAATAAAACAAATAATAGTATCAGTCAACTAACTATATTCGAATTATATCAAAATACAATAGAATATATGATAGATATTATAAATGATTTTAGTATTTTTTTGAGTATCAATCATAAAGGATATTCAAGTCAAGAATATAGAAAAATTTTATTTGATATTTTTTTTAGCAATAATAGAATTTTATATACAGGAATAGTTTTTATATTTATATCTTTTATTATTTATTTTATTGATGATATTTCAGTATAAAAATATAATTTAATTTAATAAAGATGAATGATAAATATGGTTATTTATACATATATATATTTATTTTAGCATTAATATTTTATATAATTGCAAATTATGAAACAAATGTTTTAATATCTATTATTATTATATTTATAATTGGATATTTATTTTATTTAAAGATTAATAATGATTTAGAAAAGAATAAGTATGAAGAGAAAAAAATTAAAGACAAAATTAATAATAATTTAGTTAATATTAGTTATTTCAATTCATTAAATGGAAATATTAATAAAATTCCAAAAGAATTTAAATATTTATTAAAAGATGATATATTAACACAAATCGTTCTTGATATTAATTTTATAAATAAATTTAATAAAACATTATATATTGATATTATACTAAATATTGATAAATTAATGAAAATATATATATATATATTAAATAATATATATCATCCAACTCAATATATATCTTCATTTATTGAAACAAAAAAATATATATTAGAGTTATTAAATTCAGTAAAATTAAATGTTCCAATTATATCAAAATATACTATTGGATTTAATTTACATAATAGAGTAGATAAAAGTATAATGTTATTTAAAATGAGAGTAAGAAAGATGATTACAATAATACATAATTATTCTAAATATGAAAAAAATATTTATTTAGAAGATATTGAAATAGAACCATCTAATTTATAAAAAACTACTTTTAAATATTTTAATAGTATTTGTATCTGGAACTAAAATATTTTTGTTATTTTTTTCAATTGCTGTTGCTGATTTTAATATTCTATGATTTAAACCATTTTCATAATCATTAAATTTTTCAATAGTTTTATAAGTTATTTCTAATATATATAAAATAAAGTTTATAATAAATATACCTAAATACATTATTATGTTCTATTAATATAATTTTTTATATTTTGAGGCAAAATTGGTACTAGATTATCAAATATTATAGTAATAAATACGATTATTAATGCGATAAATATACTTTTTTTAATTTTTTCAATATCATCGGGACTTAAATAAATTATTAATGTTATTATAATCACTAAAATTGTATTTTTTACCAGTCTTAAAATAAATTCTTCGTAATCTATATTCATTTTCTAAAACTATATAAGATTATTTTAATTATCAATAATTATAGATGGAGGGATTAGTTAGCACTAAAGAACACGACTATTTAGATGAAGATAAACAAATAAAAAATCAAAATTATTGTCTATTATCATTTATTAGTCCGGAAGATGTAATTAAAAATAAAGAATCGTATTATGTAAAAGCATTTTTAGATAAATTTTCTAAAGATATGGATACATTATTTAATGGATTAAAAAATGTAAATCCTGATAATACAGATTTAATTGATAATGTTAGAAAGGAACATAATTATTTGTTTGATGTTGACGATCTTGATTCTCAATATAAATTTTCTAAATCAGTAAATGAATCAGATGTAGAAAGACTTTATCATAAGGAAAATAATTTTCAAACAAGTATGAGAGGTATTAAAGTAAGAGGGGTTTTTGATACAGTTGATGAAGCTAGAATGAGAAGTGAGTTTTTAAAAAAACAAGATAAAAATTTTAATATTTTTATTGGACAAGTTGGTTGTTGGTGTCCATGGTCACCAAATCCTGACGATTTAAGTAATCAAGAATATTCAGAAACACAATTAAATACATTGATGAAAGAATATAAGAAAAATCAAGAATCTAAGGATGACATTTTTGAAAAAAGAAAATTAGATAGTATAAATTCTTCTAAATTAGAAGAAATTAATGAAGATGATGAAAATATCACAGAAGTTGAAAATAAAATGTCTGAACTTGATACTGTTTTTACAGAAAAAGATCCTTGGACACAAAAACAAGATTCAAAAGAATAAATTCAATTTATTTTTTCTATTATTATATTAACAATGAAAGCAATTGCAATATTTTTTCTATTTATTGGTATTATATTAGTTATACAAGCATATTATAAAAACATGACAATCTGTCCTGAACAGGAAACAATTATAAAATACGTACCAAGAAGTATATATGAAGATCAAATGAATGACGAACAAAAATTAACGGAATTTTATAAAGTAATGTTTGATGGTTCTGAAAGACAAAAAACAGATAAAGAAAATCCTGATTCAAAAGAAAACAAAGTAAATAAAATAATCGAAACATAATTAAAATATTAAATATTTATTAGATTAATGTTGAATAATATAAGTTCTAAACTATATGATATTATAAATGAAGATAAAGAACTTGAAATAAAAAAAAATATAACTGATTTTAAAAATATGATAGAAGATTATTATAAAAATAAAGATGATATTGATATAGATATAATTGATAAAAAAATGTATTACGATACTATATATAATAATCCTCGTATTATTCAAGATGAATTATATAATGATTATTATATTCGGCGAAAAGAAATATATGATGAACTATTAATAAATTATGATATTATTAATATAAAAAAATTGGCAAAATTTACAAATTTTAAGTATGATATTATAGAGGAAATATATACTTACAATATAGAAGTAAATAAAAATTTTAAAAAATTTAGTACTAAAAAAGAAAATAATCATGATAAATTAAAAATAAAAAATTATATTAATGAAAATATTAAAAAGAATGATACAGATTTTGAAATTGAAGAAGAAGAAGTTAAAAATTATGATGAGAAAAAAGAATTAAATGATATTCGTAATGAAGAAAAACAAGATAAATGTACTGATAAAAAAACAAAAGAATGCAAAGAAAAAGGCAAGGTATGTAATCCCGATTCCGGAAGATGTGTTGCTAAATTAAAACAAAATATTAAAGAAAAATTTGATAAACAAATTAAAGTAAAAGAAGATATAAAAGATGATGTAAAGGATGATATAGAAGAAGACATTAAAGATGATGTAAAGAAAGATATAGAAGAAGGAATTAAAGATGATATAAAAAAAGATAAATGCACTGATAAAAAAACAAAAGAATGCAAAGAAAAAGGTAAAGTATGTAATCCCGATTCTGGAAGATGTGTTGCTAAATTAAAAAAATAAAAGCATTGCGTTAAATAATTTATATCATTTATATTAACTATTTATATATAAATGGCTAATAATACACAAAATAATATGTCAACTTCATTAAATAATATTAAAATTAATAAAGAACAAAATAACAAAGAAGAACTAAATGATAAAAATATAAAAGATTTATTTTTAAATATTAAAAATAAAACTAATCAAGAAAATCCTAATATGATTAGACAAAATCCTAATATGATGCAACAAAATCCTAATATGATGCAACAAAATCCTAATATGATGAGACAAAATCCTAATATGATGCAACAAAATCCTAATAT